>Ga0307517_10003653_pt1 | contig 23914 bp, 21 predicted proteins | sample 23_EM_MG_FD_194515 | JGI IMG/M metagenome (GOLD analysis project Ga0307517, IMG submission 194515) | Populus trichocarpa ectomycorrhiza microbial communities from riparian zone in the Pacific Northwest, United States - 23_EM | ecosystem: Host-associated > Plants > Roots > Unclassified | place...
ACAAAAAAATCTAACAACCATGCATAAGACCTACTTCAAGCTCGCCTGGCGGAACCTGGTCAGGAACAAGACCTTTTCCTTCATCAATATCTTCGGCCTTTCTGTAGGGTTGGCGGCCTGCCTTCTTATCTGCGCCTTTCTCTATGATGAGCTCAGCTATGACAGTTATCCGGAACAGGCCGGCCAGATCTATCGTGTGCAGCTGCATTTCCTGCAGAACGGAGGGACGACTGATTTTGGCTCCGTGGACATCGCCGTAGGCAACGGCATGAAGATGGCCTACCCGGAGATCCTGGCCTCCGCCCGCCTCAATCAGAAAGGAAAAGCCTTCGTCACCTACCAGGGAAGGACATTCGAGGAACTGTCCATGGCCACGGCGGATTCGAACTTCCTGGAGCTATTCTCCCTGCCTTTGGAAGAAGGCGATCGCCATACGGCCCTGGTCGAGCAGAATTCCATGGTCGTTACCGGGGCTTTCGCGAAGAAATATTTCGGATCGGAAACTCCGATCGGCAAACTGCTGAGCATGCAGGGAAAGAGCTATAAAGTAACGGGCGTCATGAAGCCGGTGCCGTCTAATTCCCATTTCCATTTCGACGCATTGATCAGCCTCTCCGGCGTCGACAGCAGGAATGCAGGCACCTGGGATAATGTCGGCTTCTACACCTATATCCTGCTGAAGAAAGGCACGGATCCCGCAAAACTGGAGGCCAGGTTTCCCGACCTGGTAAGAGAACACGTTGCGCCCGAACTGGCCCGTGAAATGAATATCAGCCTGGCAGAGGCAGAGAAAGGCGCCCGGGGCTTTCAATTCTTTCTTCAGCCACTCCGGGACATCCACCTCCATTCCAATACCAAAGCAGAACTGGAAGCCAACGGCAACGTCCAGTACATCTATATCTTCGGCGCCCTGGCCCTCCTCATCCTCCTGCTGGGCTGCATCAACTTTACGAACCTGTCCACGGCCAGCTCTTCCCAGCGCGGCCGCGAGATCGGCATCCGTAAAGTGCTGGGGTCCGTCAGGCGGCAGCTGGTAGGCCAGTTCCTATCGGAGTCGCTGCTGCTGACGGCCTTGTCGATCGTCATCGCCCTGGGGATCGCCTTGTTGCTCCTGCCTCTTTTCAACCAGCTGGCCGGCAAACATATCACAGCCGGCTTCTTCCTGAATATCCGGACGATCGCATTCCTGCTGGGGCTCACGCTCCTGGTAGGCATCCTGGCCGGCATCTATCCCGCCTTCTTCCTTAGCTCTATCCGGACGATCAGCGTATTGAAAGGCGGCAGCGGGACCCTGAAGCCGGGACAGCAAAAACGCCTGCGCAGCGGGCTCGTCGTGGCCCAGTTCGTTTTTTCCACGGCCCTGATCATCTCCACCATCGTCGTTTACCGCCAGCTGCACTATATGCAGCATATACGGCTGGGTTATGATAAGGACCAGGTGCTGGTCATCAAGGACACCTATATGCTGGGCCATTCGGCGGAAGCCTTCAAACAACAGCTGCTGCAGGACCAGCGCATCCGGGGAGCTTCGATCGCAGGCAGCCGTCCGGGTAATGGCGATATGGACGGGACCGTCGTGGCGCCGAAGGAGAAACAGAACGGCACGGGCAGTATCCATATCAATATCTATCATGTCGACTATGACTATATCCCCCTGTTGAATATGCACCTCACGGCAGGGAGGAATTTTTCCCCTTCCTTCCCGTCGGATTCCTCCGAGGCCGTCATCCTCAACGAAGCGGCCGTCCGCGACCTGGGCTGGGGACATACCAATCCCGTCGGCAAGGCCCTGGAACGCAGCGCGACCAGCCAGTACAAGGTAGTGGGAGTGGTGGAAGATTTTCATTACGCCTCCGCCAAACAGAAAATAGCGCCCCTGATGATGCTGCTGGGCCACAACAATGGGACCATCCTGCTCAAGATAAGGACGGCCGAGGTCACGCCTCTATTAGCGGACATCAAAAGGCAATGGGACAGCTACAAGACGGTCAATCCCTTCAGCTACGCCTTCCTGGATGAAAGCTTCACCCGCATGTATACCGCCGAGCAGCGCACGGGGCAGATCTTCACCATCTTTGCCGTCATCGCCGTCGTCATTGCCAGCCTGGGCCTGTTCGGACTGGCCGCCTTCACGGCCGAACAACGGAAGAAGGAAATAGGCATCCGTAAGGTACTGGGCGCTTCCGTGCAGCAGGTGCTCCTGGACCTGACAAAGGAATTCTTCTACCTGGTGTTGCTGGCCTGCGCCGTGGCCATACCCCTCACCGGTTGGGCCATGCATGCCTGGTTGCAGGATTTCGCCTATCGCATTCCCCTGCCTGTCTGGGCCTTTGCCTTCGCCGGGGTGCTGTCCATTGTCCTGGCCCTTGCCACCATTAGCGTCCAGGCGCTCCGCGCCGCCCTGGCCAACCCGGTGAAGAGCTTAAAATGTGAGTAGTGAGTGGTGAGTGGTGAGATATACATATAAGATATTCAATACGTACCTCACAACTGACCACTCACCACTCACGAATTCACCACTGACCACTGTATCAAAACCGGACAGTTCCTGTATCGAAAGCGGACTGTCGGCTATATGCTTGATAGATAGTATCTTGCGTATCACCAACTTGCAAACTGGCATGTCATTGTAAGAACAAGCATTAATTACTAAATATGATAGATCTAAAGCACATCTCTAAATGGGTCAACGTCGGCGGTAAACCCAATTTCATTTTGAAGGACGTGAACCTGCTGATCAGGGAAGGAGAATTCGTATCCATCATGGGGCCGTCGGGCTCCGGCAAATCCAGCCTGCTCAATATCATCGGCATGCTGGACGACGCCAGCGAAGGGGAGTACTTTTTTCTCGAACAGCCAGTGCATACCCTGAGAGAGAAGCAACGTGCGCAATTATACAAACAATACATCGGATTCGTCTTCCAGGCCTACCACCTCATCGACGAGCTCACCGTATATGAGAACATCGAGACGCCCCTGATCTATCAGAACATCAAATCCTCCGAGCGTCAGGCCATGGTGGCCGATATCCTCGACCGGTTCCAGATCGTGGGAAAAAAAGACCTGTTCCCCACCCAGCTATCGGGAGGACAACAGCAGCTCGTAGGCATCGCCCGCGCCCTGATCGGCAAACCCAAACTATTACTGGCCGATGAACCCACCGGTAACCTGAACTCCAAACAAGGCGAGGAGATCATGGACTTATTCAAGCAGCTGAACAAGGAAGGCGTGACCATCATACAGGTCACCCATTCCGAAAAGAACGCAGAATACGGTACCCATATCATTAACCTGCTGGATGGCAGGATTGAAAATAGTTAATTAACGCACCCGCAATAATAGATTCGTATGAAAAAGTATAGAGCCTACTATTCCTTTGTCGCCCTCGTCCTCCTTGCAACAGGAAGCCAGGCGCAGGGACAGGCGCAGAATGGAACAGAGATCGGCCCCACGCTCAGCCTGCAGCAGGCCGTAGCGATCGGTATAAAGAATAACCTGCTCGTCAACCAGACGGACATCCAGTCGCAGACCGCCCGGGTCAACCTCACCCAGGCCTGGGGTTATATGCTGCCCCAGATCTCCGCCACTGCTTCGCAGGGCATCGGCTTCGGGCGCAGCCTGATCACCTCCACCTATACCTATACCGATCAGCAGACCACCTCGGGCAACTACCAGTTGAATGCGAACCTGACCTTATTCAGCGGACTCAGTTTACAGAATGGCGTACGTCAATACCGGTACGCCTATGAAGCCAGCAAGCTGGACCTGCAGCAACAAAAGGACAATATTACCCTGAACGTGCTCGTGGCCTATTTGCAGGTGATCAATAACCAGGAATTGCTGAACATCGCCCGCCAGCAGGCGGACGCGGACGCCAAACAGGTAGAAAGGCTGGATGGACAGAATAAGGAAGGAGCCCTTATACTCCTGTCCAACCTCACGGACCTGCGGGGGCAATATGCCGGCGACCAGGCGAATATCGCCGCAGCGGCCAATAACCTCGAGACGGCCAAGATCACCCTCTTCCAGTACCTGAACGTGCCGTACAAAAGAGACGTGGAATACGATATGAGCGCACTGACCATGCAGCTGACCGACACACAGGAGAACCCGGACAGCGTTTACCAGACCGCCCTCCGGACCCTGCCTTCCGTCAAGTCGGCCGACCTCCGTATCAGATCATCCCAACGGGGCCTTGCAGCCGCCCGGGGTCAATACTATCCCACCCTCTCCTTTTATACCAACGTCAACAGCTACTATTCCAATGCGGCCCCGCCCATCAGCACCCTCACCGGCATTTCCGACGAGGCATCGCCGGCCTATGTCAACGTCGGCGGAACGAAATACCAGGTCCTGGCCCCGACACAGAACTTCTCATTCAAGAATGCGACCTGGGGCGACCAGTTCAAGAACAACCGCCAGACAGCCCTCGGCCTCCAGCTGAACATTCCCATCTTAAATTACCTGCGGACCCGCAACAGCGTCAAACAGGCGAAGATCAACCTGAAAACATCGGAGATCAATTCCAACAACACCCGCCTTGCCATACAGCAAAACGTCGAGCAGGCCTACCAGAATATGATAGCGGCCTACAAACAATATAAATCCTATATCGACCAGGCCGCAGCCTATGCAGAGTCCTTCCGCACGACGGAGATCCGTTTCAATGAAGGCGTTATCAATTCGGAGACCTACCTGATCGCGAAGAATAATTCGGACAGGGCCAATATCAATCTTTCCCAGGCAAAATATACCTATATATTGCGGACGAAGGTGCTGGATTATTACCAGGGCAAGCTGAGCTGGTAAACGGCGCAGCGGTCATTTCTTCTGCAACCACGCCTCCAGGTGAGCGGCGATCTTATGGCCTTCGACCATAAAACCGTCATGCCCATACGCAGAATCGATCTCTATTAAAGTGGAATGCGGCAGGTGACGGGCCAGCGTCCGTTGTTCGTCCAGCGGGCAGAGGATATCGCTGCCGATGCCGATGATCAGGGTACGTTGAGAGATCCCCTGCAAAACCGCTTCCGGCTTTTGATGTCGTCCCCGGGCCAGTTGATGGCTGTCCAGCGCTTTGGTGAGCAACCAGTAACAATAGGCGTTGAACCGGCTGACCAGTTTGTCACCCTGGTAATTGATATAGGAGGCGGCTTTGAAATCATCCGTTTTTTCCAGGTCCGGGTCCGTTTGCTGGCGGACGAGGATCCCATAATTGCGATAGGTGAGGATACCGATGGCGCGGGCCGCCTTTAGACCCTTCCGGCCGGCTTCGGGACCGGGGTCCCTCCAACTGTCATCCGCCTCGATCGCCAATCGCTGGGCCGTATGCACGGCGATGCCCCAGGCGCTCTCGGCGGGGGAAGTAGCGATCAGGAAGAGCCGGTCGATGGCCTCTTTTTCCATCACGCACCATTCCAGGGCCTGGTAGCCGCCCATGCTGCCACCCATCAGCAGGTAGATCTTCTGAATGCCCAGGTGCGCGCGGAGCAGGATATGCGCCTTCACCATATCCCGGATGGTAATAAGAGGGAAATCAGTGTGATAGGGCCTCCCGGTCAGTGGATTCTCGCTTAAAGGACCGGTGGTCCCATAACAGGAACCCAGGATATTGGCGCAGACGATGAAATGATGATCCGGGTCGATCAGGCTTCCTTTCCCTACCACTCCCGGCCACCAGTGCGCCACATCGGAATTGGCCGTCAGGGCGTGGCAAACCCATACTACATTGCTTCCCAGTGCATTGAGCCGGCCATAGGTATGGTAGGCGATGGTGAGGGAAGGCAGGGATTCTCCGGATTCAAGGACGAAAGGCTGATCATAAATAAAATAATTCATTGGTCTTAATGGCTGTTGATTAGCTAGTCAGATCTCGAAATCCCGAAATCTCAAAATCGCAAATTCCACAAATCAGGATGCAAAATAAGGGCTTAGGTGAATTACATTTGCAAAAATCTTTATTATGATACGCGTGGAGCTTAACCGGGTAGAAGGAGATTATGGGTTCGAGGCGAAAGATGCGGCCGGGCATACGGTAAAAATGGACAGCAGTCCCGAATCGGGGGGGCAAAATTTCGGGATCCGCCCCATGCAGATGCTGCTGATGGGCCTCGGAGGCTGCAGCGGCATCGATATCGTGTCTATCTTAAAGAAGCAGCGGCAGCCTGTCGAAGGATTCCGCATGATCATAGAGGGGGAAAGGGAAAAGGGCAAGGAGCCGACCCTCTGGGAAACGATCCACGTGGTTTTTGAGTTGAAGGGGGCCATCGACCCGGAAAAAGCCAGGGTGGCCTGCGAACTGTCCATGGAAAAATATTGTTCCGTGGCGGCTACCCTCCGGGAGGCCCATTGCAAGATCGACTGGGAGGTGAAAGTCGTAGCGTAGAGATAGAAGGAGACCCCCCACCTATACCTCTTTTCAAAAACTCAACTACGAAATTTTCACACCACATTCATTATCAGTCAGTTTCAAAAATTTCGTAGTTGACTTTTCAAAAAGGCATATATACCCCCCCCCACCACCCGTTACCTGAGATAAATAACTGAGATAAACAACATAAAATATGTCACAACACCCGATCACCCAGGCCATCCGCATCCGTACCGAGCAGACTGGCGAAAGAGAGCATTCCGCGCCCCTGTTCCTCACCAGCAGCTTTACCTTCGACGACGCCGAGCAGATGCGGTCCGCTTTTGCCGACGAGACGGATGATAATATATACAGCCGTTTCAGCAATCCCACCGTGCAGGAATTCATCGACCGGATGTGCGCGCTCGAAGGGGCCGAAGCAGGCTTCGCCACCGCATCGGGCATGAGCGCCGTCTTTGCTTCCTTCATGAGCTTCCTGAAGAAGGGCGATCATCTCCTCGCCTGCAATTCCATCTTCGGCAGCACGCATACCATTATCACCAAATATCTGCCGAAATATGGCATCGAATATACTTATGTGAATGTGGGCAACCCGGAGGAATGGGAGGCCGCCATCCGCCCCAATACGAAAATGATCTACCTGGAGACGCCGACGAACCCGGGACTGGATATCATCGACCTGGAAGCGGCCGGAAAGCTCGCCGCCAAACATAACCTCCTGCTCAACGTGGATAATTGCTTCGCCACACCGGTGAGCCAGCGGCCTGTTGAATTCGGCGCGCACCTGGTCATTCATTCCGCCACCAAATGGCTGGACGGACAGGGCCGTGTATTGGGCGGGGTCGTAGTAGGAAAAAAAGAACTGGTGAAAGAGGTCTACCTGTTCTGCCGCAGCACGGGCCCCTCTCTTTCTCCCTTCAATGCCTGGGTCCTCAGCAGGAGCCTCGAGACGCTGGACGTGCGGATGGAAAGACATTCCGCCAATGCCCTGCACATCGCGCAGGCATTGGAAAAGCATCCCAAAATATCCTGGCTGCGCTATCCCTTCCTGCCCAGCCATCCGCATCATGCCATCGCCCTCAAACAAATGAAGAATGGAGGAGGGCTGCTCTGCTTCGATCTGAAAGGAGGATTGGACAGCGGAAGGAAATTCCTGGACAACCTGCAAATGCTGTCGAGGACGGCCAACCTGGGTGATACCCGCAGCATCGCCTCGCATCCGGCCAGCACTACCCATGCGAAACTCACGGAAGAAGAAAGGCGGGCCGTCAACATTACGCCCGGCCTCATACGGATCTCCGTGGGACTGGAACACCGTGACGATATCCTGCAGGATATTTTGCAGACACTGGAGAAATGTTAGGAGAGAATGCTTCTCCTTCAATGCTTTGTTCACCAATGCTTTTCAACGGGATGATTTACGGGGTGATTTATTCATAGGCCGGACGACGCCACCCCCGGATTCATTTCTATTCTTTGACTGTTTATCTTTCTTCGTGGAAAAAGGATTGGAAGGCCAATATTTATTCGCAATATCTTTCTTATCCTGTGATGTTAATTTTTCTCCGGCCAGTTTCCTGTTATACTGCTCCCGGCAATTATAATAGACCGAATACTGTACAAAGATCCTTCTGACTAAAAAGTAAAATAATGTTACCGTGAAAGAGATCTCCAGGTACATCTTAAAATGTACGAGGAGTAGATGAATAGCCAGGAATAAAAAGACAGTCAAAATCATACATACAAAAGCTTCACGGCATTTTTTCTCGCATTCTTCAAAATGCTGGGAAAGCTCGTACCTTTTTTGTTCAGCCGCATCTTTCTTTTCAGCCATAACAAGTAAATTTAAAAAGTCCACGATCTTGCAATACACATGGGAATCACACGGTGGTAATTTACTTGCAGCCAATAAAGCCGCGCTAAACATAAAAACCCCCTAGGTATCCCAGATCAGCGAAAAAAATAAAACTCGAAAAATAGTGTCCGCTCCATTGCCTTTCGTCGAACCATTACGGGCAATACTGAATGAACATGGATTTTGCATAGATTTTTTTTTAATAGGAATCGCCCGGGCAGCACAGTGTAATACCCTTACAGGCATAGCTGTCTGTCTGAGAAATTTAAGAGATAAGCAATGAAAAAATTATATACCCTCTGCCTGGCCTTCTTTCCGTGGCAGAGTGTAGACAAATTCTCCATTTATTTTTTCACGTAGAATCTCGTTGCCCTTATGCTTTGAGTTCAATGTAGCATAAAGGTTCAGGTTAATTTTCCGCTTAAGCTGTTCTTCCTTTAATCGGGGCTCGGCCTCCAGGATCTTGGCGAGGAGTTCCGAAGCGGATTGCCATTCATCGTCGTCATTCATGAAAAACCGGATTTTGGCCCATAAAGAAAGATCGGCGTAATGCGCAGGCAGGTCGTAAAGATCGGATTCAGTAACAGAAGTAGATTTTTCAGGCTTGGATAGAAGCGTGAGATGCAGTAGCTCGGTATGGAAATGATTATTCCCCTTTGATATCTTTAAGATCTTTTGCTGGATGGTGGATAGGTTATTATAAAAGGTACTCCGGACGCTTTCGATCTCGTCCAGCACTTCCAGGATCGAATCCTGAAGATGAGCGTGCTGTGAAACTAGCCGGTCGGCTATTTCATTTAATTCTTTCTCTCCGTCATGGATAAGAATATTGCTCATACGATCTTAAAGGGTTAGAGAGTAAAAATAAAAAACATTACTCAAAAAAGGAAGTGTCAAACTTAAAAAATTTAATAAAATTTACTAACAAGGTGCTTATGACGGCGATAATTAGAGATTATTAAGCAATTCGTCTATTTTTGATTAAATTTCTTAATTTTACATTCCTCTTCAAATGGTTGTAAATCAATATCTAATCCCTTTCCGGCAAAAGAATCTCCCGCAAGCAATCCCGGGCAGGCGCTATGGGCTCAACGATTCGCCGCTTGGACTGGCGGCATGGATCATAGAAAAATTCCAAAGATGGAGCGATAACGGGGGCAACCTGGAGAATTGCTTCACGAAAGACGAATTGCTGACCAACCTGACCATTTACTGGGCGACGCAAACGGCCAATTCCGCAGCCATGGAGCAGCCTGACCTGTTGCAGGAGATATCCGGAAATTTGCAGGAACGCTGGCGCTTACTCTCCCCAGATCTCTTCCTTACCCTCCAGCCAGGCCTTTACCAGTTCCGTCGTGACGGACTTGGGCCTTTCCAGGGGGAAATTCAGGACCCGGTCCCAGCAGAGACTGGCCAGTACGCCCAGGGCGCGGCTCACGCCGAAGAGGACGGTATAGAATTCATATTCCACCAACCCGTAGTGCACGAGCAAGGCGCCGCTGTGGGCGTCTACATTCGGCCAGGGATTTTTGATCTTTCCTAAGGACTGTAAGATCGGAGGCACCGTCTCATAGATATTCCACACCGTCTGCACCAGCGGATCGTCCGGCATATGCTTCTTGCCGAATTCCATCTGCGCGGTGAAACGGGGGTCGGTCTTACGCAGAACGGCATGACCATAACCAGGCACCACCTTCCCTTCGTTCAGGGTCTTCTTCACATATTCCGCGATCTGTTCCTTGCTGGGCAGGTCTACTCCCAGGTCCTCCCGCAGCTGCAGGATCCATTTGATCACTTCCTGGTTCGCCAACCCATGCAGGGGACCGGCCAGGCCGTTCATTCCCGCGGCCAGGCTCAGGTAGGGATCGCTGAGGGCGGAGCCTACGAGATGGGTAGTGTGCGCGCTCACATTCCCGCCTTCGTGGTCGGCGTGAATGGTCATATACAGACGCATCAGTTCCCGGAAGGTCTCGTCCTCGTAACCCAGCATATGGGCGAAATTACCCGCCCAATCCAGGAGCCCGTTGGGATGGATATGGTCTTCTCCTTTATATTTTCTGCGATAGATATAGGCGGCGACGCGGGGCAGGCGTGCGATCAGGTCCATCGAATCGTCGAAGATCACTTCCCAGTAATCTTTTTTATTCATCCCTTCCGCATACCTTTTCGCGAACTGGCTTTCGGTCTGCAGGGCCATGATGGCGACGACGAACTGCGTCATCGGGTGAGTGGCGATCGGCAAGGCTTCGATCGCCGCAAAAACATGGTTGGGCACATGGCTGCGGCGCTGCCAGTTAGCCGTAATATGATGCACATCTTCGTCCGATGGCAGATCGCCCATCAGCATCAGGTGGAACAGGCCCTCCGGGAGAGGCTCCGTGCCCCCCTGGGCCTTGGGTAATGCCTGTTGCAGGTCGGGAATGGAAAAACCCCGGAACCGGATGCCTTCCTGGGCGTCCAGCAGGGAAGTTTCGCTGACGAGGCCGGTGATGCCCCGCATGCCCTGGTAGATCTGTGAAAGGGTCACTTCCCCTATTTTCTTATTTCCATGTTCTTTTAGCAGATCCCTGATCTCGGCGGCCACCGCATCGGCTTTGGATTTAAACCTTTCTTTTGTAATTGGCATGTGGAAACGATTTTAGAAGTCTTTCGGATCGAATACGGATTTGTTCAATTTGACCTGCTAAAGTTAATTCACGAAAGGTTGCGATACAAATGATTTGGCGGGTTTTACATTAAAATAGAGTTAAGCATCTCGGGCAGGGTTCTGTGGCGCTGCCGCCGCGCATCCCGGCCCGCCCCTATTTCGGAGTTTTTATATATAACCACAACGCCACGCCGCTAAAGACGATATTAGGGAGCCAGGCGGCCAGTATCGGGGGAAGGTTGCCCTTGGTCGAAAAGGTCACGGAGAATTTGTCCATCACGACGAAAATAGCCGCCGTAACGATGCCCAGCGCGAGGTGCACGCCGCTGCCGCCTCTTATCTTCCGGGAAGAGACGATGGCGCCGATGATCGTCATGATGATCACGGAAAAAGGGGTCGCATCCCGGTGGAACAGTTCCACTTTAAAGGTGTTCAACCCTTCCGAGCCCCGTATCTCCTCCATATGGATGAACTCCTTCAGCTCTTTGGTGGTAAGCTTGTCCTTCAGATAGTCGTCCCTTCGTAATTCCCGGGGCTGTACATTCAGGTTGATCTGCATCGTATCCAGCTTCACGATCGTCTCTTTCAGCCCATCTATCTTGCGTTCGATCACATTCTGCAGTCTCCACTTCCGGGTGCCCGTATCCCACCGGATGGTCTCCGCCCGCAGGTTGTAATAGACCTTGTTGTCCCGTATCTTTTGCAGGAAGAAGCTGCTGGCCGATTTATTCGACGTATCGTAATAACGGAAGCCGACAAAGGTCGAAGGGTCTACCCGGAGATAATAATTATTGGTGCGATAGGGATCCGCATTATAGGAGCTGTTACGGTCCACATACACCGTCTGGAAATCCGTCCGGATCACGTTGGCCCGTGGCACCCAGTCCTGGCTGGCGAACCACAGGATCACCGCCAGCAGGATCGAACCCAGCAGGTAGGGCCGGAGCATACGGTTATAACGGACGCCGCCGGCCATGATCGCGATGAATTCCGATCGGCCGGCCATCTTGGAAGTAAAATAGATCACGGCGATAAATACCATGAGGGGGAAGATCATCGACATGATAAAAGGCACGAATCCGATATAGTAATGGGTGATGAGCTGCCAGGTATTCATGCCCGAGCGGACAAAATCATCGGCTTTCTCGCTGGTATCGATCGCGACGGCGATCACGGTGATCACAAGGATCGTGAATGCGAAGGTGCCGAGGAACTTTTTAAGTATGTATTTGTCGAGTAACCTGATCATTCCGGCGCAAATTAAGCTACGTGCCGCAAGCTGCAAGCCGGCAGCCAAAATTTATAAACGATTTAAGACAGTCCCGCCAAACCCGTGGTCTACAGGCGGGTCTTCAGGATCTCCACCTGCTCCCGCTTCCAGCTCTCGAAATCCCCTTCCAGGATATGCCGCCGGGCCTCCTTTACCAGAAAGAGATAAAAAGCCAGGTTATGCACGCTGGCGATCGTTAGCCCCAGGAACTCCTTCGACTTGATCAGGTGACGCAGATAGGCCTTACTGTAAAACTGGCTGATCTCGCAGCCGATCCCCTCATCCAGGGGCGAAAAGTCCAATTCCCATTTCTTATTATCGATATTGATCACCCCCTTCGAAGTGAAGAGCATCCCGTTGCGGCCATTGCGGGTCGGCATGACGCAATCGAACATGTCCACTCCCCTGCCGATACATTCCAGGATATTCCAGGGCGTGCCGACCCCCATCAGGTAGCGGGGCTTCTGAACGGGCAGGTTCGTGCAGCACAATTCGCAGATCTCGTACAGCTGCTCTTCCGGTTCGCCCACGCTCAAACCCCCGATGGCGTTGCCCGTGGCGCCTTTCTCCGACACATAGGCGCAGGAGGCCTTCCGCAGTTCCGGGTAGATGCCCCCCTGTACAATGGGGAAAAGGTTCTGCGTATAGCCGTATCGGTCGCCGGCACCCTTGAAATGCGCGAAGCAGCGGTCCAGCCAGCGATGCGTCAGGTGCATGGACTTCTCCGCATAGGAATAGTCGCTGGGATAGGGCGGGCATTCGTCGAAGGCCATGATGATATCGGCCCCGATGATCCGCTGGATCTCCATAACCTTTTCCGGGCTGAACAAATGCCGTGAGCCGTCGATATGGGACTGGAACAGGACCCCTTCCTCCTTGATCTTCCGGGTGCCCGACAGGGAAAATACCTGGTAGCCGCCGCTATCCGTCAGGATGGGACGGTCCCAGCCGTTGAAACGGTGCAAGCCCCCGGCCTGTTCCAGGACTTCCAGACCCGGCCGCAGGTAGAGGTGATAGGTATTGCCTAAAATGATGGGCGCCTTGACCTCCTCTTTCAGCTGCTGCTGGCTGACGGCCTTCACGCTGCCGGCCGTGCCCACGGGCATAAAGATGGGCGTGAGGATCTCCCCGTGATCGGTGACGATCTTTCCCGCCCTGGCGCCCGAATGGGGGCTTGTAACCTGTAAATCGAACGTTAATGAAGCCATATCGGACCAAAAACCTGCAAGATAACCCTTATTAACGGCCGTTTTTCCTCTCTTATCCTTATTTTCGTAACCGGACAGAACCGGAATAGGCCGGAAACACCCTCGGAACATACCGTAGAATGCTTATGACAAGACTGTTTTGGGAATTGCCCTGGCGCATGATAATATTCGTTATTTTTTGTACGATCACCCTGGTACAACTGCTGTACTATGGATGGTTCTTCCGGCGTCTGGCATTCTTCCATCCCAAATCCCGCGAAACCTCCCAGCAGCACCCCGTCAGCGTCATCATCTGCGCAAGGGATGAAGCGCCCACCCTCGTCACCCATCTTCCCGGCGCCCTGGTACAGACCTATCCGACCACCCACGAGATCATCGTCGTCAATCATAACAGCCAGGACGATACCCGCTTCCTCCTGGACGAGTTTAAAAAAACCTTCAAGGGCCTGCATATCGTCAACCTCGAACAGGAAGCCATCGGCATCCCGGGCAAGAAATACCCCCTTAGCATGGGCATCAAGGAAGCGAAATACGAGGTCGTCCTGCTGACGGACGCGGACTGTGTCCCCGCCAGCGAATTCTGGGTGCAAAAAATGCAGGATGGCTATCACAACGGCATCGAAGTGGTGCTGGGCTATAGCCCTTATAATAAAAAGCCGGGATTCCTGAACAAGATCATCCGCTTCGACACCTTTCACACCGCCCTGCAATACTTCTCCTATGCCCTGGCCGGCGTTCCCTATATGGGCGTGGGCAGGAACCTGAGCTATAAGAAAGACCTGTTCTTCCGCAACAAGGGGTTCTCGGGCATCAATCACCTGCCGGGAGGCGACGACGACCTGTTCATTAATAAGGTGGCCACCGGCCTCAACACCAATATCGTCCTCGACCCGGATACCTTTACCTTGTCCGAGCCAAAAAAGACCTTCGGTGAATGGTTCCGGCAAAAGACCCGGCATTACAGCGCCGCCAAATACTACAAGCCCCAACATAAATTCCTGCTGAGCCTGTATTCCGTCTCTCACGTGCTGTTCTACCCGCTGTTCATCACCAGCCTCCTGGTCTTCGACTGGCGCTGGACCCTCCCCGTATTCGGCCTTCGCCTCCTGGTGCAGGGCTTCATCTATTACCGGTCCATGAAAAAACTACAGGAACAGGACCTTTTTGCCTGGTGGTGGCTCCTGGACATCTGGATGTGCGCGTATTATCTCATCTTTGCACCTGCATTATGGAAAAAAGCACGTCCAACCTGGAATTAGTATTGCGTTATTTTGCCGAATTCTCCCCACGGCAATTAGAGCAGCTGAGAGCCCTGGAAGAATTGTATAAGGACTGGAACAATAAGATCAACGTCATCTCCCGCAAGGATATCGACGGCCTCTACGAAAAACATGTCCTGCATTCCCTCAGCATCGCCGCCGCCTTCGAGTTCAGCGAAGGCATGGAAGTGATCGACATCGGCACCGGCGGTGGCTTCCCCGGCATCCCCCTGGCCATTTTTTTCCCCGGCGTACAATTCCACCTGGTCGATAGCATCGGCAAGAAGATCAAGGTAGTAGAGGCTGTCCGGGACGGCATTGGACTGACCAATATCAGTACCCAGCATGCCCGGGCCGAAGAAATAAAGAACCGGAAATTCGATGCGGCCGTATCGAGGGCCGTGGCCCCCCTGAAAGAGCTCTGGACCTGGTCCCGTCCCCTCCTGAAGAAGAAGGCCCATACCCCCCAATCTCCAAATCCCAAAATCCCAAAATCAGCAATATCCCCCGCCCCCCCTGAGCCCGGACTACCCATTCCCCACGGCCTGATCTGCCTGAAAGGAGGCGACCTGGCCGCCGAGATCTCCGACAGCGGCTGCCGGCCCAGGATCATGGAGATCTATGACATCTTCGACGAAGACTATTTCCGGGAAAAATACCTGCTCTACACCCCTTTCTAAAAACTACCACAAAATGGTATTCTTTAATCCGCGAATTCAGCGGACCTTTGTAGTATGATTATTTCCGTATGTATCGTCGATGATAACAAAGACATACGTTCCGCATTGGAACAGATCATCCTGATGGCTGACGGGTATTCGCTGGTAGGCAGTTTCACCGGGGCGGAAGAGGCCCTGTTGAAGGTCCCGCTGGTAAAACCTAATGTTGTCCTGATGGATATCAATTTGGGAGAAGGGGAGAGTGGCATCGATTGCGTGCGGCAGCTCAAACCTCAGCATCCTGAGATCCTCTTTATGATGTGTACCGTCTATGAAGAGGACGAGAAAATATTCGAAGCCCTGACCGCCGGCGCCAACGGCTATATCCTGAAGAAGACGGCCCCGGGCAAGCTATTGGATGCGATCCGGGAATTACAGGAAGGCGGGGCTCCCATGAGCAGCCAGATCGCCCGCAAGGTGGTGAACGCCTTTCGCGTCAGGGGCGGCGCCGCGGACCCTGTCGGGATCAGCTCACAGGGCAAATCCATCAGCATCCTGTCCAACCGCGAGAACGAAATACTGGAATTGCTGGCCAAAGGCATGTTGTATAAGGAGATAGCCGCCCGTCTCTTCATCAGCCAGGAGACCGTGCGCAAACATGTCTACCACATCTATGAAAAATTGCATGTGAACAACCGCGTGGAAGCGATCAATAAATTCTTCGGCCGCTAGGAAACTACCACAAAGTGGTATTGTTTTGGCCTCAGGGAGTATCTACCTTTGTCGTCCTGGGGCTGCAGTCGAAACCCGATCAGATCTCATTAGTCATTTTACCTTATTTTGTGGAATCCTCCTGGTTGGCCTATAAAGAACACTAACCTATTGAGCGACCCCATCCTATATATCTGGACGGTATATTTTGGACAGGGTCGCTTACTTTTTTTTAACTTACACTCGCGAACACTTCACTCACCACTCACCACTCACCACTCACCACTCACTTTCTCACCACATCAGCTCCAGCTTATTGTTTTTCCGGTCGACATCCGCCATCCGCCGGGAAGGGTCGATCTCGATGACCTTCAGGTCCGTCAGTTTGTGATTGACCTCGAAGGTGTAGATCGGGCTGGTCCATTTCCAGGGCTCATAACTGATGCGGGGGACCGTGGCATCTTCCACGGGCTTCTCCCCGAACTGGAGGTATTGCGGGATATAGGCCATTTCCTTGCTGCCGTCCTTGAACTGGAAAAGCACATCGATGGGCATCGGCATCTTACCTACCATCTTCAGCCGGACCTTCGTCTTGCCACCCGCTTCCCAGAGACTGTCGATACCATAGTCGATCGTCTTGGTCGTGCTGACCCAATATTCCTTATACCAGTCGAGCTGCAGGCCACTGACCTTTTCGGCTACCCGCACAAAATCTGCCGCATTGGGGTGTTTGAACCGCCACAAACGATAATATTCCAGCAGGATCCTGTCCCGGGTCTCCGCGCCGGTGATATATCCCAGCTGCTCCAGGAACATCTCGCCCTTTGAATAAGCGGCGATGCCGTAGGCAAAATTCGTATTGAAATGGTCGGCATGGGTCGTCAACGGCTCTTCCAGCCCGCTCTTCACCAGGGAGAAATAAGAATTATAGGCATCGGTGTGCAGGAAGGGCAATTGCAGCCGCTGCCTGTCCAGCATTTGTTTCAACCCGCTGTTGCCGGGGGTCTGCTTCAGCCTGGCCTCATAATAATAGTTCTGCACGAGGCTGGCGGCATAGCTCGTGAACCCTTCGTCCATCCAGGCATAGAGGGATTCATTCGTACCCAGCATTCCCTGGTACCAGCTATGCATCCATTCGTGGAAGGCCGTCCCCAGGCTGGGTCCATTGATCAGGGTGCTCATGGGATATTCCATGCCCCCGTCGCCGCCATGGATGAAAGAATATTGTTTGTAAGGATACTTGCCGAAATTCTTTTCGATAAAAGGCAGGGCGACCACGGCCGCGTCCGCCAGGGTATTCCATAAAGTATCCTGCCGCAGCTCATTGTTCTTATTCTTGTAGAGCACGTGGATCACCGGTCCGCCCGGCACCGTCCGGACAAGATGTTTGAACTGCGCGTCGGCCGCCCACATGAAATCATGCACGTTCGGCGCGATGAAATGCCAGTTCAGCTTCGCGCCGGCGGGAGCGGCGACGGTCGTGCCGGGCGCTTCGTAGCCATGTCCGATCTGCGCGGGATTCTGCAGGTAGCCGGTGCCACCCACCAGGTAGCTCTTGTCGATGCTGATGCGGACATCATAATCTCCCCATACCCCGTAGAACTCACGGGCCACATAAGGAGTCGGATGCCATCCCTCATAATCGTATTCACAGATCTTCGGATACCACTGGCTCATGGAATAGCGGACCCCCGTCTGCGGGTTGTCCCGGCCGCTGCGGCGGACCTGCAAAGGCACCTGCGCCTCGAACTGCATGTCGAAGACCACCGTTGCCCTGGGCAGGATGGGCTTGCTGAGCTTTACCACCAGGATGGTCTCCTCGACCTTATAGGTCTGGGCTACGCCGCCCATTTTCAGCGAAATAATTTTCTGGTAGCCGATCTCGTCGGGTTGCAGGTGCTGGATACGGTCCCGGACCCTTCCATCCCAATCCAGCTGCTCGCGGCCATCCCTACCCGTACCCAGGGAGGTCTTGCCCAGTTCCAGGCTGCGCGAATCCATCATGCTGCCCGGCTGAAAAGCGTTCCAGTATAAATGATAGAACACTTTGTACAAAGTGTCCGGCGAATTATTCGTATAGCTGAGCGTTTGTTTGCCGGTGAACCGGTTGCTCGTCACATCCATATCGATATCCATGGAATACTTCACGCGCTGCTGCCAGCGATCGGGCTGCGCGAACAGGCCATTCCAGGCCAGGCTGGTTACCAGGAAAGAAAAGACAGATTTGCGCAGGCGAATGAGGATATTCAGGCTCATATGGATCGTTTTATAAAATAGTACGGTCCTGGAACAGGACTGTCCTTGGGATTACAGGATTACAGCGTGCTGCCGTCCTTCAGCAATTGCCCTTCGCTGCTGAAAAGAAGGTTCTTCCGGTTGATATCGCTCTTGGACACGAAGATACCGTACTGGGTCTTGCCATCGGGCAGGTACTTGACGGTGATCGTACCGATCTTCCAGTCGGGGGCGGCATACTTGCTCTTCGCCAGGCCATCCTTCACGGCTGCGGGGATCTTGTCCTCGGAGATCCTCTTGGTCGTGCCCTGCCATTCGCCCTTGCTGGAAAACCGGGCCTGGTATTTTTCGTTCTCCTGGGTAAAGTTCGCCTGGAAGGCCGTCACCTTATCCTGCCACTCCACGGCCGCGGCGCTGGGATATTTCAACTTGAAAGAGTCGGTAACGGACGAGGGGATCTTCCGGAACTGCGCCTGCGCGGAAGTATTCAGCAGGAAGAGCCCGCCGATCAACAAAGAAAAAACTAAACGGTGCATTTTCGGTTGCATAGCTTATATATTTAAAGATCAGAAAAATCATTCACTTTCGCTCACTCACTTTTTCCAGCCACGACCAGGACGATCTCGCCTTTCACGCCTTTTTCGGCAAAATGATCGGCTACTTCGCGTAAGGTTCCCCGCTTGTTCTCTTCGTAGAGCTTGGTCAGCTCACGGCTGACACAGCAGGGCCGGTCCTCACCGAAATACCGGGCCAGCTCTCCCAGGGTCTTGACCAGCCGCACCGGGGACTCGTAAAAAACCATGGTGCGTTCTTCCAGGGCCAGTTGCTTCAACAGGGTCTGCCGGCCTTTTTTAAGGGGCAGGAAGCCTTCGAAGGTAAACCGGTGCAGGGCCATCCCGCTATTCACCAGGGCGGGCACAAAAGCCGTCGCCCCCGGCAGGCATTCTACTTTTACACCCGTCCGGATGCATTCCCTTACCAGTAAAAAAGCGGGATCGGAGATGCCGGGCGTGCCGGCATCCGTGATCAGGGCGATCGTCTTGCCCTCCAACAGCTGGTCGACCACATGATGCAGGATCTTATGCTCGTTATGCTGGTGATAGGGAGACAGGGCTTTGATGATCTGGTAATGATTCAGCAGGCGGGAAGAATTCCGCGTATCTTCTGCCAGGATCAGGTCGACTTTTTTCAGCACATCCAATGCGCGGAGCGTGATATCCTGCAGGTTACCAATGGGCGAAGGGACGATATAGAGCAATTCCTATATTAGTTTACAGATATCTCGAAGTACTCCATCACGGGGTTCGCCAACAATTTGCTGCCGGCCTCTTCGGCGATCTTACGGGCCTCATCGGCAGTGGTCGCCTCCACCTGCAGGTAAATATTCTTCCCGATCCGCACATCGCTCACATTGCTTAGTCCCAGGCTCTGCAGACCACTCATCACCGCCTTTCCCTGCGGATCCAATAACTCCTTGAGAGGCATCACTTTTACCTGAACAGAAAAGATCATGTTGTTTTGTTTTTGAACAGTAAAGATACGATAATGTAAAGAACGAACACTACCGGCACGGCCAGCCATTTCAAAAAAATCCCCGTTACGATGGCCAGCAATAGCAACAGGAGCTTGGGGAAATTATTCTTCATGGAATAATCTTTGAACTTCAACGCCATCAGCGGAAGACGGGAGACCATCAGCCAGGCTACCACCAGGATGACGCTATAAAGGACCCATTTATTCTGCAGCAGGGAGATCGCCGTCACGTTGTTGGAATACCAGTAGATCAGGGGCAGGCTGGCGATCAGCAGACCCGCCGCCGGGGCGGGCACCCCTTTGAAACCATATTGCTGCGTATCGTCCAGGTTGAACCGGGCCAGGCGATAGGCCGCCGCACAGGGGATCAGCAATGCGGGAAGGAGCCACAGGATGCTGGCGTCCAGGCCATCCGGCTGCCGGGAAATGCTAAGGCGCAGGAACTGGTAAAGGATCATCCCCGGCGCCACGCCGAAGCTTACGACATCCGCCAGTGAATCCAGCTGCTTACCGAAAGGCGAAGCTACTTTGAAAAGCCTCGCCACCCACCCATCGAAGAAATCCACCAGCCCGGACAACCCGATGAAGAGCGAAGCCATTCCTATTTTTTCCGGGATGTCTATGAATTGAGAACCGTCCGCATTGTATAGGATCGCTATGCCCGTCTGCAAAATGTAGATCACGGCGATACAGCCAAAGAAAAGGTTCAGTAAAGTAAACAGGTTGGGGATATTTTTCATCCGTAAATGATTTTGATTCACTCTTTTCGTGCACGGAAATTAGGACTTTATTTTTTCATCTGCCGCGCAAATTCTTCCTCCCGATCCTTCCGGTTGCCTCATCTCTTCTTCTGCTTCATAGCCCCTTCGATCTCCTCGGCCGTGATCGGGATCTTTCCCATCAGGTCCCGGTTGCCGCCCCGCGTGATCCAGACATTGTTCTCGATACGGATACCCATTTGCTCTTCTTCGATATAGATGCCCGGCTCGACCGTCAGCACCATCCCTTCCCGGATCAGGCCGGTGCGGGCGCCGGTGTCGTGTACGTCGATGCCCAGGTGATGCGACAGGCCATGATACATATACTTGCTATAGGCCGGGCTCTCCGGCCCCTGGTTCTTCAGGTCGGCTTTCGACAGCAGACCGATCTTCACGAAGGTCTTACCGGCTTCCTCCGCCGTCTTCTTATGATAGTCTTCGAAGGAGAGGCCGGGCTTCAGCAGGCCCTTGGCGAAATTGTGCAGGTGAAGGCAGCCGTTATACACCTCTTTCTGCCGTTTAGTGAACTTCCCGCTGACGGGCACCGTCCTGGTCATATCCGCGCAATAACCCCCGTATTCCGCCCCGAAATCCATCAGCACCAGTTCCCCATCCTTACATTGCTCGTTATTGGTGATATAATGCAGGGTCCGCGCCCTGTCCCCGCTGGCGACAATGCTGTTATAGGCAGGCCCCGGCGAACGCCGCGATAGAAAGGCATGCACGATCTCCGCCTCGACCTCGTATTCCATTACCCCCGGCCGGATGAATTGCAGCACGCGGGAAAAAGCCGCGTGCGTGATATCCGCGGCTTCCTGCATAACGGCGATCTCCAGGGGCGTCTTGACGGCCCGCAGCTCCTTCAGGATCTTTGCCGACCGCCCGTACTGATGCAGGGGATAACGTTCTTTTATCTCTTCGATGAAGCGGTATTCCCGCGTTTGTACGCGGCTGCTTTTCCGGTCGTTCTCATTGGAGCCCAGGAAGATGATCTCCGCCAGATGGATCCATTGCTGCAGCAGACCCTCCAGGCTGTCCAGCCAGACCACCGTCGGGATACCCGACAGATCCTTAGCCTCCCCGGCCCGCAGCCTTTTGCCGTCCCATTTTTCCTTCAGCTCGTTAGGGCGCACCAACACCAGCACCTCCCGGTATCTCGGATCGGGATGATCCGGGAAAAGGATCACCATGCTGTCTTCCTGGCTGATCCCGGACAGCCAGAAAAGGTCGCTGTTCTGCCGGAAAGTATAGTGGGCGTCCGCAGTGGACGGCATTTCATCGTTGCTGACGAATAGGGCGATGGCGCCGGACGGCAGGGCTTTCGCAAACCGGGCCCTGTTACCTTTAAAAAGCTCCGGATTCCTGGGGAAATATTTCATTTCGTTCGATTAAAATAAAAGGATCAAGATCGGCAAAATTATTGAATGATCATCAATTGACGGCTTTCACGGGAAGTTCTCCAAACTAACGCTCGTTAGTTAGTTATAATTTACCCAACACTAGCAATTATTTGATAATCTCTAATTTCGAAGGCCTTTCCCGGCATATTTTAGATAAAATTTATTTTAGCTTTGTATTCTAAACAAATGCTTGCTTGCTATGTCAGTGCCAACCCTTGCCATTTCCGCAGACACGTTAGTAAAGCTTGGTTTGCGGATCACCGATACGATCCATTACCAGCTGTCTCCCGAAGAATTGATACAGGACACGCTCCGCAGGGGCGAAGGCGTCCTTAGTGACAGGGGCGCCCTGGTCATCCGCACCGGGGAATTCACCGGCCGCAGCCCCAAAGACCGGTATATCGTAAAAGATGAGATCACCGCCCGGAGCATTCACTGGAATGATTTCAACCAGCCCATGGATGAAAAGTATTTCGACACCATCTTTTCGAAGGTGACGGCCTGGCTCGATCAATGTCCCGAGATCTGGATCCGGGACTGCTATGTATGCGCCGATCCCCGCTACCGGCTCAATATCCGGGTCATCAACGAGACCCCGGCCATCAACCTGTTTGCCTATAACATGTTCCTGCGCCCCACGGAAGCCGAGCTCGAGCGGTTCAAACCCGACTGGCAGATCCTTTCCGCCCCCGGGCTGCGGCTCAACGCGGCGGAATGCGGCACCCGTCAGTCCAATGCCGTCGTCGTCAGCTTCCGTCATAAAATGATCCTGCTGGCGGGAACGGGATATACCGGCGAGACCAAAAAAGCCATCTTCACCATCCTGAACTATATACTGCCTCATGAAAAGAAGGTGCTGAGCATGCATTGCTCCGCCAACATGGGCAAAAAGGGAGATACCGCCATCTTCTTCGGGCTTAGCGGCACCGGCAAGACCACGCTGAGCGCCGATCCCGCGCGGAAGCTCATCGGCGACGACGAGCACGCCTGGACGGAAGACAATATCTTTAATTTCGAAGGAGGCTGCTATGCCAAATGCATCAACCTGAAGGAAGAGAAAGAGCCGGAGATCTACCACGCGATCCGTCCCGGCGCCCTGGTGGAGAACGTAAAATTCTTCCCCGGTACTGCCGAGGTCAACTTCGACGACGGCTCCATCACGGAGAATACCCGTGTCTCCTATCCCCTGCCTTATATCAGCAATGCCCTGGAGCCTTCCATCGGCGATATCCCCAAGAATGTTTTTTTCCTGACCTGTGATGCGTATGGCGTATTACCGCCCATATCCCGCCTGACCCCCGGGCAGGCCATGTACCAGTTCATATCGGGATATACGGCGAAAGTAGCAGGGACGGAAACGGGCATCACCGAGCCTAAACCCACGTTCAGCGCCTGTTTTGGTGCGCCCTTCCTACCCCTCCATCCGGGTAAATATGCCGAAATGCTGGGTAAAAAGATGAAAGACCACGGAGTGAAGGTCTGGCTGGTCAATACCGGCTGGTCCGGCGGCCCCTACCTGAAAGGCAGCCGGATGCAGCTGTCTTATACCCGGGCGATGATCGCCGCCGTGCTGGAAGGGAAGCTGGATCATGTGGAGTTCGAAGAACATCCCGTCTTCGGGATGGCGATGCCTACATCCTGTCCCGGCGTGCCTTCCGGGCTGCTAAACCCCCGCAGCACCTGGCCCGATCCAAAGGCCTACGACGAGATGGCCGCCAACCTGGCGGACTGGTTCATCAATAACTTCAAGAAATACGCCGAGGGCATTTCCGGAGAGATTTTGGCTGCTTCTCCAAAAAAATAAAAAAAAATGTTAAAAAAATTTTTATTTAAAAAGAAAATGCTGAACTTGGCGCATCTAATCCGGTAGAGACCGGAGTTCTACGATTGTTTGCCAAAACTAACTCCATCAGCCACCTGGTGGGGTTTTTTATTTTAAGGCCCCCTTTAAAACATTCGCAGCCGCCCGGGCTCAGGCACCGGCCGACCTGTCAGCACATTGCCACCTG
>Ga0307517_10003654_pt1 | contig 23913 bp, 16 predicted proteins | sample 23_EM_MG_FD_194515 | JGI IMG/M metagenome (GOLD analysis project Ga0307517, IMG submission 194515) | Populus trichocarpa ectomycorrhiza microbial communities from riparian zone in the Pacific Northwest, United States - 23_EM | ecosystem: Host-associated > Plants > Roots > Unclassified | place...
TCATTTTAATATGCTATGTTAAAAATAATTTTAAAAAATAAAAAAAATATTATTTTAATATATTTTAAAATAAATAACAGAAGAAATGGCAAAAAAAAATTAAAAATAAATAACACTTGCACCGTGACAACTTGTCAAGCAAGTTTTAACAACAGCATAAACCTCACCCCTTCCCCCTTTTTTCTCCTCCCTTGAAATACTAGACTCGGAATAACATTGCCTTGTCCACTCGGAGAAGGAGTCACTTGCTGGCGAGTATGTCAAGCTTTTGCCACCATGCATCTTTCTCACTTTTTCTCCCTACCCCTCTTGTTACAAATGTTCTCAATTCTTCACCTATTTTTGCTTTGATTTGACCCCTTCTTGGTGGAGGGCTAGCATTTCCTTTCTCCTCTGGGGTGCCATTTTTGCTGTCCATGCTTCTGATTCGAGAGAGAAAAGAATATAGTTTGTGTTTCCAGGGGATGTAGGAGGGCAAGAAAGAAGCCTTGAAACTCACAGAAGGAGAAATGCAAGGCAAGGGATGGCACCACGGGGTAGGGTCATATCACGGTGGTTGAGCATATGAGACCAAAACCACAAAGCACAGTGTGAACACATCGTCACACAGTACTGCTGGATATACAGTAATAGGATATTCTCTTGTGGGGTTGTGTTCAATTCAACAAGGCAAAGCATTCCAAAAGACACAAGGTGGAATCAATCCATCAGGAAAATTTCTTAACCTGCTGGTTGTTTCTTCTGGAATTATCATTCAAAGTCAAAGAAATAATGTAAAGAATTGACTGGATAATAGCGTAAAGGTTACCAAGCAGATAAAGATCTAGTTTACTACATTGCTGTGGCAGACATACAAACAATTTAGTAACCTAACATATTTTTCCTCGTGTTGTATCGGTATATTTATAGTAATACTGCCAACTGGCATCAAAACTTTTATATGATCTTTTGAAATAGTAATCCCAGATACCTTATCACAATCGAGTCCAGGTACACTACGAAAAAAGTGAAGCTATGATATGCTTGCTCGCACCCAAAGCAAAACTAAGCTAAATGCACGCTCGACTTTTTTCAAGATTGCTGATACGCATGCCCTTTTGAGTCTTGATCATGCATTCTAAATCAATTACAAAAGTTAGTCATAACTCCAACTGAAAACACAAAATCTTATGAGATAATTGTCTGCTGAAGCAGACCCCATGTGCATACTTAAACAGACTTCGTTCAGAATCAAGCTTTAATTTACATGCAATATGATAATTAACAACTCTCAAAAATCGTTTTTCATGATGCGTCACGCTGTTAGTGGGTTTTAGAAGGATTTATTTTGTCTTCTCCTCTTGTATTTGCTATTCTCATCTAGACAGAAACCAAACCCTGATGTGGAAATTACAAGGTTGGCTGGCAAATTAAAAGGTCGACAGTATTGTAATCACTAGCGAGAGGGAAAATAAAAGATAGGATCTCCAAATAATACTTTCTTGGAGGCCCTTGTTCAAGAATAAAATCATTTTATAATATAAAGAAAAGAATCATTCTCTAGCTCACCACACCACCCCCACCCCCACCCCTTTCTTTCTTGTATCATAAGCCTTTATATGAATAGCCAAGAAAACCCTACAAGCTTTATATCTCAATCATATAAAGCTCACATCAACAGCTGATCGGTACCTGTTATCGGCTTTGTGATTTATAAAGAAAAAAGACACAATTATTCTTCAGAGATTCACCACCATGTCTCTTCTGTCTATGGCTCCCTGGAAAGGGTTCTGCGGTGCCTTTACCTTCTGCTAACAGCATGAACACGAAAGCAGGAAAAGAAAACAAAACAAGAAAAAGGAAAAAAAGAATTTTTCATAAATATTAGCAAGTTCAGATGTAGATGAAATTCTATCCCAGAAACGACATAGACTCGCATCTAGTCTAGCTCCGAAAATAAAACCATCTTGTAAAACCTTGGAATAAAATAAGAAATCAAAATTGATAAATGCATATTTATAGATGAGATATAAAACAACTGGGAATTCTGCAAATGTATCCAGAATACAAAATTCACAATCACCATATAATCTATATCTACTTACAACAATAATCTCAATCAACCAAGTCCATCTCCATTCCTCCTTCCATTTGGCTAAAACGAAGAAAGAGGGTATTCCTATTCATATGCTTTAAGGTCAATTTATTGAAAAGAAAAGGGAAAAAAACAAAATACTGTGAACATAGCTTAATCTGTGAACAAGGAAATGAAGTAAAGGAGAAGAACTGGTTGCTCTAGTCATTCAAAGTCAAGAATCTGAATGGCCCTCTGAAGTATACGTGCTCGTAGAAGCTGAGCTTCCATTGCCACCACGCCTCTTTGCAAATCCAATCAGTGAAGCAGCGTTCTTTACTTTCTGTGCGAACCCCTTGAATATCCTGGCCTTAATCTGACCCCTTTGTGGAGGGATTTTTACTATTTCCGGCCTTTTTGGTGTCTCCTGATTCTTATCTTCTTCCATTGTTTTGAACTGTTAAAGAAGTAATAGAAACAGAACACAAACTCTGTTTTCAAAAGAAGGAAGAAACAGAGGTGAGACAAAGCTTAGGCCTGACAAATAGAACAGAAGGTATAGAGAGTTTTATTTTTTTAGCCGAGTCACTGGAAATAAGAAGGTTTAAGAGACCGGTGGTGCATATATGTAGAGCTGAGAGGGAATCACCTAACCCAGTTCAGTCAAAAGGATTCACACAAAGTGTGAACAGAGCTTTCACCAGAAATAAATGCTTAAATTCAACTATGGAAGTGGAAATTCTTAAGTTAGACAGCTGTTTTTTTCATTTTCGAATATTTTTTTAATGATTTTTTTAGTCATGATGTGATATGGATAGATTCTAAGACAGGGCAATATATGGATTTAAATAATTGTCATTTCTTAAAAATCTCAGTAGTGGCAACATGAGTTTTGTCAAAAACAAATCACTTCAAAGAATTTGATAGTGGTAACAGAATCAATTCCTGGATCCCAGACCTGAAGAGGGCTTGACGTATTCTATGCATTTTTGTGATGATCTATGAAAAGCATCGTCACACAACTCAAAAGCTTGTGGTCTTCAACCAACTTGCATGTCTTGGTGATTACACTACAGTGAGATTGAAAAGTAATGCACCGGTTTTGACCATTAGTGTGGAAAAGAATGTATACATCCGAGCAAATGAGGCATCGCTACACGGCTAAGTTCTCAAGGCTGGGGTATTGGGAGTTGAATTGCACAGATGCAAATAGGCCCACCTCCTACTTGTGATGAGAAAACATATTATATGCTAAAAAAAAGCATTGATATGTTTCTAGGAGATGGTATTAGAGTCTGGTGTTTGAGTGAAAATGGCAGAAAAAATAAGTAAAGGTCTCGTGTTACAATGTCCGCCAGGTTCATGCATGTAAAACGATAAATGGCTATCCAATAGTTTTCGTTCACTTCATTCTCTTTTCCAGCTGAGCCCACAGGTGTGAGAATGGAAATGTGGGAGCGACAGATCATTTGACAAATTCAGGTCGCATGAGCTATAGAAACTTATTTTGACATTGATGGAGAGATTGAAACTACTGGTTTTTGTAGCCAGGATGAATGTTTGAACTTGATCAAATGGCGATAAATTATATGGCAAAGAGGACGAGGATGCGTGACAGTTATTCAAAAAAAAAAGAGGGAAAAAGTGAAGTTGCGTGATAAGAGCACTCTCATTCAGCTGGGAGCTTAAACCCTTTGTTTTTTTATTAATTGTGCTCAGAATTGTGTTATAAATGATGTTTATAAAAATAAATTTTTTATTATTTTAATATATTAATATCAAATATAATTTTATAAAAAAATAAAAATTATATTTTTAATACATTTAAAAATAAAAATTATATTTTTAATACATTTAAAAATAAAAATTATTTTTAAAGGCAACACCTCAAGCATCTCTAAGCTAATGACCGTGAAAGTATTGGATTCGAGGCAATTGGATCAACGAAAGAAAAAAATAATGTGGCCATTTCCTTGGATAGTATAATACAGCAGTGCCTAGTCTTGAATTTGAGGATAAGCACCCTTCTGCAACCGTACCAGTTTCTGAAATTCGATCCGGTCTTTGCAGGTCAATCTAGAACCAATTAATTTAAAGTTAAAATTAAGTTGGGTTAAAAAAATAATAAAGAAAAAAAAAATCCGGTGTAACCTGATGATCTGATTGATCCAGCAAGATCTGATCAAAAACCCGGTTACAATCTATTGACTTTTATTTTTTTTATTAAAACAATATTATTTTGATTTAAAAAAAAAATAACCCGAACAACCCGGTCAAAATCCAAAACCCGAACTTTAAACTGGTAGGTTATCAAACCAGATGTTAAAACTATGGTTTCAAGTGAGAAGCGGAATCATATCGGAAGTAATTAGCATTGAAAGTCAGTATAGAAGATATGCGACAGGAATTCAACATTTGAATTGTCTGCAGTGTGAATTTTTGGCTTGTTTGCGCGGAGACCATTCAAAAATTATGAGCTATAAACAGAAATCTTAAAAAATAAATAATCTTGTTTTACCTTCTGGTCAAACAATCCAGTACATTTTGGCTTTTTTTTTCCACCATCAACTTCAAATAAATACCAGAGAGATAACACAATTAAAAATAACAAGTGAATTAACAAAGTTTTGTACATGTCATGTCATGAATGACTAGAAAACGCGATTTTCATACAAAAATTATTAAATAAATAGAAAAACTGAGAGAAAGAAAAAAAAATATTGGAAAGACACCAAAATTCCACACTACTAACATTATTATAAAAATCTCGAGGGGACAAATCTAATAACATAAAAAAAATTGCAAATAATGATCAAATTAAGTTGTATTTGTCACTCAAAAAAGACGAATAACTCATTTTTTACAGCAATTATGCCTACTCAGGTCATCATCATGATCTTTTTTTTGTATCGTTATATTTATCTTATCAAGATCTTTCTAATAGTATCGATGATGTTATATTTGAAGTTTCGGTCTATTTCTAAATTTTTTTTATTTTCTCTCTTGTTTATTTGGATGTTTTTTTTTTATATAAATCATTATTTAAAATAACAATGAGTTATTAATGTTATTTTTTCAACCGTGATAAATAAATTTTTAAACTGCGACATTCCTCCTGTATTTTTAATTGAATGAGTTGATTCTTAAAAAAAAATCATACATTTTCCTCAAGGCATACGATGACGTCTGATAAGTCAGTAACACGGTTTTGAAATGTCAACGTTCAAGGTAGAAGGTCAAGTTGACTACTACCCTGCAAGAATAGATGACAATAGACATCAGCATTCATGGGGTTGTACTCTATTCATACCATAACAACCAACATCTGGATAATAAATTTAAATATTTATAAATAAAAAATAATACACTGAATGATGTAATTATATACATACATACATACATACATACATATATATATATATATATATGATTGGTTTAATGATATTTATATTTTATTTATTACCCATAAAATAATATATTATTTAAAAAAATATATTCATTTGATTTAACTTAACTCATGACTGATTAATTATGAGGGTAATTGGATGTTTGATAACTATTGTTTTTTTTAAAAAAATTAATTTAAAAAAATATTAAAAAAATATTTTTTTAATATTAACACGTTAAAACAATATAAAAACATTAAAAAAATTTAGCGAAAACTTTGAATAAACTGGTATCCCTACTTTCAAGCTGTTTCGTTGTTGTTTAAGGAACTGGGCTTCAGTGTAAAACTTATGGGTTCTGTTTCCGAAATTTCCTTGGGCCATATTTTTCTAGCAGACCTGTGACTGGACTAGACTGACCTGGGTCGAGGTGACTGGACTGTGGCCGCCTGATGGTACTGTGTGTATAGTTCCCGAGCCAAGAGAATCTGGCCCTTGAATGATTTTTTTTTCGAACCTGGAAGGAAGGATATTTTCCTTGCAATACTGAATTTGCAACAGCAGATGAACTGAGATGAAATTTAGAAATTCCAGACCTCGGACCTGGTCGATCCTGGGTTGGGTCATGGCAACTTGATTTACCCTTTTAAATTTCAGTAATACTTGGTATTGTAATATTATTATTTTTTAAAGTTTTTCTTTTTTATAAAAATATATAAAAATAATATATATTTTTTATTTTTTAAAATTATTCTTGATATCAACTTATTAAAATAATTTCAAAATACTAAAAAAAAATTAATTTCATATAATTTTTTTAAATTTTGTAAAATGCATTTTCTACTTAAATACAAAGTTCATTACTAATAAATGGTTCAATTAACCTCTACACCTAACTTGGATATTTACCTCTATTTTTTAAAAATTTAATTGTTTTTATATTTTAAAAGTATATTTTTAAAAATTATTATTTTTTATTTTAAATTATTTTTTAAATATTTTTAAATTATTTTTACATGTTAATATCAAAAATTAATTTTAAAAATAAAAAATATTATTTTAATGTATTACGAAAAGAGCTTTTAGAATTGTTTTTTATTTTTTTAAATTATTATTTTTAAATTAGTTTAACATATTAATATTAAACATTAGTTTTAAAAATTAAAAAATATTTTAACATGTCTTCAACTAAAAAATAGCCAAGTATTAGGCCTCAGTTCAAGGGTTTATTTTTCTCGGACACTTTATTTTTCTCGGACCCAAACACACCCGCAGCGCATAGCCTTCTCCCTTCCCTCCCCACCCCGCTCTCTCTCTCTCTCTCTAAATTCCTTTACTTTCCCGGTTACTATCCGGTTTAATCTCCGATCAGGTAAACCCTAACCTCTCTCTATCTCCTCTAACTTTTTATATACTTATATGTAACCACACAAGCAACAACGATTCAAGAGAAAAATGCAGGTCGCGTTTCTCTTATTCTCTAAGTTCCATTTAATTTCCGATTATTAGTACTATTTCTAGGGTTTTAATGGTGAATTAAACTCTGCAATTTGTTATGCTAGGGTTTTTTGTGATAAGTTATAGGTTTCGAATTAGAGAAAGATGGATCACCATGAAGATGAGAGCCGTGGTGGAAGTGAAACTCCTAGAAAGGAAGACGATGAGGTGCGATTGCTTTTTCTCATTTTATTACTTTGTGTTTTTATCCGCGTGGGCTCGTGCGTGCTTGTTTGTGTGATCTTTAGATTTTCTGAGTAACGTTAGTTTTTGCTTAACAAATATTAGTTTATGATTTTCAAGTTGAATTTGAATTAGTTTTTAGATGTTATGAATTAGGATATGCAGTGCTTGTTGCAGTTATTTTTATTGTTATTATTTGCTTTTCTGTGTTGTTATTTTAAGCAATGTTGTTGAGATGATTTGTTTTGTTTGTTTGTCAGGAAGCTGTTGCTCGACTTGAGGAAATGAAGAAATCTATCGAGGCAAAAGTTGCTCTTCGTCAAAGAAATTTGAACCCTGAAAGGCCTGGTTGGTTATGTTACGAGATTTTCTTAGCTTTGTTGAACTGTTTATTGGTTACTGAAGTGGATAAGATCAACTACCAGTTTCTTGTTTTGCTAATTTTTTTAACGGTAAAAAAAATAAAATAATGGCTTGTTGGTTGTTTAGTGATTTTTGCGTGATAAAATATGAACAAAAAGCCTCAGGCTGATAATGCTTCTGATAATAAAATAGTCAGGAAAATAAGTTTTTTTTTTCAAGGCTGATAATAAAATCACGTTTCCGGAGGTCTGGTCTGTTCCCCACTTCCTCTTTTTTAGATAATTGAATTGGGAATATACGATCACTACGTGTTGAGGAATCTTTTATAAGTGCAAATGACTCTTTATCTTTTTTGTTGATTTATTATTTTACTGGTTTTTATTGTATGTAACGGGCGGCAATACCTTGGTGCATTGCCTATGTAAGTTCTTATGTTGTGTTTTTCTGGTTATCCAAAAAAGAAATGTTTGACCGTGTCAAATTTGGTAGAGTTTTATTGTGTCTGATTGAATCCTATGCTGGATGTGCTTTGATATTTTTCTCGTTATCACCACTACTATATAGTGGGATCCTGAGAGCAGATGTTGTTGTTTAGAATATCAAGATGGGAAATATGCTGGATGACTTTCCCATAATAGGACGAAGTGGGAGATTGTGGGCATGCTCATGCAGGTGGAGATGGGTCAGTGCTTCTAATCTAGGGCCACTTGCATGAGATGGTTATAGAAAAAACATCAATCAAGAAATCGAGGAATGGTGGTAGAATTATAGTGATGGTGTAAAAAGGGTAAGAACTAAGGATAGTGAGAGGTGGTAATATTCCTGACAGGTTTTTCAATGGCAGTAATGATAATCACTGTGATGCAAATGATGATTAATAATAGCTGATCCTATAAAGGTGCGGATGGTTAGTAGTGATGATAGAACATTGTGCTTTTGGTAGTAATTCTTGAAAAACACCTTTCTCTTAGCATCAATAGCTATTTTAAAGACTCTGGTAACAGCACTGCAGTTGCATGTGCTTCTGTGCTGGCATTATAGGACATAAGAAATGATGTTAAAGGCAGCTAACAACTTTGTACAAATGGAATTTCAAAAATGACAGCAGCATAGACTGAATTTAATTAAAGACTTTCGAAATATCCCTATGCTCTCTAGTTTTAAACATGAAATATCTCAAAAATCTTCCCCTTTTTACTCCAGTCATGGATATTCTTGAATTAACGAATCCTTTTTGAAAGTCAATTCTCTTTGAAATTCCTTCATATACATGCACTCTTACTGGAGGTGGAGAGAATTCTCTCATGGTTGGGTTTTCTAAAACATGTTAGCGAGACTTTGACAATTCACCATGTTCTCCATGCCTGATCGATATTCTCTAGATACTATAAAATGGTTTGTCTTTGAGAATTCAAATATAGCTGCCATGTTTCTGATAAAAGAATATGTGATTGCTTTTGATTCTAGTTGGATTCACCATCTTTTGTCCTTTGAAAGTGATCTTAAGTCTTTTACTGTACGCTGCTATGCTTAAAAAAAAAATGCAATTTTATCATAATTCTAGATTGCAGTAGGGGATATTGATACAATTTACCACTGTCACCAGACTCAGGATTTCTCAGGACATTGGATTCCAGCATTAAGCGCAATACAGCAGTTATTAAAAAATTAAAGCAGATAAATGAGGAACAGAGGGAAGGACTGATGGAAGAGTTGCGAAATGTGAACCTTAGCAAATTTGTCAGTGAAGCTGTAACATCCATTTGTGATGCGAAACTTAGAACTTCTGACATACAAGCAGCTGTTCAGGTAGCTTTTAAAGTCACAAACTGATTTTTTTGGGTGCGTGTGTGGATATGATTCACTAGCTGCAGAACAACTTTTTTTTCAAATCGCATGTGTCTTCATGCCTTGATCACCTTTTTAGTTACTGGATAATGGTAGTCATATTAAAATGTCTTCAAGCTATTGCCTATTTATTCAATTCTTGAGACTATATATTGGGTTATTGCATGCTTAAGATCATGAAAATCTTAAGTGATATGTTATAAAACAGTCAAATGCTCACTGCAAGTTTTGCAGAAGTGTGCTGTTTCTTCTTCTTTTTTTAATCTGCAATAAGTGCAATTTAATCTTATTAGGTTTTTACCGTGCCTAGCAAATTTCTTTGAATGCTTCAAGTTTCTGGATTAGTTGATGGTTTCCTCATAATGCTTTGTTTTCCTTTTCATCGCCATTTAAATTTTGATGAGTCAAGTCTGCAATTATTCTCAACTAGCAGACTTTGTAAAGTTCTCAAGGGACAATAACAAAGTCACATGTAGAGCTATCCAGCAACTTGCTAGTTTTTTCTATGTATTGGAAACTGCATTTTTCTTTGAACTTGTTGCATGAAGTCTGCATGGCATGTTTATTATTTTGCTTGCCCTTCTGCACTGTTCTAACAAATGCCTTCCTTGGAAAGATCTGTTCACTGCTTCATCAACGATACAAAGACTTCTCGCCGAGCCTAGTACAAGGGCTCTTGAAAGTCTTTTTTCCTGTAAAATCTGGAGAAGACTTGGATGTGGACAAGAACTCAAAGGCTATGAAGAAGCGAAGCACCTTAAAGCTGCTTTTGGAACTTTTCTTTGTTGGAGTTACAGAAGACAGCAGTGTTTTCATCAATATTATTAAGGATCTTACCAGTGCAGAGCACTTAAAGGACAGAGATACTACCCAGACAAATCTGACTCTCCTTGCTAGTTTTGCTCGACAAGGAAGAGTTTTTCTGGGACTTCCACTATCTGGACAAGAAATTCATGAAGAGGTGCTACTTATTCTTTTATTCATTCACTTTTAATTCTTTCTGGCTAACCTGGTTATTTGTAAAGATATGTTTCATGATACTGATTTGATCTTACTCTTGTTAGCACCTTCTATTTTGGTGATAATTTCTACCTCATTTTCTTTTATTTTTCACATTTTTTCTGTGTCTAGGTTCTTTAGATTAAATTGCCAATATCATTTTAGTTTGTTTTTATCTTAGTTTTGCTTAACACCTCTTTTTGAGATAATTCTTAACTCATTTACATCCACTATTTGCATTATTTGTTGTGTTTAGGTCCTTTAAAATTACTTTGTTAATCTTGTTTAAGTTTGTGTTTATATCTTACATTCTGAAATTTTGCTGCAGTTTTTTAAGGGCCTTAACATCACGACAGATCAAAAGAAAATCTTCAGGAAGGCCTTCCACGCATACTATGATGCTGTCGCTGAACTACTTCAGTCAGATCATGCAGTAAGAGTGTTACTTCTTTTAGCTGTTTACTTTTAATCCATCCTTTCATTCTTGATTTTGCTGGGCTCTTCTTGTTTGAATGAGGAACTTGGTTTCTTTTCATTTATACTTTTTTTTTTACTTGTATCATTAAAGATGCCAGTAATGTAAGATTTTTATCTCTTAACAGTCACTTCGTCAAATGGAGCATGAAAATGCAAAGATTTTGAATGCTAAAGGAGAGCTGAGTGATGAAAATGTTTCATCATATGAAAAGCTGCGAAAATCTTATGACCATTTGTACCGTAATGTGTCATCGTAAGTTTGCTTCCTGATTTCTTTTTCTTCTTGTATTTATTGGGTGACTAGACAAGCAGACTCCATTCCAACAGTATGCCATACATTGTAATAATCGAAACATGCCATATTTCCTTTGGAATTCCTTCTCTATCTTCATGTCTGCTTTTCTGAATCCATAACCTTTTTACCTTCTCAATAACACAACCATTGTTATTGTACATGGTCTTAATTCATGAATGATGATTTTAGCTAGAAGTTATGCAAGTAAAAAATTTAATTCTGATTGAAAAAGATTTGCCACTCTGGAAATACATGTCAAAAGACAATCTCTTTAACTGGACTTTAAATGGTAATTTGTAAAGCCAATGAGAACTTGATGAATGAAGTTTCATGGGGTCAAAGATGAGAAAAACCACTGCTGGGGTGTACAAAACTTGAAACTGCTGAAACCAGTGTGCAGAGTGGACATTTTTATTTTTCTGATGTCAATTTCTTAACTTACTTAGCAACGCAAGATGGCTATGGTTCATGTTTCTTATTTATAAATGCTTGCCTGAAAGTTCTTTATTGCTTCTGGCTTTGGTTCAAGCCTCAATCTTTTCTTCAATCTCAACTTGCAAGAAAGCTTGTAAGCTAATTACTAATTTATCAAGAATCTTTCAGACACTTTTAAGTAGAAGATTTCTGACTCTGAGAATTGGCTAATTGCTGTGATTGCTATGATGGGCTTTAGAATTGAATTTAGGTGCTGATAAAATTTTATGAAATGCATGGGATAGTTGGTGAATTTGTACCTGCAATTAAGTGCCCTGCCCCTCATAGTAAATGCTTTGGTTGATTCTTCCTTGTTGCATGTAGTGGTGCTTGTATTATTTGAGCCTAATCTCTTGGTGTGCCAACCTTTCAACTTCTGAGGAGGCTATAAAGTAATGCCCCTTCAGCTTGCATCTGGTATTACGTCTTCATGATTTTTCCATTGACATGTAAATTCTTTATATCAGTTTAGCAGAAGCACTTCATATGCAACCTCCAGTGATGCCAGAAGATGGTCATACAACTAGGCTTACTAGCGGAGAGGACATTTCATCGCCTGCTGCAGGGAAAGATTCTTCTGTCCTCGAAGCTTTGTGGGATGATGAAGATACTAGAGCCTTCTATGAATGCTTACCAGATCTCAGGTTTGCTGTAGCAAGACAATCTGTCAATCCAGTTAAAAAAAAATGGTGCCAGTCGTTACAGATGCATTTTCTTATTAAATTTGATTCTGGCTACCTTATATACAAAATTTGCTAGCTTGAAATTTAAGTTGGATTTTTATGCGTTCCTTTTAGAGCATTTGTTCCAGCAGTGTTATTGGGAGAGGCAGAACCCAAAGCGAATGATCATTCTGTGAAGACTCAAGATCAACAAAGTGTAAGGAATTAAAACTCAGATGTTTTATTAGGGCTTTGGTTGTTCCCAACTTAACTTTGAAATTATGACAAAAAATGGTAAAGAACTTGTGCTAACTTTTGTGTAAATTTTTATTAGTAGCTTGTGAATTATGGTGATCATTTTGCAGTTCTCGTTAAAGCTGGCTTACTTTGTGGTTAAATCTGTTGTATTGTGATTTATGCTAGTAAAGCCTTTTGTGGGCCTTTCCGCCCCCCTCCTCTTCTCTGAAGTGAGCTTCTTGTTGTTTCTAAACTTAAATGTATTCCGGCGCTTTCAATCAATGACAGATATAATTCCTTCAAAATATAAGCATTTTGAGTTGTATTTGTTCTTATCTAGGGTTGGTTTGGTGTTCTTTTGTGAAACATGTTACTTCTACCCTCAACATGAAAGCAGTTTATGATTATCTTTTTAATGATGTCTCTATTTATTTTAAGGAGCTGGCACCTGAATCGGACCAAGGCCAATCCACCCAAGACATGGCAGAGGTTACTGCAGAGTCTGGCACTTTGCAGGAGGGAAAAAGTACAGAGAAAGGAAAGGATAAGGAAGAGAAAGATAAAGAGAAAGTAAAAGATCCTGAAAAAGAGAAAGGCAAGGAAAAAGATGCGGAGAGAAAAGGAGAAAATGAGAAGGAGAAACTCAAAAGTCTTGAAGGGACTAATCTGGATGCTCTGTTACAGAGGCTCCCTGGTTGCGTCAGCCGTGACCTAATTGATCAATTGACTGTAATCACACCGCTCTGAAGATAAAATGATTTTCAGCTATTCACCTTTACCCTAAAGATCTCATTGCTGTGTGTTTTTGTGAATATTCTGTTTCAGGTAGAGTTTTGTTATTTTAATTCAAAGTCAAATCGGAAAAAGCTTGTGAGGGCATTATTTAATGTACCCAGGACATCTCTGGAACTGCTACCATACTACTCACGCATGGTTGCCACTCTCTCAACTTGCATGAAGGATGTGTCTTTCATGCTCTTACAGTTGTTAGAGGAGGAGTTCAATTTCTTAATCAATAAAAAGGTCTGTTTTTGACGTGTTTCATTGAAGAATGGCTTGTTATTCTTGTCAATGTTCTTTTACTTGCCTTTTCAATTTCAATCTGTAAATATTATGATTGAAGTTTCAAATTGTAAATTTTCTACAGGACCAAATGAACATTGAAACGAAGATCAGAAATATTAGATTTATTGGAGAGCTATGCAAGTTCAGAATTGCACCAGCAAGCACTGTTTTTAGTTGCTTGAAGGTATGTGTAGTGGCTTACTCATTTATTGTTTTTCTTTTAATTGGCTTCTACTCTATTGCCTATTGAGCCTTTGTTGTAACTAGATGGGTTGGCTACGTGAGTCTTCCTGCACAGTTCTGATTTTAGCAAGACATACTTTTTATCAATTCCCAGGAAATTAATCCATGTTGTCAATCTTCCTCTTCCCTTGGCAACAGTATCTTCTGTTAGTTCTCCAAATCAATTTTTATGCTTAGATGGTCTTCCTTTTTTTTCTTGTTTACCTTGCTGGAGTTCCTATGAAAATTTCCATTTGCTTTTGATGCCTTTTGGTTTAGGAAGACAGGAAGAACCAGGGACATGATACATAATGTAGCAAATTTTTTACATTACAATCAATGCAGTTAATTTTTGAACCCTCATTTTTCTTTCTTTTTAATATCATTATTGCTATTTGATTTTGATAGAAGACGAATTTAAACTAGTATATGGTCTGTTGGGATCTGAGATGGCACACGTTCATCATGTTTCATTTTGCTGGACTATGTGCTTCTACATCTATGCTTTTGTTTCCTACAGGCTTGTTTGGATGATTTCACTCACCATAACATTGATGTTGCTTGCAATCTTCTTGAGACATGTGGCCGTTTTCTGTATCGTTCTCCTGAAACTACTGTGCGCATGGCTAATATGTTGGAGATACTTATGCGCTTGAAAAATGTCAAAAATTTGGATCCTCGGCATAGCACCCTTGTAGAAAATGCTTACTATCTGTGCAAACCACCTGAAAGGTCTGCACGAGTGTCTAAAGTCCGTCCTCCCTTGTATCAGGTGTGAACCATTTTACAGCACCATTTTTTCAACTGTTTTTACTTTAGATATGTTTAATCAATGTTTTCTCTATGCAGTATATCAGAAAATTACTATTCTCCGATCTAGACAAGTCTTCTATTGAGCATGTGCTCAGGCAACTTCGTAAATTACCATGGAGTGAATGTGAGGCATACCTTTTAAAGTGCTTTATGAAGGTTCATAAAGGGAAGTATGGTCAAATTCACTTGATTGCTTCTCTCACTGCTGGCTTGAGCCGTTATCATGATGAATTTGCAGTGTCGGTTGTTGACGAGGTTTGTTTCTTTCATGTTGGAAATTCGAGTTGTTAATATTTTATTGTTCCTTGAAAAGATAATATCGTGATTTTCTTTTCTCCCATTTTTGTGTGATGGCCAGTTGGCTTTTTATATTTTTTCTGATTGCAGTTTAGGATTTGCAAGCTGCACCATTCAGATGTTTTATTGTGGAAAATATCCCCCCCACCCCCAAATAAAATGGATTTTCTTTAGTTATATCAAACAAAAATTTAAATTCTATTAGTTTTGTTTTTGAGAATTTAAGACCAATAAATATCTAACAAGGAGAATAATTTTGAATATGGATAGTCACTGAGTGGAACTTTTATCAGAAGCAATTTTGCTCAATGAGGTGAGAGTTTTGGCTTCTCATGTAGAGAATCTTGTTTTCTGAGATTTAGGTTAGTTACAGAACTAACAGAATTGCCATAATGAAGTGAGATTTTGAATATGGGTTAGTTACAGATGACTTGCCATAATGGTTTTAGGGATACTTTTAATAAAGATATTACAACAGATGGGTGGCAGGTGTTCTAGTAGATGCTTATATCCTTGTTTGCTTACAATTTAAAAAAGACAATGGCTAACTTTTGTATTAGTAGATGTTAGCCTTGTCCCATAGATTTCATTTTTCTCCTGTTGGGTTGATTGTCATCAGACTGTATTTTTTATGCTTCATCATGTGATCAATCGGAGCATTGTGATTGGGAGACACCTTAAAAATGCTTTTGCCAAAATCTACCCCCTAAAATCAATCTTTTTCCCCTCATTTTCCTTAAGATTCCCTCTTGACAGGGTACTGGGGACATCCTAATTTGAATTGCCGCCTTTTCTTTGCTTTGACTCTGGCTTTTTCTTTCTATTGATTACTTCTTGACTATTAGCTATTCGTGCCACCATTAGTTTAGCCCATCTGAATCAGCAAGTAGTCTTTGACCTTGAACAATTTTTTCTACAGTCCCCACTCTTGAATAAATTGTGGACAGCTTTCTAAATTTGTCTTGTCTCACATGTCATTGATGTTTTTAAGATTTGGAATGTTCTGAATCCTCATTTGCCTGCATCTTTGGCCATGTGTATATTGGCATGCAGTCTAACATGCAAAGTTTGCACATGTGAGGACGTGAATGTGTGTAGTGGGCTTTTTAATGGAACTTTAACAGTTTACTTTTGGCTTACAGGTTTTGGAGGAGATTAGGCTTGGGCTTGAATTAAATGACTATGGGATGCAGCAAAGGCGCATAGCCCACATGCGATTCTTGGGGGAACTATACAATTATGAACATGTGGATTCTTTTGTGATTTTTGAGACTCTCAACTTGATCCTTGTCTTTGGTCATGACACTCCGGAGGTATGAAATGTAATAAATTCATTGTTAGATATAACTAAGGCCTTAAAAGAGGACGTCTGATCAAGCGTATGCATGAATAATTCCTAAAGGTTTATCTTTGATGAAAGACATGATTTAAAAACTCATTATTGTCTGACAACTGATCATCTGACAAAATCAGTTGTTTATTAGGAATCACACAAAATGCAAATGAATTAACATATGTATCTGCTCCACTTGTTATTAATCATATCATATGCTATAGACTGCATATTCAGAAAAAGTTCTGGGTGAGAAATTGACAGCATTTATATATGAAGCATCTGAAATTTTATTACTTCTGGTACCAGTGTCAGGTGGTAATATATTGCCTTCTCTTTTTAATCCCTTTTTGTGGTGAAATTTATGTTCTAGTTTTTGTTGCTTATATGATAATTTGCTTGCTTTATGATATGCTGTTGATTGTTCATGCTACTAGCAAGACGTGCTAGATCCACCAGAGGATTGTTTCCGCATCAGGATGGTTATCATTCTTCTGGAGACTTGCGGACACTACTTTGACCGAGGCTCTTCTAAGAGGAAACTTGATCGATTTTTAATACACTTTCAGAGGTATATTCTCAGCAAAGGTGCACTACCTCTTGATGTTGAATTTGACTTACAGGTCAGTCGCACAGATCTTGTTATGCTCACTTACTTTCTTAATTAACTGTAAGGTCTGTCTCTACTGTAAGAGGATTGGAGTTTAGAATTTGTTAAATTGTTTTTACTATATTGTGGAATGGTGAAGTATGTCTTTTGGTTTAAGGAGATGCTGCTCGATAAGTAATACAGGAATATTCTTACATGTGGTGCAGGTAGGGAACATAAATGCTTTGTGCAGTATGCTTTAATTCGACACAAGTCGGGACCGCCATTAAGATATTATGAACAGAAATATAATATGGATTCTTGTTGAATATAAGAGTGATACAGACTCAAAAAATGTGACAAAACATTATATCACAGAAATACACGTCATTTTATTCAGGGGACTTTGCACTTAGAACTAGTTGCATCCTATGTATGAATATGAATTTTCAACTTTGCTTTTGCAATTGTGCAATATTAGACATACCTAGATATGCTTTCTTTCAGAAAAATACGCTAAGTGAGAAAGAATCAACATATGACTGTAATTCTCTAACTTCTGCTTTAATCGAAAAGAAAGGAAAGTATTCTGCTTTGAATGTAACATCTTTGAAACAAAACAATAGGTTAGAAATTAATCAGGCAAGGCTGCTGGTTAATCAAGGTGCCACTTGGTTAGGACATTGACTATCATCTCTAAATTGTAAATGCAACTGTAGAGAGTTTTAATTAGATTCTTGCAAGGAACTTCAGCTTGAGCTTGGAAAGAGAATTGTCTTTTTATTCCATTTTATTTGATTGATAGTTTGATTGCAGTTTTTCTTGCATAATTGTGTTATGAATTTTATTTGTTTTTTGGAGTTATTTCTATGTGCTTATAAAGTTGATTTAAATATCTTCACCATCCCTGTTTATTCAATGCACTGTGCTCATACATTGAAGGGTTTGCAGGACTTATTTGTGGAATTACGTCCAAATATGATACGATATACATCCATTGAAGAAGTTAATGCTGCTCTTATAGAACATGAGGAGAATGAACGTATTGTCTCCACCGACAAGGCCAATAGTGAAAAGCACTCTGACATTGATAAACGATTGAGTAGGACTACTTCCAGTATCATATCTGCCAATGGACAAAGAACCACGAATGGGAATGAGGAAAATGGATTGCATGACATTGGTGGCAGTGACACTGATTCAGGCAGTGGCACCATTGACCAGGATGGACATGATGAAGAAGAGTTAGATGAAGAGAATCATGATGATAGGTGTGACACGGAAGATGAGGATGATGATGGGGGTGGACCTGCTTCTGATGAGGATGATGAAGTCCACGTCAGACAAAAGTTTGCAGAGGCGGACCCTCATGAAGTAGCTAGTTTTGAGCAGGAGCTGAGGGCTGTAATGCAGGCAAGATACAAATTATTGCTGTTTTTTGCTCACAGTTGCATGTGCCTCTCTCTCAATAGTGAATACAATATACATAGGCACTTGTACACTCCCACAGTGTGCCTGATACATATGTGAAAAATTATATTTGGGGGTTTGAAACGATTCTTAAACTTTCTGATGGTAAGTAGTCTATAATTTGTATTGTGTGTCTACGTTTTAATGAGGCCAATTACATAATTTTGCTGATGAAATTTTGATAGCTGCCATTGCAAATAATTGATTCTGGAATTGAGCTTCAATAATTGCCAGAAACTTTAATGGGTAACCTCGTAACACCTGTTATTTCAATTGCAAGTGCAGGAGAGCATGGAGCAACGCAGGCAGGAACTCCGTGGTCGGCCAGCATTAAATATGGTGATACCCATGAACTTGTTTGAGGGGCCCCCTAGGGATCATCATGGAAGGGGGGTTGGAGGGGAAAGTGGTGACGAGGATGAGGAGGCTGGAGGAAACAAGGATGTTCAGGTGAAAGTTCTTGTGAAGCGTGGGAATAAGCAACAAACAAAGCAGATGTACATTCCTAGGGATTGCTCTCTTGTGCAGAGCACGAAACAGAAAGAAGCAGCTGAGTTTGAAGAGAAACGAGACATCAAGAGACTGGTGTTGGAGTATAATGATAGAGAAGAGGAGGAGAATAACGGGTTGGGGAATCAGACATTGAATTGGATGCCAGGTGGTACCAGCAGAGTTACCAGCCGCAGCAGCACATGGGAAGGAAGTAGAGGAAGAGGTGCTGGGTCACGTTACGGGTATTATCATCATTCAGGCAGTGGACTCTATCATGGCAGAAGAAGGTGATTGTTTTGAGAGGAAATGAAATGTTTGACTTGCTGGCACTTCTATTAGACAAGGCAGTGGAGTCGATTGCAGAAAAAAAGTATCTTTAACAACAGAAGAAATTAATTACTGGTTTTTTTTTTATTTGGAAATATAGATCAACATCAATTACCGGGGTGCAGTATGCCTTGAGGTCGATTCTGAAAGATATTGCAAATCTTGGCATTCATTCTCAATCACGAGGCACAGAAGCCATCCGTTATAGCAGGAAGAATTCTGTTCCCCTCTGTTGATAAATCGGCAGGTTGATATCTGAAGTTTTGTCGTCCAGAGTGTGTCGAGTGCAGAACAAAGTTGTACATAGAATTGTTTATGTATGCTTGCAGTGTGGTCATTCTGAAACATATACGGGGTGTGGTTGTAATTAAAATTGTGTGCATATTCCTAATTGGTTATGTCTGTTGCGTCCGTTGTGTACATGTGAAAGTTTGCCTCATGTCGTGTCTAATATTTTCAGGTCGTGCTTCTAGCTTGTGGTAATGGTGTAGGCTGCCCCAGTATTTCTGACACAGTAAATGATAAAGAACGTCATACCGTAGATTTACTCTAGTGGAGTTTTGATTTCCTCAGAGATGAACTCCTGAACCATTTTGTACGTCTTCCAAGATCCCAAGTATATATTTTTTTTCATCTCATGTTTTTCTCGAATGGTCAGGAACTAGGTATGCAGTTTAACTAAAGCATGTGTGGCCTCCCAGTTATTTTGGGCTTTATCACTCCAGCCCATAGATACAGATTATTGACAAAGTGAACAGAAAAATTATCTTGGGATTTGGTAACTGATTTAAAACCTAACCCCACACAGTGAGTTGACCCCTGACTTGGGTGACTTGAGATTTATGCTAGACTAGGTTTTAAAAAAAGAGAGGAGAATGACCTTGCTTAATGGGTTTGATTCATGACTTGGTAATTTAGGATTTAGATTAGATTGAGTTGTAAAAAAAGAAGAGAGCTTATTCAGTACGACATGGTTAAAAACTTGGATTGACAAGTGATGTGGTCAGTTCAAAAAACCCCATCAAAAACTTGTTGATTTTTTTAATAAAAAAAATGATAATATCTTTATTTTTTTAATATCCTAATTAAAAAATATAGTTTTTAGTAGTAAAATATACCGCCCCAGTTAAAAAAAAAAAAAAAAGGGGGGGGGAAAGATAGGTGATTAATTAGATAAATGTGAAACACGCAATTAGATGACCAAGCCAGTAAACGTGATATTTTTTCGAATTTGGTATGCTTGGTCGTCTGATACTGAAAGCTTGTTGCTGGCAGCAGATTCGAGGAGATATTGTCATGGAGTTTGTAATGGAAATGCGATGCTAATACCACACTAGTAAAGAAACTGGCGGACAAACTTGGGAACCCAACATAATAGTGGTATCTAATTCATCGTCTTTACCCCACATTTTTATTCGTTTCTTCCTTTTAAGCAGGATCTAAGGCAAAGGACAATCAGATCTAAGGCGAGGACAATCAGATACCAAAACTCATTCTCGTTCTTTACATATTTCATGCCATTTTGGTTCTCTTTTTTTCAAAAATTATATATATAAACCCTCAAGCACTCCTCCCTAGGGCGATTACCTAATACGTAGCCTGATGCAGCTGGGGCCTTGGAGCAATCAATCGTTGCCTGCCAAAAACGCCACTCGGTTTGACCGCAATAAAAGCAATTGGAACTACTAGAATACTCCTGACAGTATTCTTAAACATGAGGTACGTGTATGTCTAAGAAGCCTTTTCGAAGGTTACAATGTTTCGTTTATTATAGCATATAATAAAAAAATTATCCAGTTTGTGATCTGTAAAATATTCCCATTGGAACATCCCGGATTAAAGTATTTCCTTAAATGGTAGTTTGCTGCTGACATTTCCAGGGTAGTTTTTTGCTCAGAATGGAACAAGATATGTTCCTTTAAAAAGTGAAAGCAATAAGAGTTTTCTTGCTAGGAATTTGGTTCTCCAGTACTCTTTGTCACTAAAACCATTATCAGAATACATCATTGGAACGCATTATTCTAGTTTGAGAATTGCGTGCCTCTTCTCTTTCTTCTTCAACAGTACTTCCCCGTATATTTTCAGCGTAATTATGGGACAGCTCGACCTGCGGGTCCCCCTCAAACCAGTTGGTGCTCGACCTAGTAGAGTAGATCCATTTTTTAGGGTGGGAGACAGGGGGGGTACCCTGCCATTCGAAGTTGTTAGAGAGTGATCTTATTTTTGTGCCCTTTCAAAGGTATTGGTCATCTATATCGCGAAATCCGGATACGCCTGGAAACGTCCTGTCATGGTCGATAATTTGATTGACAGAATGTTGAATAACCTAGTTTATCGATTATAGGGTAATAATTAATTTTATCATCTAACAGGAGATATGCTAATTAGCATCTGTTTCTGTTTTCTATACTCTAAATCCTTGTTCTTGCGAAAAACAACGACATTTTAAGACCAAAGGCATCGAAGAAAACGCTACCGGATCAAAGGGATTGGTAGCTTTCCTTTTTTTACAGAAAAATGTTGCTCTGGATTAAAGGGATTGGTTGAATTGGGGTGCTTGTTGGATGAATAGGTGATCACTTGTAAATCTTTGATTTTAGCATAAATGGCATTTGTTTGAGTATATCTGGTGAAGGTCGGCTTAGTTTTGGTGCACTGAATATATATATATATATATATATATATATATATATATATATGATCACCTCGTTTTCCATGTGATCAACGCTATTTCATTTCATGTGATCGTTTCTCATCTCTACCATGAGGGAAAAGACAGTCTAATCGTGTAAATCATGGGTGTTTGATACAATTATAAAATAAACTAGGAGAGATTAAGGGGATCGGAACCTTGAATTACGTGTTGCCTTATTCAATGCCGACGAAGAATTTTTTAATTCTAAAATAAAAGTGATGAGCAAGAAAAGGTGAAAAACTGAAGAACAACAAAACGGAGTCAAAGATACGGTAGCACCTATCTGAGATTTCATGAAATTAGGGTGTGAAGACAAATCATTAGCTAACTTCCCGTGGGTTTCTATATTGATGATATGATATGTGTCTAACTTATAAACCAACTAAAGAATTTTATTTTCATCGGTATTAATATATATTCTACAATTCTGATTTTTTCTATATATATATAAACTATCCTTGAAAAGATAGGGATAATCTTAGAAACCATTGATGTGGATATTATCTGCAAGAGAAATATATATAGGAGAAAATAGGGCACGCATGTGTTTACTATTTAATATATGTAAGTTACCAATTAATTACTATTAATTATATTTTTAAATAAAATTCAACGAATTAGATTTCAAGGAAAGCAGAAAATAAATGAGAAAATAGGGCACGCACGTGTTTTAAATCGAAGATAATTAAAGTGCAGACAAAATTTTCATCATTTACAAGAAATCATCTTGGATTCTTGAGAGCAACGTTGAAGTATATGTGGCTATATATGTTTGTGATGAGGAGAGTCCCCATGCCTTGATCCAGACCGAAATCTCTCGAATCATATTGTCTCTAGCTAGTAATCGTGCTCGAATCTCCTGAAAATACTCTCCTATTGTAGGCACCGTCATCGGTGAATTGTTACTCGGAAGATCAGGCAAAGCAGGAGGACCTCGTTTTTTTCATGTTTTGTACGTGGAAAAATTAATTCTGCTGTGTATTCATGCCAAAACACATGTAGCACATGCTAGCTAAGACTAATTTCTAGCTCTTTTATGCTCTGGTAAAATACGCTGCGCAAGTCTTGACATGTACTGCCGTGGGTAGGTTGAAATTCACCGAACCATTGTTCATCGACGAAAAATGCCATGAAAAGTAGCTCAGTACTCATAAAAGAAATTAAATTGAAATAAATATTTTTTTTTAATGCCAGCCATGATCGATAATACCTTGATTTTTATATTATTATTCACAGAAGCAATCAGTAAATTTAATTTAATTTTCTCTTGTACAATACAATACACCTTAATGTTATCCTCCTCGACAATACATTTCCAGACACTGTAAGAATCACCATTGACATTAAACTCTACAGACTTCAGGCTATCTTTCTTAACACCCTTCTATTTTTACAAAAATAATATTCATTATTCACCCCCTCTTTATTATTCTTCTTTTTTAAAAATCACTATATCATGCTGTCTGTTTTTCGCCACCTCCGAACCAAAAACTCTCTGAATGATTTCACTCGGGCAACCAAAAAGTCTAACCAAATCACTGTTTAATAGCAATGATTTGATATAATTATGCTTGATTTCCCCTTTAATATTTAGTAATTACTTGCTGCCGCTCTTTTTTCTCTCCTCTCGAACCTCGTGAAACCATCCTCTTCTAGAGAAATTAGTCTTCGCCTGCACATGTTACTTTGCAGTGCCATCGTTATCAGCCAGCATGTCAACAGTAGCAAACGGACGGCTCATGTCGAGTGTGTATCTATACGTGTACGGTTGGAAATTAAGAAAACGTGCAACGAAAATGACAGGGAGGGCGTTTTGGTAAATAAGAGCCAAGATTTGACCAAAAAGTTACCAGTATAGGCTAGGGCTTTGGTACGAAAGGAGAAGGAGAGGCCACGTCACTCAACATCCTTTTAAACCTCGTACCCTTGCCGACAAGTACACAAAATACATTGGTCTCTCATCTAATTTCACCATCTAACATCCGCACCAAATAAATATTATAATCAACCAATCATGTAATACCATGTAGCAACAAACATGATGATGCTATAATAATCCAATGTAGCTTTAATAATACCAACGCTTAACCCACTTCGTGCCCAAGAAACGTTTTTTTTTTTTTTTAATTTCCTCTT
>Ga0307517_10003655_pt1 | contig 23912 bp, 24 predicted proteins | sample 23_EM_MG_FD_194515 | JGI IMG/M metagenome (GOLD analysis project Ga0307517, IMG submission 194515) | Populus trichocarpa ectomycorrhiza microbial communities from riparian zone in the Pacific Northwest, United States - 23_EM | ecosystem: Host-associated > Plants > Roots > Unclassified | place...
TTGTGGACAGCGCAACCGTCGTCATGGCCTTGGATGGTGAACGTTTATCGGGTGTGGTGAGGAGGCCATGGAAGACCCCCGTATTTCCCTATAGCCACCCCCGGACCCGCCGCAGTGGTAGGCTAAAACATTGTCGGAGGAACCTAGCGAACCTCCTAGGGTCGCCATCATGGTCAAGATAGATCAAAATGTCAATCCGTGAAAATACACTGATAAGAATTGGACGATGCCCTTACATCGGTTGAAGTGGACGGACGGTAAGGGATCCAGAATCGGCAAAGCACAAATCAAGATCCCTGTCCGAATGAGTGACGTAGGCGGTTGACCCCTTCTCAACCAATCTCTCTCCCATCCGGCCATGCAACTTAGGCTGGCATACTATTGCTCTGGACACGGTTAGATGGTCCCGCTACTCCTGCGACGATATCTTACCAGGGGTTGTCTCAGGGTACGGCCATGCGACAAGGGTATCTGCCTTCGCGTCCGCTCTCTTGTGCCTCGACCCGGTTCCGGTCGTCTACATCGTTTCGTCTGCGCCGAAGCACATCTTCTCACAATGCACGAGAGCCGGTGCGATCTATCGATACGCAGAGATAGACCCTGTTATCGTCCAACCATTGGCGTGAGTGGTATCTCCGCTCGAGCGAACGTTTCCCGTAGAACTAATGACATTGATATAGCTATCGCGTTGACCGCCAGAAAAGCATCGATGTATTATCTTCCTTTCTTGAGACGAAAGCTGATAAAATCGCTGTGGAGGTCGAGTGGTTGACATCCATCGGGGCCGATTGCGTTCTCTCAGACTCAGCATTCCTTGGGTGGTACGTCTCAAATCCCTCGTCAATGCAGCATAGCATCCGTGACAAACACTTCTTGGAACCGCAGCCTGGCGGCCAAGGAAGCCCAGATACCATCCGTTCTCGTCACAAATTTCACGTTCGACTCCGTGTACAGCTACATGTCCACCTCCATCATAGACACCATCCCTTCTCTCCTCCATCCCGACCTACTAGACACCCCCGGCGCCCATGCACTCTTTCCAGCAGATAGACCAATTCCCCCAGAGGAGGTATCACCGCTAGTCGATCAGGTTCACGCTGGATTTCGTTGTGCAGATCTCCTACTCAGACTCCCCGGAGCAATCCCTATACCCTCATTCACAACACACCCATCACTACCCTCTCCAGACTGGGTGGATGTTTTTACTCACTCATTTACCCCAGAGGTTGTACATCACCTTCTCAAAGATCCCTCTTCTTATCCTTTATACCCATCGATACCATTCCCCCTCGTTTCTCAGGATCAGGCGAAAACACCGACGCTGCCTCGATCCATCATACAATCTCCTCTCCTTGTTCGCCCTCCTAATTCCAGTATATATACTCCGGAGGGTCGATCCGAATTCTTGTCATCCATCGGTGTACCAGAGTCCGCGCACGATCCGGACAAGACCAGGATACTGATCGTCTCATTCGGAGGTCAGATCTTTCACGCTCCACGAAGTCCCTCTCCCAGCCCGGCTCCGAGCAGGCCAGGCACACCGAGCCGCCCTTACCGCCGTGATGAACCTCATAAACAAGCCACGCCTAGTTCTAGTCCAGATCGTCCACACATATCATTCGCAGACCTCGCGATCACAAATGGCGTGCTTGCCAAGGGCATGCCTCCGTCGCCGCGCAAGATTAAGGGGAAACCTAGACTTAATGGTCTCGCCGTCAGACCTGAGGAGCTCGTACCAAAGAACTCTATTGTCACAGGCTCCCCAGCTGCGACGGTATTCACTGATTTCACCAACAACATCGTCCGTAGGAAAACCATGGCCCATCCCAAACCTCACAGAGCCCCGGCTCTTCTAAGACGCAGCAAGTCGCATAGAATTGCTACAGACCAATACCTCTGGTTACCTGGCGCTCCGAGCGCAGCCAGGAAATCTGAAGTCGCCAGTCCTACATCATACACTCCAGGCTTCGAAGCAACCGGGTCGTTGCTTCTGCTTCCATCGCTCCCTACGGTAATCACCACCCCGCCATCACCACTATCAAGTGCTCCACCGGAGAATAACCAGAACGCAGCCGAATGCATTTCTCACCCTTGTCCGCATACCCCTAGCGATTTCATAGATGCATCCCATACAAGCACCGAATTGATAGAAACGCCAAGGCTCCTGCCTGAAGGTTGGATTGCTGTGGTGTGCGGTGCGTCGGCGGAACAGGGCGAGGACGCCGAACAACTTCCTGAAGGGTTTTACATCGCTCCAAAGGACGTGTACATGCCAGACCTGACTGCAGTGGCTGATGTGCTCCTTGGGAAACTAGTTAGTGTCTCGATCCAGTTTGCATCCCTATTGATTCACAACCGCACAACAGGGATACGGAAGCGTCTCGGAAGCACTCGACTCTCAGACTCCTTTCGTCTACGTCTCCCGACCGCTGTTCATAGAAGAACACGGGTTGCGCCTCCTCCTTGAACGAGATGGGGTTGGTGTAGAGTTATCTCGGGAGGACTACGAAGGAGGCAACTGGGCCACTGCGGTTGAGAGGGCTTGGAACAGTGGAAGGGAGGCCAAACGTCTGAAACGGCTGGAGGGAGAAACGGGGAAGAGGCAAGAGGAGGTTAAGGAAATGGGGAGGAGAGTTGTTGATTGGATTATGGACTGGAAGTGGAAGTGTGCGGGACAGTACGTTGAAGAGGCCGAATCGGAGGAAGGTGCTAGGCGTTGTGTCTGACCCATTGACCATACCGTGTCTGTCTGCTGTTGTAGCCTTGTCGCAATCCTGGGGCAGATACACATCTGATCTTCCCATCGCACCACCTCCATCAGGTTTTCATCGTTTTCCGCTGGATACTGGATTACACCCATGACTGTTTCTGGGCACCTCCCCGTGTCTCATGGGCACCAAAGAGGCCAATTCTCCAACTACGTACCTGTATCGACAAAGAATCAGGTTTGGGCGAGTCACTCGGTAATCTTCCCTGCTCCGGGGGGTAGCGTTTTACAAAAGGGCCACCCTTCCCATCTTATCACCAACCAGCGGGAGGGCCTTAAAAATTGATTAGTCAACCTTCCAGTGGCAGCTACCACAATGTCTTCTGGTGGAGCGAGCGGTGCCAGGTTCTGAGTGACACCCTATTTCTCATGAAGAAAGCGGTTCAAATCTCCAATTTATAGCGGGACACCAATGCAGGTGAGTTCCGAATTCGAAGCGCTCGAAATAAAAGATTTGACATCCAGCGAGGAGTGAGAGAATCAATAAAAGATCCCTACAGCCAAACCGCATAAACAGCGAAGGAGGGGGAGGGGGAGGGATGAATAGAAGAGGTTCGTGATTGTTACTATAAAAAAAGGGTTATATGCGAACTGATTGAGATAAAGTGAGAACAATAAATGCGAGGTGGCGGAAGGAGTAATGCAGATCAAGTGTCTGTGGGGTGCGAAGGGATGAGGGCAGCGCGAAGCGCGGTAGTAGGTAGCAAACGCAGAGTCCGAATGGCTCCAATACCAGGACAAGCAGTGACGTCGTGGTTTCGTTCAGGGGTTGGGACGCAGAGACAAAGGAGCGTAAGGCTTCACAAAAACGGAGTCCAAAGTGGGTGAGAGTGGGTGAAGCCAGCTATCAACAACAAAATCCTTGGTGCCGTGGCAGGACGTGGAAAAGTCCAGGTTTCAAATCGGGCAGTCAGGGATGGTGATTCCCTTGAGGGTTTTACTGTGGAGAAACGATCAGAGTTTGCGATTGAAGGAGCGCGAGATACACACTTCTGGTAGAACAGACCCCAGTGTCCTTCAACACCACCGAACAGGTCATCCTTCCACTTCTCATCGAAGAACTCAAAGAAGTAATACTTGATACCCATCTGGTTCGACTGACACACGAAGTTGTCAATAAAGTTCTGGAGGTTCGGTTCACTGGCGTCCGAAGCTCCGTTGTTCGCATTACCCGCGTCCTTAGAAGCCTGGGTGTAACCGTGGGTCAGCACTGATACCCATAACCGGAAAGCAACCATCTCCCACCGTTGGCCAGCCAACCTCGGCTATTGACATCTCGGGCCTGTTTGACAGAGCGTTGGCAGCGGCGATGTTGGTTTGTTCAAAGAAGTCCCACGTCCATTGTGGGCCACCCTGGACAGTGGTGTTGGCAAACCATGGGTGAACATTGGCCATCTGTTAGGTCAGTGTCAGCAAGGGCAAGCAAATGACCATGAACCCAAACGTACGCCATAGTCGATGGCCCCCATGACTTTGGTGTTGAAGTAACTTCCAGCGTCTGAGTTTCCAACGGGAACAGATAGTCCAAGGGTCTGTAGGAGGTTCCTCGTGTCGGTGATGTTGACGATCAGTAGGTCAGCACCTGTGTTACCGACGGCGCCGTTAGCATCGCTTCCTCCACCGTTGGCGTTGAGGTAGCTACACGAGGAAACGAAGGCCGCGTGGGATAAGTAAAGATTACAATCAGCACGGAAGTAGGTTCACATACTTTAGCATATACTGAATTAAGGCCACGCGAAGGAGAGGGGCGTTCAGTTGTTATTCCAAAGGGTGAGAAGTATGGGCGAAGCGCGCGTACCTCATTACCAACTGTGGGTGAGGAAAGTAAGCCTGAGGGTTCGTTATCTGAGCTTCACGAGTAAACTCACCAGTGATGCCAGAGATGTGATCGGTGCCGTATGTCTTGAGCACATCCTCGATGGCGACCCTCTGCCTGTCATAGGCAGTATAATCACCATCAGGGCTGACATAGATACCAAGGTGGACCTGCATGTCGACCTTGGTCTGAGTGATGGCCTCCATGACGAGATGCGAAAGATCACAGTCAGAACCATACAGCCTGATGCGCTGGATTCGCGCAGGAAGGAGTCAGTACAAACGTGAACATCAAGAAGCAAAGCACATGAGATTTAGTCGTTCCCACGGGATCCAAAAATAACTCGCCGATATCGGCAAGCTCGAGAGAGGGCTAGGAACCGTGGAGTATGATTGCGAAATCTCACCTTGGTAAGTTGAGACATGAGCTGAATGTCTGTGATGACATCTGGTAATGCAGCACCGCATTCAGGGTATATAACACCGTTTGGCGAGTAAGCCAACCCATAGAAGGACTGCTTGAGCCTTGGGTCCCTCTCGAAAGTGCTTGGGTCGTTTGGATCCTCCTGTTGCACCGGGTTACTGTTGTTCCCTGAATTGTTATTGTTGTTTGAGGTGTTCGAGCTGGTCCTGTTCTTGTTGGAAATCGATACACCAACGCCGACACCGATACCGATGAGTGCTAGAAGGCCGACGAGAGCACCGATGATCTGCGGAAATAGAATGGATCAGCCCATCTGGCCATTGTCAGAATTCCGAACGAGACGAGACCCTTGGCAAAGGGCCAAGGCTCCTCCGCAGCAACCGATCCACCACCTCGCGACAAAGGAAGGACGTACCAAGAACTTTGACTTGCGACTGCTGGACTGCTGTTTTTCCAACCAGGCCGAAGAAGAGTGCGCCCCGTTGTCATTGAGGTGGGAGTAGCTACCGTTGGGGATATCGTTCGCCATGCTCGGATGATTTGTACTTGAAGGAGTGTAGACCATTTGTTGGGGTGGAGTTGCCCGGTAGTTCTCAGAACCAACGTCAAGGTTGTGTGGCGACTGCAGTTGAACAATCGGTCGAGGTTAGTGGGGGGTCAAAGGAGTGAGAGGGAGGGAGGGAGGGAAAGGGTACGGTGGTGGCGGAATAAAAGAAGGGAAGAAGCGGGAGGTGAAGATGTAATTATAGCGGGGACGAGAACGAAGTCAAGCTCCCAAGCAATGTGGGTAGCCGACAAGGCGAGCGCCGCGACGAGAAGAAGATGGACAAGACATAAGCGAAGCGAGGTCCGAATCCCCCTCCCACAAATCCGCCGACACATCGTCGTCGAGAGGGCACTCACGAAGCTATCCCCCGGGTAGAGGTTGGAGTTTGGGGCATTTCCAGCGCCGTCTTGAGGCGTCATCGGAGAGTACGTTGGGTTGGCCCGCATCTTGTAACCTGCACCTTCGACTTCTCTGTGGAGCGGTTACCGGTGTGTGATCTGATGGTCGGGGTCGTAGCGGTCGTGGTCGTGGCAGCGATACTCGTCGTGTCCCGCCCTGGGGAGATGGTGGTTGCTGGTACAGGGGGAGAGGGGCCGAGGACGGACGGAGATGGAATGGTTCAAATTACTCGATATGTATGTTTCAGCTGATCTCGTGAACAGCCCGCCCAACGTGGACCAGTGCTGGTAAACCCGCTCGGCATAGTCTCGTCCCCTTTCGTCCCCCGTTTTATATCCAGCAAAAGCTATGCGACAGTACAAGCGATGAGAATAACTCTAGAAATAGAAACCCGGCGGGCCCCGGAAGTTAGGCCTTTGCGTAAGCGGCCTTCAGCAGATCAGCCATCTTTTCCGCCACAGCCAAAGTCGGAGCCGCGGTATGACCAGCGGGGATTCTACAAAATGCAACCACAGCGATCAGGACCGCCGCGTCCGGTTTAACTTGGAAGGAAACCACTCACGTCGGGAACACACTGGCATCAACGACCCTCAATCCCTGAACACCGTAGACCTTCAGCTCTTCATCCACAACGCCCCCATCTTCCCTCCTCGCCATGCGCGCGGTGGAAGTGGGATGGTACAACGTGGCCACCTTCTGTCTCACGAACTCTTCAATCTCTGCCGTTGTGGCCGTGTAGATACTGTGGTCCAGCGTGGGGTCCTCGTCCCCGGACCTATCCACCACCTTGCTTGCCAGAGGTTCGGCTTGGATCACCCGGAGGAGTGCCTTGACCCCCTTGACTAACACCTGCACGTCGTGTTGCGTGCTCAGGTACCTGCCGGCCGAGCGTTAATACTTCGGATGGGCAACAGTTCGATCAAGAAAACCTTGGATCTATCACCGGACTGTCGAACGGATCGTTTGATCTGAGCCTCACAGTCCCCAAGCTCGTTGGCCGTAAAGCAACTGCATGTACCCCGAATGCCGGTTCCGTGGGATCGGCGGCACCGGGCTTTGTGTATGCCATTGGACTTACGAAGAGTTCCAGGTCAGGACACTCAGGACCCGAAGTTGAGTCTTCTGCAAGGGGAGGTCCTTCGGGGTTTGGGAACAGTTTAGGGTCGTCCGCGCGGATGAATGCTATCGCCTCTGCGATCTGTTTGGCGGAAACGGTGAGCACGTGAACCATTAGCTTCCGTGGGTTATCACACAACATAATCGCTCACGTTAGTGGTCAACGGTCCCGTCCCTCTCCAGGACCATTGGAAAATAGCAGAAGCGATCCTGAAACTCATCCCTGTAGATGTCCGCATCCACCCAAGACTGTGACCACTTTTGTCAAGGAGATTTATATCGACGACAGGGTGGTCCATCAAGTGCTCTCCAACCCCAGGAAGGTCGACCAGAGGGGAGACATCGTGGAAGGCGAGCTGAGCAGCCGGCCCAATGCCAGACAGCATCAAGACCTGTGCACCAAAGTCAGAGTTGAGGGCGATGGACACAGAAGGTTACCTACGTGAGGTGTGTGGATCGCCCCGGCACTAAGGAACGGAATCAACTTGATCGACGGATACCCGAAAAGGTAAACTCACCAGAGGATGACTTCCTTCCGAGCTCCAGCCCTGAACCTGGGGCCATCACGAGAGGATGTAAATTCAACTCCAACAGCCCGCGGCTGGTTGCCGGTCTTGTCAAAGATCACCTTTGTGACTGTGGCGGAGGTAACAACCCTCAGGTTCGGACGCTCGAGCACTTCAGGGGTGAGGTAGGAGTTCTCTGCGGTAACCCGGCGTCCCCTCGAGTCGGTGAAGTTGACTAATGTGGGAGTCAGTGTAATCACTTGAAGAGATGACCGACTTGACAGAACCTGTCTACAAGACACAAGTCAGGGCTTTATCGGTCAAGAGTATGTCCCAAGATTACCTTGGTCGCGCCCAGGGTGCCCTTCGACGTGTTGACATCTGGGGAGGCAGGAATGCCGGTCATTTCACACGCACGAAGGAACTGTTGTGTGATGTATGAGTTGTGTCCAAAATATCCGGCTAAGTGTCAAATACCCGTGAGCCGCTCGAATGGAAGGAACCAGATACGAACTCACTTTTCATAGGTCCAGAAGAACCGCGTTCAGAGACATCAACATCAGGATGGCCGTTGTGGGGGACGAAGGTCTCGAATTTCAGGAAGTATCTGCATCGACCTCCCCCGTTAGCCTTGGTTGCGTGACCGGATCGCGAGCGTGTCACTTTTTGAGGCCTTCGTAGGACCAAATAGAATTCTCTTTTGTCTTTCCAAAGAATTTCGGCCATTCATCATAGTCCGAAGGGGCGGCGTGATGGAGGCTGGACCGAACTACGGATCAGCCATCGCCGGACGGATTGAAAAGAACACGTCGGCTGACACCATAGCGTTGATCGTGGTACCTGATAAGCCGAATATAGGCAGAAGGATTTTCATGAGCTGAAGGGGGATGGCCCAGGCAATTGATTAAGCGATATGACTTACATCCACCCAGCAGCCGGGCTAGTCGCGAGAATTAAGCACCGCAGGCCGGTCAACCAACATGAGGCGCGTGATTTCGGAGACCAGGTGAAAGGGCACACCTCGGGGCCAATAGCGACTTGTTCCGCCGGCATGTGGCTGCGGGACCGTGCTGAGTCCATACTCGTGCCGAGTCTTGAACAACTTGTGGAATGCTGCTGGGATTGTAGCCTCCTTCAGAGGGATGGAACTACATGGGGGTGTCAGCGCTGGGGTGGGGAACCGTTGCCGACCATCACTGGCAACCGATCAGAGGGTGCGATCCAACAAGTACCTTTCCCCAGATTCAAGCAACAACACTCGCAGAGTGGGTTCCTCGGAGAGCCGAGCGGCGAGAACACAGCCCGCAGTTCCTACAGGGGGTTGAGGGACCAAGACGGGCAGAGACCGGGGAAAACTCGCCTCCCCCAACGATAATGATGTCGTACTCAAACAGCTGCTGGCCGGCGACGCCGTCAGCGCCAGCATCCTTGAGGTCCGTGAGGAGGCTGGGCTTCTTGGGGGCGCGTTTCGCGGCCCTGAGGATGAACAGAGCGGAGACGACAGCGAGGAGAGCGAGGTGGGTTTTGTTATTAGAAGGAAAGGTCATGGTGCTTGGGTGTGGCTGTGCAGCGTACGCTTGTACTTTAGAAGCCAGCAATTGGATCCGACCCGCCCTCGCTCGCTTTCCTGGGTTTCCTCATCTTACCTACGCTGGAACGACCCCCGATAAATCAGAGAGGCTGGCCTCGCGCCAATCCAACCGCCGCCCCGACCCGCTCGGGTTCCTCTTCCCGAAACGACGACGCTCTTCCACCACGTCTTCCACAGATCCGACCCCCGCTCCGTCCAAGCCATCCTCAAACCCTTTCAGACGCTTCAGGTCTCCCTCTAGATCCACCACTCTCCCCATCCCGGAGCATCCTTCGCCCCCGAGGACAGCAACGATGACCGCTGCTCCTACCTTCGATCACTATCAGCCCCAGTCCCTTCACGCAAAGAACAACCTCAAGGCCTGGTGGAAACAATTCACTTTCCCTACACGACCAAAGAGGGAGGCTAGGGAGAATAGAGGTATGTGTCCCCTCCTTCCCCCCTTCTTGGATCTTCCCGTGCCAACCCACCCCCAGCTCCGCACCCCCTACGCCCCTTACACACAGGCCCAAGTGTCGTTTTCGGAAAACCGCTCAAGGAGAGTCTCAAATACGCAAGCGTCCAGATATCTACTGCCAACGCCAACGGCGAGCTCTATGTCTGGGGCTACATCCCCGTGGTCGTCGCAAAGTCGTGCGTACCCTTCACCCTGACGTCTGCCATTATCTCGACTAACGCCTAGCAAACTACATAATCCTAGGGGTCTCTATTTGAAAGAGCAAGGTGCGTTTTACCTTCCTCATGTCCGAACACACGTCAAGACTCCCGCTGTTTTCCCTTCTCTCTGTTGCCCCGTCGACCTCGTGTCTGATTCCCCTTATTCCACAAATGGCACAAAACAGCAACCGAAATTGAGGGAACGTTTCGGATAAACGGTAGCAACAAACGGATGAGGGATCTCCAGGCCAAATTCGAGTCTCCCCCACGAGTGAGTTTTCGGCGCTCCACTATGATGCTATCCCCTCTCTGACATATCACGCGTCTAAAATGACAGTATGGCAAAGATCTCAATTGGAAAGACGAGGCTTTCACCCCCCATGATGTCGCGAGTGTCTTTCGAAGATACCTCACTCAAATGCCTGTACGCCATCGCCGTCATCCCCCCACAACCCCACTGTCCCTGATCTCGTGACTATCCCACAGGAAACCGTAATACCCTTTAATATGTACCACGACGTAAGCTCCCTTTCTGCCTCGCTTCCAGATTGGTATTCTCACCGCCCAACTGCCCCCGACCCCGAACAGTTCCGGAACGCGATAGGTAAGCAATTTTGTCCAATGATCGTTCTCTACAATTGATCTGCGATGACCTCATATCCGATCGCGCGTGTCTTTAGCAAAAAAACCCTATAATCAAGAAGAGGTGATAGCGACGTACAAACGGCTAATACGGTCGATGCCTCGAGCGAACCAGTACTTGCTTTTATATCTCCTCGATCTCCTTTCCGTTTTTGCGCGCAAGAGCGACAAGAACCTCATGACCCCTGCAAGTGCGTAGTTTATCTTTGATTACATCACCCCTTCTGATCTGGTGGCACTGATCTTCTCCGTTTCCGTGTCCCTCCATTATACGTGCTCTCCCATCTCCATTTGGTCGCCTGGCGTGGTAAAAACGACAGATTTAGCTGTGATTTTCAGACCAGCGGTGCTCTCCCACCCGGATTATGAAATGCGGCCACAAGAACACAGGCTCAGTCAAGAGGTGCTGGAGTTCCTAATTGCCCACCAGGATTGGTTCATGCTAGATATTACTCCACCTCCCGCAACGAGCCCTGGATTGGTAGGCAGTGACGAGGACGTAGTCTTGACCTCGGATGAGGAGACGAATGGCTGGAAGATTGTTGGCACACCACCGCCTAGAATCACGAGAAGGAGAACTACGACTGAAAGGCGTGGCAGTGAGTCACTACCGTCCCCCCCCCACCGCGAGCTTGGCAGGTGATTTATCTGTCTGTTTTTTAATTCCATAGTACACGGCGCTCTGACGGAAGGGATACCGAGTGACGACCTGTCCCCGGTCGCAGAAACCCCAGGAAGTCCTGTGCGGTCTGTAGGAGGCAGCATACGGCGAAGTAGGACACTGCCCAATAGAAGAGGGACGCTAGAAAGTAGGAGCGGAGAAAGCGAAGTCCCTCCAACGACCACGAACACGCTAGGACAACTAGGGCCCACGCCTGAAGCCCCTGCAGCGACACCCGGAGAACCACACCGAGCGAGAGTGTTGAGAAAACAGAAGAGGTCGTCGATGCAAATCCAGCGGAATTCACAGATTTAGTGGATCTGGTGGACAATCATCTAAGCCGGAAACCCATGGAATACCCTCCCCCCTCCTCTCTCTCTCCGCTTTCACCGCTTTGCTCTCCGCATAGGTTTGATCGACTCTCCTCGCAGATACACAGACACTCGGTTTTCGGCCCGAGCTGTAGGGCTTTGGGTTCATTTACGGTTACCATTAACTTGTGTTCGAAAGGTCTCTTCCGTCATTTCATCCCCCCTCTCCCCCCTTTTTCCTCCTGGCGTAACTTCATATCATGTTCATCCCTTCACCTCCTATCCCCTCCGTTCCTATCCAGTTCTCCGTCATTCTCCGCTTCTGTTCCACGCCACTCTGTTTCTGTTCACACCTTTCCCACCTTCCGGTCCTCTCCCTCCCTCTCTCTCTCGGCTCTTATCCCCAATCTCTCCTCGGGCCTTTTCTCTCGAACGGACAAGCAAAGGAAATATCGTATTTATGTACCCGCTAGTTCTTACTCCCTGTTCTCCCGTCTCTCACCCCATTACAAATTGTGTTACCGCTCCCTCCCCCAAACCTGTGTTCCTTATCCTTTTTAGCGCATCGACCCAGTACTACGTAGTTTAGCTCCACCTCTTTCCCTCTCTCACCGTGCCCTTATCGACGAGTATCTCCCTTTTAGTGGTCGTTTCTTAGTTTCGTTTTCTTTCTTTTCGCGAATACCGTGATTCTCTATATGGACGAAGAGTCTGATGACTGTTTAACGTTTAACGTTAGTGTGTAATACAATAAAACTTCCCTTCTTGAATGGTTTCTCTTGGCCTCTGAGTTTTGCGTCTTACTTAACGGTGGGGAGAACTTATCCAGTAGTTGGGATAGCACTGACCGGTCTCCTGGGTTCTACCAGGATCCGAGGGTTCTATCTACCATTCCTCAACAGTGGATCGAACAGTATGGATTCGAGGAAAGACCAATAAAATATACATAAGTTCGAGGTCCGAACTTCTTTACCCCCCAGCTGAGGAATCAGGAGTGAGCAGCTACTCCACATCGTCCAGCCACTCAGGTTCCCCCACCCCTCCCTCACAACGACTAAAGAGACACTCTGGTACCGGGTATAGATGACATTGGAACTTTTCGACCATACTCTCCACCTCTTTCGCCATGTCTACACACAAATGAGGAAAGTCACCTGCAATCTTGAGCGAAATGCCTTGGCCGCCGGAGGTCTGATGAGCCAGGTACGTCGTTAGGTCTCCCCAGTCATGATTGGTCAGGCTAACTTTTTCCAGGCACAATGATCGAAGCGAGGGGAGGAGTTTGGTCCTGGTACGTGGTCCGCGCGGGTTTGGCTGGAGGAAACGTCTGTATAATGTCACGTCGAAGAGGGTTAATGTTTCGATATTCGGCATCTCGATAAGTTGGTCCTCTAATCGATTCGGAGGAAGGCTTGTGTCAAAATGGTACACGCGCGCTCGGGGAGTAAGCGTGATGAGATTGAGGCATAGGTTCTCCAGGATGCTTGGAGGAGCCTCTCGAGCCAGAGACACTTGGAGCAATACGAGGAGCGGGAGCCGACCGGGAGGTTCGACTAGCGTGTTGACGCGGAGTAAAAGCTGGTTGCGGGTGGAATGAGCTTTCATCTCCAGTCTATCGCGGGGTCCGTGGTCGCGTCGGAAGTAGCCTTGCAGGTACTGCCTAAGGATTTGTGAAGCACCCTCGACCGTGGAATTGTATGCGGTGAGTGCCATGGTAGTCAGCGCGTTGGGGAACGCAAGTCGACGTAACAAACCAAAGACATGACGAGATTCCCCTTGCAAGCGGAGCGCCTTTAGATGGTGCAATGGTACCCGGGATGTTGACCCATCGCCGTCGTCTTCGGGGATCGCAGAATCGGCTAGTGAGAGCAGTTGAAGGCCGGGATTTGAAACCAGGATCGAAAACAGCTGGGGGGTGGTTGGAGGCAACGTTGACGAGGATTCACTGATCTCGAGGGACAAACAAGTCAGAAGCGTGGTTTGTGGCACGAGGTGGTCCCACGACGGCATTATCAACACTCCGTGGAGGAAGAGACTTCGCAACTTTGGGAGACGATTCCGAACGAAGAAATTTGAGACGTCCATGACGGAGACACCCCGGTTTCGCAGATCAATCGACTCAATCGAACTGGACCAAACACCTTCGTCGTCGGGGGTTAATAAGGCAACGATAGAGGTTAGGAGGTCCCCATTGTTGTTCAGGAGATGGACGCTTCGCACGGTATCTTGCATGGCACAATCCTTGAGCGTATCTCGGAGGCGACCGGAGAGATAAGGGTCTGGATCATAGGCACACCCGTCCAGCACCAGGTCGAGGGGGCCAACTCCCGGGTGATGATACCGTTCTCTCCATTCCCGCAAAGTATTTCCCCAGAAACTCCAAAGCTCCGGGGTGCGCGACGCAACCTCGAACCAGCGACGACAAACGAGGAGGAAGTTGTAAGAGCCCTTATGAAACCCGTCGAAGTGTGAGCCGCGGTGTGGATTCGGACCTCCCCTCCGAACGAGGGACCAAGCAAAGATCTGTCCAAGGATCTCGGAAGGCACGCGCGTGGATACGTTCAACAACGAGTTCCGAGCTCGTTTGAGTTCGATTATCTCTTCCTTGCTTTCTTCTATCCGCTCCTCCAGGGCTCGTATCGAGTCGATGTTGACCTCATGGGTCATTCTGTGACCCAAACTAGGTCAGGTGTGGCGAAATACTTCGGAACTACATCGACTTACGTCAGTAACGATGCTTGTTCTGGGACCAGTGCCCCGTCGTTCTGGATGTGAGGAGACAATGACATCGCGAGGTGGAAGACGACAGCAAAAGACAAGGAGCAGATTGGAGCGGCCTCGGAACAGCCAGCGTCACGAGACTCCGGCACCCCGGCCCGGGTTTTTAACTCCAGCCAGGGATTCGAACTCACCCGAAACCCTGATCACCAGAACGCTTGGATGCATCTTCCGCTAGGGGCATCGAGCTCGCGGACGACCCTCCATCATGGCGAAAACTGTCTCAAAAAAGAGGAAAACCAAAGAGCGTGTTGTTCCAGAGTGTGTCTCTCTCCCCTCGTATCCTTGTACTCTGAAGCGACTTTTTCGAAGGGCCCCTCACAGCACGCCACTGCGTTGGCGAATCCTCCCACCTGAGATAATCCATATCATCGTTCAGTTGCTCAAGCACGATAGGAAAACCCTACGTGCATGTTCACTGGCAGCACGCGAATTCTCCTGTGCCGCGTTATCTTGCATCGGCCAACATATTACAGTCAACCGCGTACCTCGTATCAAGCTGTGTGCACAGTTGCTTACCGCTCGCTCAGCTTTCCAACACGTCCGCTCATTGGATCTCGGCGTTACGAGCAAGAGCTCGAAACCCGAGGACTATTTGGAGGAGCAGCTCACCATCCTCGGAATCTTCGCCCAACGCCAAACCCTAACCTGTCTTTGGCTTTCGAATATACCTTTTCCCTCTATCGATTCAAGTCAACGGGAGAGGATTCGGGACATGGTTACTGCACTGAGCTCCACGGTCAACAACCTAGGGTTGTACCAATGCCAATTTCCCTCCTACACAGACATGGTCTCCTTCATTCGCGCGTTTCCTCACTGCGACTCACTTTTCGTCCGAGATTGTGTTGTCGGTGACGAAACCTCCACCGAAAACATGTTCTCTGGGCTACCCGAACACAAACTCTCCCTCGATGTCCTCGAACTCACTTCTGCCTCGCTGAATGGGCCGATCGCCGATGTTTCGTCCCTAATTAAGGACGCGGCCTTGGATATTTCGCAACTCTCTGCATTAACGTGCAGCGTTGGATCTGCTGACCAGGCCCGGTGCGTCGCGGCGGCCACCTCAACGTCGCCGATCCAGCACCTTCAATTGGCATGCACACAGCCGGGTGGATTCCAGGGTACGTACGAAATTCCGAGTGGACTTCGCTTCACACTAAGTTTTTGTCTCGCGCTCAAGCATTTTTCAACCCAATGGCAGAAAAGTGGTCCTTGGAGTCGCTCACCATTGGACCACTGTGCCACAAAACAGACCACGCCTTTTGGGACAACGCATTCCGGAATTTCCCAACTGTCCGCCATCTGAAGGAACTCACCATTACATACTACTACCCAGGTTCTGGAACATTCGACATGAGTTGCTGGGTTTTCCTCAATAGCTTCTTCTGCCGGGCGGACATTTTCCCGCACACCATGCAGGTCGATGTTCGCGCCACCATCCGGTCATCACTCCGTAGCCGTGAGTGGCAGCGAGCCTTGACTGAGACGCTTTACCCGCTCACAAGGTACCGGCAAGTTACGTTCTGGGGCAGAAGTGAGCAACGTTCGTTCTGGTCTGTGTCATCACTCTCACCAGGCTACCATCCCAGGTTATTGGTGGTGACTGTAAGCACGCAAGCTGTGAGAATCTCCCCGTTCCCTCGACGTCGCCTTGCGTCCTTGGTGTACCCCGACCATTCGGGTCGGTGGGACGGTTCATTATTCAAGCACTAAACTGTCGGCCCCTAGTTGGGTAGATAAAGTAATCGCCCCAATAGCGCCTCACCGCATTCTTTGAACCCTGTAAGGCAATCCTGACCCTCCACTTCCTCAAAAAATCCTACACCTTCACCGTGTCTCTATGTTTACCTTTCTCCCGCCTTTCTTTACACATCGAAACCCTTCCCCACTCCCCTTCCAACCTCTCCCCCTGTAGACTGACCCTACTAGTTCGTTCGCCTCAGACCCGACATGTTCTGCACAACTTGCCGTACCTTGGCCATTGGTGGCAGATTTCAAAAAAAAAAGAAAAAAAAAAAGCCCCAATGACCGTGTTCCTGTACATCTACGTTCGTAAGAGGAGCACAGTGTACCTTTTATTCCCTCTCCGACGTCGTCACCAAAGAGCTTTCGGCTTCAACAAGAACCGCCGGGCGCGTCTTTCGCGGCCGATCAGAGTCATCCTCACGGTTGCACCGCCTCCCAACCGCGATGATGAATTGTCAGCCCCCCAAAAATCATGAACTAACATCACCATCTATGTAATTCGACACATTACAAAGTGCTCCGTGATACCTAACATTGTTTACACACCAGAATGGGCCACGAGCTCAATACGGGTCTTGGAGAAGCGGATAGAAGAGGGTGGGGGAGACACAATCGAACTCAAACGCACCCGGAACTCGTTATTGAACATATACACGCGGGTGCCTCCCGAGATCCTCGGATACATATTCGTTTGGAGCGTTTGTCAAAAGGAAGACCATTCACTGTTCACCCACTCGCACTTCAATGGGTTACGAAAAGGCTCCTACAACTTCCCCCTCGTTTGCCACCATTGGTTTAAGGTCGTCTCCAGCACTCCGGAGCTTTGGAAAGTTTGGGGAAATAGTCTGCAAGATTGGAGAGAACGGCACCATCGTGGTGGTATTTCCCCCGCCGACCTGGTACTATCAGGGTGCGCAGACGGCCGATGGTCCCAAATTAGCAACACCCTCTACCACGGGCTCAGGGCTCGTTCTACGCAGGATACCATACGACAACTTCATCTCAGCGGCGCCGGAGTATACGTCCTATCCGACATCATTTCCTCATTAACCCCCGATGAATCGGATATTCGTCACAGTTCGATCGAGTCGATCGACTTGCGAGTCTGGGGGGGGCAACGGTGTGGATATTTCAGCTTTCTTCGCTCGACACGGTTTCCCAAAATTGCGGAGTCTCTTCCTTCATGGTGTCTTGAGGATGCCGTCGTGGGACCGCCTCGCCCAACGGACCACTCTTCTGACCACTCTATCGCTCAACATCAGAGAATCCTCGCCCGAGCCGCCTCCAACCATCCCCCAGTTGTTGTCGATCCTGGTTTCAAATCCCAACCTTCAAGAACTTTGAATGACCGGCTCTGCAATACCCGAAGATAGCGGTATTAAGGCAGCGTCCCAAGCACCATTACGCTGTTTGAAAAAACTGCATTTGACGGGGAATTTCCGTTGTGTTTTTCGGCTGCTGGACCGGCTGGTGTTACCCAACACATTGGATTACATGTCGCTCACCTTACTCGATTCTACAGTCGAAGGTGTATCACAGGTCCTCAGGCCGTACCTGGGAGACTACCCCCAACGTAGTTACAGGCTTCAGAATAGACTGGGGATTGACGCCCGCTCCATCCGCAATTACCTCTCAATCCGTGCCGACACCGTAGGCGAGCCTCACCTCTGGACCCCGTTTCAGAGTGTCACTACCGTCTGTGACATTCAAGGCAGTTTTGGACGGGGCAACTCCCGCAGACGTACTGAACAACCTGTGTCTCGACCTCGTCGCATCGGCTCCTGGAGTGTGTGTGGTTGCGTTGAACACGTGCCTCCCCACAAACCGAATGGAGGACCTACTTATCACGGTACCGAACGTTGAAACGCTGTACCTCTCCAATGCGGTGTTATCCAGGGGATTCCTTCAGCCAGACCCAGATGGACCGCGCGCAAACACGAAGTTCCTCCCTTCGCTTCAATCCCTGCATCTGGAAGACATTACCCAGGGTAACGGCAGTTGGGAGCCTCTGGTAACATACCTGACCCACCAAACATATGGGAATCAAATCATTTCACTCCAGGGGTCGGGCTGTTCGCGTATGTGTCCAGAGGTGGCAAACGAAATAAAGGGTTTGGTTGAAGAGTTTAGTTACGTTGAAGACCTGGAGACGGAGAGCAAGGGGCTATGGGATCGTGATCGTCCAGACGCGAGGATGAGGATGCGGATGACGGATACTACCATTACGAGGAGGGCGAAGGACTCCTATGGAGTCATGATCTCTCGGAACGCGAGGGTGAGGAGGGTGATGGAGATCACTATCACGAGGACGATAAGGATGAGGATCGGTGGTGATGTACTTGTCGTCCGTGCAATATGTAGCATGTGTAAGTACGCTGTTAATCATTAGCATAGTGAATTGTGCCAGCTGTGGCCACTGGCAACCAGTGCCTGGTTGTCTTCCGTGCTCCGGTTTCGCCTTTCCGTTCCCGATCATCGATGTCATCATCACCCTTTCTCTCACGACCACCGTGCAATGTCATTGCCTCTTCATCTTTACAACGACGGGCCACAAGCCCCCCAAAATCAGGACCAAGCATCGTTGTCGGCGTAAGGCGGTACATTCCGAAGCGTTATGCAATACCTGACGTTGTCTGTACACCAGAATGGGGTGCGAGGTCAACGCCGAGTTGATAAGAGCCCTGGAAGAGCGGATTAAAGAGGGCAAGGGAGACATAATCAAACTCAAACGCGCCCGGAACTCGTTGTTGAACATATCCGTGCGCGTGCCTCCCGAAATCCTCGGACGCATATTCGTTTGGAGCCTCGGTCGGGCGCGAAACCATACACTGTGCTCAGATTTACACTTCGACAGACCACCAAAGGGACCCTACAACTTCCTCCTCGTTTGTCACCATTGGTTCGAGGTTGCATCCTGCACTCCGGAGCTTTGGAACTTCTGGGGAAATACTTTGCAGGACTGGGACAAGCAATATCCCCATTCTGGAGCTATTCCCCTCGACCTAGTGCTAGACGGGTACTCGGCAAGACATCCAGGAGTCGTTCTCGATGGTCCCCTCCGGGATGCGCTCAGAGAGTGTGTCACGCAAGATAAGATACGGCAAATTCATATCAGGGGGCATCATGATAATCTAGACCTGGCCTCCATAATTTCCCCAATGATCCCTGACGGGGAAGGTATTCAGGAAAAGCGTATCGAATCAATCATTTTTCAACTCGTAGTGAAGGAAACCACCGCGGAGCTCTCGAAATTCTTCGCTCGGGTTCACCTCCCGAAGTTACGATACCTCGACATCTCCGGGAATCTTCAAATTTCATCGTGGGACCACTTGACATCACAGACTACATGTCTGACCGCCCTTTCGCTTCAACTCATCCTACCATCGCCCGCCCTGACCACATGTCAACTATTTTCACTCCTTGCCCTAAATCCCAACCTTCGAGAACTCACACTGCACCGTGCGGCGATACCCGACGACATCGATGGACCTGTTTTCCGACTACCGCTACACCACTTAGAATCGATCTTCTTGGCAGGAGAACTACGTCTCGTGCTTCGGTTGTTACACCGATTGGAGCTCCCAGCAGCGTTGAATTCCATGACCCTCGAGGTCAACAGTTCCACGATAGAGGACGTTTTACAAACCCTCGGACCGTACATGCGAGACCACTTCCGACGTGATATCAGGTTTCAAGACAGACTGTGGATTACTACCTCCTCCCTTTATGGTCACGTAGGGATTTCGGTCAGCCCTGCGGGTGATCGCCTTGACCAGATCCACTGGCCGGAGCAGAAACCGCCGCTCGCCGAGTTTGTGGTATACCCAACCGGCCCACTCCCTGACCCAGTAATGGAAGAATTGCTCCTTGATTGGATGGCGTTTACTCCCCGGGAGCACGTGGTATGCTTCAAAGCGGAAGATCGCGGGAAAATACCAGAATTGTTTGTCGCGATGCCGAACATCGAAATGTTGTGGCTCTGCGACGCGATATTTTCAGAAGGTTTTCTCCAGCCAGCCCCAGGCGAACCACATGCCAATACCAAACTCCTCCCCTCCCTCCGATCCCTCAAGCTGGAAGATGTTGTCCTGGAGGACGGTAACTGGGATCACCTGACGACCTACTTGGCCCACCAAATTTCCGACGATCAAGTCCTTTCTCTCCAGGTGACCGGTGATATCCCCCTTATGCCTCCGGAGGTGGCGGACGAGATACGGGGCCTGGTCGAAGAGTTTGTCTATTATCCGATCCCATTCGTGTACTCCCGTTGTGATTGTGGTTGTGATCGTTTGGATGAGGATAACGAGGAAGATGAGCACGGAGACTATGAAGGTCATGAAGAGGGGTGAGTCGGAGGGTGGGGAACCCGAGAACGGGTAATAATCGATGTTCTTGAATGTACTAGTGGGTGACTATCCCTAATACCGGAGGTGTCTCTAACCGTTGTAGGGGGGACACGGGATGGACACCAGAGCCGATATTCGTTCTACCTGGCATGACCCGAAAAAGTGGTTAGGGTCCCTGCGCCTTATGTAAAAGTCCTCGAACCTACGTCTACACACAGCTGCAGGCGACATCAAACAGAGAAGGCTCGGCTTTTCAGATCAAGAGTTCCTGGTAGCATTGGGTACCACTACGGGCAGGGGATTTATTGATGCCGAGCTTCAAGTCTGACTTGGATGCGGGGAGCAGCCTGGGTCGCTCGTTCGTCCGAGGTAACGCCACTGCGTCTCGATCCAGCACAGATCATTTATCTGACCTCCTAGGTGATCCTCGCTTCAGGCGCTCCGAATATCAGCAATCTGCCCGCGAGTCGGATGAGGTCGGATGGTGAACTCAACGTTTCGGCTCCCGACCCAAGTCGATCACCTTCTCGCCGGGTAGGCGACGGGGTCGGTTTGCTGATGAAATTACGAAAGGGTGGATGCTCGGAAGTTCCTCTTGGGCGCTTCTTTGAATCTTCCTTAAAAACTATGTGACACCCAGGACCGATCCATTGCTTCTCTCCCTTCCTTCTTCTCTCTTAACCCTTCCTCTCGTTTACGGTCAAGATGCGAGGCTTCCTGTCTCTCGCTGCCAGCCTCCTCACTCTCTTTTCTTCCACTCTCGCTATCTCCCAACCGGAACAGATCTATGGTGTTAACCTCGGGTCTTGGTACCTCTTGCAATCCCCCGTTCTGCAAGGGTTGATAGCTAACCCCACACAGGTTGTTGTTAGAACCCTGGATGCTACCGGATGGTGCGCAGTTGGCCAACTTGGTTTATCTTTTGCGCCGCAAACTAATTCCCGGCCAGAATGGGTTGCCATGGGCGGTCAAAGGTGCGACAGGTGTCAAGATTGCATTGCATCGGAATTGTACGTCGGTTGTAACTCCCCCTAATGATCGGACAAATTCATGATTCGGATAAATAAATAGTGCGTTCGCCCAGGCGTACCCGGACACCGTCGACAAAATCTTCGATACCCATTGGCAAACCTGGTTCACCAAGGCCGATGCTTACCGCTTGAAGGATTTAGGTATCAACACCGTCCGCATACCTGTGAGATTGGCGTTTATAGAATCATCCCGGATTTCCATCTTGACCGTGTGCATCCAAGCTTGGCTACTGGCTCGTCGAACCCCTCGTAGAAGAGGGAGAATTCTATCCCAAGGGTGGAATGCGCCGCCTTGTGTGTCTGCATATCCCCTCCCCGGAACCGCCTCCCACTTACGTCATTTACAGAGGGAAGGTTTGAAGTGGTTGAAGGAGGCCGGGATTGCTGTCATTCTCGACCACCATGCCCTCCCCGGTGTCTCCTCCGAAAACCAGATGTTCGCCGGAAGGTAGGTGCATATTCCGGATTCCAAGGAACTCCAGGTTCACGTCAGTCTCATAGGTGTACCACGGACGTCCAGTTCTACGTAAGTTATCTTATGCAATCCCCCCTATTCTATGACTCAATTCTTTCATACAGACCCCGAAGAATTATCACCGTGCCCTGATTTGGACTGCAGTCATGACATTTTTCTCGCACCTTGACCCAACCTTCGAGAATGTTTTTTCAATCCAGGCTATTAATGAGCCTATCATGGATTCGAGCCGCACCCCTGGCTACGGACAATGTACGTCCACTTTTTCCTGACACGCTAACATGACTCCAATTCCATCCAACAGTCCAGAAGGACTTCGTCCAAACAGTCCGCGCGGTTGAAGATATCCTTGGTGTCAGGTCCAAGCCTGACTACGGTTCAGCCGGAAACATCACTTTCACCTTGCAGATGGTAGCTGATGTTGGAGACTATTCCGATGAAGTCAAGTCCATCCTCAGGGACAGCATCCCTGTCCTGTTCCAGATGGCCCACAAGTACGGTAGCCCGACAATGCTACTCGGATTCCACCGACCCGGAAAGGACGCTTTGATGACCAAGTATACACACGTATTCTTCACGCGACTGACGTTTGAAACTGAGGTTCAATACTTCCCTCTAGTTTCATGGACATGAACTGGCAGTGGGGTACCCCTGAGAACCCCCCTTCGAATCCTGCCGACGCCAAGGACGGCCCTCAGGGCTACGACAACCACCTTTACTTCTCCTTCGGAGCAAGTCCTCTCCTGTCAGCATTCTGGTTGACGTTGTGCTGAACCTTCTGATTACAGGGTGTCGCCGATAACAACCCAGAGGCCTACATGTCCACTATATGCAGTAAGCAACCGCCCGTTGACTGCACTTGGAATAGGAATGTGCCGACGTTCGTGTGTTTCAGACCTCGACAGGGTTGAGCGTGCTGCTGCAGTTCAGAACATTCCTTTATGGTTCGGTGAATGGTCCCTCGCCACCAACTTCAATGCTACGAACGAATTCATGAAGCAGTGGGCTGATGCTCAGAAGCTTCAGTATAGCAAGGGTGCCGGATGGATCGTGAGTCTGCCCCATCTGGCAAAACAAGGCAGGGGTCGCTAATGGCCGATCATCTAGTTCTGGAGCTTCAAAATCGAGGATTCTGAGAGTGCTAATGGTTTGCAGAACCAATGGTATGGGGCTTGTCGTCTGTCTGTTGAGCTGAAACTGATTCATCACCTCGCTAGGTCCTACTACAAAGGCATCGAACTCGGATACCTCACCGAGGACCCAACTGCCTATAACAACCCCAACGTCTGCGTACCGTGGACCAACTCGACCAAAGCCGCATAATCACTGTCCATCCCGACTGCATCCACATGCGCTCCCTGTCGCTCGTACCCCCCAATCTGTTCATACCACTCACTAACCCCACATATCTATGTTGCTATTCCCCGGAGATGCATTTCTAATACACACTCTTTTGATTCTCATCGAAAACCAAGCGTCCCTGCCTTTACCGGCTGTGCTGGGCACCTGTTAAATCGGCGCCATGCATCATGTGAATCAGGGACTTGAGCTGAAGGAGGGCGTTCTCAACCACAGGCCACCCTCCAGGATCCTCCTGACTACCCTGTCGCTCGATACCGATGGACCCTGGCTAGCCTTGCTCCCGACCATCCACCAACTATTGTCGATCCTGGTTACAAACCCCGACCGCCAAGAAGCCTCAATGACCGGGTTTGTGATTCCCAAATGTGACAGCGACGGATCAGCATTCCAGGTTCCGCTCCGCCACTTGAAAAGGCTCCATTTGACGGGAGAACTCCGTTGTCTTTAGGTTATTAGGCCGACTGGCGCTCCCTGGAACGTTGGATTACATGTCACTCACTGCGCGCGGTTCCATGGCGGAGGACGTTTCGGTAAATTCCCGGAATGCACCTTCGAGAGCACGCCAGAGAGAGCCGCCACCAGCTGAGGAAATCAAAGTGTTTCTGGACGGGAAAATTCCCCCAGACGCGGCGAATAACTTGAGTCTCGACCTTATCGCGCCCACTCCCCGAGAGGGCGGTATGGGGTTGAACACGCTCCTTCCACAGACCGGGCCAGGTACGTTGTTGGGTGACCCCA
>Ga0307517_10003656_pt1 | contig 23911 bp, 13 predicted proteins | sample 23_EM_MG_FD_194515 | JGI IMG/M metagenome (GOLD analysis project Ga0307517, IMG submission 194515) | Populus trichocarpa ectomycorrhiza microbial communities from riparian zone in the Pacific Northwest, United States - 23_EM | ecosystem: Host-associated > Plants > Roots > Unclassified | place...
TTTGGCAGAAGTTGAAATCGGGCTAGAGAAATTGAGTTGACTGGCAGAAGAAAAGACAGAAATCGAGCTAGAGAAACATACCTGAGGTGACTGGGCTGCGAATGAATCAACGAACAATGAATCGATGGCAGCGATTGGGCTCGATGGCAGCAGATCAGTTGAGAGTTCTAAAATTGAAATTGATGCCAAAAATGAGAAAACGGCCAAGAATAAAGAAAACAAAGAGTGAAAGAAGGAGATTCAAACCTTTTTCGTAGAGAAACAACAACGATCAATGGTCAGACATCCCCTGCTCCTCAGCTGGGTTTCAAAGAGTTAATTAGGTTACTGATTTTCCTTCGTTCTTCTTCACTCTTCAGTCTTCAACGTTTTGGCATTTTAGAAAGCCAAAAATGACGTTGTTTAATGACAGTCAAAATAAATAAAAAAAATTGACCGGGTCTCACCCGGGTTTAACCGGGTGGACCGGGTCCCGGGTCGACCCGCCAGGTCGACCGGGTTTTCCCGGGCCAATTCTCGAGCGGGTTTTTGCCTCCACCCGGACTGGTCCCAGGCCCGAGTCGGCCGGGTCCCGGGTCAACCTGTCGGGCTGGTCCGGGTTTTAAAACACTGGGTAGTAGTACATTTACAAGTGAAGCACAATGTGAAAATACGTTGAAAATCGTGTTTTATAAAAATTTAAATTTTTTTTATTAAAAAATAAGTTTTTTTTACATGTTTTAAATTGTTTTAATGCGCTGATCTTAAAAATAATTTTTAAAAAATAAAAAAATATTATTTTGATATATTTTGGCATGAAAAGTATTTTGAAAAACAACCACAACCATATTCTCAATTAGACACTAAATATACATAACATGCTCGGGATCTTATTTTTTATTTTTTTATCAAAGGATTGTTCTTACAAGACCTCAAAAACCAAGCATTAAGAATCATAGGACGAGGTTTTTTTGCTTTTTTTTTTTGTTTTGAATTATAATCTCTTTAATAATCCATTGTCTCTTCCAGAATAATAACAATGCCCCCTTTTTTCCAACTTCGAAAGTAGTAAAGTGCTATTTTGGTAGAAATATATTTGATGCAAAGGAAGGATATACACAGGACAAAGCATTGCATTCAGTAGCGCATCAAATAAATTTGTTGATTTATTTAAAATTATGGTAGGATTTTATTTTTTAAATTATATTTTGATTGAAAATATATTAAAATAATTTTTTTTTATTTTTAAAATTTATTTTCGATATTAACACATTAAAATGATCCAAAACACCCAAAAAATATTTAAAGAAAAAAAATTAAATATTTTTAAAATCACGGTTAAATCACAAAAACAACACACAGCCTTAATACCATCACAACTTTCGCTTAACCTTACAACCATCTAATGCATTTGTGCTAGCTATCTTCAAATACGTTAGGATTTGGCATTTATTTATACATAATGTATGTTTTTTAATTGACAAAATATCAAAATAATATTTTTTAGATTTTTTTTATGTCAGAACATCAGGATCATAAAAAACACCTAAAAAACATTAAATTGATGCTTTTTCAGACGAAAAACAATTTGAAAAGCATAAACTATATATATATATATATTTGTCTTCTTTTATTATATGTTTGCATACCATATAAAATTTGGTGCTGAATAACGGGTCTTTAAGACTAGATGTCTAAATTGTGAACAAAATATACACATCTTAGTGACCAGAAATACCAGTATAGAAGTTGAAAATTGCAACATAAATGCTCACCAACCAGTGGTGCAATTGAAACATTTTTTGTAGATAGGGATCAAACAAGAAATTTCGCAATAGTTGGAGGGCTTGAATGCAGTTTTCCCTAAAAATAGAAACAAAATCATGGGCTGAAAGTACGAGTAACAAGATCATCTCTCTCTCTCTCTCTCTCTAGTGCCCTAAAGGAGGGAGGGCGAGAGTAATGGTGATAATTGACAAGGATATTATCATGTTGAGTCAACACGATTTCAACACAAATCTCGTAATTAATATCAATTAATACCAATCAAATCAATATAGTTAGGCCGCAAATCACTCCTGTCCTAATGTTGAGAAGCATCCCCACTCTTTTTTTTATCATGATTGGCCTAAGCTGTAACCTATGCTAACATATGTACTTGCTCTATTATTTTGTCTAAACTTGACCTGGTAAGATGATGTAATTGGCCTGCCGGTGGAATAATTACAGTTTAAGAGAAGGTTTATCAGTGTCATCCTAGAATAATAATTTAAAATCATTTAAAATTTTATAGGATTTTTTGAGATTATTTTTCTTAGAATAGTTGTAAAATTTTAAAATTTTATTTTGTTTCCTAATTAAAAGTGACGGTGGAATAATTATAAGTTCAAGAGAAAGTTTGGTCGTGTCAAACTAGAATAATATTTTAAAATGATTATAATTTTTTATCTAATCATTTAATCATGTTCAAATTTTTATAGGATTTTTCGAGGTTATTTTTCTTAGAGTAGTTATGAAATTTTGAATTTTTATTTTGTTTTCTAATTGAAAGTGGTGATTTTTGTTGTTATTTTTGGATTTCATGCTTCTTTCCTTTGTAAATTTGGATTTTTATTTTGTTTCTTAATTGAGGTAGAGTTTCTAGCATATTTAAGACTTTGTAAATGTAACAACCCCGATTTCCCACGTCCTTTTTCGCGATACATTGGAAATTTTCAGGTAATTTTTTTTTATAGTAAACCATCTAAAAATAAGGACTGGAGGATTGTTATTCTAGAAAAAAATAAAACCTGCGAGCTTGGGGTTCTTATCTACAACCCCTTTTACTTATTAAAATTCATGTGTTCTTTCTTTCTTTATTATTTTCTTTACCTTCCGCCTGTTATATTAGAAGAGTTATGGGGTGTAAGAAAAAATATTTTAATTCAATCTAGACAAGATTCAATAATATTAATGATACAAAAATATATATATTATAATATACATAATGGATACATGATTGTCATGTATCAGGTAAATATGTTATGACAGGTTAATGCTACTGGTTTAAATCATGTTAGAGAATTATTGTAGATTTTCTATGATTAATTTAACAATATATAAGTAACAGAGTAATTATTTAATCTTAAGATGGATAATCCATTTGTTTTAATCCAAGGGCTTTATAATTTTTTAGGGATGGAGATGTAAAGAATCTAATAAAAAAGTCCACTTTTCTAGAAAATTGGAAGTGGTTTGATATTGCAAGCAACCAAATATATGTATTAATTTGAGTAAGGATAATTTCCAGAAAATATATAACCTAGTTTTATGTTATATGAACAAACATAGGGAGTTTGAGTATAATGAAAACAATTTAAAAAAACAACTAAGAAACAACTCAAATTAAATTATCAAAATTAATCAAAAGAACAAACTTTGAGCTAAGTCAACATCTATTATTAGATCTTTTACAACTAATCATTGATGTAAATATATATCAATTAACACTTTGAATATTCACCATTAAAACTATTTTTCTATCTCTCTTTAGTTGCAGTTAATTAGAAAACAAACAATCTAATTAACTTTATCTACTAAACAAATCAAGAGAAACACTAAAAATCTAATCTAGTAATAGTCTTAAGAATTAGAGAGATTGATGAAGCTAAACAATACAAGCACAAGCAGTTACATTTAATTTAGTAGAGCATTATTCCTAAGATCTAATGGTTTCTGATGCAACATATCATTAAACATTAGTTGCTTCACAAATTAGAGAGATCAAACAATTACAGATTTGATATCTAATATAGCATTATATTGCAACGAATAATAAACTATAAGGTCTTTTGATAATTCAATGAGATAGTCATGAAAACTGAAACTGAAGAATATTCATACTCAAAGCATAAATTAATCAATGAAAACAAGTTGGATCTCATAGTTTTATTGATTCCAAAACTTTCATTTCCTTCAACCAATTAGAAATCTAACTACACAGGACCATGATGAAATCTCGAAGGAGAAAAACAAAAATAAAAAAGAGCGAAGACGTAAGATAGAGGTCCCCTCTGATCCCCCCCTCTCTTTTACATGTTTTTTTCCTCCTTAGAGCCTAGAAAAGTTTCTAAAAATACTCACAATATTATCCTTCAATAATACCCACAAAATCTAAATAATTAATGAAATTATTAAATAATAAAATAAAGTCCTAATATAACTAGGAAAGTAATGTTTTCAGCTGAGATTCATGTGCCAAATCTAAAGGCTTCCGAAAATAAACCACATTGTATTAGATTTGCAAACCATATAATATTCCAACACGTTAGCAGTTCAAGTGTAGCGATTTTATGCCCAATTTAGACCTCGATACAGTCAATATCTCTCAAAACTCCAAACATACGAGTTGGAGACGTTTTTCTTAGGGTTCTATAATATTTTAAATCATCTCAATCGGAGATTAGATGAGAGAGTTATGATCATATTACAAAACAATATCGAAACTATCTAGAATTGCCCAATTAACTTTGTTTTACCCTTAACACCTTCATTTGTATCCTAAATTAAAATATAAAAATAATGAACACATTTAGACACCAAACAAGTATGAAATACTAATTATTAACAGAGAAAAATATGATATTTTGCATTCTCATCACGCTGTCTACTGTAATTTTTTTTTTTTACATTGGTCTAAGCCCACCTAGCCTTTCCTTTTTTAGGCAAGGCGCGTGAGACTTACCTTAAGACCTATAAAGTTATTTGTTTAATTTTAAAATATATCCTTATTTAAACTAATAATTTCAATGCTATTTAAAAGACTCATCCGATTATACCATGCTTTTAAAAGAGATTAGAACTTTTATGCTTATATTTGCAATAATTTTTTGAACAATGATATGTGATCCGACTTCTGAGAATTACATAGTCTTTTATTATTATTTTTTATATGTTTTTCATGAATTACTTATTCTTTGATTTTTTTTTATTAGCCACATAAAAATTATAAAGTTATTGTTTTTCTATTTCTATTGGAAATTTGCTTTTTAAATCATAAGAATTAAAGTCTTTTATTATTATTTTTTAATTTTTTTTTCACTCCTTAATTTAAATTAATTGGATTCTTGCAAACATTTTTTTATCTTAAATTTTTATTAAAAAAAAAACAACGTTGTTAATAAAAAAAGATATTTGTTTTTGTCAAAACAAAGAAATACATATATAATGAATATATATTTCGACTTAAAAAATACATTTTGTTTTTCAAAATTTAAATCTTTTAAAACTTTAAAAAATTTTATTTTAATTATCATGTAATTAAATAAAAATTAGTTTTGCGGTATTGCTGTTGAGAATGAGAACAAGAAAACAAAGAACTCAACACAAAACTGGATTGAATGATCTTAACGTTTATTGAATAATAGTGGCTATTATATAGCCTTACATGAATAACTGGAATAGTTAGAAAACAACCCACGTCTACAACACGTGACAGGTGCAACAAGAAAGAGTCAAAACAGAAAATCCCTAAAAACATGTTAAAGCTGTGAACAACTTCCTAAAGACCAGGGACTTATTAAAATTTAATCAACAATAATTCTACTATTACTAGAAACCAGAAAACCCTTCATTCTTTCCCTTAAACTTACTGTAAATTTCAGTCAGTTTACATCAGAAACTTCTCAAACACCCAGCAGTTCTCTTAACTTCAGAAAAGCATCAAGCTTCAGAGGTTTGGTCATCAAATCTGCCACCTGATCCTGACTTCCACAATGAACCAATGCAATTGTACCTTCTCTAGTAAGATTTCTCAAAAAATGGTATCTCACATCGATATGCTTGTTGCGCTCGTACATCACTGGATTTTTAGACAGCTTGATAGTTGAGCTGTTGTCACATCTGACTTGTGTGCACCCTCCATTAGAATGCCCCAATTCCTTCAAAATCCTTTTTATCCAGAGAACTTGACATACACACATTACAGCTGCCACAAATTCTGCCTCTGTGGTTGATAGAGTCATTATTGGCTGCTTCTTCGAACTCCACGAAACTGCACCAGAGCTCAGCAAAAATACATAGCCGCTTGTACTCTTCCTATCCTCCATGTCTCCGGCATAGTCACTATCCGTAAATGCAAGTAATTCACCATTACCTCCTTTCTTGTAGTGAATTCCAAAGTTTACAATCCCTCTCAAATATCTAAGTGCACCCTTTGCTACTTGTAGATAAAGCTCTGTAGGTTTAGACATGTATCTACTTATGAGACAAGTGACAAACATCATATAAGCTACCCACCAACTGCTTATCATACGTTTCATCCACTTTAATGCCATCTTCATCTTTGTTGGCTTTGCATCCAGGAACTATTGGGTTATTAACTGAATTGCTCTTCATCATACCAAACTTCTTCAAAACCTCTAATGCATATTTCTTTTGACATATGTAGATACTATCTAACCCCTGTAACACTTCAATCCCTAGAAAAAACCGCATCTTCCCCAAGTCTGACATGTCAAACTCTCTCATCATGGAACTTTTGAACTCAGACAACATATTTTCATCATCACCAGTAAATATTAAATCGTCAACATAAACACTTACAATGATGATCTTTCCTTCCCTGCTTCTCTTAGTGAATAATGTCTGCTCACTGTCACATCTTTGGAAACCTTCATGAATGAAGTATGCTTCAATCCGGCTAAACCAGGCTCGTGGAGTTTGTTTTAATCCGTACAAAGCTTTATGCAACTTGTAAACTAGATGTTTGCTGCCCCTTTTCTCATACCCCTTCGATTGTTCAACATAGACATCTTCGCTCAGCTCACCATGAAGAACGACTGATTTGACATCCAACTAAAAGATTTTCCAGCTTTTCTGTACTGCTAAAGCAATAATCATCCTTACCGTATCCAACCTTGCCACTAGTGCAAAAATCTCTGTGTAGTCTATGCCATGCTTTTGTGAGTACCCTTTAGTGGACAGCCTTGCCTTGTGCTTATCAATGTCCCCATGCTCATTATACTTTGTTTTGTAGACCCACTTCACTCTATTTATTTTTTTTGCTCCAACTGGCAGCTCATTGAGTGTCCAAGTCTTGTTCTTCTATATGGAGTTGATCTCACAGTCCATAGCAAGTCTCCAATTTTCATTCTTTACTACCTCTTCGAAGCAAACAGGATCAGCTGACATAACTAATGCCATGTTTGCTTCATATTCAGATAAGCCTTCCCCAGTAACATAATCTTGCATCCACACTGGAGGACCCTTCTCTCTTCCTTCATCTTCACCTACTTCATCTGGACCCCTCTCTCTTCCTTTATTTTCACTTACTTCAACTCTATCTTCCTCACCAAACTCCGAAGGACCCCTCTCTCTTCCTTCATCTTCACCTGCTTCATTTGGACCCCTCTTTCCCCCTTCATTTTCACTTACTTCAACTCTATCTTCCTCACCAAACTCTACACCACTGTTACTCCCCTCACCATCATTAACAGCTCCTCCATCATTCTCCCTATCTCTCTCACTATTTTCTTCATTCTCACCCCATTCTAAGTCTAAAAGAATTTATTTCTCATAAGACACATCCCAATCCCACTGTTTTTCTTCTTCGAAAACCACATCCCTACTCACTACAATCTTCTTAGCGATAAGATCAAACAATCTATACCCCTTTGACTCCTCACTAGCTCCCAACAATACACAAGGAAAACTTTTATTATCAAGCTTACCTCTTCTCACATCTGGAATGTGTACATGAGCCAAGCAACCAAAGACTCGAAAGTGATCTACTGAGGGTTTTATCCCGCTCCATGCCTCTTGCGGTGTAATATCTTTCACTGCGAATGTCAGACACCTATTTAGAACATAGAAGGTCCAATTCACTGCCTCTGGCCAGAATGTATTCGGAATCCTTTTGTCAGAAAGCATCGATCCGACCATGTTCATCACTATTCTGTTTTTCCTTTCGGCTACACCATTGTGTTGTGGAGTGTATGCCGTGGTCAACTACCTTTTGATTCCTTTTTGTCTGCAGAACTCATTGAACTCATTGAAAGTAAATTCTCCTATCTTATCAGTCCGTAAACACCTCACAAACATTAATGTGTCCTTTTCCACCATTATTTTGAACCTTTTAAAACAGTTCAGTGCCTCTGACTTTTCATCCATTAAAAACACCCATGATTTTCGACTAAAATCATCAATGAAACACAATGTGTACCTTTTTCCACTGTTGGACTCAGGTGAAATAGGACCGCAAATATCAGCATGAATTAGTTTCAATTTCTGACTTGCTCTCCAAAAGCTTTTCTTTGGCATGACATCTCTATGTTGCTTGCCATTGATACAATCAGTGCAAGTCATGCTTGAGACAGGAAATTAGGGAAGTCCACGTACCATCTTCTTCCATTGCAAGGTTCTTAAACCTTTATAGCTCAAATGGTCATATCATCTATGCCAAAGATAGGAGAGATCTTGAGAGCTTGTATGAAAACATCTTTCTGGCTGAGCTTATACAGGTACTTGAGCTTGGGTCTGTGCTAGGAGGATGAACATTCTGTTGGCGCTCATTTGGGTTTGAATGATTAAACCCTTCTCTGGATGGTAGATCTTATAGACTCCTTTTTGAATTAAAATTGCCAAACCTTTCTCTTGAAGTTGTCCTATGCTCAAGAGATTATTTTTTAGCTTTAGAACATAGTACACTTCATTGACAATATGATTAATTCCATGCAATAATAGCTTTACATTTCCTTTTCCAACCACACTCATTTTACTATTGTTTCCCAGCTTAACTGAATGTTGAAAACTTTCATCTAAATTGGTAAACATACCTCTATATCCACATATATGATTGGAGCACCCTGAGTCAAGGAACCATGCATCATTCTGTTTCACCTCATGCACTTCAATATATGACATCAACAACATCTCATCCTCTTCATTCAGCTCTGCATAATTGACTTCTTTGTTCAAGGTTGGACATTCATATTGGAAATGTCCAAGTTTGTGACACTTGAAGCATTCCACGGTGGCTCTATTGAATACTTGTCCTCTTTCACGACCTCTTCCTCTATAATTGCTTCTTCCTCGGCCTTTTCCACCAACCCTTTCATCATAGACTCTCAGTGCATGGTCATCTCCTTCATTCTTTCGGAACTTTTGTTCATGAACGAGTAATGAACTCTGCAGTTCATCCATTGAAAGATGATTGATGTCTTTCAACTCCTCAATCGAACAAATTATGTAGTTATACTTCTTAGTAAGTGTGCACAAGATCATCTCAACAATCTTCACGTCGGACATGTTCTCTCCAAGATTTCTCATGTCATTTGCTACTAACATCACCTTTCCAAAGTAGTCTGTGACAGATTCTCCAAGTTTCATCTCCAACACTTCAAAATTCCTGCGAAGGATTTGAAGTTGAGGACGCTGCACCCTAGCATTTCCCTGGTATTTGACTTTCATGGAATCCCATAACTGCTTTGCCGTCTCTTTCTGAGTAATTTTTTTCAGGATGGACTTGTCAATGGATTGAAAGAGATAATTCTTGACCTTCAAATCCTTCAACTTTGTCTCCTCCAAGGTTTTTCTCTGTGCATTAGTTAAAACTTCTCCAGGTGCAGACTCTGCATACCCCGTCTCAATAACACTCCAATACTCCTTTGAACGTAAGAGATTCTTCATTAGCATGTTCCAATGCTCATAATCCCCATCAAACTTTGGGATGCAAGGTTGCGTAAAGTTACTTGACTCTGCTGCCATCTTTTCACTCCCTCATTCTGTGTTTTGGAAATTACTCAAAAAAACAGTGGCTTTTTTTTTCTTTCAGGCCTTGTGTAGGCTCTGATACCAATTTGTTGAGAATGAGAACAAGAAAACAAAGAACTCAAACACAAAACTGGATTGAATGATCTTAACGTTTATTGAATAATAATGGCTATTATATAGCCTTACATGAATAACTGGAATAGCTAGAAAACAGCCCACGTCTACAACAATGTGGCAGGTGCAACAAGAAAGAGTCAAAACAAAAAATCCCTAAAGAACATGTTAAAGCTGTGAACAACTTCCTAAATACCAGGGATTTATTAAAATCTAATCAACAATAATTCTACTATTACTAGAAACCAGTAAACCCTTCAATTGCATAGGTATGTATAGTAATATACGATAAGTAATATAAAGGAAATGTCTTTGCCGTCTATAAACAAATGCCAAATCACAGGCACCCTTTGCTTTTTATTTGGTGTATCGCACGTCACCAGCGCGGCGATTCAGCCATTTTCATTCGTTGCTTGATTTGGGGTCTTGGGAGTCGCCACCTAGTATTTGATTGAAGGCTACTAGGAAACCTGAATGTACTGGTCTTTGTCAGAAATTCAAACATAAGGGACTGGTTGTGGCTAGGGAAGATATTAGCACCCCTAGCACACCCTACTTGAAGTAAGCTACTTTACGGTTTGATGTGATGTGAAATTTTGAAATATTAATCAAATTCTAAGGCTTTAATAAATCAGTTATTAAATCCTAGAATATACGTAGAAACATGTTCATACATTTTCATGGAAAATACAACATGATTTTATTTATCCTTGAGATATTTAATCATACTCAAATTAAACACTTAATTCTTTTTGTCTTTTTGATTTTTATAATTCAATAACATAAATAAACAAATACAAACACACATCCATCCATTTTTATTATGTTTACTCACCCATAATTATATGTCTACAACATAACAAAAACAAAATTCAAATAAACCAAAACAGAACAGTATCTAAATATACACGTCATCTGGAAATTACAAAAAAACTTTGGGAACACTGCTGGAATAGTGGCGGCGCGTCTTCTCCACGCGCCACCGCCACTGGCGGCGTGTGGGTTCACTCGCGGCCGCAAGAAAATCCAGGCAACTCAGGGGGTTTGTAACGGCTTCATCCATTCTTCCTTTCCTGTCGGCGGTGAGGAAATTTGTCACCTGCAACAAAAAGAAAACGCACAAACAACAATGGGTTTTAATCGTTCCCTTTCTTTAGATCGGACCATCCTCTATCTTCTTTCTTCCTCCCGGTTCGTTTCCCTCTGCTGGTGGCAGATTCGGCCGTTGGCTCGCGGTCCAGACCTGCTACATGGGGTTGAACCGATGAAGAAGAGTCGGTTGACGAGGAAGGGGACGATCTGTGAGTTCACCCGTGTGTGGGTTGCCGATGTGTTCGGGCTGCTCCGGGTTGGTTTCAGTGGAGACCGGTCTACGCCAATGATGGATTGTGGGCAACGGTGGCGCTAGCTGGAGGCAGTGGCTAGCCTCTGTGGAGGCCAATCTGCGGGGAGATGTAGGGGCTGTCTTGTGGGTCTGTGGGCGCCGCCGTGTGTTGGCTGCTGCTGGAGGCCGGTTGCAGAAGATGAAGAAGAGTGTTGCCCCGGCGCTGCTGTATATGGGCTGCTGGCTCACTGGCGGTGAAAACCGGCTGAGAAGAGAGTGAGGCAGATGAAGAAGAGGGGCTAGTTTCCCTCGGGTGGCTGGGGAAGAAAAGCCTTTAGCTGGCAAGAGGGGGAGCAGGGGAGGCTGTGGCTCTTTTGGTCTCTCTGGTTCCTGACCTCAAAGGAGAAGGGGGGCGGTGTTTGGCCCGGAGAGGGAGAAGATCAGTCTGTGGTGGGCGGCGGCTGCATGGTTTATGAGGGAGAGTGGCTTCAGGTTTTTTTTTTAGGAAAAGGGGGGCGGCTGAGTGTGAGAGGGTTTAGGTTAGGGTTTTTTCTTTTGTTTTCCCCAAAATTTTCTCCCCCCCATGCCTGTAAATTTTCTTCCCATCCATCAGTTTTTTTCACTGTAGCATGGTATTTATAGGAGAAGTATTGCTAGGTTTCCAAACTGGTCCCTCAACTTTTCTTTTTCCTTTCTTTTCTCTCTTTTTTTTGTAAATTTTGATTTTTCTTATTTTTTTTGTATTTTTTAAAGAGAGCAATATCAACATCGACTCAACAAAAAATCAGTGATTGTAAAATTAACGCGTTAAAAGTTGAACGCATTCAAAATACCTTTGAAAATTTAAATTCTTCTAAGATGACGTTGAAAATGCTAAAATGATGCAAATATATCAAAAATGCATTTTTTTGGGGTTTTCATTGTTTTTTTGCTATTTTTGTTTTTTTCTAAAAATTTATCAAAAACATGGGTCAAAAATTAGGTAGCAACAGATGCCCTCTCTTTACAATGCTTACGAAGCAAAAATTCCTCAATGTTTTGCATAGTAAGCATGTAAAGAAAACAAAAGGTCTTCCTGGCTTATTGAGTGATCCACTTAGCCAAGGACTTCATTTTTCGAAAGAAAGTGATCTCATTATCTTAGATGACCTACCCATTTTGAAGAAAAATGGTCCATTTTCAAGGGCGACCTGCCCACACACTCACACTGGTCTATTTTCACGAGTGACCTGCCCAAACATACTCATTATGGTCTATTTTCAGGGGTGAACTGCCCATACATACTCACGCTGGTCTATTTTCAGGGGCGACCTGCCCAAACATACTCACGCTGGTCTATTTTCATCGGCGACCTGCCCACACATACTCATTGTGGTCTATTTTTAGGGGAGACCTGCCCACACATACTCACACTGGTCTATTTTCACGGGCAATCTGCCCTTTTAATTGGGTTAACCCGAGATCCCATCTGACAATCTCCTTTAAACAGAACCAAAATTGGTGTGTAGCTCGGTCAACCTGAAATCCCATTTGGCGATTCCCTTTAACCAAAGCTAAACTCTGTATGTGGTTGGGCTAACCTGAGATCCTATCTGGCGATCTCTGTTAACCAGAACCGATACAAAGATGTGTGTGTGGTCTCATTATGATGGGTGACCTACCTAAGAAAAAAATGATGGTCTCATTGTGACGGGTGACCTACCCTAGTGGAAAAAATAATGGTCTCATTGTGATGGGTGACCTACCCTAATGGAAGATGATCAAAATGTGAATTGGTCTCATTCTTATGGGTGACCTACCCAAAGAGAAAAATAATGGTCTCATTATGATGGGTGACCTACCCAAATAAAATGATGGTCTCATATGATGGGTGACCTACCAAGAAAAATAATGGTCTTATATTTATGGGTGACCTACCCAAATAAAAGATGGTGGTCTCATTATGATGGGTGACCTACCCAGATGGAAGATGATGGTCTCATTATGATGGGTGACCTACCCAGAAAAAATAATGATCTCATTATGATGAGTGACCTACCCAGATGAAGATGGTGGTCTCATTATGATGGGTGACCTACTCATAAAAATGATGGTCTCATTATGATGGGTGACCTACCCAGGAAACATGATGGTCTCATTTGATGGGTAACCTACCCAAGGAAAATGTGGTGGTCTCATTATGATGGGTAACCTACCCAAATGAAGAGTGAAAAGTGGTCTCATTATAATGGGCAACCTACCCAAATGAAAGATGAAAGGTGGTCTCATTATAATGGGCGACCTACCCAAATGCAAAGATTTTTTCAAAAAAAATGGTCTCATTGTTACGGGTGACCTACCCAGATGGAAAAATATGACTTACCTGGCAAAAAGACTTGGCAGGCAAAGTCCTGATAGGATAAGGCTGACAAACGGTGCTTCCTGATTGTAAGGTTGACTTGAAGACTCCTCTTGATGACAAGGTTGATCTCCTCGTTTCTTTGAGATTCTCCTATTAGTAGGGTTCATCTCATTCTCTTCTCGTTCCAGGATCTAAACCGATTATTTGTTATCATCAACTCAATGATTATTTCTTTGTCCACAATCTTGTTGGACTTTATTGAGGATCTTCCTGTAACAATTCAAAAATTTGTGCAACATTTGTGAGGTTAGATGACATGCATGCATTTTTACCTGATTTGAAATATAGGTCCCCCCCTCTTTGATGATTCATTGTCATAGGGTGCCTTTGTTTGCATTTCAAAGCTTTCTTTGTTCTTTTGATGCATTGGCTTATTCATGTGCTAGCCATCACTCAACTGTAAATGCAGTGCCTATCTTAGGCTGTCTTCAACGATTACTACTCTCGTTGTTTATCAAGCTTGACTCTGCCCCTAAAGTATGGTGTTGCTTTATTCATTATGAAGGATTTTCTCTCCTGGATTCTTCTGAGAATTATCCTCTGATTGGTTGTGCGCATCATACCAACACCCATCAAGATTGTCAATCAGTCATGAACTTGCTTCCAGCTGAAACATTACTTTTTAAGTATATGTTATCATCAACCTTCTTGGAAACTATCAAGTCATCTAGGCATGCATCCCATAGCTTGCCGTAAAAGGCTCATCAATGTATGCTCAATGTTCTTCTCAATAAGTTCTTTTCAGCCCGTCTAATCAGATCGTGCAAAGAAATGTATTAGAATTAGTAATGATCTTCATCACCCATATTCATGCGATGAAGTGTGCATTTGAGCTTTAAAACAAATGGTCCCATAGTCAGTCTTGGTGGGTGCATCCTTCCAGCATTCAATCAAATGCAACTACATAATAACATTTGTCGGGAATCATAGCTATGTTTCGGAGGATAACCCAAGATGAAGATGTCTTTCAGATGCAACGTTGCTCATTAAGTGCTGCTGAAATTCACTAGATTACAGACTGTCTTTGAACAACATTGCCCCCAATAATGATTTGAATGCTCGTTCATCTATTTATACCCAAGAAGCTTTTTCTTTGTCATTGTCAGATGCTAAATATAACTTTGATGGACTTTGACGACTCATCATCTGATTTTTCTTTGCCCCCAGTTGATCTGAATACTGTTTGTTTTCCTTCTCAAGGTCCACTATATTGCCCCCAGGTGGTCAACTTTTCAAGAAGTGTCGAGAAATGTTGATGTCATTCTTATCAAGGATTTTGCAAATTTGATCGATGTTTTTATTTGACAATCTTTCTTGTTCTGGAATCAAATCTCATATTTCAACGGTCATGTCTATTCAAGTCTAATTGTTGAAATGAAATCAAAGAGATGTCAATTTTGAAAAGTATTTTTGGAAATCAAGCTTGTTTGGTCAAAGATCCAACACACGCTATTCAATGTAATCCTTTGATTGTCTTGTATTTTGAAAATAGAAATTGACCCGGTGTAAGATTAAAATGGCTTTTCCATGGTTCTTTGTGTCAGTTTTAATCTTTGATGTTGGGTATATCATTTGATGGTCTGTGATGAGGTGACCTTCTGTGGATTTCAAGAAATAAAAGGCTCAAGTCAAATCTTGAGGATTCATCAAGAAATATTGTTTTCTTTTTAAGCACCAATTTTTTCAGCATGCATAATGACCAGTAGCTTAATTCATGAAGCCACGACTCTTATGGAAAAGCTCTTCAAGTTTTGAGAGCGCCATTTATCGATTCAAATTGCTTACTTAATCAAAAAGGGCTTTTAAAAGCACGTAATGTAGGCTATGGTTTATGGCTATGAAAGAAAGGAATTTCACAAGCTCAAAAGGTGTTTGAGGGTTTCAAAGATCTAGGATCAACATCAACTATTCATCGACTCTCTTTCTCTTGTTGTCATTCAACCTTGTTAATATCAAATATCAGAATTCTCTTAACATAGGTCATAATACAAATCCAACTTTTTCTTTGATGTATAACCAATCTAATCTTTCGAAGACACTAAAGGCTTTATCATAGACACACCAAAAGACATGAAACTTGATTTTTTGGTGTTGACTTTTGGCATTTGTTGTCTTTCTTTAATTGAAACTTCTTTTGCCCTTCTTAGAATTGATAGGCATTCTCCTTCCATTCTTTTTTTTTTTTACATAGCCTTTCCTCAAAGTTTTCTTGAATGACCCTCAATCTATGGATTTTCTTGTTCTAGTCATTTCTCAATCATTGGACTTTTATTCTATGCCTTTTTTGATCCATTAATTCTATCAGTGTCTTCAAAAAATCTCTCATTTGCCCCCAGTGTAGGTTGTGATCCTAGTCATGGTTTTTTTTTTAAAGAAAATATTTTACCATGCTCAAAATGGCACTGTAAGGGATAATATTTCAAGAATTGTGAAAGGATAACAAAGATGGCCTTTTCTCATTTCAAGCAAGGTTGGTTAGAACCGATAAATTTTGACCTCCTCCAATGTAATGATTTGGACTTGTAAGAATCATGATTCACAAGTCCATAACTACTGAATCCGCTACATGTCATTATGCATACTGATAAAACTTAGCTATATGAAGTGTGGTTCAGTTTCACGAGGGTTCAAAATTGTTTGGTCACCTCATGCCATTTTCAAGGATCGAGTTATGTCTGCAATCAAAACACTTTTTATCTGTTAGGATTAACTAGCCTGAATTTAGCATGTTGGAGTTTGATTAATTTTTTTTCAAAATACACTTTGAAATAAACATCTCATGCATTCAGAACAACAAGGAGACCATGAAAAGACATGTTTCGTTAAAGGATGAGATGTGATCCCAAACAAAAATGCAAGATGACAAAATCCATAACAAAAATGATTGACAGTTCAACACCCTTCTTGGATCAGCTACTCTAGCAATATCTGTGTTTTGCCAAGCAATTTCAATCACTTGCCATTCTGAGGATGTTCCATGATAATATGACCAATGACACCCTCCTTCACAGACTGTACTCGTCTCTTGCTCACCAACTTCTGGACTTGATCCTTAAAATTCTTGGAGCTTTTCAATTGAAATGGTCGAGGACCCCACCATGACATCACATCTCTTGTCTGGATTATACCACCTAGAAAATGGTGGTTGCAAGGGATTTGTCAGAGTCAAGCAAAAAGTCTGGAATCTGACAGGTGCTGGTAGGCCAACTTGGGTGGCAGAAGGATGTCAATCTTGGCAAAGACACTTGAGCAGTTGATGCTACAGGGAGACTTGACTAGACCACATAACTATGGTTTCCCATCTTCAGAGTCATCTCCTGATTCATTTCTTATCATTGTTATGGAATTCATGGTAGAACCTTCAATCTTTCCCATATCCATTACTTGTTCAATGCTTTCAGCGATCTTCACAACATCATGTACTGCTGAACTGGAATTGAGCTCACAGTGGGGGTGATTTCGAAGAAGGCCAATGCACCAGGTTGTTATTAGTTGATGACTGAAGGCATTGCTGCTATTGTTCATGACTGAAAAGAAGAGGTGCAGCTTCAATTGGACATGGACAAGCAGTGTTCCCACAAAAGACTGTGCGAACATTCTCGTTCCATTTAATGCTCAACACTTGTTCAAGCCCTTTAATTTGATGCTCAACACTTGTTCAAACAAATGTGAGTCTAGCTACCTCCCCGTCGATGCTCTCCGCTTCCTTTTGACAATGAGCCTCGCTCTGACCCCTTTCTTCATTTCCCATCATCTTTTTTCAATCAGGGGTAGCAAAGCTTATTTGGGGGACCCTACTTTCAACTTGGTGCATGCATGACAAATGTATAAACATATAATTTATATGAGGAACTCACCCTTCGAGGGGTGACATATGGTCATAACTCTTGCATGATGAACAAGAATTTTTATTCTTGATCAAACTCTACAATAGAAATTTCTTGAGTGATGACCATTAAATTCCCCGTAAGTCCTGAATTCAAGATGCTTCAAGAAGGGTTTGCTCAGATGCAAAGCAATATGTACGGAGCATACATCCTAAAAGCAGGTTCTAATCTTTTTATGTGAGACAAATGGTAGGTTTACTACTTGGTCTCTAAAAAGGATCTCTCGTTGTCCCAATGATCACCCTCGTAAAGGCAATATAGGGGCCCAGTAGGTAATGGTCGGCAGTGTACCAATCATTAACAGTCTAAGCACTCAACGAAAAGTTGGGGTTTACACAAATTTAAACCTTGACTCAAGTCATAAGGAAAGCTGTTAGTCCCCCACCTAACCTAAAGCTTGTGTGTGCTTTCAAAAATTAAAACATGTGATGCATGAAACAATTCTATATAATGCATAAATAAAACAGAAATAAGACAAAAAGCAACAAATTTAAACACATAAAAAACACAAAGCTTAGTCCAGTAATGTTGAAAACAATACCTGTCTCTAGTGGAGTCGCCATTCTGTCGCACGTCACCCACATGGCGATTCGACGATTTTTCGTTCGTTGCTTGATTTGGGGTTTTGGGAGTCGCCACCTAGTATTTGATTGAAGGCTACTAGGAAACCTGAATGTACTGGTCTTTGTCAGAAATTCAAACGTAAGGGACTTGTTGTGGCTAGGAAAGGTATTAACACCCCTAGCGCACCCTACCTGAAGTAAGTTGCTTTACGGTTTGATGTGATGTGAAATTTTGAAATATTAATCAATTTCTAATGCTTTAATAAATCAGTTATTAAATCCCAGAATATACGTAAAAACATGTTCTTACATTTTCATGGAAAATACAATATTTGTTTTTAAGGCAAAAGAAAAAATGTGCGGATGTTATTAATATATTTTTTGAAATCGAGTAAATAATATAATTATAAATAAAAAAATTGATGTTTATATTTAATAAAATAAAATAAAGACCATATGTTTTAATAAAGATGTATAAGATCTTAAATTAATTTTAACGTAGTAGAAAAATAGAACAATATTGCAATTGCTACAATGAAACACCATTTACTTTTAGTTTTGTATAATGATTTATAAAAAAGTGTAAGGAAAGAAAAGAAAAAAAATACAAAAAATAAAGATAAGAACAAAAAGAAATGTATAAATAAGTCAAATGTAGAATGATAAATATTCCAAGTATAAAGAATAAAATATAATATTTTTTTTTTCAAAAAACATATATAGAAAAAAAACTAAAAAATATTACAAAAAAATAAAGATAAAAAAAAAATTGGTGATAAATAGATTAAGTATAAAGTGATAAATATACTAAGTATAATGAAAAAGAAAAGAAAAAAATCTACAAAAAAGAAAGAGATTTGTCATAAAAAAAATTAATTATGTAATTTCTACTGTGAAAAAAGATTTCCTTTATATATATATATATATATTAACAATATTCTAAAAGGCGTGGGGAAAGTACTGTAGCTTTCCCCACGCCTTTTATTTTTGTTGTAAATGTATCAGTGTTTCACATCCACTGCACAGTGCAGTTCACTCTGAGCTGTCTTCCTTTTTTCTTTTTCTTTTTTCTTTTTAAATTTTTTGTTTTTTTTTTCGTGTTATTTTTTCCGTCTTTTATGCCTTTATATGTTTTGTTTTGCTTTTTTCTTTGTGTTTTTTTTCTTTTAATGAATTTTTTTTGTTTAATTTAGTTTGTTAATGTTAATTTTTTTTATTTAGTTATCAGACTTTCATGACACGGATCCCGGGTTTGACGGGTTAACCTGGTTTAACGAGTTAACTCGAAATTTTTTTTTTGCTTTTTTTCTTTTTAATTAAATTTTTTCGTTTAGTTTAGTTTGTTAATGTTAAATTTCTTTCTATTTAATTATCAGACTTTCATGACATGTATCGCGGGCTTGACGGGTTAACCTGGTTTGACGGGTTAACCCAATTAATTCTGGGTTAACCCGTCAATTTTTTTTTCTATTTAGTTATCAAACTTTCATGATACGAATCACAGGTTTGACAAGTTAACCTGGTTTGAAGGGTTAACCTAGTTAATTCAGATTTTTTCTTTTTTCTTCATGTTGGTTTTTTTTTCTTTGTTTTTTTTAATTAATCTATTTAATTATCATATTTTTATGACACAACCTTGTAGCCAAACCCACATCCAAGGCTCTTAGGTCCAATGTTGCAGCCAGATTCACTTAAACTTGATTCATATAAGTTTAATATTATTATTAATATTATCAAGATTACTCTTGGGTCAAGCGTTGCAGCTAGACCCAAGGCTCTTGGGTATATCTTTGCAGAAAAACCTAACACTCTTAGATCTTAGTTTTTTTTTATATTTTTTATGCAAGAAAAAAAAATAACCCGTGGCGTATGCTTTTGTTTTTTTATAAGCCTTTTACTGTGAACTGCATCGTGCAGTACACAGTAAAAAAGCTGATGCTTTTAGTTTCATTTTTTGTCTATAGTTTCTTAATATTAAATTTTTTCTGTTTAATTATCAAACTTTCATGACACAGATCCCAGATTTGACGGGTTAACCCAGTTGATTCAGATTTTTTTTCTTTTTTTTCATTAGTTTTTTTCTTCCTGTAGGGTTTTTTCTCTTTGCTTTTTTCTTTTTAATTATTTTTTAAAAAATTTAGTTCATTAATATTAAATCTTTTTTCTATTTAGTTATCACACTTCCATGACACGAATCCCAAGTTTGACAGGTTAATCTGATTTGACAGGTTAACTCAGTTGATTCATATTTTTTTCTTTTTCCTCATTAGTAAAAGGTCGATGCCTTTTGTTTGTTTGTTTTTTTTTTCATTTTTAATTAATTTTTTTTGTTTAATTTAGATTGTTAATGTTCAATTTTTTTCCTTTGTTTTTTTAATTAATCTATTTAATTATCACACTTTTATGACACGACCTTGCAGCCAGACCCACATCCAAGGCTATTGGGTTTGATATTGCAGTCAGACTCACTTAAACTTGGGCCATGTAAGTTTAATGTTATTATTAATATTATAAATATTACTCTTGGGTCAGGTGTTGCACCTAAACCCAAGACTATTTGGTATAGCTTTGCAGAAAAACCTAACACTTTTAGATCTTAACTTTTTTTGATATTTTTTATGCAAAAAATAAAATAAAATTGACCCGCGGCATCGTCCGGGTCATGTAACTAGTACATAACACTAAATGGTGTAGGGGAATCATTGTTCCCCCACACCAAAATCACTGTGGATTACAACAGTAATCCACAGTGCATTCCTCTTTCTTTTTTTTTTTTTTGTATTTTTTCATTTTTTTTTTCCAACTTTCCCCCCTTTTTTTTTTCAACTTTCCTCTATTTTTTTTCATTTATTTTTTATTTTTTTCCAAAATTATTTTTGTTGATTTTACTTTTTAAATATTGAATTGGTTAAAAATTTCGCTTTGTAATTTTTTTCCTTTAAAATACTGGGGATTACTGCGGTGTTTTCCCATATAGTTTTTCTATTTTATTTTTTTATTTTTCAAAATTATATTTGTCAATTTTTTTAATATTGAGTTGGTTAAAAATTTTGCTTTATAATTTTTTCCCTTTAAAATACTGTGGATTGCTGCGGTGTTTTCCCACAAAGTTTTTCTTTTTTATTTTTTATTTTTCAAAATTATATTTGTCGATTTCTCCGCATGGTTTTTTTTTTCTCCGAAATTATCTTTTTTTATTTTATTTTTTAATATTGAGCTGGTTAAAAATTACAGTTACAATATGTGAGGAAAGCACTGTAACTTCGCAAATTACTGTGGATTGCTACAATGTTTTTTTCCACATGGTTTTTTTATGTTTTGTTATGTTTTTCCCTAAAATTATCTTTGTTAATTTTATTTTTAAATATTAAGCTTGTTAAGAATTGCAATTACAAGTAAATACAAATTTTTCCTCACAAAACTCTATGGATTGATACAGTTTTTCTTCACATGGTTTTTTTTCCAATTTCTTTTGTGTTTTCTTTTCTTGTAATATTTTTTTTTAAATTATCATCGTCGATTTTTTTTTCTTTATATTGAATTGGTTAGAATTTAACTTTGTAATAAATCTTAATCATGTTGGGAAAGCACTGTAGCTTTCCTCACAAAATATTGTGGATTGCTACAATGTCTCTCCACATGGTTTTTTTTTTCTTATAATTTTTTTCAAATTATCTTTCTCAATTTTATTTTTTAATATTGAGTTGTTTGAGAATTATAATTACAAGTTATTACAAATAAGGCTAAATCATGTGGGGAAGCACTGTAGCTTTCATTATAAAACACTGTGAATTGCTATAGTGTTTCCAACATGATTTTTCCCCCTTTTTTTGGTGTTTTTTTGTTATTGTTTTTTCTAAAATTGTCTCTGTCGATTTTTTTTTAATATTGAGCTAATTAAAAATTTAGCTTTGTAAATTTTTTTTTTCTTTAAAACACTGTGAATTGTTACAGTGTTTTCCCATATGATTTTTTTCCAAAATTATCTTTGTCGATTTTTTTTTTAATATTGAGTTGGTTAAGAATTATAATTACAATAAAACTAAATCATATGAGAAAAGCGTTGTAGTTTTTCTCACAAAACACTGTGGCTTTCTATAATATTTCTCTAAATGGTTTTTTATTTTATTTTATTGGGGAAAACACTGTTGTTTTCCTCACAAAACATTGTCAATTGCTACAACGTTTTTCCTCATGAGTGTTTTTTCCTTCCAAAATTATCTTTGTTGATTTTTTTTTTACTATTAAGTTGGTAGAGAATTTAGCTTTGTAATTGTTTTTGCTTTTTATTAACAGAAAAGCTAAATCATGTGGCGAGAGCACTGTATCTTTCCTTACAAAACACTGTAAATTGCTACAAATTATTTTGTTCAATTTCTAAGTTTTTGATCACCAACACAACTTTTTTTTCCGTCATGAAATATTTGCTCCATCATACCTTTAGTTTCTATTACTTATCTAGTGCTGGTTTACAATTACAACACTATCAAATATTTTTTTTTTATAAACCCGCAGCAGCACGCAGACATATCATCTTTTATATATATATATATATAGATGGAGTACCACTTAACAAGGACTTTAACTATTCAATTGAATTCTTGTGGCTCAAGCGGCAGCTAGCTTTTACACGACCATGAGAAGATTATATGTATATGGTCTTTGAAAAGTTATAAATTATAATTTTTGAAAATAACATATAAAAAGAAATTATGATATTAGCTTTTTAAAATATCATTAAATATTTACAGCCACATATATAGCCGCAGTCTAAAATAATGATATTAATTTCCAAATGGGCACTAAATGGTACCCTTTCTTGTTTCTTGACAGGAGAAGTCCAAAACAAACGAGACAGGCATTGTTCGTCTGCATATATTTGTTAAAGAGCAACATTTATGGTTAATTAAAGCCACCAGAGAACTTGTCCAAGCATTGACAGCTACGGCATTCGTCCATTATAATGCAAAAACTAGCGCCTCCAGATCATGTCGAGAGAAAAAGCTTCAGCGAATTCGTGATGGAAAACGTCCTGATCCCACCATTGTAGTTGTGGTGGTGAGATTAGGGATATGATAATGAAGACACGTTCAGATGCACGAGCAGATCAATATCAGAGAGAAGTGGAGGAGGCCTTTGTGTTTTGAGAAAAATCCTCAAGGATTGTTGAAGGCTTGCCAAACTGGTTCAATGAAATCGTGGAGGTGATTGTCAACATGGGATTGCGACCGATCCGTGTTGAAGGCATGGCTTGCCGAACTGGTTCAAATTAACTTCATCGAAGCTGAGCAAACGAAAGGATCATAACAAAACTTGACATTAATGAAGGAAGTAGACCAGTGTTCCTTTATGTTTTAAATCTGTTTCCTCTTCTCCTCCACTTACCCTCATAAACGTAAATGAAAAGAGGAAGAAAAATGATGGGTAAACCCTAACCCTGTGTTGTGCGTCCGATCGAGAATAGAAAGAACAACATGTTTCTCAGCAACTTATCGCGCGCATACATAATAACCCTAACACACCAATATCAAAGCAAATGGTTATATGTATATATATAGCTTGGACTGCCGGTGGTAATATTTCTGTTGGTTCCAACATCTGATCCATTCAAGCACCTAACTAGGTTTAGTGGCATGCAGGGCAATATTCGGCCCTTAATTATAATATACTCATGATCTTGTGGGTGTGCTAGCTAGTGGTTGCTTTTTATTGGTTTCCGCAGTCTATAAATAACCAATTAAAGATCGATGCAGTTTACTGATCTCGTAGTATTCAAAGATATGGAAGCATTAATTATGCCCCAGCTCAGAGCACTGCTTGTACCCACCTGCAGCTGTCTTCAACTTGAAAGAGGCCCCAAGAGGGCAGCTGAACGGAGGAGGTGGGCTCACTG
>Ga0307517_10003657_pt1 | contig 23910 bp, 20 predicted proteins | sample 23_EM_MG_FD_194515 | JGI IMG/M metagenome (GOLD analysis project Ga0307517, IMG submission 194515) | Populus trichocarpa ectomycorrhiza microbial communities from riparian zone in the Pacific Northwest, United States - 23_EM | ecosystem: Host-associated > Plants > Roots > Unclassified | place...
CATTCTCATTCAACTTTTTAATTTGTAAGATCTGTTCCTTATTATTTTAATAAACTTGAGAAAAATAAAACATTAATAAGTTATTTTCCAGCTTATTTTCCATGACATAACCAAATACTGGAAAATGTTTTTCAACTTATTTTTCATTACACTACCAAATATCAAAAAATATTTTCCCGGAATTCACTTTCCAAAAAAAAATTACTTTCCAGCAAACAAACGGGGCCTAAGTCTTTCGATTTTTAAAATTTACACCATTTCTTTTTTTTTTTCTATTCTTTGTAAAAACAATTGATAGTGGAATAAAAGAATTATACACTCCATCGAGGTAAAAGAAGAAGCAAACAAACCCGACAAGACTTCGAAAATGGAATGAAAAGCTAAGAAGGAAAACTCAAGAAAAAATTGTAGATACAAGGTTTGTTCATATTTGTCATCAACAACAAATTTGCCAATGGTGTCGGTCATGTTTCCATTGAAAAATCCAACTAGGTATACCCTTTTGATCTTCAACTTTTACTGTCTACCGATCACATAAAAAAAGTCCCTTATCCCTACTATTTGTGATTTATGGTGTGTTTAAGATTGTGTTAGCGGTAACGGTTCAAAGTGTTTTTGGTTTAAAAATACATTAAAATATATATTTTTTAATTTTTAAAAATTATTTTTGACATCAGCACATCAAAACGATATGAAAACATAAATAAAAATTCATTTAAAACAAAAAAAAATTCAAAATTTGAGGGAACACGATTTACACCGCATTCCAAACACACCTATAATTGAGCTTCATCCACACCCTGATATCTCAATCATAGAAGAAATATCCAACTATCTTTATGTCATTTTTTGCTTTCGATGTGTTTAGGGTTTTTTTTTTAATTTTTCTCCTAACTAAAATGATTTTAAATTTCATGGTTATATGTTAAATTTGATGTTAAAAAACTGAACTCGGAAACAATATTTTAAAATTTTATGGTATTTTAATACGTAAAGAGAAAATTTAACTAATAAATAATCAAATAACTTAAATGCTATGAATGTAAAAAATAACTTAACAACTTAGTATTAAAAAAATTTCATTCAAGTTTTTTCAAAAACATTTTTAAAACAAATTTTTTTCTTTAGCTGATCCAAACTTCATTATCAACTTGTTTCAATAATGATTCTTGTTCTATGAACGTGGTAAGCTTGGTAGTAGTAACGAGTTTTCTCTGCAGATCATACTAAAAACACTTTGCTCTCATATTTTTTCATGAAAAATGCATTAAACAATGGCTAGTCCAGACAAATTCTTGTCCCATATGTCGATTTATGTTGCCATGATTCTGCTACTTCATTTTTTAATAAGAAACTTTACAGATTTTATATTCTTTCCATGAGTTTCGAAATAATTAAGTCTCTTAAAGCAGCTAATTATTTTGAACGAAGTCTAGGTCAGTACTGTTTTAATCTTTCGCACTCCTTGCTTCTCAATTCATACTTTATGTCTTCCATGCTCAAATTAACTTTAATTTCTATATATCACTTAATTTTCTTGCTTCGCAAGATCTTAATATCATAATAAAAAGTTCTAAAAATAAGCAAGATATATTTATAGCTATGTTTTATAAAATAAAAATTGCTCTATTTAATTAATAAAAGATTTGAAATACGAAATGAATAATGTTTAAAGCTCCACTTGTCAGATATATATAAAATAATAATAATAATAAAATATTTCTTAAATAATTTAATTTTACCCAAGTCTCAAGCAAGATATATTTTGACATGATGATAATAAAAATAAATTTTAAAAAATAAAAAATTATTTAATACATTTAAAAAAAAACTTTAAAAAATAATTATTATCATAATAACTACTGGATTATATATTATATGTGAAAGATTAGAATAATTCCTATCAAAGTCATAACAGAACCAGTAGTTCCTTCAACATGGTAACCTGCATTGTATTCTCCACACAAGTTTATATTTTACCAGGTCTCCAGCTGCCCAAACTTACATCTAAGTCGCAAAAACTTATGGATGTGGACAGTGGCCTTTCTTAATCATGGGATAATCAATTTTTCTAGCTGAGTTGTTTATTGGGTTTATGATTAATTTCCTTCCCATCAATTTTCAAATGTGAAGATGATCCTTAATTGATCTCCACCTCTATGTAAAGTCTTCATAATTAGGATCATTTTCTTGTTTATTTCTAATATCAAGTCATGCATATTCGCCCTCTCCTTGGGATCTTTGTAATGGGATTTTGTGAAATGATTAATTATGCTAGCTAGCGTATTACATAGGTTAACAACATGCCAATTTCTCGAGCGAAACTTCACGTTAGGACAGCATGAATAGACAAAGACAGAGACAGATGTAATAAACTAAGGATTCCTTCAAGGAGGCGAATAGAAGTTCATGTAATGACAGCAATGGAAGATGACAAACCCTTCAACCATTTCTCTCATGGGTTCTTGTAATCTAATATTTCTTGATGATCAATCTAGTACAATCCGTCCGGACACTGTTTGGGAACGCGGTGGAAACCGCGTTTCTAAAAAATTTAATTTTTTTTTGTTAAAATTTAATATATTTTGTATGTTTTGAATTGTTTTGATGTGCTGATGTCAAAAATAATTTTTTAAAAATAAAAAAAATCATTGGTATGCATTTCGGGACGAAAGGTTATTTGAAAAGCAACCGCAATCACACTGCCAAACAAGAAACAAACTACTACTCTTTAATTAATTGAAGCTCTTCAGGTCTTTTCTCCCAGTTTTTTTTTTTCTTTCCGTTTCTGAAATGAAGCAAATTAATGGAATTATAGTGTTCCTTTTTTTAAGAATTTAATGTAGATTTTTCCTTTGAGAGCTTCGCATCCATTTCTGGGACCTGATGCTAATAGTAGATTCATCTCTAAAATTTGGACCACATTTAGGCAAATGGTGTGTAATTAAACAACAATGGACATGCGTGCAGACCTTATAGTGGTTAATACTATTCGATATTGGAGATGGTGATTTAAATGCAATGTAATTAAATGCTTTGTTTGTTTATAATTATAAATATCAGCTGGGTCTGTCAAATTGTTGTAGGTGGTGATTTTGATGTATTGAAAATTTGCTATTGCTTGTAGGACAAAATTTAGAACAATATTATGATAGGTTCAAATGCCAACAAAATACACATCAATGGTAAAAAAAAACGAAATAAATAAATAGATAGGAGATTTAGTAATAAGATCACAAAATTATACAAGACAAGTGTGTATAAAAGTTGTACAATATAATTGTTATAGTATGTCCCTTCAAGTTAGCATCTCTATCACAAATAAAATGATAATCAACCTTAATATGCTTAGAACAAGCATGAAAAATAGGATTTACGAATAAACATGTGGCACCTAAATTAAGACACCATAATATAGCTGGAGAAATAAAGGGAAGTCAAAGTTCTGAAAGTAATGAGTGAGTCCATAAAATTTTGGCATTTTGACAGTGTCATAAACTAAAGCCTTATTCTTGTAGAGGAATGACCAACACTTCTTTGCTTCCCATACTTTTAGGAAATTGGAGTAGTGCAAAACTATCAAATAGGTTTATAAAAAGACATTGGTTATATGAAGAATGTTAAGATAATACTTTTGTTGAGTAAGCATGAGACCCATAAAAGTATGCTTAACTTTAATTCCTAAAAAATAATGAAAAAAGCCTAATAAATCTCAAAACTTGAACTTTGAATTGAGCAAGGAGATTAAATGTTGGAGCAAGGCTAAATCACTCTCAGTAAGCAAAAGATCATCATCATACATAAGCCAAAAAAAAAAAAATATGTCACTACCCCTAGCGAAAATAAATAAAGAAGTATCAACTTTAGAAGTTTAAAAACCAATAGAAAGGAGATAGTCACTTAAATGATTGTACCAAACCCAAGAAGCTCGCTTCAAGCTCTCTTAAAACTTATTAAGGTGGAAAACATAAAAGGAAAGAGTAGAGTAAACAAAACTAGATGGTTACTTTATGTACATCTCTTCTTGAAGTATCTCATTCAAGAATGCTTTATGAAGTTGTAGTTGATTAGTATGCCAACACCAAGAAATGATAATAATAAGAACCAAACAAATTGTACTTGACTTAACTATAGCTTAACTGTTCTTAAGATCAAGTGTCACATTATGATCTGCACCAATATCAGGAAAGTATGTAATAGAAGTAGCAATAAGAGCATTATTAAATGCTAAAATAGAATTATATTGCAAATTATGAATAGCTAACTAAGGACATTGTTGTATGACCAAAATCATCACATAACTGACATTTTACATACCAATCATTAGACCACTAGTTTGAGGAGGAGAAACAAGTGCCTTGTTGCCAAAAATTATATTCAAAACTATATCCATTGTTGTTATGAAAAGTATTATTATTGTTATTGTTTCTCCATCCACCACGAAAGCATCCCTTAACATCGTGGTTCTGATGGTAATTATAACCATTTAAGTTTAAAGAATCTCCATGAGTCTAGAAATAGGTTAAAGAGAACTTTTATGGAGAAACTCATATGTTAATATGTGATTGTGAATGTTAGTATAATAAAAGGGCTAGGTTTTGGTAGAAAGACTAGTCCTAAATCTTTAAACTCTCCTCTTAACCCCCTAAAAATTAAAGGTTAAAGTCTTCCAAAAAGATCAGTCTTCATACAATAGCTAATTCATAAAATAAATAGTTTACTTTTTGTAAATAAGTATTAAATGTATAATCTCTTTTTCTTAACTCCTGAAAGAAACCATGAAGTTGCATAAATTTGGAATTAGATGGTGTAGCAATGTTATTTCAAGAGTTTGCCATATGCTAAAGGATGTTTACAATTAACAACAAGGTGCAAGACTTCAATAAAAAAAACAAGGACAAAAAAGCACTCATGATTAGATGATCTTGTTGTTTCCATAAAAGAAAAGAAGGATTGATTGTGGGGGCAACCATATATATGGAAACTATATGAGAGAGAGGATTAGGAAAAGAATCATCAACAAAAGAATAAATCCCTTGACCTTGTAAATAGAGCTTTATTTGCATCCTCTAATATAGAAAATTAATTTTAGTTAACTTTAGAGAAATAACTTATTGTGTATTGGATAGTAGAGTTAGGATTATACCATTAAAAGTTATGGCTATTGAATGAAAATTATCAGTAGTAGTTAATGGGAGAGAAGCAGTAATTAGTTCAACAATAATTAAAAAAAAAGTTGTAACAATCAGTGCAATAGTAAAAAGAAAAGAGGTAGCCATCAATGGATTATAAATTGAGTGAGGAGTAATCACTACAGTAAAAGATTAGGTGGAAGCCACTGTTTGATTGATTGCATTATACATTAAAGCAATAACATAAAATAGACTTTAATACCAAGTTAGAAAAGATAAGAAACAAGTTTTATGAATAATATGTGGCTTTAACCAATGTTAGCAAGTATCTTTTATATTTATATATTTAGGCACGTGTACAATAACAAGTGTGTAATCCACTATGTAAGATTACAAAACTATACAAGGTATGCATAAAAGTTGTACAATATAATTCTAATAATAGCATGATACTATTGCTATTGACCCACGTGCACTGTGGGTAAGATAATTTTTTTTTAAGGTAAAAAAAAGTTCAAACATAGTTAATGTGTTGAAAAATAGCAAAATAAATACCCGACTTGAGTCAACTCAAGCTAACCTATTAAACCTGTAACATAGGTCACAAGACCAAAATAAATTCATAAAAAACAAATAAAAAATCCATGAAGCTTCTTTTCCAACATATTCAATATTGAAGGTTGAAATCGAGAAAAAAAAAACTAAATCCATATGACTAGAATAACTCCATAAAAAGCAAATTGAAAAAAACTACAACACCCAATTCCCAAACAAGATGAGATTGAAACAAAATCTAAATAAATAAATAAATAATAGATTGAGTTGTTAGAGGGTGAAATTGAAGACAAAATCAATTAAAAAAGACAAAAAATAAACTGATTCAATCGAGGTTAACTTGTCAAACTCGCAACCCAAGTCATGAAATTAAGATAACCTTATACAAAGTAAATAAAAAAAATGAAACTCATATAAAAAATATTGAATTAAAAAATGACCCGAAAAATTAACAAAGTCAACTTGGCTAACATGTCAAACTTGTAACTCGTATCATGAGACTGAGACAATATAATAGAAAACAAATAATAAAAAATTACAAAACTCTATTTTCAATCAACACAATGTTAACACATGAGATTGAAAAAAATAATTTCAATTAGAAAAAATGCATAAAAAAAACTTGAGTTAATTCGAGTTAACTTTTTAAACCCCCGAGACTTAGGTCATAAGATCGATATAAATTTATATAAAGAAAATAACAAAAAACTATGAAGCTCTACTTCCAACAAATATAATGTTAATAGTTAAAATTGAAATAAAAAACTAAATTCATGAGACCGATATATAACCCAAAATAAAAAAAATATGAAACACAATTTTCTAAATAATTTAATATTAAAAAAATTAGGTTATTGAATAATAAAATTAACAAAAATATAAAATTTTATTTTATAAATATAGCTGCAGGCAATTAGCGGCCTTTTTTTTTTGTTAATTTCTTTGAATTGTACTTGTCATATTTATTTTTGTACTTCTAAATTATATGGTACAGTGGGGGGACTTAACATCATTGCAGCCCGACGGACACCATTCAGCAGGGAGATTTAGTTAGTGAATGAATATTTTTCGTTGCATGAAATTCAAAGCAGATAGACCAATCATGTAATTAAAGAAGTTTTAATTTATACATTTGAAAAAAAAAAATATGTTTAATTTTAAGACAAATGCACCTTAAAAAAACCCTTCTCCATCATATAATGTTTTTTCAAGGAAAAACATATTTAATTAATTTCCAACGTTGTTTTCATTTATTTATTTGGCTGGAAGACGGTTTGATAAAGTATTAAGAAGAGCAATTTAGGCAGTAAATTAGTCATTAGAAAACAATTAATCAGAGAGTAAAAAGAGGAAAAAGAAAAGGAAAAAAGAGAGGCGAAAAAACAATAATCACTCCAGAAGAAAAGTCTCTACAACTCTCGATAAAGTAGGTGGCGCGAAAACAGCGTCCTCTTCTCAACTGAAAAACCGTTTCCTTTCCTTCCCTCATTTTCAATTCGAAACCTTCTTTACTTTTTTTCCTTTAATTCTATATTAATATATTACCTTTTCTCCCTCCCTCTCTCCATAAAACCCGGTCACGACACTTCCCTCGCCGTGATATTCTCTCTACGATCACCGTTGACAGTCTCTCCTCTTTGGATCCGCCGTCCCTTGAAGCCGCCACCGTCTTCTGCTGTTCAATTCCCGATCCTTCTCCATGATATTGAAGCGATATTAACAGAACTAGTCATAATTGATTAGTTTCCATCATTGAAGAACAGTTTTATTAATGCCAGTGATTCAAGGTGAGAAACTTTCCCTTACTTTTTTGCATCTATGAAGACATTTTAATTTCTCTCCTTTTTCCCTCCTGAGACGGGTTAAATCCTGTTTTTAGACAAAAAATTGAGAAATATAAAAAGTTTTTATGATCCATAGAACTTGCGTGTCTTCCATTTCTGAAATCCATCAGAATTCAGAGAGATTTATACAGTTTTTTTCTTCCATTTCATCGCTGTATTACCTGTCTTCGATGCCAAAGACATATAAACAGTCATTGTTAGGTCAAATAGATTCTTCATTAGAAACCCATGTTAATTTTCTCTGAAAAATTTAAATCCTTCTGGGTTTTCATCGATCTGATCACTGAATCAGGATTTAAAAATCTCACAAGTGGTCAAACTGTAAATTACATAAGATGACAAGCTCTGAACATAAGGGAATCAATCCTATAATTTAAAAATATCACAAGTGGTCAAACTGTAAATTGTAGAAGATAACAAGCTCGGCACAAGTGGTCAAACTGTAAATTATAATTTTTTTTTGAATTAATAATAGTATGAATGGGGGAGGGTTAGTAAGTGGTAGTAATGTATGGGGATGGACAATGGTCTTGGCTGCACGTGGTCTTCCATGTCTGTTCCCATACCCCCAAGAACATCAGCACCTGCAACTTCAATCTTCTAATTATTAAACTATTTTAAATTATTCGCAAAAGAACAAATCACATTATTTCCATAAATATTTTCTTGGACGTAATTTTACTAGATGACAAAATCAAGAAAACCCAGGTAAAAAAAGAAATTAATTCACTGTGTGATCCCAATGTGGGATCTCTTTATTTCATTAATGCCCATCACAGTTATTTTATTTTTCTCCCTATAACATGTGACTTTTATTTCTCATTATTTCACAACATTGCTGTAAAATTTCTGTTTTTAAAGTGTTTTTTAATTTTTTTTTAATTTTAAAAAAATTAAAGTAATATTTTTATTAGATATTTTTAAAGTATTAATATCAAAATTTAAAAGAATTATGAAAAAATAAATTGAAAAACATTATTTATCAGATATATAGATGAAAAATAATATATTTTTCTGTTTCTAAAGTATAAAAATTTGTTATAAAACCATATAAAAGATAAATTAATTTGATATCTTTCTATTTAACTAAATATATTTATGTTTTTACTGTTTTTTAAGAAGTTTGTTTACGTGTGTAAGCTTTGAAATCACTTTCATCGAAGAAAAGTAGTAAAAAAGGAGAAGGAAACAGGGAAGGAGTGAGGTAATGTTGCGTGGTTGAGTGTACCTCAATTGCCAGCCCACCCGACCATGGCACTCCCGTGAGAGGGACAAAAGGGCAAATTGTATAATCTTAAAAAAAAAGAAAGTTAAAAAAAAAAAAAAAAACAAGAAGAAGAAGAAGAGAAAAACAATCACTCTTATCCTACGCACCCATTTTATTTTGTTTCTTTGTTCTTTTATCCTCGACCTCTCCATCACAGTAGTCCACTCTTCAGTCTCCCCATTTTCATAGGGGACCCCTTAACACCAAGAGTTACTTTCCTTTTAGCCCGAAAAAGTGATGACCATTAATGCACGTTGTGCCCATCTCCGGATTTTTCCGTGACCACATTTTGGCCCCGGATGGTGTTTTATCATAATCATTGCTTAACCTCTTTGTCATGGTATGATCTGATTGGATTTGGGCTTGTTTTGATGAATATTCAATACCCATTTGCATTTTTTTTGTTTTGATTCTCAAATTTGCAATCTTTGAGATCTGAGTCTCTGTAAAGATGTAAGCTTTTCTCAATTTTTGGGTTTTACTTTTTCTTTTTTATTGGTTTATATTCTTTTTTTTTACTGCCATTCTGTAGCGTCTTACCTTTTTTTTTTCTTGGTTATGTGCATTTGTGGCAGATTTATTGCAGGGAAAAGGATCTTCTTTTTGAGCAATTTGTGTGATTCCTTTCAATGTGGTATACTAGAAAATGAAAGCTGTCAAATTTGGTTGTTTAATTATGTGAAAGAATCCATCAATGTGGTCTAATTTGGACAGTGTTTGATGGATGTATGTGAATTAGAGAAGCACACAGCAGTACTGGATACCCCAAGACCCCCCCTGGTTCCAGCTGAAAGAAACAGCAATGCAACAGCGAAAGCAGCAACCACCACCCGCCGTCCTCGGACGAGGGAAGTTGTTTCTAGGTACAAATCACCCTCTTCATCAACACCTTCTGTTGCTAGGCGTTTCCCATCACCGAGCCTCAGTAGAACACTGCCTACACCTTCCCCGGTGGTGCCTAAAAGATCTCAATCGGCGGAGAGGAGGCGCCCTTCAACCCCACCTTCACCCTCAAGGCCTTCCACACCGGTTCAAGATTCATCAGTTGATGTGCAGTTGCCATCTAGAAGGCTAAGTACCGGTGGTCGGTTACAAGAGAGTTTATGGCCCTCTACAATGAGAAGTCTCAGTGTTTCATTTCAATCGGATAGTATTTCTATTCCTATCAGTAAGAAGGAAAAACCAGTTAATAATGTCTCCTCCGATCGCACATTGAGGCCTTCTTCAAATGTAGTCCATAAGCAGGCTGAAACGCCAACTGGGTCACGAAAGCCTACACCAGAGAGAAAGAGGAGTCCTCTTAAAGGGAAGAATTCGCAGGATCAATCAGAAAACGCCAAACCAGTAGATGGTTTACATTCTAGATTGATTGATCAGCATCGATGGCCAAGTAGGATAGGTGGGAAGGTATGTTCTAATTCATCACTGAATAGAAGTGTGGATCTCACTGATAAGAATGTGAAAGCCTTGTCAACTCCAGTTGGAATTGGATTATCTTCACTCAGGAGAACGCCCATACCTGATAATTCAATAAAACCTTTACAAAAATCAGCTAGTGATACCTCGAGGTTATCACTGGAAGAAATTGGCAGAGTAGTGTCTGAGGTGAATTCGTTTGATGATAAATTGCAGCGGGTATCGGGTGCTCAGAAGCTTGTTACATCAAGTGTATCGGACAGGATATCATTAGTAACTCCTGTTGTTAGATCTCAGTCCTTGCCTACTCCTGGATCGCGTCCTGCATCACCAAGTAGGACTTCCATTAATAGAGGTGTAAGTCCATCTCGGACAAGACCATCTACTCCTTCTAGAGGGGTTAGCCCATCTCGGATAAGGCCATCTAGTGTCTCCGTTCAGCCCAGTAATTCCACTTCTGTGCTTAGTTTTATAGCGGATTTTAAAAAGGGGAAAAAGGGTGCAAGCTATATTGAAGATGCTCATCAGATACGACTGCTATACAATAGATATTTGCAATGGCGATTTGCTAATGCTCGGGCAGAGGCTGTTCTTTACATTCAGAAAGTGACTGCAGAGGTAGGATTTGAACGTTTACCAATATTCTTAGAATGTAGACGTCCTGAATCTGCCATCTATCTTAATGTTTTGTTAATTGCATGGAACTTTTGATGGCATCTGTCATGTCGGCCTTCTTTCCATAAATATGATTCTAGTCATATGGTGCCTTCAACCGTTATTCTAGGTAATAGTTTCTCAGTTTCAATCCCTTTTAGCAGTCTACAACTGTAGTTTTTTATTATAAAATACAGAAAGTTGTATGCTTGTTTGGAGTAATGCAAAACAGTGAAAAAAATTAGTGGTGCTGTTTGTGAAGAAAATATGCAGCAGGTTGTTAAATTGCACCACTTTTTGTGGTTTGATGGGCCTTTTATGTTTCAGTGATTTTTCATTGAAGATGAACCTTGGCTCTTCAGCTCTTGTTCTTAACATTGATGCTGAAAGAGAATTTCCTTTCCTTTGATGTTTTAAATTCATAAAAACATGTTTTGATGGTGCAGAGAACTTTATACAACGTTTGGGACGCCACTTTAGCTTTGTGGGATTCGGTAATCAGGAAAAGGGTCAATCTCCAACAGCTGAAGTTGGAGCTCAAACTCAATGCAGTATTGATTGATCAAGTAATGCCTCTCTTTATCATGACATTATTGTTTTAGTATTTCACAGCATGATCTAATTATTTCTATTCATCTACCGAGCGGTTTTCTCTGAAATGTTGTAGGGTGTAGTTCTTTATCGTAACCTCTGTGCATTTTAGATCTATCTATTTTGTTGCGATCCTTAATTCTTATTAATGTAATTTAAAATTATGCAAATAGAAGCTGCAACCATTTCTTCTTGAGGGGGATGAGGGAAAAGGGACATCTTTTCAATCCATAATTTAATTGCCTGCAACAAGGTATCCCCGTGATTGTCAATGAGAACAGTTTTGTTAAATTACCTGACATGTCGGGAGTATGTCAAGTGTTTGTGAGAAAGATGAGTTCTAGTCCTATCTAAAATGCTATCTAGCTTCAACTTAGACTGGAATTGTTTTGGTTTCTTATAACATATAGGGCAAGCAAATATTTGGGTCTAAGGGCCCACCATTACCACTTATTGTCTATGGAAATGGAAGTGCAGGGAGCTTCTAATCCATCATGTATAAAATACCCCTATATGCATCTGGGAGATCTTGTATTACATGAACAGTTAGTGAATAGGTGGTGAATAGGGGAGCTTTTAAGAGCAGTTTTTCGAAGCTTTAAGTAATCCTTTGGCAATTTTATTCTCACTGAAATGTGGTTCTCTGTTTTTTTGGTGGGGGAAAGGAAGGTGGTGGTTTGAAACAGAAGAAAGGTGAATTGCTATGGTGGAGGAATATTGGTTAACTTGAATGTACACTAGAGTATCTGAAATTCTGAAGAGCAGTTAATGTATATTTTGAAATCTATATTTTAAAGAGTACATCCTAGCGGTTTAGGCATGTATGAAAAAGAAAAGGTTCCAGCACAAGGAGAAACCTTATGAAATGTAAGGGCTGCTGGACTGAACTGGTGAAAGGTCTTCTCCAATCTCCAAAGTACACGTAAATGGGGGAAAAAATATACAGGCAGTCCATTCCATTTTTTTCATTATATGTGGCTTGTTTGAACTTGTAGCTCATTATAGAAGCATTTTTGAGAAGGCAGTAGCTAGCATCAACTCAGGATAAGATGGGTTGAATTTACTTAAGATGTTAGGCTGTGTGAATCAGAGCCAAAAACAGTATCTGCATGGAGAGGATAAGTTTTGGTGAGATATTGTAATTGATGAGAGAAAAGCCAAAGGAAATATAACTTGGTTGTGGCAGCAACAAACAAGATAGCCTTGATCTTAACGAGCACAAGCATCTATAGGGAGATAAATTGCAAGAGATTTGTTATTCTTGGCACTGCTGCAGCATTGTTAACTTCTAGAATGTGGCTCTAAATATGATGTTGAAGAAGTATGAATCCACCCTAGCGGGTAATTGTAGCATATGGTATACTCAAAATCAAGCACTTAATGTTTGTTCGCCTTCAGAAAAATGCACAGTGTACATGAGATGCTATTATTTGACAAAATGTGGTTGCTTTTCTTGTTTTTAACATATCAAGTAGGGTCCTAAGCTTGTTTAAAATCCAGCTTATCAGAAGTTTTCACAGCATCTTAGTTCTTTTCCTATAGAATCAAGTTGATGTTGAAGAAAACCAGCTTAGTTTCCTGTTATACTATAAATTCTATATTGTAATTTACAAAGAATTGTCTTTTTACGGAGAAACATTTTCATGTGAAAAAGATGTCATGCTGAGGTTCTGGTCAGAGTCAACTCCAAGCATCTCGGTGGTCTATTACCATGTTGAAATTTAATTTACAATCTGTTCAAGTTCTTTATCCATGCCTCATTTCCTAAACTAATTTGGAACTGAGGTTTAGTCTTTTGGAGTTGAATCCAATTGAGCTACCCCATTATCTAATTGCTAAGTAAATTGATTCAGATCACCTACCTCGATGATTGGGCTTTACTTGAAAGAGACCATATTAATTCTTTATCTGAGGCTGTGGAAGATCTGGAGGCAAGCACTCTTCGTCTTCCGGTGACCAGTGGAGCAAAGGTATGTTTTGTTTTAAAAGATGATTGGAAGTGATTTCTGGAGAGAGAAATTATTGATGTTGACATCATTATTGGGATTGCGCTTCTTCAGGCAGATATAGAATCTTTGAAGGTTGCTATTTGCTCAGCTGTTGATGTGATGCGTGCAATGGGATCATCCATATGCTCTTTACTTCCAAGAGTGAGATACATGTCTTAACTATCCCTCATTCAATTTTGTTAATTAGTGCATAAAGCATGATGACGGGGTTTTCCCCCTTGGTTCTCATTTTAGCTGCATGTTTTTGCTATTATATGGACCATGCATTGTTTAGGCCATAACCCAATGCGTTCACTACCGATGGTTGAAGTGGATAAGTTGGGAAAAGAGAATTGGAAATTGATTGGCAAATTGAATTTTTATTTTTATGGACCATGCTCACCCTCGTTTGAGATTCCCATTATGACCGGGACCACTCAGTTGAAATGCAAAATTGATATCTTATCAGTTCTTTCATGGTTTCTTTTGCATATTTTTTTTTCCTAAAAAAAATAGATTGAACTGAATTTACATTTTAGGCTATGCTTCTCAATTTCCAATGCCCACCTCAAACTGTATACTGTTGCCAAGATTATTTGTAGATCTAATGCTGGTCTTCTAAACTTTTTTTTTTTTTTGTTATAGGTGGAGGGGATGAATGCTTTGGTTTCTGAGCTTGCCACTGCTGCAGCACAAGAGAAAGCTAAGCTTGATCAATGTGAAGCTCTATTGGCATCAACAGCAGCTATGCAGGTGAGAAAAAAACATGCATGGCTGTAAAACTAAGCTTCCATAGGAAGAAATTTATACAAAATTTAGTCCTTTGATGCAGTAATTAACAAGTTTTTATGTTGATTAGATAGAAGCATTCTCGGCAGTGTGAATCAACATTTTTAAATCAAAATCACTTGTAGGATTGTAAGATCAACGATTCTCACATTTGGATTTTTTGGACGTCAAAGAAAAACATTTAGGAAAATTTGTGCTGTTATGATCAGTAGTAAGCTGAATTGCTTCTTAAGAATACCTTCTTTCCGTATATGTTTACTTTTTTCTACACCATCTACTAGTTCTTGGATTATGCCATTATAACTTTCTTGCTATGCTATGTCATTCTTTCTCAGATCATAAACTTTGTTCTTCCTTGAAGGGGAAATGAATTTAGTTGAGTTCATAATTGAAGAATCCCAACGTTTGCATGGTCCCAATAACACCCAACAACTCAATCTCTGCAAGCATGTAGAACAACCTTATGCTGTATTTGCATGGATTGATAATCGTTTTTTGTGCTCTGGATAACATGGCCACTCAACATGCTTTAACTTGTCTGCTGCAAGGTGGGAGTGGTTAGGTCTGTTTGGTCTGGATTTGAGTCTTGCACTTGTAAAGGCAGAACAAAATCCTTGCCAGTCAATTAATTGCTGTAGTGATAACTGTCCTAGCAGTATCGATCGTTTGAGCTTTTTACCATTTCATTTATTTGATATGGTTGAGGAATGGCAGTGTTTTCCTGGTTAGATATCCGAGCTGGTGGGATCAATCAATATGGGCTTTCAATATCTTCATTCTCTCACTCATGTGCTCAATAATCCTTTTGTCCATTGGCAATTCATTGATCATACATGTGGACAATCTGGTCTGTCCTCTATCAGATTGGCTGGCCAAGATCAGTCCATCATTGCTTGCATGGCTTGAAATGATGTTCTTGCAAGAAAAGTTATATTTTTGTCAGTGGGTACACCTTTGGCTGGGGTGGGGTCCTTGCTTGCTTACATTCAATAAATGTGAAAAGAACTGAAATCAATCGCTTTTTGTAGCTATACTTATCATGCACATATTTTAGGGTTTTCCCCCCCCAGACATTATTATCATGCCATGCATATATTGGATTGTATCTAATTGCATTCAGCGTCAAGCAGGTAGAGGAGTACAGCATTAGGACTCATCATATACAAATGAAAGAAGCTCTGGAGAAGCAACAACCACCATTCATGGCAATGAAAACACCCTCATGGCTCTGAGCAATTACTAAGCTAACTTTTTTCACTCAGCAGAGATAAAATTACGGGGTCTTCTCTGGGCAAATGTAAATTGATTTTTTCTTTTTAACCTTAACTTCGGTGGGAAAGTTTATTTTTATTTTATTCTTTTTCTTCATTTTTTTTCTTGTAATTTTTTGTATCAAGGGAATGAAAAGAAAATGAAAGGGAAGGGAAGCTAAGGGTTGGAAATTCAATGTAGAAGCAGATCTCAGAAAAGTAAAAAAGAAATTAAAAGTTACATATTCTATGTTTCCCTGGGAAACAGGCAAATGTGGCACCAGTCTTGTTATTTTCAGCATGTACTCGTAGGTTTAAAGAAATGGAAGAAGATAAATTGTGTATAGTGATGATACTGATTTTGCAGTTGAAAAACGCTGCCAGCCATGTTATTGGGCCTAAAAGAAAAGTTGAAACCATTTGAATAAAAGAAATAGATAGGATCTGACATCCATGACACAAACATTTTGAGTTTAAGCATTAGGGTTGTCAAACAAAGAACTGAAAATTGGAAGAACAGTTGTTAACTGCAATGCCCGGTCAAGCAGTCAACCTGATGTTCATATATCCGTTTGAAAGTAAACCCACTGCATGATCCAACCGGATCTATGAATTGAAATATCTGTTCGAAAAGGAAAAAATTAATCAAAATTATTGAAGTTATTTAACCAGTCTTTTATTTTATATCAAATGATGTATCTTCTTAAAACAAAAACAAGTCTTTGTTGGCGATCTCGCTGTTTACCCATTTGAGACAAGGCGCTCGTTGGAAGCCCGATGATTATAGTTATGGTTTCGTTATATCGGCGGAGGCGAGTTTTTGGGATGCTAGAATTGGTGGGATTTTACATGCAAAGGCAATAGTTGATGGGTTTGGTTTGGATTTGTTTGTTGGCTCTGGTGCTCTGCTCTTGTTGATTTTGCTTTAAGCTTTGGCGGGAAAATATAGCTATAAGATGTTTGATAGATTGCCTCAAAGAGATACTGTTTTGTTTAATACAATGATATCTGAGTTTGTTAAGAATTCTTGTTTTTAGGATTCAATCAGAGTTTTTGGAGATATGGGCCCAAGTTTGATTTTACCACAGTTATAGCTGTTTCATCACCTGCTGTGGCTGAGTTACAAATCTGTGCATTGCATTTCTGTGAAAAAGGAAATGTTTCGGATAAGCTTAATGACCTATTTCATGCATCGTTTTTCCTCCTTTTGCTGCGTGTATACCAATGTCGAAAAAAAGAAAATCACCTGTGACAAGTTTGCTAAATTGCTAGTGGTTTAGCGAAAGTAGTTATGATTTTCTGGTTTTATGGATTTCTATGGGATTTACATGCGATTCTCCATTAGGAAAAAAAAATGAAATCAACAAATTTTTCCGCTGCTTTTTTGGCATGCTGCTTACATTTTCTGGAGCTGAACACAAAGGTTTGTTTATCATTTCCCCTCAGTTTTCTGACAATCTAGTTCTTATTGAAGGGTTAGGACAAGAGCGATTGTAAGTTATTGTGGAGATCGTGATATCCTTCATTGAACGTGACTGATGGATAATAGCGGAGACTTGCCTCGCAGCTAAGCTCAAAGAGAATAGAAAATGTTATCCTTCTGTCAACAATCTCAAGGTAAAGTGCATATGCCTCAAATCTTCACTGTCGGTTTGCCTTTCAGATTGACCTAAAGAACTTTCTTGCATTACCTTCTTTCCATAACATGTACCACTAACTTTGGTGTGTGCTTTTGTGATCCCGTCAGATATATTTAAGAAACAAGCAGAAATGGACAGTGGTATAAATAGATAATAGCATCTTCCAGCATGGGATCCTTAATCAATGAAGGATTTGAAGTTAAGTTCTTCCAGTGAAGGGTTCTGTGAAGATCTTCACAAGAGCACCGGGCTTTGCTTTGAAATCCATGTTCAAGCACTCCGAGTTTTCTTGATTGACAGGGAATTTCATACAGTTTAGAAGAAATCCAATTTTAAGGTAACCATTATTGGTACATGTTCCATGACAGCTCAGGGTAACTTGTGAGACTTCAAAAGATTGAACTTCTTGGTGTCCTGAGATGGGTGCAGTGGTTAGAATTTTTGCCATCCAAGTTGTATAAAGCAGAAATATGCACTCGTTTGGGCTGTTAGTGTGAGAACGAGTGATAAGGAAAATGTTTTTTCATTCCAATTACAAAACTGGGTTCAATGCACATTGCTACACAAAATTTTCACTCTAACTTTATTCCTTGTGCATCTCCATCTTGTCAGTTTATACATCGCATATCGTATTCCCTTAGAAGCAGGATGCACATGTATCTTCTATTGATGCACAAATCAACTAGAAAATAAACACACTTTTAACAGTTGAGTCCACATTGCTTGGTGTCAGGTCCCCTGGTTTTCATCACAAATGGATCAATCCGGACCCAAAGCAAGGAGAAGATGGAAGCCAAGAGCACTGACCATATAACCACAATAGTCGGTGTCCTGTTTTGCCTCCCCATCAGACCTTTGAGGAACGGGTAGAGATGGACAATCACCCAGAAGGCAAAGAAGAGCTTTCCGAATAGAGGTCCCCATGACTGGTACCCATTGTTTATGGCATCTGAGACTCCAGCAACAACTCCAACAAGGTTGATGATTAAGATAGTGGTTGGAGGGATAAGCAAGGTTGTCCATTTAAAGGCATATAGCTCTCCAAAATCGTCATCGTCTGTTGCCTTGGATGTGACAGTGAAGTTTGTGTCGATACCTGCTAAAACTTTCAGAAGACCTTGGACAACAGCAAAGAGGTGAGCTGATACACCACCTATAACCCAGAATTGCTCGTTTCTCCACCATTCCTCAATGCTTACTCCGCTCCATCTGAGCTCAAGAATGCCCGTGGAAAAGATTGACAAAAACAAGCCAATGAAGAAAAGACTTGCAAAGGTGCTTATCTGGATCATAAACGAATTGGGAACATGTTATCACAGGGTTTAAATAAACAAAATCGCGTTCTCATGTTAACATAGGATTTGAAAGAATCTAATTGTATCTTCATTGGATTCAATTCCAGTCTCATTTTTAGAATGTTTTGGCCTTTTAAAGCTCTGCACCCTGTTATTTTATTCTGTGTAATGTTTTCATGGAAAAAATAACAGTCGTATTGTTACCTCTGGCATGATAAATTTATCAGTAAGCAGGCAGATGGCAGGGAGGCAACAGTATGCAACGAGTGCTAAGGAGGTGAAGGGGTAGATAGTTGTGTTCACATACGCAAACCTCTCGAGCCACTTGAGCTTTCCTTCCTTGTAGCCGTACAACATAGGGCTGTGACGACTGAAGAAAATTTCAACAGAACCAAGAGCCCATCGGAGCACTTGGTTGAGCCGATCTGATAGATTGATGGGAGCTGAACCCTTAAATGCAGCTCTCTTTGGCATACAGTAAATAGACCTCCAGCCACGACAATGCATCTTAAAACCTGTCAGAATATCCTCTGTGATCGAACCGTAAATCCAGCCCAGCTGCACAGGAGAAAGGCAAATTTATTCAATACAGAAACTTCAAAGCACCATATAAATCATCTTTTTAACCTCAATTGCTCAATACATTTCAGAGCTACTGGATTTTTTCTGTTCACATACCTCGAGTCCCCATTCAGTTTTGTCTTCATATCCACAACTGATCACATGTATGGCTTCTTTTAGCAGAGCTGCCGGACTCGAGGAAGGTGGTACACCACCTTCTTCCATTAAAGTTGAAGTCACAAAAATTGCTGATTGTCCAAACTTCTTTTCAAAATTCATGTGGGACATCAACAGCTCCTTGTCATTATTATCCATTCCTGCTCAACAGGCTTTACATATTAGGATCAAAAGGGGAAAAGAAGATTTTGTGCAAATCAGTACGAAAAGATCTTTGAAAACCTTGCAGGCCTGTACCTTCTCCAACTGCACCATTCTTAGCATTCTTCTTTTTGCGACGTCCAAAACATGGGCAGCAGTCACAGGTTTCCATCTTTGGGCGCTTTGGATCTTTAGGAGGGTCATAGCCATACAAAGCTTGCCTTTTGAAAACGCATCCTGTGCCCACATACACTGGACCCTGAATTCCATCTAGACCCTTCATGTTAATCTGCAGGTAACACAGGGAAAAGAAACATCATCTCACTTTTCACATGCACAGGTTATGAGAGCATACACACGGGGTAAGCCAGGGATTTACATCAAAGAAAACAGTGTTTCTGTTGGCGTATCGATCATGTGTATCAATGCCATCAAATCTTTGAGGAAATTGCACGTAGCAAACTTTCTTTCCAATCTGGGGGTCCATCAAGAAACACATAGCCTCTCGAACGGCCTTGCTATTATTTACATAATGGTCACAATCCAAGTTCAGCATGAAAGGAGCATTGGTAAGCACTGCAGAGACCCGAATCTGAAAATTGCGAGAAGTCGAGAGGTATCACATAAAGCAGGCCTTTCAAAGGTGAGGGAACTTAATGCATGTAAAATAAATATTTTTTTCTCAAGTTTATTTACCAGGGCATTCATGGCACCGGCTTTTTTATGATGTGAAAAACCAGGCCTCTTCTCTCGAGATACATATACAAGGCGAGGGAGCTCGTTCCCTTCAACGTCATGTCCTCCACTGTGACCGAGAAATACTTGAATCATACCAGGGTGATCCCTCGTATTGTTTCCAGGCCATGGTGTTCCATCTTGCATAATCCACCCCTCTGTAGGAACCTTCTGTGCTTTTGCTACAATCGCATTTATCCGAACCTTGAATTCTTCATATTCTCTCTGTCAAATACCAAAAATATAATAGAATCTTATCTAAAATAGGTTGCAGGAACTTAAAAAATCGATGAATTCTATAGATGTCGATGCGAATTACGAACCTTCATAGCTCGACGTTCCTTAACAAAGGTAGGCTGAACTTTGTCCTTGAGATAATCAACCTTAAGAGTGAAGTAAAACTCAGGGGCTCGTGGTTCTATGTTAAATTTCTTGCAGAATGGCACCCATTTTCGAGCAAATTCAGCAGTTTCAGACATGGCTTCAAAGGTGCACATTGAAGCACCATCGTCAGATAGGTAACATGAGATCTTTTCAACTGGATAGTCCATGGCCAAAATTGATAAAAGTGTGTTGCCCGTGACTAGAGGGGGTTCTTTCATTGGATCCACGGTACTGACAAAGATATCCACTGGAGCAAGCATATTGGGCTCGCCTTCCTTCTCATACCTGCGTTGCAAAAATTATTAGCGGTTTGTAATTTATTTCTTAACATTGCTTTAACAGTAGAAATAATTATCAGCTGAGATAATTCTGATCGGTGTTCTTTCCAAACATAAAATCTCTGAAATTTTAGTTTTATATACTAGTTTGAACATTCTATGAACCTGAGAGAAAGGCGATCCAGATAAGTCTCGCGATCGATTGGCAACCACTTGGGGAATTGATCAAGGATCCATGAAATTGCAAACCAGATTTCGCAGACTATAGATGTCAGCCAGAGCCCAATTGCATCATGCACCGGATGCAAAATTCGATAGCGAAGAAAGACGGCCAGTATGATTAGCCTAGCAACAATAACCATTCTATACGGATTGATCTTGCTGGATGCAATAGGAACTTTCCTGGAGAGTGGCTGTCTTGCATCTTCTAACCTGCAATAATGGTTTACAGCCTATCATTCAATGCCAGCTTGATGATTTCGGTTTAAGGCTAATTCATAGTTACAAAGATGGCAAGACTGGTCTAGGCATTTCCTACTAAAAGATGGTATATAGAAGCCGGATACGTACATGGCTGCTTCTGCATCGTCATCTTGTTCAGGCCCCAGATTTCCTTGCTGCATTTTCCACTCGTCCATCCGCTCTTTCCACCCTCCCTCTTTCTTTTCGTCCCATCTTGCACTTCCTGTTTCGTGCAATTCATGTAATATTAATCGAAATAGTGATTCAGTTAATCATTTTAATCAATGCTTGCGATGAGTAAATACCAGGTTCAGAAACTGGATATGGGTGCACTCTCTTATGAAGTGAAGAAGATAGCATCTGTTCTCCATGAGATCCAATGGAGAACTCTCCACTCACCTGCACAGATGTTTAAGCATTTCTTAAAGTCCACTTAAAAAATGTCAAACAAATCCATTGAATTGGAATCAAAGAAAAGGACCGGCATCACTTACAGGCCTTGATCTGATTCCAGTTATAACTGGTGGGAATTGGCTATTTTCTTCATCATCATGGCCTCTTCCGTAAGTCATTTTCCCATGAAGCATTGCCTCAGTGAGATGCTTATTCTTGTCTTGTTCATCTTCAATGATGAACTCATGTTCAATATCATCCACATCATCTTCTTCATCATCTCCCTCCACCCTTGGACTCCCTAGACAGTTTTTGAAATAAAATCAGCTTGAGAATCCCATGCCAAAACAGAAAATTATAGCTTTGGGCTTGTATATTTTACCTTTGAGACGCTTGTATCTAGTCTTGCACTGGGGACAGTTTTGAGTCCCTTCTCTTCTTTCATACTCGTAGCATGGTCTACACACAGGAAAACCACACTCATTGCAAGCCACAAACAAATCACCATCCACAGTTACGCCAATCTCATCGCCACAAATCTCACAAACTTGACCATCCAAGTTCTTCAAAGGTTTATGCTGCACCAAAACAAAAACAAACCCAAAGAATTAATAATGACGAGTCACTGCATGCATGGTTTCTTGTGATTAGTATCTTGCTGCTTTTTCTTGTTTAAGGTTTGTTTTGTTAGTATTTCTTACCTCTTCATGGCCATGAATAACAACAAGCTCGTTGCGGTTGTGAGAGCCAGCGACCAGTCCAGCACTAGCTTCCATGCTGAAGAATGGAATGGGGTGAGAGAGCTACTGGGCGGTTGAGAGGGAGTGATGTTTCTTCTTTATGAATGGAAGGGTAGGGCATGGAGAGTTGTGCTGTATATCTTGCTTTCACCTAATTAATGTGGCCAGGTAAGGGTACCGGTGCTGTTGAAGTTGGTTGCAGAGTCGCCATTGCCTTGAAGTTAAGCTTCGTCTTTTTTCAACCACCATGCCCTTCCCTCATGCCTTCTTTTTCAATGACTAACTTGGTGTGTGTGTGTTGTATTTACACTATAGTTTTTGGAAAACATTTCTTCATTATTTAATTAATTTAATTAATTCATTATTTACTGTACTACTAATTATTAATGGTCTCCCTTTATTTTATATTGTATTTTGTGTTATTTCTATATTGCTTCTCCAAGCCTTTTTCAGTACCTCTCACAAGTCAAAAGATAATGCCACATACATGGATGTGTTTCTTCTTTGATTCATCAGCAAATAGAACCACTTTCTATCTAGAAAAAAAAAACCCTAACTATTATCCATTTTGATTTACACCCGTCGAAGATTTTTTTTATATATAGTTTTAATAGTTGAACTATTGCTTATTCAGATTTACACCAATTTTATGATGTATTGTGTGTTTTTACATCAAAAGACTGTAATTAATGACATACATTTGTATGGTTCCTTTTTTTATTGTTGAGTTGGAGGATTAAATGATGAGTACGTTGGATTTTTATTCCAAATGATTTTTTATATTGTTTGATGATTTATTTTTAATTTATCAATTCTTTTGACATTTATTTTGTTGTAGACATGATTCTTGCACGCCATTTAATGTATTTATTAATAGAACCCAACAAATGAGCGTAAATCCAAATATACGATAGTTTAACTACTAAAATAAAATATTTTAATCTAGATTTTCAAACCAACCCCTTAAAAATTCTAAATCAACTCTTTAATTTATTAGTTTTTATATTTGATTTTAATTTTTTTTATTGAAAGATTTTTATCTTGAGTAATTTATAAAATTAGTATAACTTTTTAATTTCAACCCCCTTTAATTTTTTTTATTTTTTAAATTTGATTTTTTTATTTTTATTTATTTTATTTGAAATTATTTTTTAAATTGATTGTTTTTACGATTTTACCCTCCTTTGATTTTTTTTTCCTATCAAATTTGATTTTTATTTTTTTTATTGCTATTTTTTTTATTTTTTTATTGGATCCAGATCCAAGATTTCGTTATGAATTTTAAAAATTTAATCAGATTTAGTATGTTGGCTTGGTTTTTTTTTTCTTGTTTCATCCTTAGTATTCATTCAATTAGAAGTTAAGTATTGATGAATCTATAGGAGCAAAACTAAAGTTTAACCTTGAAATAATCATGCTCGTCAGACACGTGCTGTTTTATGCGATTAAAAATTGCTTAAGTAAACCGAAGTCATGTTCTTGGTTAACACTAAAACAGGTCGTGTCTGCCATACTTTTTTTTTTTCCTAATTTTATTATGTTAATTAATTGGCAAAAATGTATGCACAATCGAAACTTCCATCTGTTCTATAGCTCAAAATGCTTGTAATCATAGTAA
>Ga0307517_10003658_pt1 | contig 23904 bp, 21 predicted proteins | sample 23_EM_MG_FD_194515 | JGI IMG/M metagenome (GOLD analysis project Ga0307517, IMG submission 194515) | Populus trichocarpa ectomycorrhiza microbial communities from riparian zone in the Pacific Northwest, United States - 23_EM | ecosystem: Host-associated > Plants > Roots > Unclassified | place...
GACACATTTGATCCCGTAAAAAAGCTGGTATTAATGTCATTCAGGAATGGAAAGCCGAAAGTCAAAAAAACGGATTGTTGAATAAAACTTCGCCTGGTTTTAGACATACAGAGAATTTTAGTGTATGAGGGGTTCCTAAATAAGCAGTTGTCTGAAAGATATTAAACTCAATGTAAGCCATTAGAGGATCTTACCAAAAATTTAGGGCATTTTCCTTCCCTGGTTCCAGCATTGGGTCCTGGGAACCACTCGATCCCCCTACTTCTTAAACACCGTATACACTGCCGCCAGCAAAAAACCAAAGGCCAGCAGGTATCTCCAGTGAAATTCTTCTTTCAGGTAAAGGACGGCAAAAAAGGAAAAGACGACCAGCGTGATTACTTCCTGGACGATCTTTAACTGGAAGGCGCTATAGCCGTTATTGGAGCCCCAGCGGTTCGCCGGCACGGTCAGGCAATATTCCAGGAAAGCGATCCCCCAACTGATCAGGATGGCCTTCCAGATGGGGATCTCTTTATGATTCAGGTGCCAGTACCAGGCAATGGTCATAAAGACATTGGAAGCAAATAGTAATAAGATCGTTCGCATTGTAAATCCGCATTTGCAAAAAGTCTTACCTCTTAACTCACTACTGACCACTCACCACTCACTAGTTCAGTCCCCTGAAATCCACCGGCACCAGCTTGCTGACTCCGGGCTCCTGCATCGTCACGCCATAGATCACATCCACGGTGCTCATGGTCATCTTATTATGCGTCACGATGATGAATTGCGAGTTCTCGCTGAACTGGCGGATCATATTGGTGAATTTGCCCACATTGGCGTCATCCAGCGGCGCGTCCACTTCATCCAGTATACAGAAGGGAGCAGGTTTGATCAGATAAATGGAGAACAGGAGGGCCGTGGCTGTCAGGGTCTTTTCCCCTCCGCTCAATTGCGTGATGGAAGAGGGCCGCTTGCCTTTCGGCTTGGCGACGATATCGATGCCGGTCTCTGCCAGGTTCTCCGGGTTGACCAGCACCATGTCGGCCGTATCCTCGTCCGAGAAAAGGGCTTTGAACACCCGTTGGAAATTTTCGCGGACCTTATTGAAGGTATCCAGGAATTGCTGGTTGGCTGTCGCCTCCACTTCCTGGATGGTCTGAAGCAGGCTATCCTTTGCGCTGACCAGGTCGTTCTTCTGCTCCAGGATGAACTCATATCGTTTCTTCATTTCCTGGAAGGCTTCGATGGCCGTGGGATTTACCTCTCCGAGGTTCTCCATCCGCTTCTTCATCTTATCCGCCTTTTCCTGCAGCTCTTCCACGGGAGTATCGCCCGTGCGCGGCTGGTCGATGATATCGTCCAGGTTGATGCGGAATTCCACATTCAACCTTTCCTTCATGCCGGCCAGGGACAGCTTCAGCTCATTCAGCTTGTCCTTTATATCACTCAATAAATGTTCCAGTTGTTCCTTGTCCTTAACGCGGTGACGCAGCTCGCTTTCTTTTTCGCCGAGTGCGTTACGCAGGTTGTAGTATGCCTGGTCCGCCTCGTTCAGCTTCTTCTCCTCTTCTTCTTTCTTGCGCAGCAGCTCTACGAGGATGCTTTCAGAACCGCTGAGCGTTTCTTCGCTGCCGGCAATGCTTTCATTGGTCTGTTTCAGCTGCGAGGCGTTCACTTCTATCTGGTTGCGCAAGTCGTTCAGCTGGTTGCTCTTGAATTCCAGCTCTTGCTTGAGCGCATTGATGCGGCTATGCTGGCGGGTCACCTGCAGGTTGAATTCATTGTAGCCGGCCGAAGCATTGCTATAGGCCAGTTCCGCCGACCGGTATTCTTCTTCCGCCACCTGCGATTTCTCTTTCAGATCCGCCACTACTTTCACCAGCTCTACCCACTCCTTGCGGGTATCTTCGATGCCTGCGATCGTCTCTTCAAGGTTCAATTGCAGCTCCTCCAGCCTGTTCTGCGAAGAGGACTGCTGGGCGTGCAGGTTCTCCACTTTGTTCTGCAGGGAGAATACAAAATTGGTCAGACGGTTGATATCTTCCTGTGTCTGCCGGATCGCCTGCTCTTTCAATTGCTCGTTGTATCCGATGACCTCATTATGTTTGTCCTGTATGGAGGCCTTCAGCTTATTGACCACGGATTCACGGGATTGGATCTCCCCGCGTAATTTCTCAAGGTTCTTTGCCCGGCCGATCTTCTTGCCTTCGAAAAGTCCCACGCTGCCGCCCGTCAGGTAGTATTTCCCCTTCACATATTTACCTGTCTTCTCCAGTACGACGGAACCATTGCTATTGGCCATGGCCTCTTCGTTCTCCGCGATGAATACATTACCCAGCAGATGCTCGGCAAGGGAGCGGTAGGGTCCGTCCACTTCAATGACACTCATGGCGGGGATCAATCCTTCCGCATGGTGCGATTCGACTGCGGGTTGACCGGAGATCTTATCCAGCAGGAAGAAATTAGCCTTCCCTTTTTTATTGGTGTCCAGCAGGTGCACCGCCTGCAGACCTTCCTGCAGGTTGTTCACTACATAGTAGTTCAGGTAGGGTTCCAATACATTTTCAACGGCGGCGCGGAATTCTTCCTTTACATAAATAATATCGGAAAGGATAGGCGCTTCGTGATTCCAGGAGGGGTTCTTGTGGAGGAATTTTATACTTTCGGGATAGCCTTCCATGGAGTCGATGAGGCTCTTCAGCAGGTCATGCTCGTTCTTCTTGGAGTCCAGCTTACGGCTTTCATCCGCCAGCTCCTGCCGCAGTTGCTCCAGCTGTCCCTGTGTCTGTAAGATATTCTCTTTGGTCCTTTCCTGGTGGTCCTGCAATTGACGCAGGTCCGTCTTTTTGGATTCGAGCTCCTGCTCTTTCAACAGGCGCTCTTCTTCCAGCTGCTTGAGCTGGCTGTCCCGGATCGTCCGGTCTTCTTCCAGCTGGCGGATGCTCCGTTGCAGGTTCTGGATGGAGGTATCGGCGACGGCCACCTTCTTTTCGGCATCGAACTGGTCGCGTTGTATCTGCGCGTTCTCTCTGCGCAGGTTGTCGACCGCGCCTCTTTTACCGTCGAATACCTGGCGGGTCTCGTCTACGGAAGATTTCAGGCTTTCCAGCTGTTCCTGGAGCCCGGTTAATTTATTTTCTTCTTCGCTTACCTGCTGGCGGGTAAAGACGATGCTTTCTTCCAATCCCTTCAATTGCCCTTCGCCTTTCTGCAGGAATTCCTGGAGGCTGCTTTCCTTTTCTTTCAGGAAGTTCAGGCGTTGCGAGGCGAGGTTCTTTTCATTTTCCTTGGTCCGCAGGTTCTGCAGCAGATCGTTGAATTCATGCTGCATGGATTGCAGGGCCCTTTCTTTCTCGATAAACCCTACCTTCTCCTGTTCCAGACCGGCCTCTGCCTGCGCGATCTCCGCTTCCAGCCTTACTTTCTTATCCGTCTCGGCTTCCGATCGCTCGTTGAGATCCCGGTAGGTCAGGTTGAAGCCTTCCAGGGCGGCCTTGGCCAGCTCGATGCTCAGCTCCCGGTATTCCTTCTTGATCTCGTAGTATTTCTCCGCTTTTTTTGCCTGGTTCTCAAGGCTTTTCAGCTGGTTGTTGATCTCGAACAAGAGGTCCTCGATACGGGCCAGGTCCTGCTCGGTAGCATCCAGCTTCTGCCGGGCTTCTTTCTTGCGTGTCTTGTAGATGGTGACACCGGCAGCCTGCTCCAGCATGCGCCGGCGGCTGTTTTCCTTGTCCTTGATAATATCGTCCACCATGCCCAGCTCGATGATGGCATAGCTGTCCGTGCTTACGCCCGTATCCATGAAAAGGTTCTGGATATCCTTCAACCGGCAGGAAACGTCGTTGAGACGATATTCGCTTTCCCCGCTCTTGTAGAATTTCCGCGTGACCGTTACTGTATTGAATTCCGTAGGCAGGAGGTTCTTCGTATTCTCGAAAGTAAGGCTGACCTCCGCCAGGCCGGAGGCAGAACGCGTCCGGCTGCCATTGAATACAAGGCTCTCCAGGTTCTCCGATCGCAAATGACTGATCTTTTGCTCGCCGATCACCCAGCGTATGCTGTCGATAATATTGCTCTTTCCGCAGCCGTTCGGTCCGATAATGCCGGTAATACCCTCGTCAAAACTGATAAGGGTCTTATCTGCAAAACTTTTAAAACCCTTGATTTCTAAGCTCTTTAATCGCACTATGAAAATATTTAGTCGGAGGGCAAACCTACATTAAAATGGTCGATTATCCCCGTGCCTGTTGAAAACTGGTGAATAACAATACGGCCTTTCGCGCCTTGCTGCAAGCCTCCATAGCGGCCTGCGGCATCTTCTGCATTTTATATTTATATAAGTTTGATATACAATCATATATACTTATATTTGTGCTCCCTGCCCCTATCGGGTGAATGCCCCACCCTTTCCGGAAGGACAGCACTCCGGAATTTATTCGTCAAAAAAACGGTCCTCTTTTGGCGTCTCATTTTAATTAAAAACTTATTTTGACCTTTTATTAGAACAAACCATCTCATATGACCAAATTCATCGTTCCCATCGACTTTTCCGAGACATCCAAGAATGCAGCACGCTATGCCGCACATCTCTCGACCCTGGTACCTGACACCCATCTGATCTTATATAATGTTTTCGATACCCTCGAATATGGTTCGGACAGCAGTCCTTTGGGCACCGATGCTGAAGAAGATGCAGGCCGCCACACGATCATGGAACTGGCCCTGGAAAGTGTCCGCACAGAATTGTCGGCCATCACCGGCGCCAAGATCTCCTGCATAGCAGAGGAGGGCAACCGGTTCCTGGATACCTTTGAAAAATATGTCGCCGGCAACCAGGTACAGTTGATCGTCATGGGCATCACGGGTTCTACCCGCCTGGGCCAGATCTTTATGGGCAGCAATACCCTGAATATCGTCAAGCGCGGGATCGCGCCCGTCATCATCGTACCCCCCGATGCGCATTCCCGGTCCGCTAAGAATGTCATGCTCCTCACGGACTTCCAGGATATCGAGAATACGATCCCGCTCGAGCTCGTCCAATCGATCCTCAACCTCTTCCGCCCCAAGCTGCACATCGTGAACGTCGACTCCGACCACTATGTAGAGCTGACGGATGAATATAAAAAGGAAAGAGCCAAGTTGGAAAAGATGCTCAGCGAATACAACCCGGAGTTTTATTTTATCCGCATGTTCGACTTTATGGATGCCATCAACCAGTTCGTCGAAGACAGGCAGATCGACCTGATCCTTACCTTCCCCAGGAATAATTCCTTCCTGAAGAACCTTTTCAAGACCACCAGCACCTCCAAGCTGGCCTATCATAGCCACGTGCCGATCGCCGCGCTCACGAAATAGTCTATTCACCGCATAATGATACTATCTACGCCGGGCAATTTGTCCGGCGTATTCGTTAAACCGTAGCAGACACATGGACAACCCCTCCTCCGCACAATACTGGGACGATCGTTACCTGCAGGATGCCACCAGCTGGGATATGGGAGAGGTCTCCCCACCACTGAAAGCTTATTTCGATCAATTAACGAATAAAAATTTAAGTATTTTAATTCCAGGATGCGGGAATGGTTATGAAGCAGGCTACCTGTTGGAGAAAGGCTTCTCTTCCGTAACGCTGATAGACATCTCCCCTGTTCTCACTGCACGCTTGCAGGAAAAGTTCCGGCAATATGCCGGCCCGCCGCCTGCCATCGTCACCGGGGATTTTTTCCAATGGCAGGGAGCTTACGACCTTGTCATAGAACAAACCTTTTTCTGTGCGCTCGATCCGGCGCTGCGAGAGGGCTATGTAAAAAAAATGCATTCCTTATTGAAACCCGGAGGTAAACTGGCAGGACTTCTTTTCGACAGGGAATTCAAAGGAGGTCCGCCTTTCGGGGGAAATAAAGAGGAATACCGGCGGCTGTTGGAAAAAGAATTCGAAATAAAGACACTGGATGCCTGCTATAATTCCATTGCTCCCAGGGCGGGGACAGAGTTGTTCGTGTTAGCAAAAAGAATGTAAAAATTGAGGGTTAGTCTTTTTCATTCGTCCTTCTAAACCCTATCCTGGATCTCGGTTCTTGCGGAGGATTCAGCAATTGCTTCAGATATTTAAAAATGATCTGTATATCGTCGTCATGTTCTGTCACTTTCCCCTCCAACTGCTCCAGTTTCAGTAAGATATCTTTGTGGGCAGACAACATTTCTCTCATTCTTACAAAAATCTCAATAAGGCGGACGCTCACTTGCATAGCCTTTTCGCTACGTAGCACACTGGCTAGCATCAGCACGCCGTGTTCCGTAAAAGCATATGGAAGATAGCCTCCCAGTTGCTTTTTGGATGGTATCGCATTTTGCGATACCATTACTTCCACTTCCTGTTCTGTCAGTTGAAACATAAAATTAGCAGGGAAGCGTTTTATATTTCTTTTCACCTGCTCTCTCAACCTTATAGGTTGAACCCCGTATAACTCTGCAAGGTCCCTGTCCAGCATCACTTTTTGTTTACGGACATAGTAGATCTTATTCATTATCACCTCATCAGCTACAACGAGAGATTGCTTAAACTTTGCCATTAAGATTCGGTTTAGAGATGGCAAAATTATTTTTTATTTAATATCTCTGGGAATATTTTTAGCCATACCACCGTAGCGGCCCCTCGACGACTCATCCAATACCAGGTAAAAGAAATTCAATTATAAAGTAGGCATGAAAAATAAGCACGGCAGTCGGGAGAATGGCAGCAACGACCCTGCTTAAGCGGAAGAGTTTAAAACTTAGAAATGTTATCAATATCAGTAGAACGGGGTAGCTATCTACTAAGAAGACTTCTAAATAAGTCTCGTTAATATTCTTTGGATTATCAAACATAAAGATCGATCCGAAGACGACGAAAGGCCAGGCAAAAATGCCCGCCAGGCTGCCATAATTCAGGTAAACGATCCAGGACGGAAGGTTTTTCTGCTGAAAGATGAAGTTATAAAATGATCTTGCCCTTGAGATCATGCTTAAATGATTGTATTATTATTACACCTCCGGCTCCTGCTGGCTGAGACAATGGAAGCTCCCCAATCCCCAGATGATCTCCGTGCTATCGATCCCCTTCACTTCCCTGCCGGGAAAACATCCGGCAATGATATCCAGCGCCCGCTGATCTTTATCACTACGGAAAGTCGGCACGATGACCGATCGGTTGGCGATATAGAAATTAGCATAGGAGGCAGGAAGGCGCTGGTCCTCATAAATGACGGCGTCAGGCATGGGCAGCTCGACGATATTCAGCTGCTTGCCGTTCAGGAGGCGCATCTTGCCAAGGTCTGCCAGGTTATCCTGTAAAAGCTGGTAGTTCTCGTCTTCCTTATCCTCTTCGATCACCGTGATCACCGTATCCTCATTGACAAAACGCACGGTATCATCGATATGCCCGTCCGTATCGTCCCCGATAATGCCCTCTTTTACCCACAACACCTGTTCGACCCCATAATAGTCCCTCAGATAGGTCTCGATCTGGTCCTGGTCCAGGTGCATATTCCTGTTCTCGTTGAGCAGGCAGCAGGAACTGGTGATCAGCGTGCCTTTCCCATTGAAATCCACGGAGCCACCCTCCATGATGATACCCGGATGATAGACCGGGATATTCAGTGCTTTACCGATAAGGGTCGGTATCACATCGTCAAGGTCGTAAGGAGGATATTTATTTCCCCAGGCATTGTAGTTCCAGTCGACGATCACTTTCTTTTGCTCCGCGCCGGGGTTGATCAGGAAAGCCGGGCCGTGATCCCTGCACCAGGCATCGTTCGTTGGGTGCAGGAAGAATTCGACTTTGCTCATATCCACTCCTGCCTCCGCCAGGTTGCTGATGGCGAAAGCACGCATTGCTTCATCGCCTACATTGATGCACACCTTTTCGCCCCGGGTGAGCTCTTTCACAAACTGGCTGTAATAAGGATAGATCGCATGGATCTTACCCGGCCAGGAAGCCTCTTTATGGGGCCAGCTCAGCCAGGTAGCGCTATGACGATCGAATTCTGCGGGAAAATAATAACCGAGTTGCCGGGGAGTCATGGTCGTGCGTGGTAAATAGTGAGTGGTGAGTTAGGATTCCTCGTCGATAAACCTTTTCGTGATCGGCTGATAGCTGTCGATCCTGCGATCGCGCATAAAAGGCCAATGCGTACGATAGCGGTCCGTTCCCTCCGTATCGATCTCTACCACGGCCACTTCCTCTGCATCATGTGATGCTTTATATAATAAGGTGCCGAAGGGATTGGACACAAAAGAGCCTCCCCAGAATTTCATGGCCCCGTTCTGCTCCAATCCCACCCTGTTCACGCTCACCACGTGCACGCCGTTGGCGACGGCATGGCTGCGCTGAATGGTCTGCCAGGCATTGTACTGTTCGGTGTTGGTGGCCTCATCCTGGCTGGTGGCCCATCCGATGGCTGTTGGATAGAAAAGGATCTCGGCGCCCATCAGGGCCGTTATCCGGGAAGCTTCGGGATACCATTGATCCCAGCAGATAAGCACGCCGATGGGAGCAACTTTCGTCCTGAAGATCTTGTAGCCCAGGTCGCCGGGCGTAAAATAGAATTTCTCGTAATAGGAGGGATCATCCGGGATATGCATTTTGCGGTATTTCCCCAGATAGCTGCCGTCGGCATCCAGGACAGCCGTCGTATTGTGATAGATGCCCTGCGTCCTTTTTTCGAACAGGCTGGCGATGATGACCACCTTCAATTCCGCCGCAACTTTGGCCAGGGATTCCGTGGAAGGACCAGGGATGGCCTCGGCCAGCTGGAAATTCGCATAATCCTCCACATCACAGAAATAAAGAGAGGTGAAGAGTTCCTGGAGGCAGACGATCTGCGCCCCTTTTGCAGCCGCTTCCCTGATCTTTGCAATGGCTTTTTCCAGGTTGGCCGTTTTATCCGCGGTGCACGCCATTTGCACCAGCCCAAGTTTTACTTTGCTCATACGATTACTTTCAAAAGACCCGCAAAAATACGTGAAAAATATCGCTTATTTCCTACCCATTTGCCGCAGGAACGCTACGTGCGAAGCGACCGCATAGCGGACCCTGGGATATTCGATATAGACCAGGCCATACTCCTGGCAGGCCTGCCGGATGATCTTGCTGATGGCAGGATAGTGTACGTGGGATATTTTAGGGAAAAGATGATGCTCGATCTGGAAATTCAATCCGCCTACCAGCCAGCTGACGACGGGGTTGTTGGTAGCGAAATTGGCCGTCGTCTTGATCTGGTGGACAGCCCATTCGTCCTCTAACTTGCCCGTTTCGATGTTGGCGACGGGAAAAGCGGTATGTTCGACGGTATGCGCCAGTTGGAACACCAGGCTCAACACAAAGCCGGCTACACAGGTAAAGATCACAAACCCGATGATCCAGTCCGTAAACCCGATCATATAGATTGGCAGGGCGACGAACAGGAAAGCGTGGAACACTTTGAATCCCCAGAAGACAAAATGGTCGGCCAGGGTCATTTTCTTAAGGGGCATGGTACCGACCTTGCTCTTGAAATACTTCTGATAATCAAGGACAAAGATCCAAAAGATATAGAGCAGGGAGTAAAGGAACCAAAAGTATAAGTGCTGGTAGCGGTGCAACCGGTATTTCTTCTGTGTTGCGCTCATACGCATCCAGGGCTGGATATCGATATCGTCGTCCACCCCGTCCACATTGGTGAAAGCATGGTGGATCACATTGTGCTTCTGGTTCCACATAAAGCTGTTGCCACCCAGGATATTCAGGGAAAAAGCTGCAAAATGATTGACCCATTTGTATTTGGAAAAGCTTCCATGCGCGCCGTCATGCATGACATTGAATCCGATGGCGGCGACCACTCCTCCCAGCAGGACACATTCCAGGATCGCCCAGACAACGGTCGGTGTAAAGAAGACCAGGTGGATATAGACAAACGTAAAGCTTAACATCAGGATCACTGCCTTCAGGAACAGGTCGGAGTTCCCCGTCGTTGATTTTCCCACTTCTTCGAAGTAGTTACTGATCCTCTTCTTCAATTCAGTATGAAAAGAATGGGGGACATTGGAAAATTTGGGCAGTGACATGGACATAAATAAGCCGTTTGTAAAATGAATAATTGAGGCAAAATTAACACTTTAACAAGGATTAAAGTGTTAAAGGGGCTACAATAATAACGCCTGAAAAAGGGATTTGTTTCATCCACCCCCTATTACTGTCCTGATCTAGGTGTCCATCCGGACAAAATCGTCAAAATCCCGCACTCCGATCATCTTTTCGGTGATAAACCCTTCCGCATAGGGAACCCCGATCATTTTACCGAACATCTGGTGCCTTCCGATGATGGAATTCAGGAATTCAGGTGAGGAAATATAGGTCTGGGGCTCCTCCTTATCATAGCGATTGGAATGGAACTGGGAAGAATAGGCCCGGATGGATTCCAGCTTCTTGTCGAAAACAGGCGTCACGTCATAGACAAAGGAAGGATGAGCATAACGGTCCTGGATGAAATGGAAGATATACTTGGGACGCCAGTGTTCCTGGGGCAGCCCGTCGAGGTCCACCGTCTCGATCTTGCGCAGCCCGCTGAGAAAGCAGGATTCCGAGATCAAATGACCCGCCCTCCCATGGTCGGGATGACGATCATCCAGGGCATTGGCCAGCACGATCTCCGGCCGGTACTTACGGATAGCCCGGATCAGGTGCCGCTGGTGCTCCTCGTCATTGCGGAAAAAGCCATCGGCCATCCCCAGGTTCTCCCGCACATCCAATTGCAGGATGGCGGCGGCGGCGGCGGCTTCCTCCGCCCGCAATTCGGGCGTACCTCTCGTCCCCAGTTCTCCGCGGGTGAGGTCTACCACCCCTGTCTTTTTGCCGTGCCTCTTTTCCATGAGTAAAGTGCCGGCGCAGCCGAGTTCCACGTCATCGGGATGAACGGCGATAGCGAGAATATCCAGTTTCATCAGGCGAAAATACAGGAGATTTCCCGCAATCCCCAAATCGCCGGATCCGGGTCGCCCCATTTGGTCATTTGCCCATTGTGAAGTAGTTTCGCAGGTCGCATTTTTATAATAAATCTAAAAAACAGGTAGACATGGCATACGATGTAGTCGTTCTCGGCAGCGGTACCGGCGGATATGTAGCTGCTATTCGCGCCGCACAGCTTGGCTTTAAAACAGCGATCGTTGAAAAAGAAAACCTCGGCGGCGTTTGCCTGAACTGGGGCTGTATCCCTACAAAAGCATTACTGAAAAGCGCGCAGGTATATCAGGACATCCTGCATGCAAAAGATTTCGGCATAGAAGCGTCCGGCACGCCCGATTTTCCCGCCGTGATCAAACGCAGCCGCGGGGTCTCTGATAAAATGACCAAAGGCGTTCAGTTCCTCATGAAGAAGAATAAGATCGACGTGATCATGGGTTATGGCAAGCTGAAGACGAAAGGCCAGCTGGAAGTAACAGGAGCCGACGGTAAGACCCAGATCGTCGAAGGCAAGCATATCATGGTGGCTACCGGCGCCCGCAGCCGTGAATTGCCCAATCTCAAACAAGACGGGAAAAAAGTGATCGGTTACCGCGAGGCCATGACCCTGGCCGAAAAGCCCAAAAGCATGATCGTGGTGGGCAGCGGCGCCATCGGCGTCGAGTTCGCCTATTTCTACTACAGCATGGGAACAAAGGTCACCATCGTCGAATTCCTTCCCCGCATCGTTCCCGTGGAAGATGAGGACATCTCCAAAGAGCTGGAAAAGAACTACAAAAAATATGGCATCGACATCCTCACGAACAGTGAGGTCCTCAGCGTAGACAGCAGCGGCAATGGCGTGAAGGCAAAAGTGAAGACCCCCAACGGGGAGGTCACCCTGGAAGCAGACATCGTTCTCAGCGCCGTCGGCATCGCCGCCAACATCGAGAACATCGGCCTGGAAACCCTGGGCGTGAAGACCGATAAGGGCAAGATCGTCGTTGATAAGTTCTATCAGACCAACGTCCCCGGCATCTACTCCTTCGGGGATTGCGTTCCCGGGCAGGCCCTCGCACACGTATCTTCGAAAGAAGCCATTATTTGCGTGGAGAATATCGCCTACCTGGAAAAGAAGTTCGCCCACCAGCCCGAACCGCTGGATTACAATAACGTGCCGGGCTGCACCTATTGTACGCCGGAGATCGCTTCGGCGGGCTATACGGAGAAGCAGGCCCGCGACGCCGGCTATGACGTAAAAGTAGGCAAGTTCCCCCTCCAGGCTTCCGGGAAAGCTACCGGCGTCGGACATACGGAAGGGTTCATCAAGGTGATCTTCGACGCCAAATACGGCGAATGGCTGGGCACCCACATGATCGGGTACAATGTCACCGAAGTGATCGCAGAGACCGTCGTAGGGCGCAAACTGGAGACGACCTATCATGAAATGCTCAACAGCATTCACCCCCATCCTACCATCAGCGAAGGTGTAAAAGACGCGATCGAAGCAGCCTATGGAGAAGCGATCCATTTGTGAGTAGTGAGTGGTCAGTGGTGAGATAGGTACAGAGAGCTCATATAAATTATACAAAAGAGGCTGTTAGGAATTCCTAACAGCCTCTTTTATTTTATTATCATTTTCATACTTACCTCACCACTGCCCACTCACTACTCACACTCACCACTCACCCTCGCTATTTCCATCCTCCACCCAATGAACGGTAAAGGTCTACCACGGAGTTCAACCGCTGGCGATCTATGTCGGCCAGGTTCAGCTCTGCCTGGAGGACGCTGCCCTGGGCCGTGATCACTTCCAGGTAATTGGCAAACCCGCTCCTGAAAAGCAGTCTTGCATTAACGATCGCATGCTGCAAGGTATCCACCTGTGCAGAACTGATCTGTTGCTGTAACTTTAATTTTTCTACTCTCACCAGGGCATCTGCCACTTCACCCACCGCATTCAGCACCGATTGCCGGAACTGGATCGCCGATTCGTCCCTTTGTATCCGGGCGACCTCCAGTTGGGTCTTCAGCTCGCGACGCTGAAAGATGGGTTGGGTGATCCCCCCGCCCAGGGCCCCGAACAGGGATCCGGGTATATTCAGCCAGTTGCTGGCCTTAAAGGAATTGAGACCGCCCGTCGCGGTGATGGTCAATGACGGGTAAAGATTCGCCTCTGCCACGCCCGCCTGCGCATTCGCTGCTATCAAGGCCATTTCGCTCGCACGAACATCGGGCCGGCGGCTGACGATGGCGGCAGGAAGGCCCGTGGGCAAATCAGCCGGGATGGGGATCTGCGTCAAAGTGGAGTTCCGGGAGATGCCGCCGGGGACCTCACCGGTCAATATGCTGAGGGCATTCTCCTGTATGGCAAGAGCCTGTTCGATCTGCGGGATCAACAAGGCAGTCGCCTGCATTTGCACTTCAGCCTGTTCAACGGCCAGGGTCGTTACATCACCCGCATCCCTTTGCAGGCGTGTAAGCCGGAGGGTACTGTCCCGTAGAGCCAGGTTCTTTCGCGCGATATCCATTTGTGCGTCCAGCATCAGCAGATTATAATAGCCTTCCGCGATGTTGGAGATCAATTGGGTCTGAACGGCTTTTGCCGCTTCATAGGTCTGAAGGTACTGCGCCAGGGTCGCTTCCTTTTGCCGCCTGATCCTACCCCATATATCGGCTTCCCAGGATAAGCCCAGGTTGACATTATAGTCCTCCAAATGATTCGTCTTCAGGAAACTTTGGGTGCTCAACCCGTTGAGACTATTGTCCGACGGGCGCGTGGTCTGAGCAGTGATCTGCAATCCAAGGGACGGCAGCAAAGACAGCCTGGATTGTTTTACCTGTGCATTGGCGGCGTCTATCCGTTTAATGGCCAATTGCATATCATAATTATTGGCGATCCCCCGGCTTATAAGCCCTTGCAAAGTGGTATCGGTAAAGAACTGGCGCCACCCGATATCGGCAATGCTGCTGGTGTCGGACGTTGTAACCGTGACGGAACCAGCCGTCCGGAATTGAGCAGGCGCAGGCACAGTGGGCCGCTGGTAATCGCGCCCTACCTTACAGGCGCCGAAGCAACCTGCGATCAGCAAGGGGACTGCATACCATTTAGCTGAATTTATCTTGCTTGCCATAATCTATTAAATATATAATGTTATTCGAAATTTGAATTACCATCCAACGGACCCCTGGTCCATTATTCGCTATAAGATGACTTGTTTGCCTTAGGCGGACCGGAGATCTTCTCCTGCAAATACTGGAAGATCACGAATAGCACCGGTACGATGAATACACCGAGCAATACGCCTGTCAACATGCCACCCACGGCTCCTGTACCAATGGAATGGTTGCCCAGGGCGGAAGCGCCTTTCGTAGTCATAAGGGGCAACAATCCCACGATAAATGCAAAGGAGGTCATCAGGATCGGTCGTAAGCGCAATTCCGCGGCTTCCAGTGCGGAGGCCACCAGGGGATGACCGCTCCTGCGTCGCTGAATGGCATATTCGACGATCAGGATACCATTCTTGGACAGCAATCCCACCAGCATGATCAGACACACCTGCACGTAGATATTATTATCCACGCCCATGAGGCGGATAAAACTAAATACGCCGAATATACCTACGGGTATGGATAGAATAACGGCTAATGGAAGGATATAGCTTTCATATTGCGCAGATAAAAGAAAGTAAACAAATATGAGGCTCAGGACGAATATGAAGATCATCTGGGATCCTGCATTGATCTCTTCCCTGGTCATACCGGTCCATTCGTAAGCATACCCTCTGGGCAATACCTGCTGGGCCGTCTCCTGGATAGCCCTGATCGCGTCACCGGTGCTATAGCCCGGTTTTGGAACGCCGTTGATCGTCACCGCGTTGTACAGGTTGTTCCGGGTCACCGTTTCCGGGCCATATACCCGCTTCAGGGTTACCAGCGTATTGGCCGGGACCATCGCCCCGTCCGCATTCTTTACGTAGATACCATTTAAGGTAGTAGGATTGGTCCGGTAAGCGATATCGGCCTGCGCCACTACACGATAGTACTTTCCAAAGCGGTTGAAATCCGAAACGAAGCTGCTGCCATAATAGATCTGCAGGGTTTGCATCAGGTCATTTACCGAAACGCCCAACTGTTTGGCCTTTGCATTATCCACCTCGATCATATACTGTGGATTGCCGGCGGCAAACGTGGTAAAGGCATAGCCGATCTCCTTTCTCTGCATCAGCGCACCGATAAAGCCCCAGGTGGTAGCTCCCAACTTATCCAGGGGACCGTTCGTACGATCCTGCAGCATAAATTCAAAGCCGGCGACATTGCCGAATCCCTGGATGGTGGGAAAGGTAAAGAAGAAAGCATTGGCGTCCTTGACAGCGGTCACTTTCCCACTCATCATATTGGCTATGGTGGTTACATCTTTCACCGGCCCTCTTTCATCATAAGGTTTCATCCGTACAAAGCCTGCCCCGTAAGGAGAGGCATTGGCGAAGCTGATAAAGTTCAACCCTTCGACGGTATACCGGTTGTCTGTGAACTGTTCTTTTTTCAGGATGCTGTCGATCTGCGCCAGCGCCTTATGGGTCCTGTCCAGCGAACTGCCGGGAGGCGTATTGACGGCATATAGTAAAAAGCCCTGATCCTCTGTGGGGATAAACCCTGTCGGCGTAGTTCGTATCATCAGGAAAGTGGCCACCGAAACGATCACCAAAGCCCCGATAGCTACCCATTTGCGACGGATCAGGAATTGCAGGCTCCGCACATACTTGCCGCTGGTAGCTCTGAAGCCCGCGTTAAAAGCATTGAAAAAACGCCCGGCAAATCCTTTTTTAACGGAGTGCCCTCCTTCCGACATCTCCGGTCTCTTCAGGAACAAGGCGCATAAGGCAGGGCTTAAGGTCAATGCGTTCAGGGCCGAGATAAGGATGGCGATGGCCAGCGTAAAGGCGAATTGCCGGTAGAACACGCCGGCCGGCCCCTGCATGAAGCCTACGGGAATGAACACGGCCGCCATTACCAGGGTGATGGATACGATGGCGCCGGAGATATCCCCCATCGCAGAAATGCTGGCTTCCTTTGGCGCCAGCGGGGTCCGTTCCATTTTAGTATGTACGGCCTCCACCACGACGATGGCGTCATCCACGACGATACCGATCGCCAGCACCAGGGCGAATAACGTGAGCAGGTTGATCGTAAACCCGAACAACTGCATAAAGAAAAAAGTGCCGATGATGGCCACGGGAACGGCAATGGCCGGGATCAGCGTAGAGCGGAAATCCTGGAGGAATATAAATACTACGATAAATACCAGTATGAATGCCTCTATCAGAGTTTCCCTCACCTGCTTGATGGAGCCGTCCAGGAACTCTTTCGAATTATACATGGTAGTAAGCTCCACGCCCTTTGGCAGATCGGCCGTAAATAATTTCAACTGCCGCTCCGCCTCGGTAAGGATCTCATTGGCATTGGAGCCGGCTGTCTGCAAAACGGCAAAACCCGAAGTGGGGCGCCCGTTCAGGATGCTGTTGGCGGAATAGGCAAAAGAACCGAACTCCACCCTGGCCACGTCTCTCAGTCTCACAACGGCGCCATCGTTGTTGGCCTTGATGACGATATTCTCATAGTCCTCATTTTTGTTCAGCTTACCCTTGTATTTCAATACATACTCGAACACTTCGGTACTGCTCTGACCAAAGCGGCCGGGCGCCGCTTCCAGGCTTTCATCCCTGATCGCCTTGGTGACATCCTGCGGCGAGAGATTATTGGCGACCAGCCTGTCAGGCTTTAGCCAGATGCGCATGGAATAATCCCGGGTGCCGAAGACCTGGGCCTGTCCTACGCCCGGGATACGCTGTATCTGCGGAATAAGGTTGATCTTGATATAGTTCTGCAAAAAAGCTTCATCGTATGCGCTATCCTTGCTGGACAAGGCAACGAACATAATGATGCTGTTCTGCACTTTTTGGGTGGAAACACCCGCCTGTATCACTTCCTGCGGTATCTGGCTGGTAGCCTTGGATACACGGTTCTGCACATTGACGGAAGCAATATCCGGGTTGGTCCCTTGCTTGAAATACACCGTCAGCGTCATGCTGCCGTCATTGCTGGAATTAGAGGTCATGTACGTCATGTTCTCTACTCCATTGATGGCTTCTTCCAGGGGCGTAGCCACCGCCCGGGCCACCACTTCCGCATTGGCGCCCGGATAACTTGCCGTTACCTGGACGCTGGGCGGCGCAATGTCGGGGAATAGCGTAATAGGCAGGGATAATAAAGATAATCCACCTAACAAAAGCAAAATGATGGATATCACCGTTGATAGTACCGGCCTTTCTATGAATCTTCTTAACATATTTGTAAGGATTTTTCAGGCTGCCAGAATACAGGTCAGCGTCTGAACAATGAGTGAATTAAAAAGGGAGTACGGGTATACGCCAGCTATAATTACATGGGTCTCACTTTTAACAGGCTATCCAGCGACATGCTTTGCGGCACGATGGGCATTCCGTCCTTTAAATGGTCCATACCCGAATAAACGATCTTATCGCCCGAGGTGACCCCTTTTTCCACCAGGTAATAATTACCGCTTCTTCCTGTCACCGTAATGGGCTTGCTGGCTACCTTGTTACTATCCCCCAACACGAATACGAACACTTTGTCCTGTATCTCAAAAGTAGCCTCCTGGGGTATGACCAGGGTAGACTTCACCTGGCGGGGGATCCTTATTTTACCTGTATTGCCCGAACGTAACAGGCCATTGGCATTCGGAAAGCTGGCGCGAAAACTGATCGTTCCGATCGTCTTGTTGAACTGGCCTTCGACGGTGCCTACTTTTCCCTTTTGCGGATAGACGGTATTATCGGCGAGGATCAGCTCTACCGGAGGCAATTGCCTGATCTTTTCTTCCACCGTATTGCCCGTATACTCGTTCTTGAATTTCAGGAAATCCTGCTCGCTCATGGAAAAATAAGCATACACATCTTTAACTTCAGAAAGTACCGTCATCGGCTGCGCGTCGTTCCTTCCGACCAGGCTCCCTATCTTATAGGGGATCCTGCCGATATACCCGTCCACCGGCGCAGACACGAGGGTAAAGCCGGTATTGATCGAGGCATTCTGCACTACGGCCTCCGCCTGGGCGACATTCGCTTTGGCCGCATCCAGGCCGGCCTGGGCCGTCTTCAGCTGCACGTCCGATACGACATTATTTTGCACCAGCGGGGTTATTTTGGCCACGTTGATCTGGGCATTTTCCTGGTTGGCTTTCGCAGCCAGGAGGTTGGCCCTGGCATTCACCAGCTGAGAGGAATAGACCTGGTCGTTGATCTTAAAAAGAGGCTGGCCTCTGCGCGCAAAAGCGCCTTCATCCAGGTAGATCTTTTCCAGGTATCCTTCCACCTGGGGACGGATCTCAACGTTGCGGGTGCCTTCCAGCGAGGCCGTGTACTCCTCGAAGGTGTTGGCCGCCGTCTCTTTGACCTGTATAACGGGTAAGGATGGTGTGGGTTGTTGAAATGCATTGTTAGCGGAAGAATCCGAACATCCGCTGAATGCGATGGCCGACAGGATGAGTACCCCTGCGGCAAGGGCCATTGATGGCCTGAGCGTCATGGTTGCCATTTGATTTTGGTTTTTTAGCTTTCTAATCGTTCAATCTTTATTTATTGGCGCCGGAAATCCTGCACTGCATCCTTTCCGGTTGTTCATTTATTATTTTTCGTCTATACCTGGTTCTCTCGACTTGACCGCCGCTATGATCGCCCTGATCGCATCCCGGAGGATGCTGCGATTCAATTCCTGTGATAAAGTGGTCTTCCGGACCAGGTTCAGGGAGATCAGCCCATGCACCACCGCCCAGAAGGTATAAAAAGTGCGGCAGGGATCTGCCTGCGGGTCCTTGCTGTCGGCAATGAGGTCTTTCACCGCCTGGTTCGTCAGCTCCCGGGCCTCTTCCATCTCAGGGATCAGTTTCTCCAACCGGCCGCAATCCATCTCCACGCCATACATCAGCTGATAATGCGCCTGGTGCTCGAAAGCAAAATCCCAATAGGCCAGCCAGACCGCCTCCAGCTTCAGGGCCGGATCGGTATTCCGCCGGGCGATCTCCAGGATCCTGTGACTCAGCATCCCATAACCCTGGGCGGTAAACTCGAACAGGATCGCTTCCTTGTTCTTGAAATATCCGTAAATGATAGGGGCTGTATATTCAATGGCATCTGCAATCCGGCGCATGGACAGCGCGTGCCATCCTTCCTCTTGAACGATCTTCCAGGATGCATCGATGATCCGGCCTTTCACCTCCTCCCTTAATCGCTGTTTTCTCTCTACACTACCCATGTATTAAATACATTATATTTTAACGATAACAATTATTTAATATCATTAACTTTTTTAACACCGTTAAACAAAATTAGGGAAAAATCCATTCCCGCCAATTTTTATTAGTTTTAACGCTCAATAAACTACACAAATGGCAACGACGAAAATTACGGTGAACAACAATGGCTCTTTAAGAGTGGAAGGAGATTTCGAAATAGTAGATAAGAACGGCAACCCTTATGACCTGGCAGGACGGGAGTTGGTGTCCATCTGCCGTTGCGGCCTTTCCCAGAATAAGCCTTTTTGCGACGGCTCGCATAAGGGTCATTTCGAACACGAGGCGATCGCCTTCGCGCTGCCTCCGAAAAAGCCGAATCCTTAATACCTTCCGTAGGCAGTCCATGGCTGCCTACGGCCTTACCGGACCTCAACTCTTGCTATGCGCCACTTCCTCCGGCTTTCGAAGCACGCCCTTTATCGGTTGGTCCGCTGTATGGCGGCGATTGGCGCTCCCCTCTTCCTGGTAGCGCAGCATCCCTCCAGGCCTCAGCAGGATACCCCTTCCTTCCGGGTCATCGCTTTTTATACCGCCCGGCATGACCTGGCCCATATCAGCTTCGTGCATGAGGCCAACCGGTGGTTCCCCCGCATGGCGGCCCGATATCATTTCCAATATGACTCCACGAATGACTGGAAGAATATGAATGCCGCCTTTCTCTCGAAGTACCAGGTGGTGCTCTTCCTGGACACCCGGCCGGATTCAGCCGATCAGCGGGCCGCCTTTCAGCAGTATATGGAAAAGGGCGGCGCCTGGATGGGCTTTCATTTTTCAGCTTTTGCATTGACCCCATCGGACTATCCGCAGAACTGGGATTGGTACCACGACCGGTTCCTGGGCGCAGGGGAATATAAAAGTAATACCTGGAGGCCCACGGCGGCCATCCTTCGGGTGGAAGACCCCCGCCATCCTGCAACGGAACACCTGCCCTCTTTATTCACCTCTTCCCCCAATGAATGGTATCGCTGGAACAAAGACCTGCGGACGAACGGCGATATCAGGATCCTTTTATCCATCGATTCCTCCAGCTTCCCCCTCGGCACAGGACCGAAGCCGCACGAAATATGGCATAGCGGCTATTACCCGGTGGCCTGGACCAATAAACACTATAGGATGATCTATATGAACATGGGCCATAACGATATGGACTATGAGCACAAGACGAACAGGGAGCTATCCGCTACTTTCAGCAGCGAAATGGAAGACCGTTTTATTCTTGACGGACTATTGTGGCTGGGCGGCGCAGGGGCCGTTCCGTCGCGCTGGCAGGCGCATAAGACAGGTCGATATTGAAATATTCCTTCAGCAAGGCCGTCCGCTGGGACTCATCCCTGATCGTTTGCACCTGTCTTTTCCCGTCACTGGTGTAGATGAACTTGTTATTGATCATCGTCACGCGGCCTTTCCGCGTCGGCAGGCTGCAGATAAGGCTCCTGGCGAAATGCGACTCGGCGGAGGTCTGGTGGAATTGGTTCATCGCGGAAAATTCCTGTAAGACCCTCGGCGTAAGCGTAAAGATATATTCGGTCTTGAAAGTTTGTTTGGAACTGCTCCATTTGGATACGCCCAGGTATTTCTGCCCGTCCACCAGGACATTATCCGTGATCAGGTAGTGCGCCCTTCCGTCGTTCTGCAATTCACCGGGCAGGATCGCCAGCGGTTTCACGGAAAAATCCCCATACCCCGTATCTACCAGCCATTTTTTTCCTTCCAGCTCTACCAGCAACGCCATATGCTCGAATTCCCGGCCATAACCATGCCCATGCGCCAGGCGGCCCGCTATCAGGGATACTTTAAATCCGAAAGTAATGAGGAGGTCGTGAAACAAGAGGTTCAGCTCATAACAATAGCCGCCTCTTTTGCCAAGGATGACCTTATTGTAAAGCGCTTCGATCTGCAGGACAATGGGAGTCCCGTTATGTATATCGATGTCTTCAAACGGTATATTGAATACATGTGCCTGTAGCAGCGCCTCCAGAGTCTCCATATCGCCGTATCCAATCCTATTGTACCTGATCCTTTTTAAATAGGTTCCTATATCCATATATAAAATTTCGAATAGCTCCTTTCTCCTGTAACTAATGCCATTTTAGAGCTTAACAAATAGGTACTGCCCCTGTTCACAGGGATCCTGTCTTTTTTTATTCTTAGTGCAAAGTTTGTTCCTTTCTTTCAGCCGGGTAAAGCAGGGAGATATCCCGCCGTCGGCCGTCCGTATGGACTTATTATCTTATTTTTAAGGCTAAAACAAGCGCGTCTGTTTATGAAGACAAAATATTGGGTCAACCCGCTGCTCGTGTTCCTGCTCATCGCTCTCTGCCAGACGGTTACCCTGGGTCAGGGCGTTCAGGAGGGAACCCTCCGGGTAGAGGGAGAAGTGAGCCAGCCCCTTACTTTTCAGGCAGCCGATCTGGCCAAACTGAAAAGGACGGAGGTAAAGGCCAAAGACCACGACGAAAAAGAACATAGTTTCTCCGGATATGTGATTGCCGACATCCTGCAGCAGGCAGGGGCCGCCATGGGACCCCAGCTTCGGGGGAAGAATATGAACAAATACCTGCTGGTAAAGGCAAAGGACGGTTACCAGGTGGTTTTTGCCCTCGCCGAGCTGGATTCCGGTTTCACGGACAGGACGATCCTGCTGGCAGACCGGCAGGACGGCAAGCCGATACCCGCGGACAAAGGGCCCTTCCGGATCATCGTTCCCGGTGAGAAGAAACATGCCCGCTGGACCTGGGGGGTGACCAGCTTCCTGGTACGCTCGGCAAAAGATTAACCCATGAACGCCATGAAACGCACCAAATGTTCCCTGCTGATCACAATGGCCTCCTGCCTCCTGACCTCCCTGCATGCCCGGGCCCAGGGCGAGCTCCTCGTAGCGGCGGCGGCAGACCTGAAATTCGCGATGGATTCCCTGGTCAGCGTTTTCTCCCATGAACATCCAGGGATCCAGGTAAAGGTCACCTACGGCTCATCCGGTAATTTCTTCGAACAGATCTCCGCCGGGGCGCCCTTCGACCTTTTTTTTTCCGCGGACATCGACTACCCCAGGCAGCTGCAGGATAAAGGACTGACCCTCTCTCCCGTCCGGCAATACGGCAAAGGACAGATCGTCCTCTGGAGCTCGAAGCTCGATCCCACGCAACGGCAAATGCAGACCCTTCTTGACCCTTCCGTGATAAAAATAGCCATCGCCAATCCCGCCCACGCTCCTTATGGAAAAAGAGCGGAGGAATCCCTTCGTTATTATAAACTATTTGGGCAGGTGAAAGACAGGCTCGTCCTGGGCGAGAACATCTCCCAGGCGGCGCAATTCCTTACCAGCGGAGCGGCGGACATCGGCATCATCGCTCTTTCCCTCGCCCGCTCGCCGGCCATGCAACGCCAGGGTGGCCATTACTGGCTTATCCCCGAAGCATCGCACCAACCCTTGCTGCAAGGCTATGTATTGCTCGCGCATGCCAAAGGAAATGCCGCGGGAGAATCATTCAGGGCCTTCATCGGTTCGGCCAAAGCACGGGCCGTCTTTAATTATTTTGGATTATGAACAGGTTGCAGGGAAAAATAGCAGAGATCGTCACGGAAGATGCCATCTCCCTGGTACGGGTGAAGGTAGGAGAAAAGATCTTCAGCTCTATTGTCATCGACACGGAGGCTTCGGCCCCCTGGCTGAAAAAAGATCATCCCGTCCGCCTGCTGTTCAAAGAGACGGAGGTCATTATCTCCCGGGCGATACCTCTTGAGATCAGCGTACAGAACAGGTTCGAATGTATCATTAAAATGATAAGGACAGGCAGGATCCTTTGCGAACTGACCCTGGGATGGCAGGATGGAACGGGAAAAGAGACGGACCTCCATTCCATCATCACCCGTAATGCCTGCGAACAATTGCGCTTACAGGCAGATGATAAAATAATTGCCCTGGTCAAAACGAATGAAGTAAGTTTATCCTCTCATGATTGATTGGCAACCTTTATGGCTGAGCTTGCGATTGGCGCTGGTCACCACGGCGATCCTTTTCGTGCTTTCCATTCCACTGGCCTGGTGGCTGGCCTACAGCCGCCTTCGGTTAAAGGTGGTGGCGGAAGCCCTTGTCAGCCTTCCCCTGGTGCTACCTCCCTCCGTGCTGGGTTTTTATCTTTTGCTGGCTTTCAGCCCTTCACATGGGTTCGGTAAATTCCTCGACCACTATTTTAATACCCGGCTCGTCTTCAGCTTTCCCGGACTGGTGATCGCATCCCTTCTCTATAGCCTGCCCTTCATGGTCAATCCCATCCTGTCCGGGCTGAGAGGACTCCCCGTTTCTTTAAAGGAGGCCGCCGCCACGCTGGGTAAGTCTCCGCTCACCACCCTTGTCCGTGTGCTGCTCCCCAATATCCGGCCTTCCCTGCTCACAGGCATCGTACTGAGCTTTGCCCATACCATCGGGGAATTCGGGGTGGTCCTGATGATCGGCGGCAATATTCCCGGTCAGACAAGAGTAGCCTCCCTGGCCATTTACGATGAAGTGCAGTCCATGAATTACCCTGCCGCCAACCAATACGCTTTTCTCCTGTTCGCCTTTTCCTTTATCATCCTCTTGTCCGTC
>Ga0307517_10003659_pt1 | contig 23901 bp, 23 predicted proteins | sample 23_EM_MG_FD_194515 | JGI IMG/M metagenome (GOLD analysis project Ga0307517, IMG submission 194515) | Populus trichocarpa ectomycorrhiza microbial communities from riparian zone in the Pacific Northwest, United States - 23_EM | ecosystem: Host-associated > Plants > Roots > Unclassified | place...
AAGAAAGGAGGTCAAGGAAACCTTCAAAATCGCGGCCCAAAATATCTCATAGTAAACGAAAAATTGAGCTGTGTAGTGGAAGTTCAAAACTGGTATTTGACGAACTTCAGCCACCCATCGACCCTAGCGAAAGCCTGGATGAATCCTTGTCTGAAACCCGAAGCCGCGGTGGTTCAACCAAGCCTTATCGTGTAAAGAACGACATCGATGCGCATACGTTGTCAGAGATGGGGTTAGATATCTTCCACCTTCCAACCCTTGCACATTTAATGAGGTACTATTCAATCATAATTTCGCATACCTCAACTAAAGGTTCTAGGGTAGACTGTTCAACTCCCTTAATGACCCGGTCACATCCTTGGAAACAGTCGATATTTCTGCTGAGACCATCAATCTTCTTGTGTCTGTCGCAAAGGATTTTGTTTCTGAGATTATTCGTCGGGCAATCATAACGAAGGAACTCGAAGTTCGCTTAAAACGCAAAATAAAAGTCTGGAAATATGATCAAGATGAGGTGCCAAACTTTTTTCTGACTTACCCTTATGTTTCTCAATCGATTCTCACAGATCACTCCTGAAAATGTGACCGAATGCTTAAATTCGATGGGTTTAGGTGAGATGAGCCAAGAGAAATATTTCGAGACCATCCTGGGACATATAGATGGGGAACGTGAACATCCGAATTTGTCCCCGCTCTCCCCTACTAGACTAATCGATGATGCCAAAGTGCTGAAATCTCGGGGAATCCTTCCACCACACTCCTTCACGCTCCCACATTCTATGCTATGGTGTTCACTCCCAAGTCACCGTGATCTATTTTCGAGTGATGATATTTGTGACCTTGAATTTGGCGACGAAGATTTGGATTGGGTAATGGAAGAGGAGCAACTCGACATAGAAGATAATTTGATATCTAGAGAGTATGAGGGATCCTTATGGAATCAGGCATGTATTTAGGTATATACCCGGGTTCTAATAGTGAGATCTGCTTTCTGCAACGGTCCATTCCCTCACTTTGCACGAACGTATATGTACACAGGCGATACCTATAGATAAAAGTTCAAATACATATGAATCATAGCTTAGCAAGTTCTCCTGTTGTCTCTTCTTTTACTCTCACCACCGCTTTGCCCCAGGTTTGTCTCTTCTCGAGAGCAGCCAGTCCATCAACCAGTTGTTCGAGCTTGTAAATCTCCGTGTACGTTACAGGTTTGACTCTACCTGATGCGAAGAGCCTTGGACAGCGTCAGATATTTGGGCATTGGTACTTGGTAGTAAAAACCCACGAAAGGAGATCTCTCCAGACAACGGGGACATGACTCGCTTCCTTCTCTGTTGGATTGTCTAGTGTCAGCAATGTTCTCAAAGGGAAGGGGGGATATTCTGACGTGTGTAAGCACCCCAATGCACACCGACCAAGGAGATGTTCTTCAGTAACACGAGGTTCATAGGTACCTAGAACAAAGCTCAAAGGTAATTGAGTGATATATCGGAATGCAACAAACCTTTTCAATGGTTCCGGCCGCAAAACCAATTACAAGAGCGCGTCCTTTCCATGCAATGCACTTAAGAGAATCTAGGACGCTGGTCAGAACATGTAACACTGACGGCAGGAAATTCAGACCATTTATCAGACCAACAGGGTCATAAATGACATCAACGCCCTTCCCTTTGGTCAAGGCCAAAACCTCCTTTTGCCAGCCAGCCTTCGAGTAGTTGACACCATAATCCGCTCCACCAAATTGTTTTGCGATGTCAATCTTTTCTTGTGAGCCGGCGGCTGCAATAACTTTTGCACCAAGGGCTACACAGTATGATGAGATATTGGGTTAAGCCATGGCTGTTTTCAAACCTTTTGCAATTTGTACAGCAGCAATTCCAACGCCTCCTGCAGCAGCGGTAACGAGAACCCACTCCCCTATTACACAGGTTCTGGTTAGCTTTCATACAGCTGATATCAGGGCCAAATAATGTACCGGATTTAAGTTCGGCTCTTCCAACAAGAGCCTCGTAACTGGTTGGCCATGTAATATACAACCCTGCGACACAGTGAAATTGAGCACGCAGAAATGAGCGGAATGTGGGTTGATCATACCTGCGCCTTGGTCAAATGTAATATTGTCCGGCAGAGGGATCAGGCGGTCGAAATCGACAGCAACTTTGTCTGCGAATGTACCTAGCGAAGCACCAAATACTCTTTGACCCCGTTTCAAGCTACAACCCTTTGGGATGGGCGAGTCTTGGGAGATCTTTCCAGCAAATTCGGTGCCAAGAATAAATGGCAGAGGGGGCTTGTGCTGGTACTTTCCTTGCGATTGAAGAATCTGAAAAGAAGGACTTTGAGGCACCTGACAGGAAGGTAATAAAGAGTTGAAGTACATCGAAGAAGTTGAGGCCGGCGCTATAGATGTCGACTAGCACTTGATTGTCGTTTGCTTTGGGTTCTGGAACACCATGTGAAAGAGAAATTTTGGAGGGGTGGTTCAGCTCTTTGACAACGAAGGCACGCATAGGTGATGAGTGAGAGAGGTAAAGCAGAGGCTCAAACTAGGATTTATGATGATAGTCCCGGGACCACCCCTGACTCTCCGGGCAACCAGTAGCCGGTCACTATCTTCCAAAAAGAAAATTGTGTTACAATCTAAGTATGCTTGTGCCGTATGAATTGTACATTGAAAGTGATTATTACGATCGTCTCTTCCCCTCGGTTTGTACGTTGACTTCAGCTGAATGCGAATCCCTCGCCACCCTCATTAATGGCCATTAGTAGCTGCTGGCGCAACATCTCGTAAGACGTATATTGTGGAAGATCGATTTGGTTGAAGCCTATTTGAGAGCAGGCTGAAGTCAGCCGCGTTGTTGGTCTACGAGTAAAGAAAATACGCACAGGTGTGGGCTTGGGGTAGCCGATCTGGTTCGCCATAGGCACGGTGTATTGAAAATTTCTGGACTCCTTGAACACCTTGGAGGTCCAGGAAACCGCTGAGAGGCACCCTTGATGTGCCCGTGGCGAAACTTAGAACCTTCGCACGCTCTTCTCGGTTGAAAGACTTCAGCGCACGCCACCACCAAACGATATTGGGATCCGAGCTCGTATAGCCGTTGTATTCTGTGGCTGCTCTCCACTCGTCGACATCGATGTCCGGCGTTCCAGAAATGAGAAGCTCGAGTTCTTGCTCATTGAACTAGGAAGCACTCGCTTTTTAGCAAAGAGGATCAATGAAAAGAGTGTAACTCACAATGGTAATCAGGTCCTTGGGAATGATTTCGTAGAAGCCACTTGACAAACTTTCTATCTGATCCTTGATGGAGGAGTAGAGTCGGTATTGAGCGGAGAGTTGAACAAAATCTCGTCTGCTTTCTAGTGTAACAGGAATTGTTTCTCCACCCTCCTTTAAGGGTACGATCCGATTTACGCCAAACTACACGTAATCAGTCAGACAAAATAGTCAGCGAGGGCATAATACGAATACCTCATCGGCTTCAACACTGAAAGTCAGGTCGAGTGCGGTTGGATCATTTTCCAATATCCAACATAATGAATTGTAGTACTCTGGGTCCACCCATTCGACATCCTTGTAGTCCACAGGCTTTCCTAGAAGTTGACGATACAGACTGCGCGCAAAATACGCATCCAACAGTCGACCATCATATATGGCTTTGCCGATGACCCGACCCACAAATTTGAAGAAGGAGAGATGTTCAGGATTGACCCAAGAATTCTTGTTAGGTTGGTAAGTGAGTTTGTCTGCAGCACAGGGTTGGAAGAGGGCATTGTTTGGGTTGAACATTTGACGGGCCAAGATTTGGAACCATTCTCGGGTGAGACCGCCAGCATCGACACCTTCTTCGTCGTAAAATCGAACACTGAGCTTGCCATGTTTGATCTGCTCGCCGGTTTTGCGCTGAAGGTAAAGGAAGCTGTCTTCAAACACGCGAGCTCGACGAACATTTAATTGCAATGTTCCATAGTGCTCTCGCATGTGAGGCCTCCGGTGGAGTTGTTGGTTGAAGTAATTGCGCTTGTTGTCAAAGTCAAGAACGCGCGAGTTACTGACCAACAGAGAGAATGAACCACTCATCAGCGAAGGGTTGTTTCGAACCATAAGGTTCAAGATCTTTCTGTGAGCATCTGTGAAAGAAATGAATAACTCTTCCATTGATTCCCTGGGTGTGGTGGGAGACCTCGGGGACGTTGAGGCTCTTAACGCGCGGGGAATGGACCCTTGTGCTTTCGAACCAACAAACTTGCAGACGACCATCAGGGCTTCGATCAGAGGAAGAAGGACAGTAGCTATATGGGCAGTGTCAGGATTTTCTCCAATGATAGAAAGACAATCTCCGAGGCGCCGCCAGAGAGGGGTGAACCTAAAAGACTCGTAAATGGCTTGAACTTTCTCGACGTCTTCTTGGGTGGCCAAGGACGGAGCGCTTGGGATCGACGTCTTCGGCGTGTACATGTAGTCAATAGTCTTGAGGACTCTCAGGAGTTTTGCTTGCGTTGAAGATGCGGGAGAAAACTTAGACGCTACGGCACTTGTCGTTGCGTCGCTGCTGGATTTCTGAAGGGCGACGGCCAGCTCATCCAAGTCAGAGTAAAGTGTCTGACCAAATTCTTGTGCTTTTCCTTTCAGCTCTTGAGCAATCACATCACGCGCATCAGGGATGTTGGAGAGATTTTGTATCAGTGCCAGACTTTGTTGGAACGTTCGACCAGAACATTCGCCAATAGTCAGTATGTTGACGATAAGCCGGAGCGTCGGATCCGGTATTTGCGGAGAACGTGGCAATAATGCTTTCTCTTCAGCTGAGTCCCCGGAAGGTTTTTGGACTTCTGACGGTCTGGAAGGAGTGGGATCGGATGAAGTCGGGACACCTGGAGGGAGGGGTGTTAACAACAATTAATGGAAAGAATTATGAAAATGAACGTACGGGGCGGTTGAACAGGGGGAGGAATTGAGGTTGGCGCCGGTGTATTGACAGCATTATCATCCATGACAGCCCTTGTGTCCTCTGGTGCATCCTGTAATGGCGAACTCGAGGTAGGCTCGGTGTTGGGTTTCGGATCCCTCAAGGTTGTTAGAGGACGAGTGACGGTGGCTAATAACCCAACGACAGATTCAAGGATAGCAGGGGTTCGAAGGAGGCCTTGACGATCAAGGAGATTTAAGAGTAGGACCAGAGGGTAATGGGTCTGCGAGATTTGTTTTTCCTTCCCCTTCCCCTTCTTTGTGATCGTCTTCCGGAGCCCGGCCGGCAGGTCGTGCTCAGTCAAGAAAAACAAGGAAGATAATTCATTGGCGCTGACGATATAGGTGAGAGCCTCTAAACATCTTTGGGCAATCAAATCCGGAACGGTTTCCACTTGAGAAGCCGGTAGAGATAACGATGAGAAGTAATCGTTGGACACCTTTTGCTTGCCAGCTGATTTTGGGGTCTGAGGTTTTGCTTCACGATTGCGAACGGAAAGCTGAGAAAAGCTTTTATCCACCGCAGCAAGATCAGCAGTGCCTTCTTGCAAGATGCTGAGAAGGATATTGAAAAGCTCCGTCCGCGTCTTCGAGTTCTCGCACAAGTTAACCAGGACTTTGAATAACAGGGTCTTCTTCAAGACTTGGGGGAAGAACAGCAAGCGGACAAGAATTGCAACGCTCGGCCGATCTAGCAATAGAATGGCATCGTGCTGAGGGGCGTACTTCCGGACTTGGGTTGCTGCAGGGGCTGTGCGAATTGCGTTACGGCTGACAATGGGGCGACCAGAGTTAAGTTCATCACGGTATGCACCAGCTTCTGCGATCATATGGGAAGGAAGAGACTGAATAAAGCCTTCGTCTTGTTCAAGAAGAACAGCTTGGCGGAGACTCGGGTCTAGGCTTGCTATAAAGCTAGCTGGGTCGATTTCTGCGGCCTCTCGGGTAGGCCTTGCTGTTTCTTCGGTTCTGCGACGCGCTCTTTCCATGGCTTCTTGCTGGATGATCTCAGCACGGATTTCCGGAGGTAGAGCATCAAGAAACTCGGAACTGATTTGCGAGTCTGGGGGTCGTTCTATTCTTGCGGCTTGCTGGTCTCGGACATGTTGATTCAAGACTTCTTCACGCATATCATCTGGAAGGGCTTCGAGGAACGTTGGGTCGATACCGGTGTCCGTGATGTCAACAGCACTTCCATGAATCATGACAGTAACCCTTTCTGGAGGATCTGCGTAGCTGGTGGATGTCGATTGAGCGGGTATTTCATTTGGAGAATCATCGGTGGATGTTCCTGCGACAGGCGGTGTCGGCGGTCTTGAGATAGCAGGTGCATCGACCATTTCAGCATCTACCTCAACTGGCACAGCCTCCTCCATGGTCGCATCTCGTGGTACTTGCTGGGGTTCTAAAGGGGCCGTAATCAAGGTTTCCGCAGGAATATCGACATTCTCGGACTGTTCGACCAGGGCAGGTTGCTGTTGTGCTTGCTCTGTTGCACCAGGACCATCCGAGACCGAGTTCAGCGCTTCAACCTTGGCGGCTTCTTCTGCCTTTTGTTTGGCTTCCTCTTCTTCCTTGATTTTGGATTGTTTAAGAGCATCCAATGCAGCAGGAAGCAAGGCAAGCGCTACGTGATTGGCGAGCTTTCCAACGCGTTCCGTTACAAAATCGCCATGTAGGATCTTCATCTCTTCTGCCCATCTTTGCAATGTCAGTAAGGGGTCAAATTCTCGACCCTGTTTGTGACCTTGCGGTCGTGGTACCCTTTCGGCTCGATTTGAAGCAAGAAGGCGTCGACTGTGTTGGAGTAGTGCTCCTGCAGGAACTTCAATCCGGAAGGTTTCTCCCCCATTATCGTGAGAGATGATCTGTTGTAACATTTGCATGGATCCCGCGCCAAGCATCTCATCAATCGTCTGGAAGAGATGGGGAGCGCCGTTCCCGAATATCCGTTGTCCATGGCGTATTCCTCTGTTTTGACCAGCACCAGTCCTGTTCATAGCAGACGTGTCAAGGAGAAGAGGGTGGGTGGTTGTTTCTGGGGCTGCTGGTGGGTTTCTGGAACGCCCAAATGGTTGCTGGTCTAATAATTGGCAAGCAGTCAGTGAATTTCTTGTTTATAAAATCTAAATTGTTGGACAAACCGTTTCCACGATGTCTGCGATGGACGAACACACCTGCGCCATCTCTTGTACCGGCGGTGATGAAAGTATCACCGAAGCTAAAGATGCCCTCGCCGGTGAAATGGCCGTTGTCAACTACAAATTCTTCGTCATCAGAAGCCATATCAGGTTCATCTTCTTCGTGAGTAACGTGAATTGGCACTGTGGGCATCGACTTAGTCGTCGAACTTTTGGGACAGTGAGCAGAGTAATTTATCACCTCCGTGACCTGTGGGTTCACCCGCATTTTCCAAAGCCATTCCCAATCCCTCTACTTCCTCTTGCATATCCTGCTAAACCATTCGATTGAATTTCTCACAAAGAAGGTCAAAAAATCGTACCTCCCACATCATACCCTCTGCATCCTCCTCGTCCTCAGCTTCCTCGCCTTCATTTTCGTCGTCTTCGTCATGTTCATCATCGCCACCATCATCAACGTCCTCATTCTCAACGAGGTCCTCCTCATCTTCTTCGTCGGCTTCATCCCAGACTTCCCCTGAACCTTGCGTAACTTGATCCAGATCATCCTGTTCACCGTCTGACTCAGAGGCAGACGTGTCCTCGCTTCCTGTTTCTTCCCCGTAGTCCATTTCGACATCTTGGTCCTCATCTTCTTCATCCATATCCTCATTTTCAGAATAATGGCCATCGTCCATCTCCTGAACAGATATCAGTTGTAAATCACGAAAACGGTCAACAAAAACATACCCCAGCATACATTCCAAGGGCAGAATTCCGGTAGAGATCAGGGGTTTCTTCTCTTCCTTCATTCTCCAAGGTTTCTTCGTTATCCTCTGAACCCTCCGACACACTTACATCTTTCCTGGCATCTTCCTTGTTTTTACCAGAGCTCTTGCTCATCTTTATGGCAATTTTAGTCCTGTTCAGTTTGTCAGCAAATTTCAGGCAAAATCTAAAAATATCAACACACAAATATTCAAGAGGACGTAGAATTGCTGCTACCAGATTTCGGACATTGGGGTAATTCAGGTCCACCTCGGAGAGAGCAGTTGTCAGAACGGCAACGAAATTTTTCTCTAGCATGATTTTAGCCAGATGGGTTGGGACGTCATCCTGATGTTTTCTAGAGGTTGGATTGACCCGAACAGTGAGTAGTCGATGGCATAGATCGGCCAACGCCAGTAAGCGACCATATCTCGCGTCGATGCTTTCTGGTCCAGAAAAAATGTCCTTGATTGCTCGGCTGATAGTCTCGAGTACGAATTTGCGGACAAGAACGAGGTCTGCAGAAACGTCTTTCATATCTTGAGCAGATGACGTATCCACGCAGAGTGCCCCAATCACATTCATGGCCCAGCTGCAAAGCAATCCCTTGTTGCGATGTTTTGAGTCTGATGTCGTACTGATGGTTCCATAGGTCACCAATTCAGAAAGAAGGAAATGGAGAGTCAGTGTACGGAATTTGCTGACAGGCTCCTTAGTTTGCAGAGGTTGTGACCGTTTCTTGGTGGAGTAGGATAAAAAGACGACCTTGGATGAGTCGTACGAAAAGAGTAATTCAGTCAAGCATTGCATGAGGAAACAGGAGTATTGATACTTGTCCTGGATGTCAACAGTTGCAATGGGTGACTCAGACTCAATTGTGTTTTCTGAGCTTTTTTGCGCTTCTACCTCATTCAAATTCATGAGAGAAGGGTCCGTCTGGCCGGGGGAGTTTTGACTGTTTGCGTTGGAGCCTGATGTTGGAGATGGAGGCAAGTCATTTACCACCCTTATCGTGTGTATGAGCTCGCCTATAAGGAGATAGATGACACTCTCGACCGGCTTCTGGGGGTCGCTGGATGACCCACTCGGAGGCACGTCAACCTGCATATCCGTAGGCCCTTCATCGACGGGGGTCGCCAACTTTTCTGATGCCGTGGAATCCGGCTGCAATTTGACCTGAGGAGAAACTGAAAAAGGTTGCTCCAACTGGCAGAGGGATTTGGTGGTTTCGATAAAGATATTAACATCGCGCAGGGCAATGGCACTGCAGTTCCGGACATAAGTGTTGACGTCAACGATCCTTGGCCTTGGTTGGGTGAAATATCGTTTGATGGTCTGTTGCATGATATTCTGTACTGTAGGAACGTCTTCCACTATATGACGCAGGATAGTGGCCACATATGACGACCCACCCGTCACAGCTGAATGTCGAATACGAGCAAAGAGGGACACAAGCCCGTCCCGTTTCACAAATTGAGTGGCCATTTCCCTATCCCTGGTGAGCAAGACAAGTAATCGCAAAACAGATAGCAATTCGTCGGCTGGGAGGTCGTTTACACAAAGGAGTCGAAAGCAGAAGTCAAACACGATCCCTTTTGCCTCCGCTCGCTGTGGGCCTACCGGAATGACTTCCGTTGCAATGGGCTCGCCTTCCTTTGGTAACGTTATTGCTCGGGGATCATCACCGAGAGTGAAAAGAGCTTCGGTAACGAGCAGATGAGCCGCAAGCCATCGAGGGGGGTGCTCTGGGTCTACACTTGATAATAACAGAGCTAGTAGGTGGTCCATCAGAGTGTTGCGCAAATCTTGGTCGAGGGAGCCTGGGTTTTCGCAAAATACCAAAGCAAGAAGGCGGCACCTATTTGCTAGAGGTTGTTCTTGGACATCATATGCAAACGCAGAGAAAGCTTTGATATCCCCGACGAGATCGCGAACCGCTTGCTGTTGATGATTGCTTGGTTTGGTGAAAGCAACATGCAGGTCGAATAGAAGGGCAAGATGTTCATCGATGAGCAGGAGAGACTGCCTACTAATGCTTGCTCGTAGCGGTTCCCGAGCCTCATCGAGAGCTTTTCGCCACTCGTCCATGGATTTTGAAGGAGCTGCAGAAGTAAGTGGGGTAACAATATTCTCAGTCGAGGGGCCTGGAATGGGCGAAGTCACAACGTCCTGGTCACTGGAAATAACTGACTCTTCGCTATTATCGTTCGTCATGATTTCTGGTTCTGACGAATCAGCAGGGGGTTCTGAAGGGGTCCCAAGTAAGGCTTCTGCAATATCTGCAACAGGATCTGGTGGTAACGGGAATGGGTGCGAAAGTAACAACTCCGTGGCGCTGTTAACATTGTTGTGGGTCCGCAATAATGCACGCTCCGCTGCTGAACGAGGAAAACCCATGTCTGTCAAAATTCTGATACGAGCTTCATCTGGGCCGGAGGGTCGCGTTAAACCAGAAGTCGTCGTTCCTGGGTCGGCATTGGAATCATTTTTTGTTTCTTCATTCTCTCCATTGGCAATTTCGAGAACGGCGCGCACAACGTAGCGGCTCACGGCTAGAGGTGCTTGAATGAGCCATGGAGAGTCCCAAAACCCTCGAATGGTGGGCAGGGCAGCGGAACGCAACTTGACCAGGAAATTGTGGGGTTCGAAATAGTCGGGATCATTATCTTTGATGTCACGAGTTGCGATAAGAAGTGTTTGACCAGATTCAAAGAGCGGTTTCGCAGAAATAATTGGACAAATGAGATGTAAAGCGACTTTGATAGCTCCGTAGGCGTGAAGCAATTCCTTCTTCTGCAAATCCGTCCGATTTTCTTCTTTGATTTTAACGAGATGCTCAATTGTTCTAATCAAATCAGAACAAATGGCGAATATGGCATCAAAGCCGCCAATTTGGTAGAAGGCAAAAAGTTCCACAGTGTGCAGTGTGCTTGTGGAGGTCCGTTCTGAGACACACGAAAGACGTTCAAAATGGATAGCTGGAGCTACAAAGGAGCAAAAACTTACCATCAACAAGTAAGAGCATGAACAAACCCAATATTACACCATAATAGTTGAAAATGGCAGCTTTATCACCTGCGGCAAATAAACATAAATTAGGGAACAATTCAAAGGAATATGTAACTTCCGGTCACATACCAAAACCACTGAGACTTAGGTGCTTCAGCATAATGTCCGCAACGATCTTAGAAGAAGCCGCTATTTGTTTCTTCTGGGCGGGGTCTGGGTTTCTTCGAGCGTGGAACATTTTAACCATTGCTTTCAGAGAAAAGGCATATGAATAGATAATATTTCAAATTAAAGAGAAGTTACCTTGGAAAAATGGAGCCAAGGCATTTGGAAGTCCTTGTGTTATGTGTTTTAACGAAGAGGCGTTCCAATTGCGGGGCTCGCCACCCTTGACAGCACTCGGTGCTGGATTCAAAGGAGCCCTGGGCTGAGCACCGTTCGCATCACTGGGGCCATTCGCCGCCACTGGGGCATCGGATGCTGGAAGGTCAATGGTCGTGTGATTGGGAGATTCCAGGGGTGATGATATAGGGCTTGATTGTGTGTCGATTCCCTTTGACGACAAGCCAACATTGAGAGCTATGTTTTCCCAGATGCTAACACGATGAAGGGCCCCGAGATTGGTCAAAACGTGCAATGGTGTATTGTTCATTAGGGTCTGCAAAAGACCGATCGCTGCCCTTCCCTGCGCTTGACCCGCCGTCGCGAATACGTCTGAAAGTAAGGTTATGCGAATATGCAACACAACAAGGTTCCTGAAAGTTTGGTTAGCTTCCTCGGCATCATCAGCTAAAAGAGACAATTAATGACGGTGGAAGGAGAGGTTGGTGGAGTTCGCTCACTTGCTAAATCCACGAAGTGTAGCAATTTCGAAGATTCCTCTACTGAATCCCAGAAAGATTTGGTATCATCCAGAGAGATTCTAACAATCTCTGCCAAATGTACCAAGGTTTCACTGGTGGCAACCTCCGTCATCGTTCGCAGTACCTGGACCATAGAGTCGGAGGCAACACTATTGGCGAAGTCGTAGGGCAGACAAGGGAGCCCTGTCAACCTCCCAAACCGTACGAGGCCATCCGTAGTGGTCACAAAGTCTTTACAATGAGGCGGGTGTTGGAAGAATCCCTCCAAAAACTAAAGGTACATGAGGACATTTGAAGGCAGAGTCAAGATTTCTGAGGGCTTACCCGGCCAACGATATCAATGTAGGAAACCACGATATTATCATGGCTCTTAGGGTTTGGATCATCATCTTCGTTGTCGTCATCGATGTCTTCCACGGCTACTTGAGATGCCTCAATTGGCCCTGGGCTCTCCATTGCCGCATCGTCTTGCATCGTGACGTCGTCGTCACATGGCAGTGTTGATACAGGGACGAGTTGGTACCAGTGCTTGATATCTACTGGGGGAGAATAAGAGGCGCCAAGGTCCTCAATGCGGCTTAAGGTTGACTTCAGGGCTTCGAAAACCTGCAATTTAAGGGATGGATGATGCCGAATGAGTTCGTCGACAGCCGTTCCAATTATAACTGCGTTTTCTTTATCAATGAGCGTTTTGAGATGTCGTTCAGAAGTGAAGATAGAGAAGATAGCAGGAATGATGCTCGGTCGCTTTGTAAGCTGTGTTTGACCTGCTTCGTTGAGACACAAGGCACCAATGGCATTCGGAATGGCTTGCAGGACCTGTCAATTAAAAAATGAAGAAAGTAAAAAAAGGTGATGAGGGAAAAAAACATACTTCAATCGCAGGTTCAATGCCATGTTCAATCGCTCTGTAGAATACTTCAGGTAACCCGGCCTCTTGGATGATCGCAAGAGAAGTGGGCTCATTGTGGACAAAGGTAGACATGATATTAATGGCTGCAGAGTCTGAACATCAGCAACAATTACAATTGAAATGGACCAGGATGGAGTCTTACCCAGTGGAAAGATGTTGGGTCCAAACAGGCCACGGTATTCCACGATCTTCTTTATCGACTTCAGAATGGAGGAGTCTATGAGCCCACGGAGGCCTTCTGCGGTTCCGGAAGATTGCATCATTCGGTGCATAGACCGTAAAATGTGTTTAAGAATAGCAACACGTTGTATAGGTAGTTCTCCTTCAACAACTCTATGAGATCGCACTTCCGCAGTAAAGAAATAGTCAAACTGACCTGTCCCGGAAATAGAGCAAATTTGATAATCGACAGCATACTCTTGTATATCAAAGTCAACTTCGAACTGACAATGAGGTTGAGGTTGAGTCGGGCGATCAGGGTAAGAAGATCGAAATATATACCTCAATCCTCTCTACGAGGACATCGACCCCACGGGACGAGCAGAACAGGCTGAATGCGTTGGCAAAGCTGTACAAAACATTGTCGACCAGCTGCATTGTCTTCGATACAGCAGAAAGACGTAGCGGTAACCTGTTTTCCATAAGTTGAATAAGGAGTGGAATGAGGCCTGCTCCAACGATCATATTGCCTCCTGATGCATGGGATGCTATGTATGTAATGAAGGACAGAAGTGCTTCAACGAATGCATGAGGGAGCTTGGATTCTGGCTTTCCGACTTCAAGGACCATATTTCGGACTAATGCCATAAGGATGCCGTGGTTGACTCCTGCATTTACTGCAGTTAGGACCTCCTGGACTTTGTTCTTGTATCTAGCAAGGGCGTCCAGTGCGGCAATAGCTGCTGTCTGGACAATAGTTGGAAGTCCTTCGTCGACATGGAGAAGTTCTGCAATATGAGCAATCAAATCAGGTTCATATAGAAAGAGTGCCGAAGTCGCTTGGGATTCAGAATGGGTGTGACCGTAAATGGCTATGGCAAGCAAACGGACAATGACAAGTTTTTCCCGCTCAGTCTTTTTCCCTTCGGCAAGAGCAGCCGCTGAACGAATGCGGCATAAAAGTTCAAACGTTTCGGAGTCAGGGACAGAGTATGCTTGTGTTGCATCAGCGAGCACGTTCATCGCTGGCTGGGCGGTGATCGTATGTTCATCGAGGTGAAACTGGACAGCACTTGAGCTTGGAACTGCTGTTTGTATCTTGCGACGCGAAGCATCTGAAATGTCCTCCGTCTTTCTTTCACCCTCCATAGCTGTTGGGTCTGTTCTATAGAAGCTGAAATTGACTTCTCTGGCCTCGGACGGAACTCCCTCAACTCCACCCTTTCCGCCTGCAAGATCGACGAGACTGATTCCATGTTCGCGTAAATGAGGCCACCTTTTTGCAAGCGATTGCAGGCGAGCGGTAGATATGCTGAGTGCATGGGACACGGAAGGTTGTGCGGAGTATTGCTGCGAGGGGCGGAGAAGTAGGTTCAGCGCCAATATAAGAATATCCAGATCTGACGTGGAGAGTAGGCTATTCAATCGCTAAATTGGATGTTAGACTTTGAAAAATATTGTTTGTTCAAGAAGAGTCTTACATCGTAGGAGCTAAAAGTTTTCCTGTTAGTGGAATTCTCCAAGAGGAGTCTTTCAAAGCGAAGGATCTCGGACAACAGTTCCTTTGTCTCGGCACTGAAAGGGTTCAGCTGCAACTTTTCCACGTTGTATTCGCGAACAATTCCGTCCATAATGTCATCAAACTTGTTCAGAACTCGAATCCAGGCATTCAGATCTGACCGTGGCCATTTCCATGAATCGACTTCTTTCAGTCGTGTGAGGAGCTGTTCATTTTGGGAATTATAAAGATTCGCAATAAGTGCGGCTACTGGAGCCGGCTGTGCAATGGTGATTCAGTATTTCCTACGCGTAGCTCCTGGCATACAAGGAAACAAACCGGTGGAATCGCCTTCTTTGATTTAGGAAGGACCTTCATTCTCCGGGGCTAATCAAGAGGAAGAAACGAGAGCCAATTGATTGTGTGCGGTGACCAGAATATGAGAAACGATGATGAATGATTAGCGGTTGCCTCAAAAGCTGAGGTCAGGGACAGTCAGGCAAATCGCAGGAGCGAGATTGCTGACGCAATTTGCGCGTGACTGTGCTCGTAACGCGTTTGCCTCCGAAACGCGTCACTGTAACTCAGTTCATGTCAAGTTCACGTCGCAATTAAACCAACCACAAGTTTGCCGCAAATCTTTGTCCAATTGAATAATGCCAAAGAGAAAAACCTCCGACGATGCCTTTTCCGAAGCTCAAGAGAGTGCTAGCGATGATGCTTCAGGTGAATCGAGCGTGATTGCTCCTATTGCAAAAGCCACTTCAAAAAAATCGAATAAGGCCCATCAAGTACGGATAATTTAACCTCTCTCCTCTTCACATTATCTCATAAGTTCGTCTTGTAAGAAAAATGATGATCCCCGAAACCGAAAAAAGCTGAAAACCGATTCTAAAACTATGTCCAGTCCTGTATGTCCATGTCACAGTTTCAAACCCTTGAATTGGTATCTTACACAAATTTGGGCATCTAGGAAACTGCAGGAGATGGTTCTGGCAACCAACAATCCAAAATTCACACCAATGCCGATGGCGAAAAATATTTAGATCTGGGGAAAAAGAAACGGGCTGTCGTACGGTCGTTCAAAGGTATACCTTTGCTCGATATTAGAGAGTACTATGGGGAAGAAGGTCAAGAGAAACCAGGGAAAAAGGGTATTTCCCTCACTTTGGAACAAGTGAGTGGCTTATTTTTTATGTATTATGACACAAGTTCAACAACACCTTGACATTCAGTGGATGTCTTTGAGGCAAGGTTCGGATACCATCGACAAACTCTTTGATCAGCAGAAGAAAAAGTGATACTTAGGGATAACCAGATTCACTCCAGTGCATGGCTTTTTTATATTAGAGTTAATTCATAATTATTTACTTTGGTAAACTCGATCTGGAAGTCCAAAAGCTGCGTCGTGTGCCCCTTGAAAGCCTTTCCGCCATAACCCATATACCCAAGCTTTTGACTTATTGAGGTAGGCCTGGAAATCCATAATGCTCTCAACAACAGACATTCGAGTGTAGGCCTTCTCATACCGCCTATCAAGTCAGAATTCTTAGTAAGGTGGTTTCGCTCGAGTAAGTGGTGCACGTACCACCAACATGTAAAATACTCTGACAAAAGTCTGAGCGAGAACAGTCCACGGTCTCTCATAATGTCGATGAGGCGCTCTCGATCGGCCCGCCACACGGCGTATGTACAGTATTTGGCAGTTACAAGGAATATCCGGGTCTATTCCGGGTGAAAAAAAATGTAAATGTAAATCGTGGATAAGCACTCACGTTCGAATGTGTGGTCATAAGTGCATGATCAAGACTCCTATAAAATGAACGTTAGCTGGAGAAATAAATAAACCACCAAAGCTAAGCCTTACCGTGTCAAATCGTTCAGCTTTAAAACCATGAGAATTCTACGAGGAACCCGACGTAGGACGTCGAAAACTGACAGAAGAACCCCTTCCTTTTGCATCACGGCATTCCGAATGGCGTCCTTTTCCTCGTCGGTTTGTGGGACCATGTCGACCACACTGGAGGCGCGTCGGAAGTTACTATCATCAGCGTCATCCCAACTTCCCTCCAATGCAACCCTGCCCGTAATTGCCGCCTCAAAAACAGGGTACTGGTTGGGTGTAAATAATCGCAGACAGTGAAATCGATAGAATTTTACCAAGTCTGGCCCAATGTTCCCCACCAATTCCGCATATTTCCTTCTATCAGCCATCGTGGACGGTGATGCTGGCGCCATTAGGGATAACCAGAGGTTGCTGTAGTTCACCCGTAAATTGGTGTCTATGTCGAAGTATAACCCGTGGTCCAGTAAAACAATTTCGAAGTTATAGGGAGAGTTCGATTTCGATGGGGCGGATCGGATTAATAAGTTACCTGGAAGTTGTTTCATAGATTAGGACCTTGGGTTATCTCCTTTGATGGAGAGGCATACCTGGGTGGGGATCCTAAAGATCATCAGTGAGATGACTGAGCATAAACTCAGTGACCTACCGCATGGAACCACCCATTTATGAAGACCATCTGGCTGAAAATGCGCGAAAGCTCTATCGCAACCTTGTTGCGATCAATCTGGGCAGCTGCAAGATATTCTAAGTCATCGACCCGACCCCCCTGGATGTACTCCATGATCAAGACCCTCTTTGCAGCTAGGATAACTTGGGGAATGTACAATGAAGTCCGTATTTGAGCGAAATCTGCAACCGTTCGCGCCGAATTATTGGCTTCGTGGACAAAGTCCATTTCTTTTGGAAGGTTCGTTCGCATTTCTTCCTTGGTTATTTCGTGAGTCAAGGAACGTATGCGTATTAATAGCCTACCCCCAGCCAAGTGAACTCAAAGTCAGGAAACCAGTATTTGATCCAACCTATTATAACTGTTGGGAGTGGACATTTCGAAGATATGGGTATACTGACCTAGGGTTATGTCAACCATCTCCGTGTCGATGTTGCAGAACTCTGCGAGGTGAGGGTGTTGCAGCTAATTCCCGGATTAACAAAAATAATTTCGAGCTTTGAAGAAAACCAACCTTGACTGCTACAAGCTTGCCAGACGCTTTATGATGTCCAACGTGAACCTGAGCAAGACTCGCTACTCCGATTGGTATAGGGTTGAAGGAGTCAAAGAGGTCGTCGATCGGCATTCCCATGTCCTTTAGAAAGAGCGCTTCTAGATCTTCGTACCGAGTGGGTTCACACTTATCTTGCAAAACTTTCATGGTATTTGTCCACTCGACCGGAAGGACCACTAATGAAGCCATGTGCTGTCCCATTTTTATGAAAACACCTGTTAACGAGGTCACATTACTTAAGTGTTTACTAGATGTTAAATGGAAACAGACCTCCGTTCGCCAGCAATGCCCGGAGCACTCGCTGCGCACTTCGCGTGTGACACCCGGAGTAAGCCTCACCCTCCTCGTCAACGGATTTGTAACTTTTGACCATGGTCAGCTTATAGTCTACAGCACTTAGGATAGCAGCGCCTGGATGACAATAGTAAGCTTGTGGCACTGCCTCGGAGAAGAACTGACCGGCAACTCGAGAACATCGTACAACGGCGAGAATTATATGCCTGAATGACTGTGAGGTTTGATAAGTCGCAAAACACGCCGTGCCCAGTATTAACGCGTATGTAGGGTAGAAAACCCAAGGGTTCACACGGCACCTAGAATGGCGAGTGGGAAGATGGTGTGGCTTTTGCAACCTTATGCAGCGACGTTGAGCCATCCATGAATTCCATAGAGGCCTGGAAGTTGGTTGGGGGCGGAGCATTCCTCGAATCGGGAACATCAGGGACCTGTGAAAGCTGACTTTGTTACAAGTTGTTACCATTTATATCTAAGTTACATTTTAAATAATAATCCAGGTTGCACAATGAATAATATAGAGGAGCCCGAAGATTGTTAGTAGGGGTCACACTGTAAATACTACCGTTCCAGAATGGCGCAGCGAGGCGAAAATCTTACTTGCTTTGTTAGGGCATGGAGGGAATGTATACATATTTCGTGACCCGGTAATGGGCTGAGCGACTTTTTGGACTTAAAGTTAATCACAGAAGCTTTCCTATGGGTGGCAGTTCCGGAAAACCTGCAACCCGATCGAACACCTTCTGGCCACGAAGAAAAGTCTGCTGTACAACACCGCATAGCTTCCTTCCTTCATAGGGAGATATTTTGTTCTTGTAATTCAGTTTATCCTTCGTGACCTAGAGGAAATGTTAGTATCCCGACGAGCGATAAGGGAGTTCTAACCTCGTATTCTTCTTCTTGATCCCACAACACAAAGTCAGCATCATATCCAACCTGTAGTTGGCCCTTTGTATCTCCGAAGCCAGCAAGTTCGGCACTCTTGTTGCTCATCCAACGAACGACTTGGCCCAGAGTCACTCCCCTTCTCTTACCCTCTGTCCACAACAAGCTAAGCCCTAATCCGAGTGTACTTATTCCACCCCAAGCAGCCATAATGTCACCGTCTTCCACCATCTTGAGTTCAAGAATGCAAGGGCTATGATCGGAGACAACGCAATCGATCGTGCCATCTATTAGTGCATCCCAGAGCCTGTCTTTATTTATTCCTTCCCGAACAGGAGGGCAGCATTTGAATTCTGCATGACCATTAGGAATATCCTCAGCTGCGAGACACAGATAGTGGAAGCAAGTCTCGACTGTGATGGGAAGTCCTGCGGCCTTCGCGTCCTTTACGATGGGAAGAGCTGATGCGGCGGACAGATGAACGATATGAGTCTTTAATTTTGGGAAAGCCATTTGTAACTTGACAACCAGAGATATCGCATTGGCCTCCATTCTCTGTGGGCGTGAAGCTAAGAAGCTAGAATAATGCCTGGGATCCGATTTTGTTTCCAGAGAGTGATCTTCGACTTCAGCATGGAATAGTAAAACGGTATCCTCATCCTTCGATGGCGATCAATAAAAAATAGAAAGGCAAAAATATGGCATTGATATACCTCTAATTCCTTCATGGACAACAACAAATCTGACTCTTTGACGCAGGGAAATTCCTATTGGTGAAAAGGAAGTCATGATCCAATAAGGCGACAAAGAAGAAATCCTTACCTCGACACCACTTTCCAGGAGGAAACACTTGAAGCCACGAACTCCAGCTTTTACGAGTGGTTTTAGGTGAGCCTGGAGGGAGCAGTTATCCAGTGATCTGCACGAAGATGAATTGGGACGTACTTGATTACCTGGGATGACACCACCCCAGAACGCAACGTCTATATGACATTGTCCTTCAGCCGCGCGTCTTTTGGCTTCAAGATTGGAGACCGTAGTTGTAGGTGGTAATGAGTTTAATGGCATGTCCACTAATGTTGTAACACCCCCTGAAGCAGCAGCTCTTGTTCCTGTCCAAAATCCCTCCCACGCTGTGCGTCCTGGTTCATTGAGATGAACATGGGCGCTGTCAGATGTATTTTTGAGACCGGAGCCGGAGGATATGGAAATATACGGACTCAACGAGGCCTGGAAGAACGACATTGTTTCCAGCGTCAATCCATTCCACAGAACACCCAGTCAATCCAAGATCCTGCGTTGTATGTTGGCCCTGCCGAACTTCAAGTATCTTTCCCGAGGATTTATCGACTATGATGGAGGCAGGAGTGGGATCATTGTTTCCAGGAAGTAATACTTTCGGCCCTGCGCAAACGAGATAATCCGACATCAAGTTACTGTAACTGCCCAACATGATTCGCTGCTTATGTAAAGGGAGATCCCGAACAAAGCTAGGACGGAATTGATGGTACAAACGATGACATCGCCTCAAGGATCCTGACGATTTCTTCTCCCACCAATATGCCCACCGATTCCAGCCCCAAACTTGACCAACCTCGCAGGCTGCCAGCGCCTCCAAAGTCATCTAAGCGGATTTCTCGTCCCCTTCCCCAAATCCCGCGCGCCCTCGTCTGCAAGGAGTGCGGTGCATGCATAACATCCCATAACGTCCTTCTTCCTCCATCTGCGGTGAGCGATGTCCTTGTAGTGGCTCTATTCCTCTTATCCTAATCTCGAACTACTAGATCCCTCCCCATTCGAGGTCGTTCAAAGGTTTCTCGGGCAAAGCATCGCTATTCACAGAAACGTGAGTCTCCCTGGTTGTGGCTGTACACTTTTGGGCCACGTTCACACATTACTACTAGCTATAACGTTGTTCTTGCTAAACCCGGAATTCAGCTTATGGCCACTGGGGCTCATACTATGCAAGAAATAACATGCGCAACCTGTTCCACTTACCTGGGATGGAAGATTGTCCGTGCCCATGAAACTTCCGAATCTTGGAAAGATGGGCATTCCCTCCTCGAACTGGAAAAACTGTATCTCCAAACCGATTCTCTTGACGCTCTCAACGATCCTGCGTGTCCTCGACGAACATCGTCCTCAGGCTCAGACACTGATTATGGCTTCTAAACACCGATTTCTCAAACATAATCGCTATATGTTTCCCCTCCCTCATGGTGAACACGACTAACTTATTCCCCCACACAACTTTATGATACCTATCTAATATTTTGATCGCTCTCTGTTTATGTATTTTTTTGTCGCGCCTTCCCTTCCTCCAAACCTGATACCAGAAACCCGATACCCACTTTTTGCTGACTACGTAGTACATGCATCCTTACATATTTATCCTCTTGAGTAGTCTTGAGTTGACCATGTAAATATCACTGCGCCACAATCAAATTACATAATAGATTGTTCTCTATATCTCTCGATTCCTTCGACGTTAAGCAAACATTAAGTCTTGAAGCGACTTCCAATCTCTCCGGATCATCTCCATTCATAGACAGTCAGGAAGCAGGTCTTCTCAACGGCCAACCCATCTTGATTTCTGTCTTGTCTTTTGAGCTCAATTAAATGAGCACTGGCCCTCCACGAACTCGCACGAATTCGGGCTGAAGACTTCTAAACCATGATTACAAGTCAAACAACCTTCGAATTGCCACCTGTAATAGCTGCGCACTCCCAGCCAGATCCACTGGAATCTTTGCGTTCTCCGCAGCTCAATCAATCGTTCAGTGACAAGCCTCTGGGTCGGGACTCTCTTGCAGTATCGGACTTCAATGACATTGCCTTGGACGATGACAATTTTTCGCCCATAGCCCTGACTGCTCGCCCACCTATCCTGGAGACAGTACCCGCACCATTGGAGGATGAGCCTAAGTCTACTAGCCGGACGAGAAGTATCTCATTCGTTGTGCCACCAATCGTTGAATTCTCGTCTCAGAAAGGCCATAGAAAGACAGCATCTACCACCACCATTCGCTCTTTTCATGAAACAAATAATACCTCGCTGCTCCTCAATCGTCTCGACCTCCACGGCACTAAAGGAAAGGCGCGCGGAAGTGTGGACGGCCAGTTGAAATTACAGGAGGAATTCGCTCGCTTGCATGAAAAGGAGACCAAAGATCAGGGTGCCCAAGAAGGCGTAATTGATTGGGGTTCGTCAAGGAATTCTTTCTTGACCCCTCGTTGATTTTTTTTTGTTTTGCAGACTTTTGGGGTGCTGTAATATCCGGTATGCAAATATCCTCAGCTATGTTCCCCGTCTACAACTGAATGCTTTGAAAGATTACCGCAGTTTTGCATCAGAAAGGCCTGAAGAACTGGCAGAAGCAATCCAGAAGGGCATCCCCCCTGCCCTTAGAGGCATGATGTGGCAACACATGTAACCTATCTTTCCATCGCCCCCTGCAAAATTATTCCAATCACATTTTCATTTTAGGGCTGCATCGAAAGACCCAGTACTTGAAGCCACCTATCTGCGATTGCTCAAAGAAACGAGTGCCCATGAGAAGGCCATCACACGAGACCTTGGAAGGTGGGTTGCGCCAAGTATTTTAGTGATTGAATTTACATTGAGTATACCTTAGGACTTTTCCTCATCACGATTTTTTCACTGATGGTCAAGGCATCGGACAAGAAAATCTCTTCAACGTTTTGAAAGCCTATTCTCTGTATAGTGTTCATTTTTCTTTTAATAGGTATTGGATTTTTAACACGCGTTAGGTATGATCCTGTGGTAGGGTATTGCCAGGGGCTGCCATTTATCGTGGCTATTCTTTTGCTCAATGTGAGAAGCTTGTTTTTTGGGGGGAAGGGAGAAGGGGCACACCATCTGACAACATTCACAGATGCCTGATGAAGAAGCCTTTTCCCTCCTTGTCCGATTGATGTCGGTGTATGACTTGCAAGGCCATTTTCTTCCTGAAATGCCTAAGCTCCAATTGAGGCTTGTGAGCGAAATAAAATTTCTGTTTCGTTGCTCGTCTGCTTACCGTACCAGTTCCAAGTATGGTTACAAAAATTAGAGCCGAAGTTCAGCTACTCATCATTGACGTAGTTCGATCGTCTTATTGAAGAGCTACTACCAGTCCTTCATGTCCATTTCTTGCGCCAAGGGGTAAAGTCAAGTATGTTTTGTTCGCAATGGTTTTTGACCTTGTTCAGCTATCGGTGAGCATTGAAATACTTCCCCCAAACCCAAATTTTACCTTCCATCTAGATTCCCACTCGAAATTGTTTTTCGAATATATGACAGCTGCCTCGCAAATGGTATAGAAGCCATTTTTGGATTCAGTGTCATGCTTTTGAAGAAGAATGAAGAAGCTCTTCTTGCCTTGAAATTTGACGAGATCTTGTCGTTTTTAAATATCAAATTGTTTGATTGTTATCTCGTAAGGTTTCCTTTTCATCTCGGATTGCACTTTAATATCTTTTAGATCACAAGGTCGAGTGATGACTCCGAGCATAATGCACCCAAGTATAGGGTCGATGAATTCGTGAACGAAGCCGCTTCGCTACGGATAACCCCTTTTATGCTCGATTGTTATAGGCACGAATATGAGGACCTTGTGGTGCGTTCTTCGCACCCTTCATTATTTTTGGCTATTTAACTACGGTGTACCAGCGCGAAACGAATAAACATGCCGCGCAAATCGACGAATTGAGGAATACCAATCGATCACTATCTAACCAGGTGTAAGCCCTCGTCAAAACACTATAGTTGGCACACTCACATAATAAAACGCTTTAGCAAAGTTCTTGAAAATAGCTTGGCTCAGGTCAACGAAGAGCATGTTGAAGTTCTGGTAGGCAAACATACCCTTTTAACCTACGAAATAACTTCCTTAAACTGTCCGCAAAGAATGAGCTAGTCAAGCAACGCCTGAAAAATGAAGAGATGGAAGACGAGCTGGTTCGTTACAAGTTGTTGTACGTCATGTCCTTCTCGTTTCACCGGTTTGGAGTTCAACGAGTTCAAAGATATGCGGAAGCTATGCATCAAAACGAAGGGGCCAATTCTTCGAATCGAATGTCACTTGCTCAGATGATGTCCAGTCTGAAAAGGGGGAGTAGTCAATGAGAACCTGACGCTAGACCTACGAAGCATGAAACTCTCCAGTCCCCTGCTCCTGCTTCCGCAAAATCGTCTACTTCACCTCCCCCATCTGCCCCAGCTACCCTCATCCCTCCACCCGCCTCCGTAAAGCCCAGTGTTCCTCCAGCTCAGCCCTCTTCCTCGAAACCCAAGCCCGCTTCAAGAAAGCCATCACGGGCAATCCCCCCATCTATTAATACGCAAATACAAG
>Ga0307517_10003660_pt1 | contig 23895 bp, 39 predicted proteins | sample 23_EM_MG_FD_194515 | JGI IMG/M metagenome (GOLD analysis project Ga0307517, IMG submission 194515) | Populus trichocarpa ectomycorrhiza microbial communities from riparian zone in the Pacific Northwest, United States - 23_EM | ecosystem: Host-associated > Plants > Roots > Unclassified | place...
CTGAGGGATTTGAACCCTCGATGGGATTGAAGTCCCAAACCGCATTAGCAGTGTGTTGCACCCCGTCCGGCCGTGACTTGCGGCGACCGCCCAAAGCGTGCGGGCGCAGGTCAGGCGGGTATCGCCATCCGGGCGGGACGAGGCACGACCGAACGCGACGAAGCCTTTTGGTGCCAGCACTGTGCCATCAGCGGGGTGGTTCCGCAGGCTTCTCGCCAGCCTCACGCTCCTTGCGGAGGCGCGCGATGTACTCCCGCGACCAGTCCACCGAGCGGGCGATGCGCGCGTTCGACTCCCCCTCATCAAGGGCCTTCTCGATGCCTGCCATGAGGGCATCGCGTGCGCGGTCGTACTGGTCTCGCAGCTCCCGGAGCTCCGGGTTTTCGTCTCTCGCCATGGCTGCCATGTTGTCACGACCTCTCTTGCGAACTCTGTGCGGAACAGAGTTGACACTCTCACGGGGCGGGAGTAGTGTCAACATTGTTCGGAACGGAGTTGACGAAAGGGCGCCAGCCCGGTCGCCACCTGGCCCGCACAACGCAAGCGGCCCCAAGCCGGAGTTCGCACCTCCAGCCCAGGGCCTGACGGACCACCTGCCAACACAGGAGAACCGCTGTGACCGATCTTCGCACGCGCCGTGCCGCCGCCCGCAACCGTCGGGCCGTCCTCCGCACTCGGGCCGCCGCCAACCGCCTCGCCGCCTCGTGCCTCCGCCGGCCCCGGTCCCTGGCCACCCACGCCATTGCCGCCGGTGTCGACCGGGCCACGGCCGCCGGTGTCGCCTCCGCGCTTCGCACCGTCGCGAAGCGCCTCGGCATCGAGCCCGCGCTGACCGCCCGCACCCGCCGCACCGTGAAGGGCGGCCGTGCCAGCCAGACCCACAAGGTCTACCGCTACACCCGCGAGCAGGTCGCCCGCCTCGTCGCCGCCTACCGCCCGCGCAAGGCCGAGTACAAGGCCGCCGCGCTCGCGCTCGCCGCCTAGCCAGCACGCCCCTTGCGTCCGTCACGACGGCGGACGCAAGGCGGCCCCGGTCGGTGTCTCACCACCAGCCCGGGGCCTGAGGTCAGAACCCTTCCAAGCAGGGAGTCCAACCGTGAGCAACACCGTAGCGTCCCCCGTCAACGGCACCCACATCAGCCAGGTCGACGAAGCCCTGCGCCGGGCCCGCGCCGTCAAGCCCGTCGGCCTCGCCCTTGAGGCCGAGATCATGAAGTGCGCCGACACCGGTCGCCTCGAACTGGTCGTCTCCGACGATGAAGGCACCTACGAGGTCCGCACCGCCGAGCAGCTGCGCGCCAAGGTCGCCGCAGCCCGCGACAAGCTCACCCGCCTCCACGCCCTCGCCGACCAGTACGAGGCCATCACGCAGCCCCGCACCGCGTGCTTCCCGTGGTGCGACCACCAGGTACTCATCGGCAACGTCCACGAGTCCGTCGTGTACGAGCTGCCCGCGCCTGAGGGCATGGACCGGGAGGACCCCGCAGAGTCGCTGCTGCAGGTGGTCCTGTACGAGGACGACGACCTGATGGACCCGGGCCCGCACTTCTCCCTCGGGTCCGGCGACGACATCGTCTACCTCGACGAGGCCGGCGCGGACAAGTTCCTCGCCGACCTGGAGGCGTTCACCGCCGCCGTCCGCACCCTCCGTCAGCAGCAGACCGAGGGGCGGCACGCATGAGCGCCGCAACCCTCGCCCCCGCCGCGGCGGAACACGATCTGCAGGAGCTCCTCGCCCAGTACAACGGCGTGCTGTTCACGACGCCCCCCATCGAGGACTTCGCCGGATTCGCCGGCTGGTTCGGCTTCCTTGACGGCCGCCTGATCGTCCTCGTGCCGGAGCGCCAGGCCCCGGCCGTCACGGTGGGGAACATCCGCGAGCACCTCGCCCGGACGGGACGTGCCGCATGACCGCCCGGAAGCTGAACAGCACCGACGCGTTCCGGGTGGAGCAGGGCAAGAAGCTGCTCGCCGACCTGGTGGCCATCGACTGGGCCACCACGACCGACCAGGACATGGCCGGGCTCCTCGGCCGTACCGAGGTCGTCCTCGCCGACCTCGTCGAGACGATCGAGGGGGTGCGGCCGTGACCGAGTCCGAAGCCCTCGCCCTGATCCGCCAGCTGCTCGCCGACACGCTCGCCGCGCAGCCCACGGGACAGATGACCTTCGTCCGCGACCTCGCCGGCCGGATCGGCGAACTGCAGCAGACCATGCGCACCTGCCTGACGGTCATCGACCGGGCCGGGGGTGCCGAGTGACCGCCCCGCGCCGCATCACGATCCGCACCGACGACGCCGGCGACGTGACGTTCACCGACCCGGCCTGGTGCGGCATCGAGCACACCGACGGCACCATCCGCGCCGACATCTCCCACATGGGCGAGAACGAGCATCACAGGGTGCCCACCTCGATCGGGGAAGTCGTCATCACCACCGGAGTCGGCAAGTACGAGTACGGCACCGCCGCCTACACCCGGCCGTACCTGGTCGTCGAGGTCGACGTCGCCGTGTACCCCGACACCGCCGAGCTGCTCGAAGAGACCGCCGCCGCCCTCGAAGAGTGCGCCCGCCTCACGCGCTCCCTCGGCCCGCGCCTCGCCCGACTCCTTGAGGAGGACGGCCGGTGAACCGCCGCTACCCGATCCCCCGCCCGACCGAGCACGCCGCCATCCGTGCGGTGACCGCCTCGCCCCGGCCGCCGCGCCCGATGCCCAGCCTGTTCGTCGCGCTGCTGGACGCATACGCGACCAGCGACCGGCACGGCCTCAACCTCGCCGGCCACTTCATCGCCCGCGCCGGAAACGGCGACATGTGCCCGCTGTGCGAGTTCTTCCGCTGCCGCTGCAACGACTGACACCCACCGGCCCCGCCCGCCACCGCGGGCGGGGCCCCGATTCCGCGAAGGGATATCCCATGAAGCCGATCCTCCTCGGCGCGCTGCTCGCCGTCGTGCTGCTGTTCTTCCCCAGCGCGGCGGCCGCGTCGCTCGCCGTCCTCGGCGCGGTCCTGGTCGCCGCCGCCAGCCAGCCCACCGTGTGGGCGTTCATCGCCGGCCTGCTCGCCTGGCCGCGCATCGCCCCAAGGCTCGCCCGATGACCCGCGCCCAGGCTGCAACCGCCGGCCTGCTCGTCCCCGCCGCCATGGCGCTGGGCATGTCCGCAGACACCTCCTACCGCTTCCTCGGAACCGCCCTCGGCGTCACCGGCCACTGGGAACGCGGACTGCTCTGCGGCGTCGCCGAAGCCGCCATCGTCGCTCTCACCGTCTACGCATGGGCCACCGCCACCAAGGGCCCGGCCTACCTTGCGTACACCGCCGTCCTCGTCCAGGCCGTGCCCGCCTTCGCGGTATCCGGCGGTGTCGGCGGCCCCGTCCGCGTCGCCCTCGGCCCGGTCCTCCTGGCCGTGATGCTGCACCTCCTCCTCGGCCTCGAAGTGCGGATGTCCGGTGTACGGCCCGACAGCCTGCTGCGCATCACCATGTGGGAGTTGCGGGAGCGGGCGACCGCGTGGCTCGGGATCGGCCGGCGCGGCGCCGACTCGGCGGCTATCGCCCGTTCGCGGGCAGCAGACCGTGCCGTCGCCCTGGCCGACCTCGTGGCCGCCGCCGGGCCGGACACGCGCCGCTACCGGCGCCGGGCTGCCCGCCTGGCCGCCGCGATCGACGCCGCCCGGCACGGCCTGGACCATGTCGACGCCGCCACCGCCGAGGCCGCGATCGTGGGCCGGATCGTGCGCAGGAAGTCCGTCGGTGACCTCGCGGCTATCGGCCTGCGGCACGACTGGACGGCGTTCGGGGTGGCCGCCCCGGAACCGGTGACGGTACTCGTCCAGCGCGCAGACCGGCCGCCGTTGATCAAGGTTCCGGAGCCGGTTCCGTACCTCGCCCTGGACAAGGGCTACAAGCGCCCGCTCCCCGCGCTCCCGCCACCGCCGCCGGAACCCGAGGCCGAACTGACCGCCGTCGACTTCCTCGCCCGCACACACAAGGTTCGGCCCGAGCAGATTCGCGCCGTCGCCGACCTCCTCACGGGGCAGCCCGCCCTGTCCGGCAAGGGCGCCGGCCAAGCCATCGGAACCAGCGACCGCTACGGCCGCCGCGTCCTCACCGCAGCGAGGGAACTGACGTCATGACCGACCTCAACAAGGCCTCGCAGGAGGCGGTGGACGCCGCCAGGCAGGGCGACCGGTACGCGGAGATGCTCGCGGTCGTTGCCGCCCAGGCAGCCCAGGCGCAGCAGGTTCCGCAGGTCGTTCACGTCCACCAGGCGGCGCCGGACCGCGTCTTGCAGCGCGTCGCCCTCGGTGCCGGTGCCGGTGGCGGGGCGGTCGCCGCCGGGGTGGTGTACGGGCCGCTGATCGTGGCCGCGTTCGCCTCGATCGCCATCACGCTGCTCGTCCTCGCCCTGGCCGTCGCCGTCCTGACGTGGGGCATCGTCACCGTCGTCCGCGCCGTCGGAGGCGCAGGACCCAAGACCCGCCGCCGCTGACAGGAAGGACAACCGCCGTGACCTACTCCCCGACTGAGGTCAGCCCGATCGTCGCCTCTGGTCCCGATGCTCTGATCGTCCGCGCAACGCAGCACCTGCAGACCGCCGAGCGCTGGCAGCACCAACAGGACTACGACCGGCAGGCCGCCAGTGCGGCCACCGCCTCCGCGTACATCGCCCTCGCCGCGTACCTCCGCGACGCCAAGCGCCGCTGACCTGGACGTGCGTAACACACGCCCAGCCCCCCGACCAGGAAGGACACCACCCATGACCACCGACCAGACCCCCGTACAGAAGCACCTCGACGACGTCGGCCGCTACAGCGACGAGGCCGAACGGCTGCTCAGCACCGCACGTCGGGAGATGGGCCTGCAGGGTGCTGACTACGTCCGCATCACCGCGCAGGTCCAGGCCGCCGGTGTGTACGCCACCCTCGCCCAGACCGCCGCCACCGCCGCGCAGGCCGCCGCACTGCTCCCCGCCACCGACGACACCCAGGAGCAGTGACATGCGCGACGACGAGAAGCCCGAGTACACGACGGGCGAGAAGTGGCGCCGGGCCGGGCTGATCGTGCGCGGCTGCAAGCGCTCATTGGCCGGTGAGGGTGTCGATCTCAGCGACCTCGACAAGAAGCTCGAACGGATCGACGAGCAGGCCCGCAAGCGCGCCAAGAAGCAGTAACGCCCCGGGGCGGCCGTCAACCGCCAAGCAGCCGGCCGCCCCGGGTCACCCGCCACTCATCTGAGAGCAGGAGAGGCCAGCATGACCGACACCATCGCACCGCCGGAAGCAGGCGCGGCGGATACACCCCGGGACGCCGTACCCGAGCCTGCGAGTACGACGGGTACGCCCGTACTCACCAAGACCGAACCGGCCGTCGTGGAGGACGTGCCCGAGGACGCCAAGCAGGTACGCGCCGTGGACCGGCCGGACCTTCCGGGTACGGGCGTGGTCACCGAGAAGCGGCGGCCCATCCTCGCCGGGTGGCTCACCGACCGGCAGGACTTCATCGACACCGCCAAGCACGCCGGCGGACACGCCTGGTACGCGGGCCGGTATCACGGCGTGCGGCTCGTCACGGGCATCTACGCCCTGCGCCTGGCCCGCTACGCCCCGGCCGGCGCAGCACGGGTCATCGGCGGCACCGGCCGATGGGTGTGGGACCGGGAGGCCGCGCCGCTGCGGGCGTTCGCCGTTCGGGCCGAGGACGTCGAGGAGTACATGCGCCTCGCCAAGCTCCGCAGCGACCGGGTAAGGCTGCGCGGATTCGTCGCCCTGGTCGCCATCGTCCTCGGTGCGGCCGTCGCCATCACCCTGTACGTGATGGGCGACGCGTGGCTGTACCTGGCCGCGTCGGTGACCGTACTCGGCCTCGGGTACGCCGGGCAGCCGATCGACTCCCCCGTCATCGGTCCGGCCGTGGTGAAGACCGAGGTGCAGAAGCTCACCGGCCCGCTCGTCATGCGCGCCCTGGAACACATGGGCAACGCGAAGATCACGGCCGCCATCAAGAAGGGCGGCGACATGAACGGGATGCGCTTCACCTCGGAGATCTGCCGGGACGGACCGGGCTACCGTGCCGAACTCGACCTGCCCTACGGCGTCAGCCCTGATGACGTCATGGAAGAGCGCGAAGCCCTCGCGTCCGGCCTGCGCCGCAAGCTCGGTTGCGTGTGGCCGTCCGGCGACGCCACCGAGCACCAGGGCCGCATGATCCTGTGGGTCGGCGACCGCCCGATGAACGAGACGGCCAAGCCTGCATGGCCGCTCGCCACCGAGGGCCAGGTCGACCTGTTCAAGCCCGTCGTGTTCGGCAACGACCAGCGCATGCGATGGGTCGAGGTCACCCTGATGTTCGCCTCCGTCGTCGTCGGCTCCATCCCCCGCATGGGCAAGACGTTCCTGCTCCGGCTGCTGCTGCTCATCGCCGCACTCGACCCGCGCGCCCAGCTGCTGCCGTTCGACTTCAAGGGCACCGGCGACTTCGGCGCCCTGGAGACCGTGTCGCACCGCTACCGGGCCGGCGAAGAAGAGGAGGACGTCGAATACGTCCTCCTGGCACTCCGGGAGGTCAAGGACGAACTCCGGCGCCGGGCGAAGGTCATCAAGTCCCTGCCGCGTACCCGCTGCCCCGACTCGAAGGTCACGCCCGAGCTGGCCAACGACAAGACCCTCGGCCTGCACCCGATCGTCATCGTCATGGACGAGTGCCAGGTCGCTTTCGAGCACGAGAAGCACGGCGCCGAGATGGAGTCCATCTGCACCGACATCACCAAGCGCGGGCCGGCACTGGGCATCATCGGCATGTTCGGCACCCAGCGCCCCGACGCCAAGTCCCTTCCCAAGGGCATCAGCGACAACGCTGTACTGCGGTTCTGCCTCAAGGTGATGTCGCAGGTCGCGAACGACATGGTGCTCGGTCAGTCCATGTTCAAGGCCGGGTACAAGGCGACGATGTTCTCGCGCTCCGAGAAGGGCATTTGCTGGATGGCCGGCGAGGGCGACGACCCGCGCATCGTGTCCGGCTCGTTCGTCGACGCCCCGGCCGCCGAGGCCATCGTCGACCGGGCCCGCGTCATGCGCGAGGAGTACGGCAACATCACCGGCCACGCCATCGGCGAGGAGCCCGAGGAGCGCGCGGGGATGGACATCCTCGGCGACGTCCTCAAGGTGCTCCCCACCGACGAGGACAAGACGTGGTGCGAACGGATCGCCGCCCGCCTCGGCGAGCTGCGCCCGGACGTGTACGGCGAATGGGTCGGCGCGACCGTCACCTCGGCGCTCAAGCCGTGGGGTGTCGCCACCGGCCAGGTATGGGGCACCACCGACGACGGCGAGGGCGCCAACCGCCGCGGCATCGCCCGCGCCGACGTCGTCGCAGCCATCACCCGGCGTGACACGAAGAAGGCCGCGGCCTAACCGATCACCGGTGCTAGACCTAGCGCCCGTCGCTGCTAGGTCTAGCACCCCTCCTAGCGCCCAAACCGGCCCGTGGCCTGCTGGCTAGCGTCTAGCAGGCGCAGGCGCCGGAACCTCGATATCAGCCCCAGGAAGGGGATTGAGATGCGCGCCCTGCTCGCTAGCCTCGCCCTGCTGCTCTGGCTGCTCAGCTACGCAGCGTTGTGCATGGCCCAGCCGTTCCCGCCGTGCAAGAAGTGCGCCGGCCTCGGCAAGACCCTGGCCGAGGGCAAGAAGAAGCCGAAGACCTGCAAGCGGTGCGGGGGCAAGGGCGCCAAGCTCCGCAGGGGCCGCCGCATGCACAACGCGTGGCGCCAGACCCACGAGCGCGGCACCCGCTGAGAGGATGACTCCCATGACCGACACCGCTGAGGCGTCAGAGCCCGCCAGACCCGATAGCCCAACGACGCGCGTACTCCTCATCCTCAGCATCGTCATCGCTGCAGGCCTCCCCAGCTTCGCCATCGGACGGATCACCGCCCCCGCGAGCTCTGGTGGCACCGCGGCGCATTGCGTGGACGTGAAGAAGTCGGAGCACGAGCTGAAGGACGTGAAGGTGTCCGCCAATGACACCGCCGCCATCCAACAAGTCGTCCGGAACGTCATGAACCTCGTGATCCAGAATCCGGATTGCTACAGCCCGGCCCTCCGCGCTCAAGCTCAAACGACGCTGGACCAGTTGACCCAGAACGCCAACGCCGCCGCCGTTGCTAACGCTGCTGAGAGCATCCGTGAGTGCGCTGACGGCGTCGGCTTCGGCTGCTGACGCACGACGAAGCCCCCGCCCGGATCGCGTCCGGCGCGGGGGCTTCTTTGCGTTCCGGATCAGGCGTTGCGGCGCGCGGCTACGGCGTCGGTGTACAGCTCGGTCGTCAAGTCGGCCTCGACGATCCCCAGGTCGGTCAGCACCGCCCACACGTCCGCGAGGGCGATCTGCACCTGGTCCCCCTCGACGAGCGTTTCGACCTCGAGGAAGTGGCCGTCGATCTCCGGCACCCGCACCAGCGTGGCCAGCATCTGGCGGCCGGCCGAGGTGAAGTCGTAGTTCCGGCAGCGTTTCTCGAAGGCGATCGTCACCACGTAGCCGAGGCCGCGCAGCATGGCGTGCACCGCGTCCGGGTCCTCGACGCGCGTCTCATGCTCGGGCTTCGATCCGGAGGCGTCGTCGACCCGGGCGCCCTTGTACGTGAGGACGGAGCGGGTGTCGTCCGGGCCGTGGACGGTGCGTACCCGCAGTTCGCGGTCGCCCGCCGTCAGGGCGCCGGCTGGGTCGTCGTAGTAGGTGTCCCGGTACACCTCCGCACGGCCCGGGACGCGCTTCTCCAGCTGCGCCATGACGCCCTCAGGGTCACGGACGCGCGCTTTCAGCTCGGCCTCGATCACCGGCCGCCCTCCCTCTCAGATCGTCTGCTCAGCATCGCCGAGCAGGGCGTCGAACATGCGCCGGAACCCCCGGTACAGCGGGCCGTGAGGCGTCTCCATCACCTTGTACGTCGCGCTCTCGTGACCCTCCCAGCCAGCATCGAACGCGGACACATACATGGTGTCGTCCAGGCGGATGATGCGCCATGTTGGAAGGCTCCGGTACCGGTACGCGCTCAGGTCGCAGACCGCGGCGAGCTCCCGAAGCCGCGCCTCGGCGAGCCGTACCCCGCCGGCCAGGGACTCGGCGGACTCTCCGATCTCGGCGGCCCGCAAAGCGACGGCAGGCGAGTCGGGGTGGAGCAGCAGCACCCGCACCCGCGGCGCCGTGCCGTCCGCGCGGGTCATGGAGCCGCGCAGCAGGCTGTCGTTGAGGCCGACGATGCCGAGGCCGCGCACGGCGAGCACGTCCACCTCGGCGGCGGCGCGGGCCTGGCGCTGGATCTCCTCGGCGGCCGAGGCCTGCGAGGCGTAGACCCGCACGACTTCGGGGAACGCCGCGAGGTCGAAGGCCTGCCCGCCGCTTCGTACTTCACGGCTGGCGGCCAGGCCGAGCAGGTGCCGGGCGTCGTCGGGCATGCCGAGGCCGTCGGCGATCCGCTCGTACACGTCCAGCCGGGAGATCTCGCGGCGGCCGTTGATGACCTCGTTCACCCGGCCCTGCGTCATGTCAACGGCGGACGCGATGCGGGCCTGGCTGGCGCCGCTGTACTGCTGGGCGTAGCGGAACACGGCGCCGATGTCCCGGGCGCGCAAAGCCTGCCGTACTTCGGCGCGTTGCCATGCCCAGTCGGGCAGCTCGATCGGTAGCAGTGCGGTCGCCATCGTCGCCCCCGGGTTCATCGCGGGATGGGAATCTATCCCCAAGTGAGATTACCGGTCGGGTATCGAGCCATGACGCCGTGTCACACGATCCTGCGAAGGTGACCCGACCTACCGCTCAATCCCTGGACTGGCTCCCCTCCGGCCGCCTCGTCGTCATGCGCCCGGCGGGCGAGTGGTGGGACGCCGTCCGCGTACCGCGCGCCCTCGGCGAGCCCGCGCTGACCGCCCTCGGCCCGCAATGCGGCGCCGTCATCGAGGACCCCGGCGGCGCCCTGCTGTACTTCCTCGTCCAACCCGGCCAGGCCGCGCACTGGGTGATGCCACCCGGGTCCGGTGTGCGCGTCCAAGGCGCGGCAACCTACCTCGCTGTGCCCGGCCCGCAGCGCACAGCAGGCCCGCACTGGCGCGTGCCGCCGACACGGACGCGCTGCCTGACCGACACCGCTCCACTGCTCGAAGCGCTGCAGGCGTCCGTCGATGCGGCGCTCGGCCCAAGGAGACTGCCGTGATGGAGCTCTGCGCCTACTGCGAGGCGCTGACCTTCGACCCCGTACCGGTGGCGGAGGAGCACGGCGCCTCCGGACCCGGCCGCATCATCTACGCCCACCCCGAGCACGCCCACCTCGTACAACCCGACCCGCGCCCGATCGCGCTCCTGGAACGCATCCGCGCCCGCCGAGGCCAGTCGTGACGGCGGCGGATCAGCCCGCGCGGCCCAAGTTGCCGGCGCGCGTGTACGAGGCGACCCGCAACGGCCTCATCGTCCCCAGACTCGCCACCGCAGCAGCAGGCCGCGCCCAGAGCGCGTACCGGGCGTACCTCGACCACGCCCAGGACTGCGAGGGCTGCAGGCCGAAAGGGGCCCGCTGCTACGCCGCACAGGAGCTGTGGGCCGCATACCGCAACGCCCGCACCTAGACCACCGCCTGCCCGTTGCAGCACCCCCGTGGCGCGGGCAGGCGGTGCTAACCCCGGCCGGTAGGTGCATCCCGGGCGGGGCTCAGTTTTACCGAGCGGGTGGCAGATCCTCCGGAAGGATGTAGTCACCGAATCCGTGCACCCGCCAGTAGCCGTCATTCGGGCGCCACTGCATGGTGATGATCTTCCCGTAGATCAGATTGTCTCCATCCGAACGGACCGACTGATTCGGATCCTCCAGAGCAACCACCTTCGCGTAGCGCACATCGCTCTCCCCGCTCCCCGGGGGAGTGGCGCGGCTGGCAAGCCCTCCATCACCGATCACCTCCACAACTTCGGAGAAGTCACCCCAGGCATCCCATGACTCCGGAGTACAGATGAGACGCAGAGACTTCAGGTCCGGACCCTTCTCATCCGTCACGGCCGTGTAGAACGCGAAGGCAGTAGTCATCGGGTTGCGAGGGTCCGTCAGGTCCCCCACGTCAGCTTCTGCGGCTGCCTCGTCATCGTCGGGCACCAGGCCCGCGCCGCTCGGCTGGTCATCCTCTGGCAGTTCTCTCATGCGTCAACAGTGCTCGTCCGCAAGCACTCTCGCCCACATTCACGGCGGCGAGTTGCGAACGATGCGCCCCAGGGGGGTGGGCACCAGCGCCCACCCCTGGCCGTGCTCGGCAACTATGGGCCGTCGCCCACGGTTGCCGGGCCCTGCCGAGACCTCGCAAAGCGGATCAGCGGGGCCAGCCGCGCCGCCCCCCGGAGTGCCATACGGGTGCCATCACCCACTAACAGCGCAGGTCAGAGAACTAGAACCGCATCTCTTATGCGGTTGCACCCTAGCGGGCAGAGCCCTGCCGACGGACGGCCGAGCCCGTCCAGAGGATTCGACTGTGACACGCTAAAGACGCAGCGTCACGAAACGGCAACTCCGTCCCCAGAGTCCCGGGCGTTCCGGTCGAATGAGCCATCACGCGCCCAAGGGGGACCAATGCACCACGCCCGTACCGCCATCACCGCCGCCACCATCGGAGCCGCGTTGCTCCTCACCGGATGCGGCAGCAGCGGAAGCAAGACCAGCAGCACGGGCGCCACGACCAGCGCCAGCGCCAGCGCCAAAACCGCAGCGAAGACGGACGCACCGCTCACCGCCACGACCGCACTTGCGACCATCGCCGGTTCCGTGCAGTCGGCCAAGCTCACCGGGACCGTCACGGCGGAGAATGACCCGAACCATCTCCTCGGCCGGCCGAACCAGTACACGTCGAAGGTGACGTTCACCGACTCCCGCATCTCCAAGAGCGACACCGACGGCCTCGACAAGGATGACGTCGAGCGCGGCGGGGCCATCGAGGTATTCGGCAACCCGGACGACGCCAAGGCCCGCGCGAAGTACATCCAGACCGTCACCAAGAGTTTGCCGATGTTCGCCGAGTACGACTATGTCCTCGGCCGCACGGTGGTTCGTGTCTCCCGGTTCCTCACCCCGAAGCAGGCTGGCGAGTACAAGACCGCAGCGGCCGAACTCGGATGAACGACACGACGACCGGACAAGGGGAACGCTGGTACGTCCCGTCCGACGGACCAGCCGACCGATTCGTACCCCCGGTCGGACAGATGCCCGCACTGCACCTCATCGAGTACGAGGGCGATCTGCGGTTGTGCGAGGACGCCACGGGTCTCCTCATCGGCCCGACTGATCGTCGGCTGCACCTCGCGGGCCTGTACGTGGCCAACTTGCGCGGCACGAAGTACCACGCCGAAGCCGCGCAGGCAGCGGATCTGCGCCCGGGTCGACCGCTGCGCTTCGTGCGCGAGCCCGACAACCCCCACGACCCATTCGCCATCGCTGTCTACCCCAGGCAGGGCGACGGCCCAGTGGGCTACGTGAACAAGCAGAAGGCGCGCGCCTGGTCGAAGCTGCTCGCAGCCGGAGAGCAACTCAGCATCGTGAGCTTGCGCGGAACGGCTCCGGGAATGGACTGCGAGGCCGTGGCCGTACTGGCAGCCAAGCCCCAAGTAGTGGTGAGCCTGCTGTCCCCCCGGCCGCTGTCACTACCTCAGCCCGTGTTCCTTCGTGGATAGCCAAAGCTCTGCATGGCGTCAAGCGAAGCCCCCCGATGGCCGCCGGCGGGAACGGAACACCGCCGGCGGCCAGGTCGCCCGACATACGGGCCCAGGATTGGAGGGCTGGGCCGCGCATTGGTCGGGCCGGCGGGTCATCACTCCACCGGGGTTTCGTGGGTCAACGGCGCGCGGGCACGTCGACCTTCGTCATGTGCGGCTCGATGGTCTTGCTCATCTCGGCGACGCTCGCCGTCACGGCAGCCACCTGCGCGCCCAACTCACCCATGCGGGCCCGGTGCCCCTGCCACTCCGGATCGGCCTCCAGCAGACCCATCACGTCCGCCTTGAGAGACGCCAACGCTTCCGCGTGCCGCACCTCCTCCGGCGAGGGCGCCCTGACCCTGCGAGGCGCAGCCGGATTGGCGTCCCGGATCCGGTCGGCCTGCGCCCGGCACTCGGCGGCGTGGATCGCGGTGTACGCGCCATCGGCCTTCGCCAGCCAGCGCCCTGCCTCGCGCTCCACCTCGTCACGCGGTTCCGCGGCCAGCACCTCGCGGGCCATCTCCATGTGCCCCCGCGCGACCTCAGCAGGGGCCATGTCCGCCTTCGCGGACAGCGTTGTCGCCTCGTCGAGGCGGTCGAGGATCTCGTCCTGGCCGATGCGCACCAGCACGCCGGCCGGGATCCACTCGGCCATCGGCCCGTAAGTGCGGCGCATCTCCCACGTGATCTCGCCCATCGGTCAGCTCGCCTCCTTCTCGATCGTCCTGTGGGCCGCCCATGCCGCCACCGACCCGCCGTCGAGGACCCACTCGCCTTTGCTGCCCGACCGCGACGCCTGAACGTCGCCCCTGCGGGCCAGCCTTCGCCAGTACGAATCACTCACTCCGGTGAGCCGCGCAGCCTCTGCCACGGTCAGCCGTTCCGTCACCTCAGACGATGCCCCCACGGAACCTGATCCGGCCTGCGTGGTTCCGGAACCGGCATCGACCAGCACGGACGCGCGGAACTCCCCGGCGAGCTGGTGGATGTCCGCGATCACGTCGAGGAGATCGTGAGGCGCACCGCCGTCCCGCAGGTGCAGATCGCGCAGGGCGCGCACCAGCAGGCCGTCCAGGCGGGCACAGTCCGCCGGGGTGAGCAGCACGCCACGAGGCACCATGCGGGCCATCTACGCCGCGCCGTCGCCTTCGTACTGGCCCTTGACGAGCTCGCCGATGGTCATCGGTCGGCGGCTCCTGGCGGGCGTCTGCGGCCAGTACTGGGCGGCGTGCATGCGCCACTCCTCCGGGTCCATCTTGTGCAGCGGCTTCGCTGGCACGTCGGGGGCCGACTCGGTCAGCGGCGCGGTGGTCACGGTCTCGGTGAACTGCGCCACGGCGGTGGGCAACTGCTTCCGCAGCGCCTCGCCGATGGCGTTGCCGATGACCGCACGCAGTTGCGACTCGCGGGCCTGACGGCGGGCAGTGAGCCGTTCACCATGGCGCTTGCGGGCCTCGGGATACAGGGCTGCCCGGTAGGCACTCCATCGGGCTGCACGGTCGTCGGGGGTCTCGGTCACGTCGACTCCTCAGGTCGCAACGGGGGGAGGGAGGAAGAGGGGATGGGATGCCGGTCCTCGTGGCGCAGGCCGCGTCACTGCGGGCGAAAGGTGGACCCACTCGACGGCCTTACGTCCGCTACCCGGCCCATGGAGTCCGGACGGTGAGCTTGACGCCCCGAGCGGCACCCCCATCAGGAAGGAAGATCCGGGGTGCGCATGATCTGCAGCAGGACCGGGCTGTAGTCGAGGTAGGCCGACGCCCTGTTGGGCATGGCCGGCGTCGCCGCATCCTGCGGCCAGATACCGGCGGCGACCCCCGTGTGGTGCGCGTCCAGGCGGGCCTGACCCGCCCTCTGCTGCGCCGCGATCGCATCGCCGACGATCTGCCGCAGCGCCCCGTAGGCCGCGCGGAGCTGCGCCAGGTGCTCGTCCATCTCGTCCATGGCCGCGGCCTCGCGGGCGGTGGCCTCCTCGAACTGGCGCCGCGCCTGCTCCTGCTGCTCGCGCAGCTGCGCCGCCCGCTGCTCTGCCTGCCGGTGGGCCTCCAGCTCCTGCACTCCCGCGATCAGAGCCTTGACGTGCGCCTCGGCGATGAGGACCGGTTGCCGGAGTTCGTCGGCGGTCTTCTTGTGCCGCTCGGCGGCCGGGTAGTCCTGGTCTTCCAGGGCTGCGGTGAGGTCGGACTCGGCGTGCGCCAGCTGCTCACGCAACTCCGCGGCTTCCTTCCGCGCCTCGCCCAACCGGTCGTTCAGTGTCAGTGCCGCCATGGGTGGTCCTCCTCATGCGTTCGCGGTACGCGCGCACGGCCGCCGGGTCGAGCAGCCACACATCCCGGGCACCCTTCCGGCCCCGGATCGTTCCGGCGGCGGCGAGTTGCCTGATACGGCCCTCGGTCAGCCCGGTGAGCGTCGCGGCCTGCTCGGTCGTGATCTCTTCACCTGCATTCGATGGTGCCGGGACTGACGCAGCCGCAAGAACTGTGACCGGTGTGGCGCTCGCACCTGCGATAGTCCGGCGGGACTGCTGCCGCTGGTACTCCACCGCAGCCACCCGCGCCGCATCACGCACCGCCAGGGCCGCCCTGGACAGCCTCGGCGAGCGGCACGCGGCCGGCGGAGGCGTACCGCGAACGAACGCCTCCAACAGGTCCAAGCTCGCGGCGACCTCGGCCGCCAGCGCACCCGGGACCACGAGGCCACCCCAGAACGGGATGGGCGCCGGCCGGTCCTCCCTGCCGATGGGGCCGGTCACGGCTGATCGGCCTCCCATCGCGCCACCATGGTTGCCGTTGACCGCAGCACGCCTGTCGTAGCGCTGGGGAGCGTCACGTTCATGACGGTCGCGGCCAGCACCGTCAGCGCCTGCAACGCTTCCTCGATGGGCGTCTCGCCGAGGATCTGCGCCTGCGGTACCTCCAGCCCGGCCGCCTGTGCGGTGACCAGCGCGACAGCGGACTGCAGACCGCGAACGGTGATGGTTCCGTCGGTCATGGTCATGCCCCCGCTTCCGGCGATGCAGGGAGCGCGCGCAGATGCCGGGCGGCGACCCTCTTGGCGTCCGCCGCGGCCGGCCCGAAGATGCCGAGGTGGGAGAGCATGGCGTCGATCGCGCTGAGGACGACGTCGGCCTGTTTCTCCGTGACCCGGGCGAGGCGCTCGTCGATGTTGAGCTTGGCGTAGGTGCCCAAGACGGTATTGGCGAGGCCCATGGCCCGCTCGAACAGCTGGACTTCGCCGCGGACCTGCTCGGCGGTCGCTCCCCGGTAGCGGGGCGCGTCCAAGTCGTCGAGGAGGGAATCCATCAAGGCGAGCCAGGCCATCACCCGGCCGGCGAACTGGGCGTAGGCCTCAAGGGGGTTGTCGACGGGGATGACGTCCGGTGCGATCTTGTCGAACAGGATGCGGGCTTCGGCCTCGACGCGCTGCCGCTCGGCACCACGGCTGACGGTGGGGGTACGGCCGCCGTGCAGCTTGCAGGGGCCGAAGTGCAGGTGATCCGTGCCCCATCCGGCGACCTGCGTGCAGGTGCCGTCACCTCGCGTCTTCGCGCCGCACAGGGGCTTACCGTCATGGCCTCCGCGCCGGGAGGGCACCGTCATGGCCTTGTCGTCCGGGGAGTCGTTCACGGCTGGCCCCCGTCCTGCTCGTTGCCCTCGGCCCATGCCTGCAGGCGTGCGTCGACGGCTGCCCGTCGCACGGTGAGGTCTTGCTCGGCGAGGGCGGCCCATGCGGCGATGGATTGGTCGACGAGGTTCTCGTATGCGGCGGCTTCGGGGGTGATGGTGTTGTCGTCGTCGGCCCATTGGCCGCGTGCGTTGAGGCGTTGTGCGGCGCCAGTGAGTTCGCGTTCAAGGCGCCGTGCGTCGGCGAGGGTGATACGGACGGGCACAGTGATTCCTTCGGGAGTGGGGGCTGAGGGGGGTTGAGGTCCGCAAGCTTCGGGTCCGCATTCGGCGAGGTGCCGGAGCTTGGCGGCGTGGCGGGCGGCGAGGCCGTACCGCCTCGCCTCCTCCTGCTCCGCGCGCTTACGACGCCGCCATTCACGTCGTCGGACGGCCGCAGCTATCTGCGCCCGTACCACGTCGTCGACGTTCACGGCGTCTCCCCGGGGTCAATGAGACTGGCCTCATCGGGATCGAGGGCTTCGCCGTACCCGCCGGTGAGATTGGTGGTGACGGGATGAGCGAAGCCGCTGCGGGCGATGAGCCAGCCGGGGATGGGCTCGACGAGAACGGGTTCGTTTCCTACCTGCTTCCAGGCAAGGCGCCAGCCGCCGCCGGGGAGGGTGCCGATGATGACGTCGGTCTCTTCAAGGTGGGAGAAGTTGGCGTAGGAGGTGGCGGTGCGGAGTCCGCCGGCCGTGGGGTCGACGACCAGGGCCTTGCCGGTCTCCGGGTGCCAGTCGACGACGTCGAGGACGTTGCCAAGCTCTTGACCCTCGGGCGGGTTGAAGTGGGCGATGTAGCCGGTGGCGTTGAAGCGGGTCACTGGGTGTTACTCCTCGGTGCGGTGTGCCAGATATTCGGGCTCTCTGTACGGCCCAAGTGCGTACCCCCGACTCAGAGGGGCGCTCCACGGCTTCTGACCTGCGGAAATGAATGATCACCAGGGGGTACGCGAGGCTGCGTACCCCCCACCCCGGAACACCGGGGGTACGCACGGCCGCGTACCCCCGGCGCACGGCTACTGACCTGCTGGAATGTCACCCTTGGGCGGGGGTACGCACTTTGGGCCGAGAGAGAGGGTGTTTTTCGGGAGAGGAGAGGAGTCATGTCACTCTCCGTCCTCGGGCTCGGTGGCGAACACCTCGGGGTTGAAGACGTACATGCGGGCCTGGACGCCGTTGAACTTCTTCTTCAGCAGGTACGGCGGCCGGTACGACGCGTTCTCGACGACATGACCGCTCTCCCGCCAACTGGAGATCACTGAGTCAAGGTCGTAGTTCGCCTTCCGCAGCGCTTCCTTCAACCTCTCCGGCAGCAGGGCGAAGGTGGGCCTGTCGTCGACCGTGATCTCTCGGCCGATCCAGCCGCCGAACGGGGCATCTTCGTTGGTGTAGGGGCCCCACAGTTCTCGGCGGTGGGATGCGATGTACTCGCGGACGACGTCGAGGGCCATCTCACCGCGGTTGTCGGTCTGGTCGGAGACGGCGAAGGTCTTCGCCCAGACGGCCGCATCCGGGGTGGGGAACGGCACGATGTCCCATGCGTGGCCGAGTTCGGCAGCGAGCGCCAAGGCGGCCACCATGGGGGCGCGGCGGGCGCTCATATCGCTGTCGTACCTGTGCGCCTCGGTCAGTTCCTTGTGACGGGCAACGAGCCTTTTCTTGCCACCGTCGGCGAGCAGGCCGAGAAGCCTGTCAATGAACCGGGGGCCGGCCACGCCGTAGTTCTCGGCACAGCCGTCCCTCACCTCGATGGCCGCCGCCGCCGACTCAGGCCCGTCGGTACCGAACGGCGCGGACTTGACGGAAAGCACGCGGGCCCCGGCGCCTTGGTCAGTGGTGAACGTCAGCACGGACTGCTCACCCGTGGACACCATGACGGTGCGCCAGGGCAGCCCGGACGGCCAGCCACCGCCCCGGGCCTGGCCGTGGTTCTTCGGGATCTGGTACAGCACGCCGTGGACGAACTCGGGGTCCTTCACGAGCTTGGTCTCGTCGACCACGACGGGCAGCCCGTTGACGAGGTTGAGCCGCTTCTCCAGCGCCAACATTGTCGTGCGCCAGGAGTACATGCCGTCGGACTTCTCGCTCGGGTCGGCCCACAGACTCATGCCCGCTGCTGCGGCCGTGGTCTTCCCGCGCGTCGATCGGCCGCTGATGTCGACGGTGAAGGAATCGACGCCAACGATCTGCAGCAGCGGCGCAGCGAGGCAGGCGTACAGCGCCATTTGCGCAGCCGGGTAGACCTCCATGCGCTTGATGGCCCGCTGCCATCCCTCGAACGTCCCGGCAGGGGCGTGCGCGGCGAGGGCGGGCTTCTGCTCGTCGTACTTCACCTCAACCCGGTGCGGGGCGTCCTGTGATGTGACAAACGTGCCGTCGGCCTGCCAGCCCAGTTGACGGGCGAGATAGAGGCTCGGGATCTTGTTCTGGTTCAGCGACTCGACGGCGGCAAGCCACCGCTCGACCAGCTTGGAATCAGCTTCGATCACGGGCAGTCCGGCGTCGCCGAGGGTGGCGACAAGGAGCCGGCCCCGGCGGGCGATGTTGCGCGGAACGATGCGGCTCACCACCCGGCCGCGGTCGGTCCACGCCAGTTCGACGGTCTGATCTCCGGCAGGGTCGGTGTAGACGGCCCGTACCACCAGCGGGGCCCACGCCACCCGCACCGGGATGGTGCAGTCCTTCAGCTCCTTCATGAGCCACACCCCGGCGAAGCTGACCGCGTAGCCCTGGGGTAGCCGGTAGCCGTCGGGTACGAGCGGGCCGACCCCTACCCACGGGTTCGTATCGGTCTCGGTGGTCTCCTCCGTCTCGACGGCGTCCTGCGGCTCCTGCTCGGTCTCGACGCTCATCGGGCGGCTCCTGCAGTCGTGCGTCGGGCGGACGCGTAGGTACGGCGGGCGTCGGCCTCGGCCAGGCCCCGGGAAACAGCCGCGTCGACAAGGGCACGCTCGGCCGCCGCTGCGTCCATATGTCCGTCAGCTACGTGAGCCCAGACCTTGCAGGCAGCCCAGTAGAGACGGTCATTGCGCTGGCCTTCCTGGGCTCCCAGTACGACCCGCACGAGGCCGTTGAGCGCCGCGTCACGAGTCGCCCCGGTGGGAGCAAACCGCCGGGGCTCGGCGACCAGCCGGACGGGCAGCATCATCTGAAGCAGCTGCTCGGGCACGGGCAGCACGTCGGCCTCACCGAGGTCCGGGTGAATGGCGTAGATGCCGTTCTTGCCGACACTGCCGGGACCGACCAGGTAGCCGCCGGTTCCGCGAACGTCGATACCGGGGCCAACGCGTCCGGCGGAGTTCGGCACGGTGACGCCGATGGGAGCAGTGAGCCACAGATGGAACCCGCCAGGGTCGGACGGGGTGCGCACGGTGAAGGTGCGGGGAATGGCGAACCCGAACTCGGCGGCGATCCGGTTGAGTTCGGCTACTCCGTCCTTGCCTCCGTGACGGTCGAGGTCGAGGCCGATCAGTCGCTGCTCACCGCCGCAGCCGACGCCGTACCCGGTCGCGCGTGGCGCCTGCTCGAACAGGAAACGGACATGGGCGGGGTCGGTGGTCGCGTCGTGGACGCCGTGGCCGGCCGCGCCGCACTGTCCTCTGCAGCCGTGCCCCTGCTCGTGTGGGGACTTGATGGCGGGCACCTTGTTGCGACTGAGTGGGAAGACTGCGTAGCCGCGTGCTGCGGCGTGCAGGGCGTTGTCGCAGGCTCGGGTCCAGGCGTTCACGTCGCCTCCCCGGTGATCACGCGGAAGCGCGAGCGATGCCAGTCGGCCTCGGCATCGGGTGCAGTGCGCTGGACGAGGTCGACGATGTCGCGCATCTCGCGTTCGAGGTCGGAACCTGGGAGGGGGATGCGGTACATATCGCAGTCGCCGCAATACCAAGCATCGTCGAGGTTGAGTGGCGACTCATCCGGATCGGCCGTGCGTCGGCCGCACGTCGGGCAGTGGTCGCTGAGGAGAGACAAGTTCGTCATGCCGCCCTCCCGCTCCGGCTGCGGCGGGGCCTCACGTCATACTGGGCGCCGCACGGAGCGACCTTCTGGCCGAGCCCGTTGTGTCGGTGCCACTCCTGGCATTCGGGGCAGCGGACGGCCACCTCACTACGCCCGGACGTGATCACCACGACGGGGCGGGCCACCGGGAGGGATGTTGTCGCCGTCTCGCCCATGAAGAGCACTTGCTGACGCCCGTCGGCCGCGGCGTGCTGCCTGGTCACTCGCGCCCGCCATAGGACGGTGGGGCGGTAAGGTGGTTCACGGTGATGGTCCGTTCTTTGAGTGCGTAGCCCTGGGTCGCTGGCGAGCGATGAGCCCGGGGCTTCGCTGTTGGACGGGTCTGTTGCTGGGCCCCTCCTCGCTGGTGCTGATGACACCGACGCGGAGGGGTGGCTTACGTGACCCGCCGGAGCGGGCGAACCTCCCCCGAAAGCTCGGGGGTGCAACCGCATTGGGTATGCGATTCGATGGCGTCTGACCTGCTCTTTTGATGGCCAAAAGCACACGAATACTCGTGCGGAAGGGCAGAGGAAACGGGCGCGGCGTCCACTTCGGGGGCGTAGAGGAGTGCGATCAGATCTCGCGTCGGGATCTTGATCTTCCGCCCGAGCCGGAGGACGCGAGTCGCGGTCCATTCGCCGCGCCGAATCTGGGCGTAGACCGTTTCCTTGTCGACGTCGAAGATCGCCGCCGTGGTGGGAACGTCCGTCGTCGGGCCGAGGGCTTCGACGGCATCGCGAGTCCAGGCGTTCACTGCGACTCCTCGGGGAACCCGCACTGCGCGAGGAACTGTCGAGTCCGAACCCGCACTGCCCGGCCTGTTCGGATCACGGGCCACTCGCCGCGCTTGGCTGCTGCGTAACCGGTCCGCCGAGCGACGCCAGCGATCTTGGCCGCCGTAGACACAGAGATGGTAGGGAACTCGTCAGGGTTCGGGATCTGCACTCGAACCAAGCAAGCTCCATCGACTGAACGATCAGGATGATCTCTCACACGGGCAATCTTGCACCCAGACAGTTTCGTGCGTCAAGCGCATCGCGTGCGCCTTGTGCACGCATCATCTTGATGCGATGCTTCCCGCGTGGCAGACAAGCAAAAGACCCCCCTCGGCGACATCGGTGAGTCCCTGCGGCTCAACCTCCGCCGCATCAGAGAAGCAAAGCGACTCACATATGTGGAGTTGTCCGACCTCCTGAGCAGGACCGGGCGCCCGATTCCTGTCTTGGGACTACGACGTATCGAGCGAGGTGAGCGACGCGTAGACGTCGATGACCTCGCCGCGCTTGCTGTGGTTCTCAACGTGGGGCCAGCGGCCCTTCTTCTGCCTCCTACGTCAAATGACGAGGTGATCAACCTGACGAAGGAGTGCAGCGTCACGAACCGCACAGCGTGGCAGTGGGCCGAGGGCCAGCAGGCGGCTATGGACTTCGAGCCGGGCGAAGGCGTCAACTTCGCTGCCCCCGGGGCTGACCCCGCAATCGCCGCCGAGGCGGCGGAGCGCGAACAGGAGTTCGGGCGCAAACAGACCGAATACCTGGCTTTCACGCAGCCGCCCGAGCGTCGGCGCGCCACGGGGCATCAGGCTGTCCGCCTTGGGCGCAACCTGGTGGAGGTAATCGAGGACATCGTCGACCCCGAACCTGGTGCTGACCGGAGCGTTCTCGCGGCCCGGGGTCGAATGGCTCGCCGGCGCCACGCCCAACTCGGTCTTGAGTTGGAGGAACTCGTTGAGGCGCTGCCTCCGGTCCATCCCGGCGTGCCGACCAATGAGGCGATCTTGGGGATCGGGGAGCAGCTCCGGCGCGATGCCGAGCAGGCAACTGGTGACGAGACAGGTGATGAATCATGAAGCCGTACCGCGCGTGCTCATGCCGCGACCAGGAGACCAGGAAGCTGCTCGGCAAGAACTGCCCCGACCTGCCCAAGAAGGGACACGGCGGCTGGTACGCCCGGTACGAGGCGCCGAAGTCGGCAGACGGCAAGCGCCGGCAGCCGCGCGTCGGCCCGTTCGACACTGAGCGCGAGTGCAAGGCCGAGCTCGCCCGGGTCCTCGGCACGGCCGGCAACACCAACGTCGTCGACGACCGCAAGACCACCCTCGCGCAGTACCTCGAACGCCGCTACGTCTGGCGCGTGTCCGAGGCCGAGACCGGCGACGGCCTCAAGAAGTCCACGCTCGACGCCGAGCGCGAGGCCATCGACCTGTACCTCACGCCCGGCCTCGGACACGTGAAGCTGGTGAACCTGAGCGACTCCCATATCCGCGAGCTGTATGCAGCGATGCGGCTGCTCAACCGCCCGGCCGAGACGGAGCAGCACACGGAGCTGCTGCGCCGCCTGCAGGAGGCCCGCGCGGTCCGGGACGGCAAGCGGATCCACACCCGGCCGATCAGTGAGAGCAGGATCAAGCGGGTGCACGCGGTGCTCACTGGCGCGCTCAACGATGCCGTGAAGACGTCGAAGATCCTCACAGCCAATCCGGCCGACGGGGTCTGGCGCAGCAAGGGCGGCAAGCGCAAGGGCAGGACCAAGCCCCTGCTCTGGACCGCCGAGCGCGTCGAGCGGTGGGAGAAGAGCGGGCACGTGCCAGCCAAGGTCATGGTCTGGACGAGCGCCCAGTGCGGCGCCTTCCTTGACTTCGCCGAGGCCTCGGCCGAGCGCATGTATCCGCTGCTCCACCTCGATGCGTACTGGGGCATGCGGCGCGGCGAGCTGGTCGGCCTGGAGTGGTCGGACGCGAGCTTGGAGACCCGCCGGGTGCATATCCGCCAGGCGCAGGCCGATGACGAGCTGGACGACACGAAGACCGAGTCCGGTGATCGTCAGATCGTCCTCGACGAGGAGACCGTGCGGGTCCTCAAGGCATGGCGCAAGACACAGCTCGCCGAGCGGCTGCAGTGGGGCGAGGCCTGGACGGACTCCGGCCGGATGTTCACCTATGAGGACGGCAACACGCTCAAGCCGCCGTATGTCTCCCAGAGGTTCGGCCTACTGGTCGAGCGGTATCAGAAGATCCGCGAGCGGCACGCCGAGGGCTGGTCGGTCGAGCGGATCGCGCGCCAGCACCGGACGACGCAGGAAGCTGTGCGGGTCGCGCTGACGATGCCGCTTCCCCCGATCCGCTTCCACGACCTACGTCACGGTGCGGCAACGATGTTGATCGCGGCGGGCGTCCCGATGAAGCTCGTGAGCGACGTCCTCGGCCATGCCTCGATGTCGTTCACCGCGGACGTCTATGCCGTCGTCGCGGAGGAGCTCGCCGAGCAGGCAGCGGTGGCCATCTCGGCGTTCGTGCCGCGCCAGAAACGCCATGCGGCCGTTGGTGCCATCAATGTGCCATCCGGGGGCAGTTCATGACCCCTGAGACGACTCAGGGAGTCCGCGCCGTGTGGCACGAACTCCCTGGTCAGACAGCGGAGGCTGAGGGATTTGAACCCTCGATGGGATTGAAGTCCCAAACCGCATTAGCAGTGCGGCGCCATAGACCGGACTAGGCGAAGCCTCCAGACTGC
>Ga0307517_10003661_pt1 | contig 23894 bp, 19 predicted proteins | sample 23_EM_MG_FD_194515 | JGI IMG/M metagenome (GOLD analysis project Ga0307517, IMG submission 194515) | Populus trichocarpa ectomycorrhiza microbial communities from riparian zone in the Pacific Northwest, United States - 23_EM | ecosystem: Host-associated > Plants > Roots > Unclassified | place...
AAGAGCCATGTAGATGAACAACTTATAAATAATTAAGTCCAATAATTAATTAGTTGATTTAACGCTGAAACAGATAAGAAAAAAAAATATAACATTCTTTTTATAATTCATGTAGAGTACTTGAGTTCCAAAAATTAATTAACGAGGAAAGATATGAAGATTATTAAAGTAATTTAGTTTATTATGAGTATTTAAATTAATTTAAAAACAAATGAATTATATATAGATTAAATTGAAAATACTATTTTATCTTTAATAAATAAAACTAGATAAATATTATTTAATAAGATAAAATTGAAATTGAAGTACAATGAAATTACTAAAAACCATTGGAAATCTTGGAGGCCAGAATATTAAAAAAGAAAGAAAAAAAAGAAGCTAAACTATATCTGAGCCTTGCAATTCAGCTTCATTTAAAAATTCTGTTGTGATTTGTGATTCCTGAAGTTGGACCGGGTGGGTTAAAAAATTTTATTTTTTATTAAAATAATATTTTTTGAGTTATTATTTTTTTAAGTTAAGAATTGGATTGACTTAGATTTAACAAATAATTTGGGTCCACTTTTGATTTTTTGTTTTGAAATATCTTTGTAAAAATTATCACATCGAAGAGAAAGATCAGAGGAAATTTTGGCATTAGCTAGCTACTTGCAGGTTATTAAACCTCCATAGTAATTTGGATTTAGAAGCAGACGAAGACATGATTTTCTTATAATAAGCTTTTAGCTGTGTTTTTTTTCAAGATATTATATCTGTTTTTTTTTTTAAGGAATTTTTTTTATCAAACATTTATATTTTTTAAAATTATATTAAAATTTGTTTAAATTACAAGCACAACGAGGTAAAATTAAAAAACAAAATAGTCTTTTGTGACAGAAATTGAGTTTTTTTTTTTGAGGAGGGATTTTATATTTGATAAAAAATCACAACATCTGTATAATTGGATTGATATATATATAGCTTCATGGATTCTTCACACGATTATGAAAACATGATAAGTTTTATTCAAACATACCCGCTGCCAAGCACGGGCAAAAATCTAGTAAATACATGATGAGAAAACATTCCCAGACACCCGGATTAGTAAACAAAGATTAGCATAACAAACATGCTTAATTTTGCAAAGTTTAATTCATTGAAGAAACCTAGGAAGAGGGCTTCATTTCTGTCTTGATAGCAGCAACTAGCTGATCATAAGCTTCTCCCCATGCTTTCTTCATTTCTGGTGACCACATTTCAGGTACAGCTTCCTTAATTGTCTCCAATAAGGCAAACTTTGTTACCTGTGCAAACATTTACGTAGGCAAAGTTGAATAAAACAGGGTTTATGCACACTAGTTTAGTTCTTAAAGTGGGCAGATTTGTTCCCATAACAAAAATAAAGTGTTTTTTGTTTTATTTCATAGCTCTAGATCAATGAATTATATTGCTACTTAGTTTTAATTTGATCACTGCTTGATTATTAACAGTTATACCTCATAATGTTCATCAACTACACCATTTTTGAAGTGGACAGCTCCTAATTTTTTCAAGCTGGACTCTCTTACTGTTACTTTCCCAGCTTTCCTTAGCTGCACAGCTGATTCACAAGTCTGCAATATCACACGGTACAAGATATTTTAGTGTAAGATTTTGGAGGCAATGAACCCATGGAACTTGGTGATGGACAAAGAATCAACGTTATATAAAAGGTGGGTTATTACCATGATAAAGACAGACATGGCATGGGGCTTGAGTTTTGGATTCTGCTCGACAGGAACGCTTGAGTCTCTCAAGAACGGGAACAATTTCTGTGCTGATGGAGCAATTTCAAATATCCTGCAAACATCAATTAATGCAACAGTAAACAACTTGTACTATAACATATGGAAAATGCAGTGTTGAACCTGAACTTGTTGGTGCACGGGAGGATATTAAAAGGACAAGATTGGCTTACTTCAAGAAGAATTTAAGACCCAATTCTGAAGCATTCTTCTTCATTGCACTCCATGACTTCACAACAAGAGCTTCTTGTTCTTCTGTGAAACCCTTGAACTCCGAGGTACTCATAGTGGCCCGGTGTTTTAGAATTTGACAGGTTGGTGATTTTATAAAAATGGGATTGGTGTTCTGAGCCCATCTTGGATAGCTTTTCATTTATATAGCCAAATTCAGAGAAGATGAGATTAACTCTTCGCGGCTTTGGAAAGCCATTTTGTTGGGAATATAATAATAATTTACAAAAGTTACCAGCAACCAAATGTCCAAAAACCAGGGGCCAGGCCAGGTTGTTTGTGGCGTCAAGTACGTGGTTTTAATTATCAATTTGGATTGGCATTGTAATGGGATTGACCAATGGCTAGTATATCTTCGACAGGCTACAACTATTCAATTTGAAATTTTCTTCAATTGTTAATGGAGATCCTAGAAGTAAATTCTCCACAGACACTCGTTCAACAGCTTTCCCACTTGATTTTTCAGTTTTTTCCCCTCTTTTTTCTTCAGTTTTGAAGGCTGATTTTAATAAACAGGGTTATGATTCCGTGTAAATCCAGTGCACAAAACTACTGAACCTGGTTCTTCAGTGTTTGCTAGCCTCATAGATATGTGAAGGGTGTTGATAGTGAAAGTTGACTTTCAAATTAGAATAATTTGTATATCAATCTCTCTTTAGGATTTGAACTATCTGTAAATTCCGTTCAAATTTGGGGAGCATATATTGATGTGAAATCCAATGGTTGCATTTTCTCACACTTTCTTTTTTGGATTTTGGTTACAAGGTAGAGGGGACATGGATGCCGGACGGTTGAGCTACATGCTCATTGGCAACATTTTCAAATACTGTAACAGTGTAGTCGGCATTACTTCTATGGCAGTGTCATCAGCAACTATGGCATTTGGAAGAAGAACAAGCTACAACGGGGTTTGAGACAGGAAAAACATCACGAAAAAATGACCTATTCTGATAGCTTCTTCGTTCACCATGTTATTCAAAGAAAACAGTACAGCAGAATTAGATATGCAGAGTGAAAAATGACGTCTTCTGATAGCTAAAACATTAAAGAAAAGAATGACCAATTCTGATACATTCTTGGTTCACCGTTTTATTCAACAACTAATACAGGATGATCAAAGAACCCTACTTGAACATTTTTATGACAAAATTTCAAGCTTAATTCATCAGATATAATGTCTCCCTCCCAAGGTCTTGCTCAAGGAGTCTGTGAAGGGGGCTTCATTTCATTTTTTATACCAGCAACCAGCAGGTCATAAGCTTCTCCCCATGAATTCTGTGGATAATTAGTTAAGCAAATCATGTTCTGCTGCCTAAGTAAAAAAGATGTTACTGATTTTATTAGGGTTGGTTAATGAATAGATTGATAACTTAATTTAAACATAAGAGTTAATTAGTAATTGCATTGTTACCTCAAAATGTTCATCGACAACCCCGTATTTCAAATAAGTAGCTCCTGGACTCTTTGACAGTGACTTTGCCAGCCTTCCGGAGTTGCACTGCTGATTCACAGGTCTGCAAGGGGCATGCTTAAATCTTAGTTATTCTAACACTTTCAATAAAAAAATTCATCCATTCGCTATTTCAAAGATAGCTCGAGAAGAAATAAGCACTTAAATGCAGCTTGTTTCCTATTTCATACTGCATTTGACTTAGCCTTGGGATTCTCCTTTCATGAATTGTGACTTCCTTGTCTACAGGATCAAACTGCCTTCATTGTTCAAGTCCCAAACCAAATACGGAATTTCTTTATTCCTTCTGGCATTTAGGTCTTCTAATTTATGTTCCAAGGAATTATCTAAAGACATTGTTAACAAGCAGGATAGCACATGGTTTAAGTCAGAGTACTTAAACAGGACACAGTAAGAGAATGATCACACTTACACAAGACATGGTTTATATCGGAGATTGATTGCTTTCAAGTTATTTCTAGCAATGTTCATTCTGTTTTGAAATAATTTTTGAGAAGTTAGCACTCTTTCTTTAGGCAGGTTTGAGAAAATGAAAAACCCAACTCACATAATTGTCATGCCTCCATAGCCTGCCTAGTTCTCGTTGTCAGAATCTTCATCATCCAAGTTATCTATATGAGTTATTTCAAACTATCTATCCAGATCCTAATCAAGCCAGGTGTTGTGTTTCTCTACCTTCAACTTAAGCTTAATCCAACAGAAATTTTATTTTTAACTTTTTTTCCTTTTGTGATATATCCCATAGTTTGTTAAGACATCAAATCTGAGCTCTTCACAAGCTGTGATTCCTTTAAAAACCTAGCAGTGCCTATTTTGCTTACCAGACTACTATATTTCTAGTAAGTATATAGTACGGAAGTAATTGAAATAGTTATGTAGATAGGATAAACAAATAGACTGACCATAACAAAGACAGTCACGGCATGAGGTTTAAGCTTTGGATTCTGCTTCAAAGGAACTTCTGAATCTTTCAAAAATGAGAACAGCTTCTTTGCAGTGGTGCAATCTCAAAGATTCTGCAAATCAAAACAATCACGTTCAACGTATACTCAAGATTAAATCCCAAACCCACTTGGTATTAAAGTAAGTTAGCAGAAGAACTTCTACAAAAAATTCTTAAGAGTATAGTTAGTTCTATGATCAAGAATAATAATATTCACCTCAAGAAAAACTTCAGGCCCAATTCTCCAGCATTCTTCTTCATGGAATTCCATGATTTGACCATTAGAGCTTCTGGATCTTCACTAAATGCACTAACTTCTAATCTTACACAGTTACATCCTTTCCAAATCTTTGTATATAGCCAGATCATACAATGAATACCAAAAACAAAGAAAATATAACAAGGGAAAAGGAAAAAATGAAAAAGGAAGCTACTTCTGGAATATTTTGGAGTTCTGCATACAAGCCCATGTAGTGCTGCCTCTCTCCTGACCCATGATAACTCCATGGATTGCTGATGCAAGAATCTTGGACCAGATTTTTGTATTACATAATGCTTAGAGACATCTCTTATGTCACATTTCTTGATGCCTGTATCTGTAAGTTATAGTTTCAGTTTTTCCCAAAATAAATTAGGTAAAGAAGTAAAAAAAGAGAGAGATGGAAGGCAAAAGATACTAACCATCAGAGAGGATCGTAGTAGTCCTTGAAGTAGGAGTGCTGATAGTGAGACTCATCATCTGGTGAACACTTAGTAACAGAGACAAAGAAGAACTTGGGAGGAAATGATAAACAGCTGAAATCGGTTAGCTTTGAAGCACTCACATAGATCAATAGAAAGCAGCTTCATCAGTTAGGTTCTGTTATTAAAAAAAAAACCCTGGCTTTGGCTGAAACCAAAGAAATTTAAATATTAACCTTTCAGGTTGTGGTGGAGCCAAGATTATTTTTCTAATCTGGTGGCGTCATTTTAGTACAGTGCATGACCTGGGACAGTGTATTTCTTGAAAGATGGCAACCATGATTTGGACTTGGTGACTGAAGAAGCGACTCTTACATAGTTACATGCTTTATTTTGGACATGTCCCATGCCGGCACAGGAATCCGGATTCAGAGAAAAAGCCTGGACGTGTATAATATGGGGGTTAAAATTTGAAGCATCTGTAACTGCTCAACAAGAGCTTCAGCCCCTTCGGAAGATGGTTGAAAAAGTTTGGGCTGACATTAAACTTAGTACCTCACCAGATGCGCAGAACCAATTCAAGTCTGGCCCCTGTGAAAGGCCTTCAAAGAGAAACCATAGTTCATACAGTCGCCAAAACTTTCCGCTGTTCACGTTTCCAGGGCTCATTCAAGGAGACACTGGCATTCAAAGAGAAACCACAACCGATACTGTCAACCGTCGCCAGCAAGCCCTCCTGATAATCACAATTAATTTCAACATGAAGAAAAAGCCAAGGACTGCAACGAATGGAATTTTTGTATAATTTGTGAAGCAACCAATTTTATTTAGAATCTAACGTGGCTTCTCAGATTTGGAAAACAGGATTTCCAATTATCAACTGCAATAAAGATCATGCATATGCACCACTTGCGAGTATCGTGAATACTACAGGTCATTGAAGCAAACTCTTCATTCACTATAATGAAGAATGAAAGCGTAAAAAAGATAGACAATAAATCTAACAAAACTTTCGAAAAGAGAGAATAAAGATAAGACGCCAATTATGAAACTATCCACTCCCATAATTTACATCAGGCTTTCCAGCCACTGAATTAAAAGGAACTGCCACCCTTTCTTTCACGACGCAGCGAACTTCCCCATCTTCCTGTACCATGATTCTCCCAGGTGGGCATTGAACAATTTGTTTCCTCTCATCAGCTGCTGGTTGCCGACACAAGCCTAAAACCTTGAGAGGAACATTTTTCTTTCCAATGCCAGGTCCAAAACCAGCCAAGCTTAACATTGATATTACACCAACAAGGGTAATCACAGTCTTGGCTGCTGCACTGATGATGTGTCCCAACCCTTTTCTTGAGTTGGATGCATTTTGCACCTGATTGCTTTCTGACTCGTCCTGATACCTCTTTGCTTCACCAGTTATTATCCCATTGGACTTGTGTGTGGAATGAAAGTGGGAAAGATGGCGATTGTTTAAAATCAAGGACTGTGGAAGGCGGCTAGGATATGGAGGAAGCAAGAGATCATTGTTATGCTCCACAGTTTCCCCAGCAAATGCAGAGGCTTCCTTTATTACTTCCAAGTCTTCCCCATTGTACTCCTTCAGCTTATCCAGTAATATCTTGCGGCTATGTTCAATCTCACCAAGGGCTACTTCTTTTTCATAACGTTGCTGCTGCTGCAAAGCCTGGCCACCAGAGGGAAACAATTAAAGAGCTCCTAACCATTATGTATTGCATCTCAAAGAAGTTTGTTTCTATACATGTCCTTTCATTGGATAAAGAAAGGTATTATCTATTGATTTTGGATAATTCCCATATGCATAAATCATACAAATAAACTTTGGACTGAAAAAGTTTACTACCTCATTCTCTTCATTGTCAATCACAAGTTATTTATACTACCAATATTCTCCATGCCACCACAATATCTCCACCCGCACTAGCACACAAGTGCATGCACACATGACGAAGGAAATTACATTAAAGAAACAAAAAGAAGAGAATGTATGTATGCTGAAAAGTCAAAGAGTGCAAAAAATGATTGGAATATCCCACTTCAAAGCAAGATGAAGAGAAGATTTATAGGATGTCAAGTGAGACCAGTTCATGAAACAAAAGATTTTCTTAGGCTCACAGAACAGAAATGAACAAAACTGATTTATCAGATCATACAAGTATTCTACAACATCATTGTTCGTGCGAGCCTGACACCCCCTTCAAAATTTTATACCCTGTCCTTTTACTAGTTCGTAATATGCACAGCAAAAACCCTGTGAAGATAGAGCACATTCTAGTGAAGGACTAACACCCACACATAATTCACACCCCTGTCCATGTTTACAAGTCACTACATCAAATTAGACGCAAGGCATCCACAACTGAGTAGATTTGAAATCGAATACTCATCAAGACCTGGCAGAAATTATTCAAGTAGTAACTAAAGTTTTCTTTACAGCCAACAAAATCAGTTTTAAAACAAATCCATCTCCTTGTCATTGGTAAGGAAATCCACTACAAACATACAGGAACAATGAAATCATTGTGGTTAGTGTGTGATATGTCACAGTCCTTGTCATTGGCAAGGAAATCCACTACAAACATACAGGAACAATGAAATCATTGTGGTTAGTGTACGATATTTCACAGCTGTAGCAACTTGTAAACACTAGTAAGAATTCAGTAAGTAATCTTTAGCATTTTACAATCTTGAATAGTAGGTACAGGTCAAATGATTTACATGAGGAATATAGTAAAGACAAGCTCAAGTACTTACAACATAGTATCAAGAGAACTAGGGCATTCAAACAATTAGTTCCATTAAATGGAATAGCTTTTTTCAGTCTCAGTAAAGCATAATTTGTATGATAAAGTTGGAAAAAATTGAAAATGTTAACATCAATCCAAGATGATAAAAATAATTCTATCTCTGCTTTCATGTACACAAAAACTCCCAGCTTCCAATTGATGAGTAACAATCACGTGAATAAGTTCGTTACAGCAATTTTGCAAGAAAAGCTGATTCCAAAGCCAAAAGATATGAAAAATACAATAAATCAGCCCAAACCTTAGAAACCAAATCCTCTCACTCACTCACTCCCATTCATGCTCAAGCTTTTGCCTTTGGGCACAAAACATAAACTTCAAAACATGGTCTCCACAATGAACGTAAAACCCAATTTATACGTCTCATTCATTATTTATCAAAAACAAACAAATGGGTACTGTATATTCTTCTTAAAAACACTCTTATTGTCAACAAAGTTAGGGTTTTTGGCGTAAAAACCCTAACTTTAACAAGAACAGAGAAATTGGAGTCATAGAAAATGAAAAGAAACCTGCAAGTTAGAGAGCTGGTTCTCAAGGGACTCGAGAGCATCACGGATACGCAAAAGCCTCTCAGTCTCATCATCATCTCCTTCCTCTGCTTCACTCAATAAAACCCCATCAAGGAACTCCGAATTCTTAGGACTCTTTCTCTTCTCTCCTTGCTCTTCAAGACCGTCACTCTCTTGCTTCTCTTCTTCAAAAGATTGATTCTTTATGTTGTTGGAAATGTTGTTGGTGGTTGCTTTATGGATGCAATTACTGATTTTGAATCTCAAGTCTGTAGCTTTAGCCAACACTGCTTCAATTCCCTCATCTTCCATTTTTGTTTTTCTCTACGTGGGTTTTGTTGGCACTGAAAAGAGTAGAGAACCTCGGGGTTTGTAGGTGATATTTTATTTTTCAAGGGTTTTGTTATATGTGGCAGAAGCGCCAAAAAGGGGTGCTGGGTTTGGGCCATTCTGCGTTGCGCAAGTGATCCTGGTGCTTTCTGAAGAGATAGATCACTGTTTCCCTTTCTTTTCTTTTGCTTTCCACCGGTGCAAGACAAGACCAAAGTAAACAAATTTCATGTTATGAAAATCTTCATATATATATATATATATAATTTTATTCAGAAACAATTTTTATATATGGTTCATACAGCTTATATTTTACCATTCATAAATTAACACTTCAATTTGTATAAGAATTTAACGTGAAGAATTTGTTTTCTCAAAATCCATATATATATATATATAACCATGCATTTCATTCACGAAAAAAAAAAATCTTCGACTTTATAATAGTAATAAAAAGTCTTAGAACGTTTTTAACATGATTTGTGAGATTCAACTATTCAAGTCTTACCATAGATCTATGTATTGACTTTTCTTTTAACTAGCTATTTTTGGCCAACTCCCCCGTATGAAAATTGAGTTTTCTTAGGTTTTAAATAAATTATTTATATATAAATTGGTATATTTATATAAAAAATTATATTTTTTTTTTATAAAACTAATCTATTTTTTGCCAACTCTTCCGTATGAAAACTGAGTTTTCTTAGTTAGGTTTTAAATAAATTGTTTACATTTAAATTGATATATTTATAAAAAAAATAACAAATTTTTATTTGGAGAGGAAAGGAAAGGATATATAGAGCATTTAGCATCAAAGAAAAGGGAGCAAGAAACGATGCTTTGTGTGGCTGAGGGAAAAAGTGTCACTGCCATGGACCTGTGGTGCACCGTGCACATGTGACACGGGAGCAAGGATTTTGTGCCCTTTTTGTTTTTTCAATTTATTTAGCTCTAAAATAAAATAAAATAAAATAAAATATTATAGTTCTATTTCCATCATGTTTGATTCTATTGATATCGTAGGGCAAGAACTGGAAGCAGTGCATTCGTCGTTTTGACCATGAATTTGGAAAATCCCACCCACCCATATTTTCTCACCTTTGAAACCTTTCCTTCATATTTGTTGGGAGGTAGCTTTTCTCTCTCGGATAAGGCTAGCAAGAAAGGTGAGATTGTGTTCAATTTTTCTTCCCTCTTTTTGTTTCTTTTCCACTTGGTCAAAAAGAGGAGAGACACTGGTTGCTGGGGTGCAGCCACCGTTTGGAGCAGAGATTGATCCACTATCTAAATAAAATTTTAAAAAATAAAATAAAAATATTATTTTAATATATTTTCAAATATAAAATATTTAAAAAAATTAATATATATGTTACACGCTGCATAGAACATGTCAAGTTGTAAAAAAAAAAAAAAATCGATAAAAGATGGTGAAGTTGTTATGTGACATGCTATCAAGATACTTCCTGTTGATAATATTAAATTCTGCTGAGACATTCCTTTCACAAAATGTTACACAATATGGATAAATATTACACAAAGTAGTAACAACCATTCTATCAACTTTTGCTTCTCTTGCATCATCATGGATTTTGTAGACAACAGAAGTGGAATGACAGCCAAATCACAACAATGCTGATCTAAGAAGATTGCTGATCATATAAGCTCAAGCAGTTGGAGTGTTTTCTGATCATAAAGCCATTTGATCATCATTCTTCTAAGATAGACACTTCAATATGGTGTCTAAATCAACTTGGTACTGCCTAGTTGACCATGAATTTCAGTTATGATTCTTCTGTCGTTTCCACATTATATTGCAAACATAAGTTGAAAAATAAAACTGCTGCTTAGCTCCAGCACATGTAATCCCACCCATGCTGATGGAAATGAGGTAACTAGGCTAATTCCTTGGAAAGCAGATAGCGAAACGCGAAGTTGTGAGGAATCCACTCGATGTTCTTGCCAAGTTTTCTGTGCCGACACTCCTGAATTCTTTTCCGCAAACAATGAGGCAGTAAATGCTCTATCATTTCCATCAAACCGGCAGGGCAAAGTTCCAAATCCTTGGCAAAAGACTCCACAATCTTTGGTATATGGAGTTTCTTTTCTTTATGTACAATGAATGTTGATTGGATGTATTCTTCCTTTGCAGCCTCCAGATCCTCAAACACTCGCTTAGGAGTATATACTCGAACCTGAACAATCGCAATTCATTGCTTCAATGAGGAGCATAAGCAGGCATACAAATCATGAATAATGGAACATACCGCAGGATCAGAATAGCTTCCTGCACAAAGTGCAAAATACAAGCGAGGTTCAGGATGATCAATAGAATAAGCTTTCCTTCCATCTCCAACCTTGAATTTTGTCTTGGAAGAAAATAGCTGCCACAGCCACTGCATCCAGATATATGCCATCATTATTAGGAAACCTTTGTTAAAACTGAAACTAAACCACACTAGCAGGCAATGTTGTTAAATAGAAGTTTCAGAGAAGCATATTTACCTGTCCTGGACGGAGAAGCCGACATCCCAGAATATAACTCTGTATCATGTCTACATTAACTGTATGACCCCCAACATTGTATGCTGCCTGAAACATACAACAGCTTTTAAATGGTGTTATACATGCTTTCTTCTTGAAGATGAGCGGTGAAGTTTTTCTCACCTTGAGTATTAAGGACATCCTTTTCATATTATTTTGTGGAATGCCGTATACTAAATATGCCTGTTGGGCAACATAATGCAATGGAATGCATTAGTTCAGAGACTAGAAGTAAAACTGCAAAAAGGAACAAAACAGAGTAGAATCTTGAGGATATATAATGAGCTTTAGAACCTCACATGCATCACAAGTGCATTGTGCACATTGATCCAAAACGCTAGTTTTTCCTCGTGTTTCATCTTCCTAGGATTAACCCCTTCTAGCTGAGAGACAAGTGACCTGAAACAGGATTAACCAACAGTAGCATTAGACCACATGGTGCAAAGTGCATTTTGTCAGCTATGGTCACTGAACTCACCTAAAATCTTGCAGCTTATGTTGAATATCTCTCAGCTTTTGACTATCTCTACAAATGTGTTGGACCTTGGCCATTGAGCAGTATGGTCCACTGAATTCCTTGGAGGCTCCAATATGGAAAGGATTGTCAATTGATGAGTTGAAGGATGAAAAGTTCCCGTACTGGGGGCTCCATATGTCACCATGGCCTTGTGATGGAAACTCGTTTGGTGATGAAGAGACTGAAATACGTGAGGAAGCATAATCAGGATTGATCAAAGGTGGGTCTGCAAGTTCACAATATATGGCTGAGATCCTCCTGATCATCTCCTCAGAAAGCCAGTTAGGCGTCTCTACTACACCATAGCGAATAGAGGTTCCAAGATGATCTGCTAGACTGGTTGCATTTGAAGTACCATTCCAAGCTTGCTGAAAAGAAAACGAAAGAGAACAGAATTTACAAAAAGTTACTAGTTTTTACCAAAGTTTAGTTGTTTAAGGAACTTTGCAGGAATGATTGCTAGGAACACTTCAAATCAATCAAGTTACCTCCAGCATTGACAGTGGGAGAGAATGGTATGAGTCTATGGCTCTGACTATAGATCGCGTTGGAGGAGAAGTTCCAATAGACCGCTGAGATATTGAGGAATGACATCGATGAATGCTGGAATCTAACAGTTTTTCCAGTCCCCAAGTGCCATTGCATTCCTTGGTTAGTGAAGTAAGATGACTTGCATTATCAGTGGAATTGTCCTTAACTGACACGATATCATTTCTAGGAACTGCTGGAAACATTCCTCTATGTGCGTCTGAACTCATTTTGAATCTCTCATCCTCCCTTTCATCCTTGGTTGACAGAGATGATGCTTGTTGGTCAAATGTTTTTCTATACAGTGAGAGAAGATATCGTTCCATATACACTACTTCCAGTTCCAATACTGCAATTTCCTTCATCAGATCCTTAGCGGGCTGCAATTTCAGTAAAATGAATGTCGCATTGCTGTTAGAAGCAGTTTCACTCAGCCTATTGCTAAGGTGAGAAAGGGAAACAGCTAGGCAAAGCATTTAAGCATAGCAGCAGATATGTATGCATTGGCAAAATGTAACTTACTATGTGATTTACAACAAGAAACCTTACCTTGGGGATTGACTTATCAGTCATGATATCATGGGAAAAAGACCTACTACTTAATGCCTTCTCCAAGGCACGGCGCACCAAAACCTGGTCCTGCAATCGGTCTTGAAGATCTAAAATCTGCATGAGGAAACAACTTGCAGTAAGTGAAAAGATTGTTGCATTCTAGAATATAAAAAATAACAAAGACTCTTCTCTGTTTGTCCTTTTTCTTCTCAGCTGTGGACTGTTGGATAGTTTTTCTCAAGCACTGGTGAATTATATAAATTACAAGTGTTCATAGCTTCCTCTGCAGATTGACCAAATTTCTGGTCTAAACTTGCAATGGGTAGCTAAAAGTTAAGAGCAAAGCATCTAGAGAGACTTCCTTGAAAGGAACTAACTTTTACAGAGGAGAAATAAACAGGGTTCTTGAGCAAGTACTGATATTAGCAATCTTAATGAATTTCTTAAAGCTTTTACACAGTTAGCACAGAAATAAGTCAAGAAATATATCCACCTCCTGCTTTAATGAATTTTGAACCTCTGTGTTAGGAAATTGCCTCTTCTTGACTTCAACACAGTCCTCAAGCTGTCCCATTTTCTTCTGTGAAACAAAATTAACAATCAAGCAAAGTTAACCTTAACAGAAGCAGATATACTTGTAAACTGACTACAGATAGTTTATTGCTAAAAATCAACCAGTAAAGGCTTACCGATTTAAGGTGACAAAAATCTTCAAAGATGCTGTTTGGTTCTTGTTTAGCAACATCAAATTTTCTTTGACATGGATCACTGTCAATGAAAAGAACAGAACTGATCATGATAGATAGCAAAAGACATCGAAGAAGCATAAGTTCTTCTGTTTTTTACCCTAAAACATGGTCCATCAGCAGCTAAACATGAACAACCAGAACAAGTGTGTGAGACTTTGATGATTATTCACTGACTAGAAAGAAAAATGGAGGCAAAAGAAAAAATGAGTTCATGGTTTCTATTAATAGAGATCTATTTCTAAGATCACTTGCAGAAGAGCCATATATCTAACAGCTGCTAGTATCTGCTGGGCCAAAAAAAGTATAGAGTATGGGCATGAAGCTACACCAATAGTATTATGAAGTTACAACAAGTAAAGGCTACCAACTGATAGCCATAACCAGAAACCATCATATACTATAACTTCTACTTCTAGGCTTGTACCATAGCAGAAATTTAAAACCGAAAAATAATTGTAAAACATAGACTCAGCAAGAAAAGTGTTCCTAGTCGTACCTAAGAAAGAAAGCTACTTATTTGCTAGCCTAAAAATGTTAAAGGTATGGACATGGAGCTGCACCAATATTAATATTTAGATACAGAATATTTCAGCTCTATCTCTTCCCAGAAACCATCTTTTTTATGATTTCCAGTCCTAGCACGCCTTCAGAAGGATAAAATAAGATTAGCAGCAATAATGATTATTTTACTACTAAAGAAAACTGTGAAGCTACCTATTAGAATGCTTGTGCCTTGAAACTCTTACCTCCATGGACTTGAACTGTTTAAAAGTTGAACCAGCCCGACACTTCACTACATGCATTGAGGCAAATAAGTTGTCTTTAGACCCCACAGCTGAGGATTTTCTGAGAGAGCATTAAATGGATGGCAAATACTACCAGAAAGTATTGACATGCACTAAGCAAAGAAAAATACACTTCATGAAGGAAACGTCCAAAAAACATTAAATGATAACAGAATAAACTCTGTTTATAAACAAAAGAACCACCTTGTATGGAGAGAGACTAGTCATGCAAATGGGCTCCTTTTCTTTTTTTCTTTTTTTCAAAAGCTGAGCAGAAACTAGTGGTTCGAAAAACCAAAGTCGGGTTTTAGCTATATCTATGCGAGCCCCCAAAAACCAGTTGTTTTATTGACATGTAGCATAAAACTATAGCAAGTATGATGCAAATATAACATGCCTATGGATAAGTGCTATACATATAGTGTCTCAAATAGATAGTGCTTAAAGGGGTTGTCAGTTTTTGACTAGTCCCTTTGTCTTAGAAAGCAATGCCACCTTTGAAGCTTTTGCTATGGTGGGCTTTTAGCATTGCATGAAAAGAAGCAAATGATCAGTTCATGGCTTTACCTTGTAAGATCTTAGAGGTGATGCTTAAAAGTGATTCAAAAGGAAGGAAGAGACAAGAAACAAAGAGGTTACTGACTTGTGCTGTATATATAGCAATTAGAGTTCATGGGATTTGAGCTTTAACGAAATTTAAACTTTGCACTTCATTTGGCTTGTATGCCATTTAACTTTGAAGAAAGCATGAATACAATAACAATATATATAGAGATCAAGTTACTAACCTAACTAGGGGATCATCAAATATTCAAATTATATATCGTGTCATGTCTGCCATGCAACAGGACCATGTTTATCGACTAATAATAGTGATTTAATGATTTTGATACTGAAAATAATTGAAGTATAATGTTTATTTCATTCATAACAGTTGGGTTTTCAATCCCATGATTCTCCTGTTCAAGTACTTGCAACACGTGCAAAGATTATACTTGTTGAAAAGCTGGGAATTGTATTAAATATGGATGCAAAGTGATCCTCCTTTGATACTCATCAGCTATATTGTCTATATTTTTCCAATCATAAAACGAAAGGGCTCGTAGCCAGCGCTAGCTAGCACATTCTGCACTAGAGAAGACATTAACAGTGGCGTTGGTGGTCTGTTAGAACTAAAAAGAGAGAAGCATTTAGAAAAGGTGAAGGGACCTTAAAAGGGCTGAAAGGTAGAGGTCAAAGGAAAGGAAAAAATACAATAAGATTGTTTTGATATGAAATGACTGGTTTGGTGGGCTAACCATTGCCTAACCATGCAAAGCTCCTTTTTTCTAGTCAAAAAAACAATACTTGCTGGGGAAAGCCTCTTGCCTTTATTTTGGGTAGAGTGCCATATACATGGTAAAAAACAATTAATTAATTAAAAATAACAACATTGAAGGTCATACCCCCCCAAAGATGAAGAAAAAAAAACAAAAAGATTCTAACGGTTGCTCTAGTGGGAATTATTTTGAAGGGGCACGTTTAACTAGAGTTCCAGGACCTTGCTCCGATTAGAGGCGGAGCGAAAGACACAAAAATAAACAAAGCATTGGGTAAAAAATTGACTGATGTTCTGTAGGCTACAGTGTCAACAGAAATTTTGATAGTGTTTAAAATTTTTTATTTTTTAAATCATTTTAATATATTAATATTAAAAATAAATTTTTAAATATAAAAAAAATTACTGTGATACATTTTTAAAGAATATTCTAGAAAGTAATTATTACCGACAAACTCAAACACTTTGAAAATGTCCTTTTGCTGCCAAAAATAGGGAGGGAATTACAGATGATTTCAAGATTTTTTTTTCTTTTATTTATTTTTGGACCAAAGTATATCCACACTGACTGGGTTCTATGACAAGATAAATGGCACTGATCCACTAATTTTATTTTTTTTTCTGGCTTTTCCTTTGCCTTTGGCTTACACAGAAAATATGGAGTCGTCGACAGAATGAGTAGGAGCAATACACCTGTCAAAATGTTAACCCTACGCTGCTACACAAGCCTAACCACATGGGATGATGTCACTGCTCTTCTTGTCTTTGGCGACTCCCAGGTCCTCTGTAAGTACATGTCTGAAATGCCCTTAAACTCTTTTAAGCTTGGATACATGTCGTTTGATGCAAAGGAGAAAACCACAGACGACAAACTATCATAGGCTGACAGGCTACATGTCGTTGATGCGTTCGCATATCCCACAGTTTTTATATTTTTAATCACATCCCTTCATATTAATTAATTTTATTTTTGAATGGACTGTAGATAAGTTTTGACCACAGATCGTATCTCAAGAAGTTTCTAATTTGGATCGAGGTGATGGGTCAACTTGGAAAATCCAATCATATAATCATAGATTATAAAGATGTTTAACTTTTTAAACAGGCCATCGATTTCATAAACTTATATAAAACCAATAACAAACAAAAATCCAATCCAAAATCCAAGAGCAATTTGACTTGATGGAGAGCAAGATACTCGAGATTTGCAGAGCAACGTGACACAGAGAAGTTTCCGATTTGGTGGTATGAGGTGCGGCAACTCTGGCAGTACCATAGTAAGATTGAATCAAATTATAGATTTTAGTTTCTATCTACCGATAAAACTTGATATAGACAAAATGACAGACAAGAGTCTCGTTCTTGAACAGGACAAGCATCAGTTTTCAAAGGAAAGGAAACTGACAGACATGCTCCCTGGTGTTTATTTAAAATGTTGGCACTTGCATTTATTGTTTTTGTTTAACCCAAAAACAAACAAAAATCTCTACGAACTACGAAACCCATTTGATTTTGTGCAAAATGTCTAATGTACACATTAATTAGCATCTCTAAAAGACGGTGTTGGAAGGCAAGTCCACATCTCTATAATTTTTTTCAACCATCTGTTAGCATTTTCGGACCAGTTTCATTCACTATTCATATTAAAAACCAGGAGAATCGTGAGAGTCTCTCTGTCTGTAACTTATAGTCTTGAATTTAAACCCTAACGACATGAGAAGAATTATACCTCGAAGCCATTCAAACCCCTCATGCCAAATCTCTATAACTAATGGAATAGAAAGAATAAGATCTGATTAAAGGAAAATGTTCTCATTGGGAGGTCAACTGGCTAGTGATAATGGGTTTCAAACAATTAACTTAACGTCAGGTTCCATTTTTTAACATCGAATTTCATGCCGAGACTAACGCGTTCTTGACTCCCGTCATACAGGAAGAGCCTCGTGGAATGGTATTATAGAAACCCAGGAAGAGACACATGAAGAAAGTGAAGTTTCCAATAGCAGCTTAGTCAATGCCAATGATGAAAGATAGAACAACCAAAGGCATCTTCTGTTGGTTTTTGAGCTCTCTCATTTCCTGTTGCCTGCGAGTCTGATGACAGATTACAAATTTTCCTTTCTTCAAAAAAAAGAGGGGAGAAGCTTAAATTGTTATTCATTTCATGTACAGATATCAGGCTGTGCAATCACTAACACCAAAGTAAAAAAATCTGAGCTTCACAGACAAAACCTAGAATCTAAGATCCTAGGGTTTGTCTAACCCCATCAAACACACAAGTTGTTGCTCTGGTGGATATGGCAAACCCACAACCAAAAAGGCCCTTCTAAATACTCCTAAGCCCTAGTGTAACTATCTAATTAAATTATTTATTTATTTATTTATTGTATATAATAACTATTTTGATTTCTGCATCTGCATGTTTATTTGCACAAAGGAAGGTGAAAAAGAATACGAGGAGCTAACCTGCCACCAGTAAGACTATCATCATTTGTAAAATTACGACAGATATGTTTCAAGTCCAGCTCAAATCTCTCAGGGAGAGAGTATTACCAATCTATCACCAACCAGTGTCCTGATAAAAGGCTATGTACAATAAAAAAACAATAGGTAGACATCGAAAATCAGATTTGACTTCCAGAATATCCTAGGGTAACAGGCAAGCACTTTGATGCTTAATCCACCAATTATCAATTCCATAGCAAAAAAAAGAGGGTCCTGAGTTAGAGCTGTACAGCAGTATATATGGAGTCTGCAGTCTCTGGGTTCAGTTCCTGTCTACAATCTCTGCTGGCAAGTTCAGATCAAAAAACCCACCACCCTCCTTTTTAGCACGCTTCCGATAAGAGCATCCACTATCATCTGAACTCCCAGAGCCAGAAGGTCTGTCATGTTCTGATGTCCCACCTACAATGCAAATTTGTCAGTGCACCTTTTAAAAAATACACGAGCCTCAATTAGCTTTCTAACCTTGCATAGTCTTATTGGCACACACGCTATAACCCAAGATCTAATACATAAAAAGAGAGCATACTCTATAAGAACCGCAATGGCTCCCTACTCCACGTTGTAGACAAAGTATAGCAATAACAATACAAGACCTCATTCTGCATGTCACAAGATATGGTTGAATGAATAAAAGGTTTGAGATGTATACTTTCCCAAAATCAAGGATTTTGGGAAAAAGAAGAAGATTGCTTATAAATAACTTCTGGCAGCATTATAGTAGAGCATTATGTGATTCACAAAATTGGACATTCATTTAGAATGGAATAATGCTTTTCTTTTCAAAGGTATGAACAGTCTTTCCATCCTCCAAACAGACAGCCCTTGCAGTTGAAAATCTGACAAACAAAAATCAACTGAAAGATTTTACAAAACAATAAAGGGCCCAACTCAAAAAAAAAAAAATGCTGGCAAGAATGAGCGCCACAGATGCAAAATCACCTGACAATTTACATATAGTAGAATATAGACATGCAATAATTACCTACAACTTCCACATGATTCTAAAGAAGAAATAGATAGTTAAAATTGTTTTTGATGCAACACTACTGTATGGCTATTAAATGGCGGACAGAAAAAAAAGTAGTTTTTCTCCTCTACTAAAATGAAGCGACATTGTTAGAACAGATTCAAACTCAAATTACCACTTGGTAGGTATTCATCTGTAGAACCAAGTTTGGTGTTCCAACAAGAGGAAAGTTCCGATGCCCTTTCAATGCCCTTCGACTTGTAAGGAGCTATATGATGGGTGCCTAGATGAAGAGAACCCAACAAATCGCTCTCAATGCATTCATACCTGCAAATCCCTTTGTTAGTTTATGAGTTACAGTTTTTTAAAGATATTCAAAGCCATTGTAATCAGACTCACATTTTCTGACAGAGGGTATCAATGGTCACAGACAGATTGATGACGCGCATCCTTATATCCATAACTTTATCCTGACTGAACTGCTGAAAGGGCTCCTCCAGAAACATGGAGAGTTTCTCAACATTCGACTCAAGCTGCTGTTGCTGATCCTCAAATAGATTCTTTTTTATTTCCCTTTCCTCGTCTGTCATCTCGTCCTTAAAAAACTCTTCACCAAACATGTAAAATGCAAACGGGTACGAATAAGAAAGAACCCGTCTTGATCTGAAAAGTCTGTTGAGTCCATTAGTTACCCAGCTGAAATCTTTGAGTCTCAATTCCCTCTCTTCTGCAACGGACACCTTGTCTAGGATTGATTCCTTCAGTTTACTTTCAAGCTTAAAGGAATCTGTATGAGCCTTGAAGCGGTTATGATAATGCATATATCGATAGAGATCCCGTTTTGCCCTTTCGGTTTGTTTCTCTCGGTCTTCTTTGTAGCGACCACAACTGTGACCTGCTATTCTTGACCAAGTGTGGTCTCTACCAGTAGCTCCACCACACACCCAACTGTGACAAGTGAAAAGGAGAAGGACAAAGTTTTAATGCCAACTTCACTGAAAGATATTATCAAAAGAATAAACATGTTGCAGCAATGCAGTAAATCAGTAAAATGAATCCACAAGAGATTGGTAGTGATGTAGGAAGAAAAAGGCAAAAAATAGCTAACACAGCCTTTGGCTGGTTGTCTGGGCTGAACAACCAGAAAAAAGAGATTATTTTTTATAGTAGCAGCACTTTAAATGCTAGCAAAATCACAAGTAAAATCTTTGCCCTTAAAACAACTAAATCTTATCCGTCCAAACTAACACCATATATATTATGTAAATAAGCTATTCAAAGAAAGACCCTAATTATATGAAAGCTACTGCAGTTCTAGCTCCTGCTTCAGGTAGTCAGCCACACTAAGTCAAACTCAACAATCCCAGCAGAAAAAGGGGCAGTCAAGTCATGGTAGACCATTCTGACAGGGCTGTATGAGTATGGAGGCATATTACCATGACTAATATTCAAGAAATGGAGAACAAATTTTTAAAATCCACAAACCTATGTTACAACCATACACATCTAATTCCTTTCCTTTTGGTCAAACAAGCATCAAGTTGCAAATTTACACATCAATGAGAGAGAGACAGGAAAGTATGCTGACCAAAATGACTGTCCACAGATGCAGCTAACAAGGTTGCAGCCACCATTTTTCTCGACAGGTTTGTAGCACTTTGGACAAGGCTTTGTATGAACCGTGATCCAGTTAACAGTTTCAGATTCATCGTGGCACTTCTTGCTCCAGCGCTCCCACATTAAGCATGAACAAGGCGAGTGTGCTTCTGATAAGCAACTGAAACAAAACTGCAGACCACATGAACATTCTACCTCGCAAAATTCATCCTCCTCAACTCGTATAGCTTTCCCGCAGTGAGGAATGCTCGGACACCATTTGACCATTTTATTGTCCTCAATATACGACTCAAGAAGAAAGCGATCAAATTTCTCTGCCAAATTAGGATGCCTTCTACTTACTAAATTCCTGACAATAGCTTCATCACAAATTGCACTACATCTGTGTGCCATGCACTGGATGCGCCTGCTCTGGCCCTCATTTATTTTTATAATGAAGTGTTCTGTCCAGCCTTCAAACAGCAAAAGAGATATAGTTAGAAACAAGGTGTTTAAAAGAAAAGGAAGCTATGAAGAGGTTAATCATGATTGAAACATCAGCATTGGGTATATCCCCATATAGCATATCAATACCACCAATACATTCATAATCATCATCAGCTGCTAAAGCTCCAAATATCAGTTCAAAATGGCTCTACAACTGGCAAGCACAATTCAAGGATCTTGAATTGGAATTCAACAGACTTAGGTACAAGTATCTAAAATAAAACTGTAGACAACCATACTAACTTTGACCAACTGACAAAGTCAAAATTAACCATATTTATAGAATTATGCATATCAGAAAAGATATAACCACGGCTGTAAGAAGAAAATCAATCATTAAGAATGGGTGAAGTGCTTACAATTGTTGCAGAAACAATGGCCACATTCCATTCTTGTGGCGTTATCAGCAGTTGCATCCTCTATGCATATATCACAAGTTATTGTAGAAGATGAACTCGGTGGCACTTCATCATCAACATTTTCAACCACAGTAACACCTGCTTCAGTAAACAAACACGATTTCCCTTTCTCCACAAGCACTGCAAGTAGCTTTTCAACATCCCATCGATAATGGATCAATAAAGTCCGTGCATGGTGTTCTTTTAGTGATAGCAAATCCATGACTCTCCGCAAATCTTCCCTCTAAATCAACAAATCCCAAATCAAAATATCAATAACTGGAACTATAAAGTACATATACAAGAAGACAGTTCAAAAGGTTCGATTTTTTTTTTCTCGCTTTTAGAAGTATACCTGTGCAGCCAAGAGGGACTCTTTAGTGATCACCTGCAAGAAATCCAAAAAGGGTCACCAAATACAGAAACCACACTAAGAACCCAGCAACTATCCACACATAATCTTCGATTTAACCAACGATTCGAGCTCCATAAAGCTACCAATCACCATATTTTACTTCTAACAGATATAACTGCCAACACACAATCTTCAATTTACAGCTTGATTAAGCTACTAATCACCAAATTTTACTTCTTTTAGGGCTTTTTTTTTTCTCAAAATAGAGATTAAAAAAAAAAAACTAATAAACCAAAAAGCTCAACAACTTACGCACAAAACACCCATTAACTCAAAACAATCACCAGCTACACACACAACATTAACAAATTCCTCGTTCAAATACCTCATGTCGCCCCAATTAAATAAAGCACAACCAAATTAAACACAGAAAACCTCGTAGATAAAACACAAAAAAATCGCCACCAAAACACATAAAAGTTCAATCTTTTTCAAGCTGAAAATCAAACAAACACAACAACCACAGAAAACAAGCATACCTTAGTAGTTGAGCCCTTAGGTGGAGCCCACTGTAAAGCAGAATCGTCATTGTCGGCAAGGCCGTCATGCGAGTCACCATCATCGGCGTAATAGTAGTCCTCCTCTTCACTAAATCCATAATCCTCCTCACCCTCCATCTCTAATCAATTACAACTAAAATTATTCAAAATTGAATCCAAAATAATATGATTATCTTTTATGTGTCTCTCGTATATGTAACAAAAGCTGCTGAAATTGTGTTAATTTGACGGTGGGGACTCAATTGTTGAGTCGAAATCGGTGATCGACGGTATTTTCCGGCGAGATCGAGGTGGCCGGCGAGGGAGATGTGTGTGTGGGTGTGTGTGTTGAGAGAGAGAGAGAAAGCGAGCGAGATGTATAGAGAGAAGAGGCTTACAGCAGAAGCATTTTGTAGAGAGAGAAGCTCATAGGGACGCGCTTGTAATAGAAATGAAATTTAATTATTTACTTTTTTTTAGTAATTTAATTTAATTTAATTTCTTGCCATGTAAATATTTCGGTCTTTTTAGATATACATTTTAGGTAGGAAATAATGGTTGTAACGGTGCCGTTATAGGAGTTTTTGAGAAAAAAAGCAGTGCCGGTTTTGGTGTTGCTGAAAAAGTCTTGGTTGTGGTTTGTTGTGAAGGTTTTTTTTATATATATATATATATATATATATATATAGAGAGAGAGAGAGAGAGAGAATTATTTAATTCCAAGTACAACTAAGTGTTTTTCTAGGATTTTTTTGGCTTAATGCTGTTGCCTTTTATGACCATATTTATCGGATACTTTAGTCTTTACGTGAACACTCTTTTTTAATTGGATAAGAAAAATAATTTTAGTTTTAATAGGTTGAGGTCTTGTTCTCATTGTAATTCAATGGTGTTTTTTTAAAAAAATTAATTTTTAATTTTTAAATTATTTTTATTATTATTTTGATATATTGGTGTTAAAAATGAATTTTAAAAGATAAAAAATATTTTAATATTATAAAGTAAAAAATATTTAAAAAAATAATATATATCCTAATATGAGTCGAAGAATATTAATAAATTATAACACTAAAAACTATTTATGAGATAGTTAATTCTCTTCTGAAAATTTTGTTCTATAATAATGGTTTTGTACTGTGATGGTGAAAGATAACAAAATAACAATTTTTCCCCTTCTTCTTCCTATTTATTCATTAGAATTTGGAGTTGCACCGAATTTGACGCAAATATAAACTCGAGTTCTTCAGAATCTTATCTTAGCTAATAAAAAAAAAAAAAAGA
>Ga0307517_10003662_pt1 | contig 23891 bp, 19 predicted proteins | sample 23_EM_MG_FD_194515 | JGI IMG/M metagenome (GOLD analysis project Ga0307517, IMG submission 194515) | Populus trichocarpa ectomycorrhiza microbial communities from riparian zone in the Pacific Northwest, United States - 23_EM | ecosystem: Host-associated > Plants > Roots > Unclassified | place...
CCCCCCCCCCCCCCCCCCCCCCCCCCCCCCCCCCCCCCCCCCCCCCCCCCCCCCCCCCCCCCCCCCCCCCCCCCCCCCCCCCCCCCCCCCCCCCCCCCCCCCCCCCCCCCCCCCCCCCCCCCCCTTCTATTATTGTGGGAAGATCAAGTCGATAGCTTGCAGGCTTCGCGCCCACATCTTTAATTCATCTCTTTCTGTAAATTTTTCAAGTCTTTTTTTTCTTGTATAGTTATTTATCCTTTCCCTCTTCCCCTCTCCCCAAAGATAGATAAACTGTATATAGTGTTTTTTTTAAATAGAAAATTGTGGTGTACGAGCATAGTGTGATAGTGCCAGGATTCTTGAGGCGATTGCTAACAACTATATAAAGACTGTACCCACAACATAATGCAAGACTGGTTTCCATAAGTGATAAGACCTACGTTGATGGATATCATAGTAATAGAACGTATTTAGCTGATACCAGCGGGACACCGGCAATATTGCCGTTAGTATTGAGGGTGGCGGATCCTGGCACCGAGGTTTTTCATGTCACGTATCGGTTTCATCCACCTCGCGCTCAATTTCTTAGTATGAAACATACCAGTAGAGAATCGAGCAAGAAAATAGGCTATGGCAGATATTTAGAGAGTATTATACAAGACTCTCGGGCAGAAGCTGTGAAAGTGTCGCCGAACGGCAACACGCCAATAGCATGGGTAAACACCTCCAGACGGTGTGCGGAGATCCGGGAGGAGTCTTTCAACTCCAATCCTGCGGATGTCGTAATACAAGCTGGGGGATCAGGGGACCCATTATGCCTAATATTTCCATTTGCCGGTGAATTAGAGGGGTGAGTGAAAGTGCTATGAATTGCTTCTCTCTCTTTTTTTCTGTATGATATTGTTTAGGTTTGTTTGGAATTGGCGCCGGGTTATGGCATGCTGAACTGCGGTTCGAATCAAGTTATAGAACTGGCTAGCGCACCTGTGGTTAAGCTGTCGTTGCCTGTATGCAGGGGCTAGGCAGTTGAAGCTGTGCTCTTATGCTGGTTCCTCTTTGTGTAACTTGAGTATATTTGCTTGCGCTTTTGGAGCAGCCGTGTTTGGAACGGCCAGTTGGTGGCAGAAAATCGCTAGTATGCTATGCTACAAACACTATTCAAAGGATAAACTTGTGGAGAAAGCAGAAGGGGGTGAAGCTTAATACGAGGCTCAGGCTCAGAAAGCCGTCTTGTAAACCTCGCAAACAAAGTTCGGGAACCACGCTGGGATCTTGAAAACAGCGGATATTGCGGGATCCTGGCGCTCATGGGAAATCTTGAAACGTACTTTCAATTAATCATTTCCGGGAATGTGATATACTCCCTCCATTTCCAAAATAAACTCTTCAATTTAACGGCTTGCTCCTACAAATTCACACAAAAACACTCTCTGAACATAGAAGTAAACGGCGAATTCCTAGTCAGCTACTATCTAACAAAGTACACATCATGGCCGTTGCCGCTCGAAAGCAAAAGCGTGCAAAAATGTCCTCCCACCTCAGCCAAGAAGAGAGGCCGCCATGCAAACCTGTTCTCCACCTCCTCCATTGCAGAGCGAAGCCTGTCCTGTGGCCAGGCATCCACCTGGAGGGAACACCGAAAGCTCTAGCCCCTGGTCTTGCTGGGCCCGCCATACGTTCAACAAAGCCTGGTGGGGCAGGATTGAATACCGGATCTGTGGAGATTGCAAAAAGGTGCAACGTGAGATCTGTTATGCCTCTTGGATCTGATACGAATGCGAGGGGTTTAATGGCCTTGGTGAATGCCGGTTTGGGAGCGATGGAAAATGTGTCGAGTGGGGTTATTTGGGTCATGAGCGGAGGTGTCGGGGTAATTGCCCCAGTGGAGGATTGGGTTGTTAAGTTGGGGGGGACTTTAATTGGACTTTTTGGAAATTATTTCGATCGGTGAAATTACGAACGTCTCTTGGGAGCCTGATGAGATTCATGAATAGGCCATTGCGGCTCTTCACCTGCTCTAAGAGGTACTTAAAACTCTTCTGCATCCATCTATACTAGACCAAGATGCTCCGACTCAGAGTTAGTAGTTCTGACAAGTTGACAGCACTTTCATCATCTTCGCTACACATGTCTGAGTCCTAGTCCCCCCCTCTTGTCCATTAACCTTAGGCTCATCATCCACTCTTTCAACCCTCTTCTCTCCACTGTAGCCTTATTACACTTCCTCCCCCTTTCCTGCTTAAAGAAAAAATCTAAAATAAATGAATTGGCCAGCACAATACGGCCATGTAAGGCTCCACTTACCAGAGTCTTAGGTGCTGCGTTTGGTTGCGTCTGGTGCGTAGTGTGGTAGGGTGGTTGCGTCCTGATTCGCGATTTGCGTTCTGCCATCCTGTGCATCTGATGCACTGGACGCTCAGAATGGAAGCTATTATTTTTGCCGATGAACTTTATGTTATTTAGTTTCACTAATTATATAACTATTGAGAGTTATAATATTATTGTGGATTTAACTATGTTACGCTTGTTAAATTACAACTAGGTTCTCTAATTGGGTTGTAATTACCTAAAAACATTTGGTATGAAGGGATTGGTGATACTGGAGGGATAAGACATCAAAATGGATAGTATAGGAGTCCTTTACCTTTAATTAAAACATATTATAAAACAGGTCATATGTGATAATTTTGTCACCTGTGTAGGACCCATGACTCCTAATATGTGTTATGTGCAAAAATCATTATATTATATTATTTGATTTTACAATTGTAAGTCATAAATAAACAATTAATTATAATAGAACAATCATACCTTACCCCCTAGTTATGTAAAATACTATGAGTCAAGTGACATCATAGTGTGAAAAGTAAATACCTATGACTAATAAGTATTAGTTATGGGAAACCTGCCTTGCTTAGTCACTATTTGTAACAGTAAGATATGGATCAGGTGGATGTGGATCAGTCAGGTCTGAAGGTGACTATTCACCAGTTTTGCCAAGACTTGCACGTTTTCAGCCTCACAAGGATATTAGGGGTCCTCAAGGTAGAATCGCCACGGTTGTTCCACAACTTAGCAGGGGTTAATTCTGGCCAATTATGTCTAAAATCGGTGGTGGAACTTTGAGTACCCCTTCAACCGTCATCAAGCAACGGTCTGGGCCAAGCCAGAAAAATAAAAGTGGTGTTCAGGCCGTATCCTCCAGCCTTCGCATCATGAAGCTGGCATCACCTTTCAGAAAAGGCAGAGGCTGAGTAAAGCGAACTCAGGTGAGAGGTTGATGAAGAGGATTTCAATCGTAATCCATTTGGAAAATTTCAGCTATGATACGATCCCCACTTTCATCACGGCTCAACTATGCCCAGCATTTATTTCACATGATTCACAACATCGACTAACTCTTTAAGCTTCTTTAGTTCCAGGGAGCTGACTTGAGGAGTGGAAATTGTCCCCTCAAGTTCCCTTACCATCTTGGCACCTTTTAGCCAATCGTCTCCCAGCCCAAATTGAAAGACCACCGTGGTGATGCTACCTTGAGGACCCCTATTGAGTCAGATGCGAGTACTGGTAATAGTCATTTAACACTTATTTTTTTATTTGAAAATCCCAAGTTTCGCGTCGCTACCCCATACATACGGTATTGTGTCCGTGCGCCCCAAGAATCTGAGCTTTCAGCCCAGAGTTTGGATTTTTGAGTGAAAAGAAATAGGTGCTAAATGACTCCATTAATGAGCAATCGTCCGAAACTCAATGTCTTACAATTTACGATATCGCAAGTTGCCGATGTTTTAAGTCAATTTTGATGATTGAAATGTTAAGACCCAAATATCCGGAGGGCAGTCCACATAATTCCCCCAAGTTGTCTTTTTTTACCGGGATTCTGGATATGGCAACCGGACCCCTACGGTACCTGTGCTAGTGTTGAAGCTTGTCATCCACCTGAAAAAAATAATTATGATATCTGCGACCTGCAGTAACATGTCAACGCCCGACAACCCCCTCCAACTGCGAGACTCCCCACTGTCTAATACCGGTACCCAACTACCGACTATAAAAACTATTACATGACCCCGTCTACTACCCTAGGGTCGTGGGAAAATCTTCAGCATTGGCTCTCCTTCATTCAATTCTCTTCCGGAGGACTCCAATCCCTCTACAACATTCCCTTCTCCACCGGTCCTTCTCCCACTCTTCGTTCTTAAAAATGAAGGTCCAATGCACAGTTGTAACCACGCCCACCTCCGATACTCCCGGAACATGCGTCCTACTCCACTTCGATAGCAAGCGCTACCTTTTCGGTCATATCGGGGAAGGATCTCAGCGGGCGTTTGTTGAGCGGACGATAAGGCTTACCAAGATATCCGATATATTTCTCTCTGGCCGTACGGAATGGCAGACTACGGGTGGGTTGGTTGGCCTTATATTGACTATGGGAGATCAGGATGCCGCAAAAAATTCCGATAGTCTCGGCAACCCCCAGGGAATAGCAAGGAAGAAAAAACCTCTGGAGCGAAAAGGGGTTACGATACACGGTGGGGAGAATCTACTGCATACACTTGCTACCACACGGCCGTTTGTTTTTAGGAGAGCGATGAACCTGAGGCTGCGCGAGGTTCCAGTGGTTGAGAGCGCTGAGGGTAGGAAGGAGCAGGCTATCGGGGCACCATATTTCAGGGATGAAAATCTGATTGTTCATGCTATGCATATTTACTCGGAGGAGGACCTCAAGAATTCGACGGAAGAGATTGGGGCGGGGAGCCCATCGGCAGTGGAGAAGGTTGACGTTAGGGCTACCAGGAAGCGCTCGTTTGATGATTTCGCTAGCCTCGAAAAACAACGAGGAACAATTCTCCGCGGTGTTGTAGAGCAAATGTTTTGTTCTGACTGGAGTATGGACACAATGATTGAAGGAGATCCACTTGACGCTCCAGGACCTCCCGCTGATACTCTCGTCGGATCGTTACCCACGCGACCAAGTCCTGAAATGAGCAGAAGCAGGAGCTCTAGCCCGTCAAAACGATCAAAGATGATTCCAGAACGAGACCCAAACCTCTCAACAACCCTCCCGCCATTGGGAAAGACCAGGGCACCTTGGCCAGCGTCAACCGTTCACTCACTCCCGCGGTCACGCCCCACACTCATTGCTCTATCCTATATCGTGACACTACATCCTCAGCGCGGCAAATTTCTTCCTGGTAAGGCTAGGGAGTTAGGTGTCATTCCTGGGCCAGACTTCAGTCGGTTAACAGCAGGGGAAGCAATCACAACTCCTAACGGAAACGTCGTACAACCTGCCGATGTGATGGAGCCTACGAAGCCTGGAACCGGTGTCGCCGTTTGTGACTTGCCGGACACGGGCTATGTCAAAGACTTCCTTGCAAGAGAGGAGTGGAAAAACACTGAGAAGGTTAGGGCTGAAGTTGGGTGTTTTTTCTGGATTCTCGGAAGTGGAGTTTCTGCCGATAAGAGACTTCGGTCCTTCATGAAGCAAATGGGACATTCTAAACACATTATTAGTGCTCCAGATGTCTGCCCCAATGCAATAACTTTCAAGGGGGGCGCAAAGTCATCGACAAAGTTGAATTTGCTAGATGATAAATTCTTTCCCCTACCGTATTTCAGTGACCAAGCACCCTCCCAGGTGGACGAATTCATGGAACCTGCGAGGCCTGGAATGATCTTCGGGATTGAGCCAAGGTGGGAATTCAACGCCAAGGCCGTTGAACTTCCTTTCAGCAGGGAGGCTATCTTACAGCAGACAGAGCCTGCGTACGTTGAGTTAGCGAGGATAGCTCACGAAGGCAATGTCAAGAATCCCGGAGATGATTCCCCATGGAAAGATGTAGAGGTTATTACCTTAGGTACTGGCTCGGCGCTGCCAAGCAAATACCGCAACGTTTCTGCGACCCTCGTTAAGGTTCCTGGTGCCGGAAGTATTTTGTTGGACGCAGGGGAAAATACCTTGGGGCAACTCCGCAGACTATACAACCCTACAGAGCTTAAGGCAGCGCTAAGAGGGCTAAAAGGACTTTATATTTCCCATCTCCATGCTGACCATCACCTTGGCTCCGCAGCAGTCTTAAAAGCGTGGTACAATGAAGTTTACTCACCGGTCAACTCCGAAACTAATCAGTTAATGAACGTTGTGGCACCCTGGAAATTCCTTGCCTGGCTCCGAGAATATGCGGATGTAGAGGAGTTTGGCTTCTCTAAAATCCGATTCATTAGTTGCGAAGATCTCCTCCGGAAAAACCTGGATAACCCTGACTATTCTACCGCCCATCTTCCTGAAGTTCTTGATTCCCTGTCCCTGGCCTCAATCCAAACCTCTCGAGCAGTTCACTGCATGAGCTCTTTCACTACTTCCTGGACCTGGAACAATGGCTTTAAGATTGCCTACTCGGGGGATACTCGCCCTACCAAAGGCTTCGTTGAAATCGGCCAGAACTCAACAGTTCTCCTCCATGAAGCAACATTCGACGACGAACTTCTTCCAGAAGCAATTGCCAAGAAACACTCTACCACTAGCGAAGCTATCAATGCCGGAAAGGAGATGGGTGCAAAGAACATCATTCTCACGCATTTCAGTCAACGGTACCCGAAGCTGCCGATCCTGAGTGCTGCGGAGGAGAACGGACCGGAGGTACTTGTAGCGTTTGATCTTTGCAGGGTTAGGCTTGGAGATGTGAAAAGGTTCGGAACGTTCATACCTGCGTTGAAGGAGTTGTATGAGGAGGTCGATGAGGAGAAAATTGAGGGAGGGGAGGAGGAGGAGGAGGAGCCTGTTGTCGAAGAGAAGAAGGGTAAAGCGGGTAAAGCTAGGGGATATAAACCTGGGGGAAATAAGTCCGAGAAGAAGAGCAAAAAGCGAGCATGAGGTGGTGGATATAGACCCTCGCCCCCGTCTTGTGGGTAAATAGAGCTTGTATAATCTATCGAAATATATTATTCTAGAGCTAGTAAATATAGTACCGTAAAATCTCATGAAATCCGCCATCTCAGGCAGCTCTCTGATCTTCGGATTCTGAGTCAAGACATCCGGAGGGGGATTAGTATGTGCCCAACACAGTAGAAGACTGGCCTACTGGACAACTTGGATCTCGCTAACCGGTATTCGCAATTCCATTAACTTACCGGGCTAAACCTATCCCGGGCGAACGCGCCGATCATGGCTGATAATCTGATGGCGGATTTCAAGGGTTTTTACGGTACTCTATACGTCCAGAAGCGCAGGGGATAGATGTTAGCGTATCATACCTGACGCAATGGTTTCTGCACTTATAGTGGTGGGGTGACATGGCCAGTAGCGTATTTATGGTTGAGAGGTGTCGGAAGGCATTTTGTCTGGGCAGGCAGTGGAGATTTGAGATATTGCTTTCCCAATACTTCACATTGTAAACTCCTTCCGATACGGACTCGAAACCAATAGCAAGCAATGGTTTTGTTCACAGAATTGATTGTGCATCGATCGCCCATACAGCGACCCGCAACTGTTCTACTCATCATGTCAAATACCTTTTGCTTATATCCCGATAACCCCACCACATACATGCAACATGCGAGCCATGTGTGGTTTCGCATGAGGAACTCTTTTCAACTCATGAGTTGACACCCAGGCATCAAACTCGAGAGCTCGGTTTCAAATCCTGCGCTTTTGCCCGTAAGTTGAGGCTCCCGTAGCACAAATAGGGGAGGGGTGCGCTTCCGGGCTTGGGGCATGCGCTGTTGTTTGCGGCTGCACCTACCTCCTCTGTGCAGGTAGCTCAGGAGAGGATTAGGTTGCACATAGGGATTCGGAGCATGTATCAGAGCAGCGAGCACCACGCTGTTATTCACGGGAGCCGCGCACCAGTAGCGGAGGTTCAAACAGACTGTAGGGTTCATCGGGGTAGACCGACCGCTTAAGGCAATTTCACACTTTCAGAACTGTCAAACGACAGCTGCGGTTAAGAGGAGGGGGGGAAAAGAGGAAAAAAAGTTTACAAGTTAAACCACCGAGTGACAATCCCTGACCACACTTAACCCAGGTGCATCCACCACCAACGCTTCTACAAATCCCACCTATTACGCAGGGGTGCTACACTAGCTGAAGAAAGTTAGCCTACCTCACAAGCTACCGTAGATTACCTCGCTTATCGATAACTAATAACAGAACGCCAAGTCTCGGGTGGGAACGTCACTTTGCAATCTCCTCCACCACCAACATTTAGGAACAGGGAGTATAGCTGCCACGGCAGAGAAGGCGCGACAAAAGAAGCGGGGGAAAGTCCGGAGAGAATGGCGCCAAAGGCTTCCACACCACTTGTGTGGGTTGATTGTGAGGTATGTGGAGGGGGAAAGGGAGGAGCGAGAGAATTTGTCGTTGATGCTAATTTTTCACCCCCCTTTTTTTTGATTGGGTTTGCCTGTTTGCTAGATGACAGGACTAAATCCTAGCGAGGATGTCATCTTGCAAATATGCTGCTATATCACTGATTACGAACTGAACCTTCTGGATGAGGAGGGGTACGAGACGGTTATTCATTATGAAAAGGAGGTTTTGGACAGGATGGATGATTGGTGTCAGAGAACACACTCTTCTGTAACCCTCCTCCTCTCCCTCCCCCTCGCCTAGCTAACATTCCCCCCCGGCGACAGACAGGCCTCATAGCCCGCGTTCTAGAATCAACCGTAACTGTCGCCCAAGCTACAGAGGGGCTCCTCGCGTACATTAAGAAATGGGCCCCGGACAGGGGCGTCGCCTTCCTGGCCGGAAATTCGGTGCATTCCGACCGTGTTTTCCTGGCACGCTATTACCCTTCTGTTGTAGAACACCTGCATTACAGAATTATGGATGTTTCGACGGTGAAGGAGGCGGTGAGGATGTGGTGCTCGGATGAAGTGTATGCGAAGGCACCGGTGAAGAAGTTGCGGCATGAGGCGAGGATGGATATATTGGAGAGCATCGAGGAATTGAGGTACTATAAGGGGGTGGTTTTTGATGGGAAGTAGAGGAGGGATGGGGTTTGTTGTAGGACTGAGGGCTGGGATGGTAGATTGAATATATGCTTGCTTCTTTTTTGCTGCCTGTGGCATATGCCTGGTGGTTCTTTGGGTCGGTGGTAGTGGTAAGGAAGTGTTATTGCCTCACCGTTTTTCATGTTGGAACCTACGATCATCAGTATCGAGAGTATCCACAGGGAGAAATCCTCGTCGCCCGCTCCCTCAATTCTCGAAACCCTAGTTCTAATTACATATATCGTCCAAAGCACACAGAATGAATGTGGTTGCCCCAGTATCGAATCCCACTTACCTTATTCTTGTCATTGACCTCCGCCCTGTACTTAAATTAATGAATAGGATTTAGCGGGAAAAAAATGAGTGGAAGTGAAGCCAACAGCCTATCGTCATCAGGTCTCACTCGAGGAAGCTGTTGGAGTCAGTGCGATCCTGAGAAATATCATAATGACTACTACTATCTTTGTTTAAATTTCTCTCTTCGCTGAGCTTGAGCTAAGACCGGTGTATATCTTCCTTATATTCTTTAATGTCGCTCGGGCCTTGGGAAACTATTTATTTGTCTCTTGTGCACTTTATTCGTTGGCCTTTAGTCGGTACTCCTTGGACACAAGGTTTACTCTCAATCTCCAGACCAGCTTTTCCAAGTGCTAGCTAGAATCACAATAAGAAAAGACAAGGAATCGAGTAATAAAGGACCTGTGCGGAATACGGACGAATTTTTCTACTCAACAGACACTATGAATTATATTTCCCGGTGGATAGTATCCGAAGGGATTGACTGCTAAGCGCATGGCATTCTAAAGGGGTTCTCGTTAATACGGTATTGTTTAACATCACATCTCACAGCTCGCTCGGATTTTGGCGGAATTTATGAATGGGGATGTGTCCTAACCTTTCTTCAACCGCAACTCGCAAAGGCATTAAGACGGCCGAATAGCTCAAACTCCATTCTCTCTGCAGCCTTTGGACCGCTCATAATCTCACCCATAATGTCCGAGCCAGGCGGGAAATAATTCTCAAAACAAGGCTCCCCAACTCCTTTCATGTTGGTGAGGACGGCCTGGCGAAAATGCCAGTATAGAAGTTCATCGGGCGGCCAACCTATATTCTGGCGTAACAGCGGATCAACGTGGGTAAGGGGTTTAGAGTAAATGGTTTCAGGTCCGAAACAGACAATCTTGTACTCGTCCTACACAATCATTAGCCACGAAAGCTTCAAGATTTCACCTTCCATACGTAGGGATTAATTGCCACAAGATAGTTATTAAAGTGTTCGAACATTTCGCTGGAGAGTACAATCCCATTTTGGACAGAGTTGATCGTTCCGTCAGACTCACGGTCGGGCGGAATGGTAGTCAAATTATGGTAGTTATAATGATTCCAGTGCCCCTCGTATGCCAAGGGAAAGATATGGGCGATTTGCATGGCAACCCACCTACCCAGGAAAATGGGCCTACCAGTTAAAACGCACCCTCCGTCTCGGTGACGCACTGCTTCATGGAACGATCCAGTGCGGGTTCCAGACAGCTTTGAACTCGTACGAAGTAGCGGGACTTCCTCTGTGAGCGCGGTGGAACCTGTTCGGAGTCAGTAGTTGCTAATGATAGAAGTATCCTATAGACCGTCAGGTGCTGCGCACAAGAGATCTGGTTAGGAAAATGACTGGATCTGGGAGGTCTTATTCCTTAATCTGAACTATATTAATGGCATTCGGAAAGTATTCTTCCTTAACCAGAAATATATTCCTTGCCATTTCAAACTGAGACATATTCCACCGATCTCTTATGCGCAGTGACGGACTAAGGGATAGAAGAGACCTACCATTAGTGACAATATAGTAATTGCCCGGCCGAAGCTGTTCGTCATTTCTTGCAACAAACTGTCCGTTATCGTCGCGTAGCTCGAAGGTGTCACTGAACTGACAGACTATCTCCACCATGGAATGGAAATTGTCGTTGGTGATACCGGGCGAGGTGTAGAGGCCTCCCAGTTGGGTATCACGATCGTCGGAAGCATAGAAGAAAGTATCGCGTACTGTGGAGCGGTCCGCCGCTTGCGGCGCCCTTAGTTGACTGTCCTGGCAGGATAGCGGTGTCATTTTAACCGGGTATGGGGTAGGAAGGAGGAGGGGATCTATCATACTTGTCATGAGCAAAAAGAAATCAAATCCGGTTGCCAAGAAGTAGTAGCTCCAAATTTTCTGCGTTAGTGATACTTCTTGGCAATCGCATTACCGTTAAGTATTTAAATAGAAGAGAAATGTGCTAGGACGTTGGAATTCCCCTTCTCGGTCTAGTGAAGGGAAAACACCGCAAACTCGGCCGAGAGTATATTTGGTGGGCAAAAAAGGAAATGGTCAATGTTAGGGTTAGAAAGAATTACTGGCGATTGGCCCCTGTTCGTCACTAGTCCGGCGTTGTCATGAGTACGGAAGTGACTGTATAAAGCATTAGTGTATCGCACTTTGCCCACCGGCTTGGCAGCAGTGGCGTCCTCGTATAAGGTCGCTCTTTTCCTGCTTCACTTAGCGAAGAAGCACCCTCACCATCACCCTCCCGCAAAGCAAACAAACGGTTGTTTTTTTCACACCTCTAACTTCCTCCTTCATACTCTAACTTTCCTTCCGATTTTATTTGAGACAAAAATTCCCTCAATTCCTCTTGTCCCCAAGAAAACCTCCAAGGAACCAACCCAAACATCATCGAAATCCTCTCGCAGGGCACTGTTCCACCATTGGTCAACATTCTGACCACGAATTGCTCGACAATCACCCTTTCTCACTTCTTTTCGTCGGTGACTTCCTCTCCTTTCTCCGCTGCAGCAACGCCTGCCTGAGTTAGCTTTGGGTTGTTCGAGGTTCTCTAATACAGTGTAGACGCTGTTGCCAATTTCTTTGAAGACTTCCCAGTGTGTGTGTCATCCCTACCTCTCTTGATTAGGTCTGGCTAACCATCTTATTCTCTGAACAGAGCGATGGTTGATCGTCAGTCTCCCCATTTGATGATGATGGCTGGAAATCTTTCAATCCCTGGGGAACCAACCTTTATTGGAAGCGAAGCCGGAAGGCTCCCGTACCCCCCCACTACAGATTTGAGGATGGATATCTTGAATGCCATACATGCTTCTGAACAACGTATCAATAATCGTTTAAACGAGATTGTAACCGCAGTTGACCAACGCTTTACCACGGTTGGAGACCATTTCAACATGATCGAAGGGCGTTTCAATAGGATTGATGAGTCAATCAATGTCCGATTTGCTTCCACCGATGAGGCTCTGCAGACTATGAATCGGAACCTCGGCACTTCTGATCAGCGTATTAGTACCTATGCCCAGCAAGCTGAGCATGGCTTTGCCTTCCTCATGGGGCGTGGTAGTTCTGCCGGGAACCATAGTGGTATGGTGAATAATGGTTTCGATCAACTTCAGCAGGGATTACGCGAGATGCAGCAATATCTTAATACCGTTGATACCCGCTTTGACAAGTGCGAACAGATTATCAACGACCTCACGCTTCGTCAAGAGGCCCAGTATGCAGAATACCCCACTTCTTTTTTCAATTTTTCAATTTTTCTTTCAAATAGTGGCTAACTCCTGTACTCAGATATTTTAATGCAGCCGCTCGTCTTCGGAACGGTTGCGCAATGGGCCCTTGGTCCCCTCTCCATCCACTCAGAGACCCGTCCAACCAACCCGTTCAGAACTTTCCGCACACTAGGGTTGCGATCGATGCTTTGGATGGTTAGCTCTATCTACTCCCTGCCTGCTTGCATAAAATTTGCTAACTCATGATAGAATTTCAGATCAAGAGGTTGTTTGATGCCTACGGCCTGTTTGCAACTAACGATATCGCTCTAAACAAGTTGCAGCTGGCGCGTTTTATTGGACTTCCTCCGCATCTCATACTATAACCCGATCGTGGTTTGTTTTTTTGTAATTTTTACCTTCTTAGCTAGAGGCTACTTCAGTTCAAAAGCGCGGGTTGTTTTGCCCAGTCTATGAGATCCTGTCACCGCGTGGCGAAATGTTTCTTCTTTTTTTCTTGTTCGCAGCCATTAGCTGCAGTTGTTTTTTTTAAATTACTTTCAATAGGCAATGCGATACCTTTCACTTTCATCTTAGACCTAACCTGGAGCGAGGTGACTATGGTATGGGGCGGGATCTGCAAGTCTACTTTAGCACCGGAAGATATCCGCTTTGTTTTCCGTTAACACCCCGCTTATCTTCAGCTTCCATCAACTGAGCACACTTACTAGCTCCTCCCTTATAACAGTGCAAGCAGCAAAGAGCGGAAGATGTCTCAATATACCATCCATAATAGCACCAACTTCTCCGATAATAACAACTGTTTTATTGTACAGAATAACTATAGTGTTGCCAATGATCGGTCTCAACTCCTAGCCTGGCTATCACCTCTAGAGCCCAAGCTGCGGCATCAGGACATCCGGGAACGCCGAGTCGGCAATGTAGGGGAATGGCTCATGCAAACTGAAGAATTTAGAAGTTGGTGTGACTGCCGTGGTGGAGGTGAAGGTGATAAGGCGGTCTTGTTTTGCTATGGAGCTCCGGGGGTCGGCATGACATTTACCAGGTAACGATAATTATTCTTGGGAGAGATAAGAAAGAGTATCAGCACTAACGAGTTGCGATGTTAGTTCGTTGGTAGTGGATAGGTTGTGCGATCAGGCTGGGAAGCAAAACACACCTGTTACGTGCTTTTACTTTAACTTCGTGGCGCGAAAGAGGCAGTCTGTGACCAGTATGCTGGGCTCCTTGCTGAGGTAGATTATTGGCGGACTGGAAAGGATTCCAGAGGAAATATCGGGGGCCTTTCAAGAGCAGAGGATGGCCATTGGTGGACGAGGTCTGCTGCTTCCTGACATCGTGAGGATGCTGCAGACCGTCAGATCCTTACTGCGCACATTTGTATGCATAAACGCCCTGGACGAATGTGGGGCGGTGCATCGAGTCAAGCTCCTTGATTCGCTGAAACAAATCCTCGAGGAGTTCCCGCGCACATGAATATTCATCATTGGAAGGCCTCATATTTGAGCCGTGGTTGAAAGGCGTCTTGCCGGAGGAGTAATATGTGTGCTCGTAGGCCCTAGCAAAGATGATATTATCGGATACCTTCGTGTTAGACTGGAGGAGGACGAAACGCCAGAGGCCATGGATGAGAGTTTAGAGGCAGACACTCTGCTGAAGATTCTCGAGAAAATATCGGAAATGTACGTATGGTGATGGTACTCGGAACATCGCCCCACACTATCCGCTAATGGATATACCTCTAAGTTTCTACTGGTTTCCTTGAGTGTCGATGCAATCTTACAAGAATCGACAATCTATGGGAGACAGGAAAAGCTTAGCAGGATGACAGAGGGATGAGAGTTGGGAGATGTTTATGGAGTGACGATCGAACGAATAAAGGCACAAGCTGGAGATAAATCAAGACTCGGGATGGCAGCGTTGATGTGGGTTAGTCATGCGGAGCGACCGTTACGGGCGGATGAGGTCTGCCACGCCCTTGGAGTCAAGCTGGGCTCCTCGGATTTCAATGCTAGCAACGCCCCTTCGATATTGACATTGATTCGTTGCCTTCAAGGGCTTATTACTGTAGATAAGGAGGCATCAACTATGCGATTGATCCACTTTACTCTTCAGGAGTATCTTTCTGCTCATCAGGATATATTTAGTGGACCTCACTCGGCAATGGCGGAAATCTGTTTGACTTTTCTGAATTCACAACTGATTAAAGCCCTTTCTGCAGATCCTTCTCCTGATACGCAGAACACACCCTTTCTAGAATATTGTTCGGTATACTGGGGGGCCCATGCGAAAAGGGAGTTCTCGGACTGCGTGAGATCACCTGCTGTCGAGCTACTAAAAGAGAATTATGGCTGGGTACCGACCGAATTACTTTTAAAGCAAGCAACGGGAATGTATTTTCCACGGTTTGAAAATTTCGCTCTGTTTAGTGAACTCCACCGCGCATCGTTCTTCGGAATTGTGGAAGTTGTAGCTACTTTGATAGAGATGGAATGTTATAATATCAACGAAGGAGATTTTTCCGGTCGCACACTAGTTGCGTGGGCTGCTGATAATGGACATGAAGAAGTGCTGAGGATTCTACTTAGACGAGAAGAAGTCAGCTCGGACAAGCCAGATACGCGTGGCAAAATACCACTCGTGTATGCCGCTAAGTGTGGATATTCGAGGATAGTGAAACTACCACTCGAACGGGAAGAGCTCATTCTCGACAAGCTGGACAATTACGGTCGAACACCGCTCTTGCATCCCGCTTGAGGTGGATATCAAGGATTGGTGGAAATACTGCTCAGGCGGGAAGAGGTCAGCCCGGAGAGGCTGGATTATAGTGGTCAAACACTCTCGTTTGCTGCTCTGTACGGACATGAGGTAGTGGGAGCAAACATTTTTAATACTAGCGACTCTCAGACTTTCCCTCCCGAATACCATTAAGGTTTCAACCTTTATCTCTCACCCCAATACAGTATTAAATGATAACACTAGCCAAATTCTCCAGAATTACTTGGCGAAAAATTGAAAAATTGATGAAAAATTATAGAAAGCAAACCAGAAACACTGCTAAAAACACTGATTTTTTTTAGCTTTTTTTACAACCAATTATTCGTATAGCCTGTCTTGCTTAAAATGTGTTAGCAAATCTCCACCTTAGGAAATTCACAGGGGCTTTGTCTGCCAAGAACACCTCTGAAAATTGAATTTTACACAAATTGTGCCTAATATTTCTCCAAGAATTAAAAGAAATTTATCAATAAATTCGCCTAATTCTAGTTTATTTTCTAGTATTTTTTTCTTCTTTATTTCTTTTTTTATAATTAAGGTTCTATTTTTTAGAAGGTACTGTGAGTGTTATTTTCTTGGCAAAAGGAGAAACATGACACTTGGCTGGCATAAAAAAACATTGATGGTATTTTGTAGGGAGGGCCCGGGATTTGCTGGTATTCTGTAGGTTTTCTCAACATTTAAGACTGATGAGACACCGCTTTGTGGAAGTAGCTGCCGCCCCCTCCTCTCGGGGCATGCTACTCATAGTGCCCTTTGATATCACCCTCTATCGATTGTGGAAATCCCATGAGTGCGAATGCACATACATGTCTTCTCTCCTGTGCTTCCCCGGCGATTCAGTTTTGTGGTTGGGCCAGGATTTATGAGTTGCTGTTTACAAAAGTTCGGTAGAGTTTGGTTCGTGGGGGAGTTGTTCTGTTGTGGGAGGGTAGAGTTTATAGATTGCAGATTTCATCCTGTCATTTAATTCTTCTCTCTGTAAATTCTTACCTGTGTACTCTCTGCGTGTGCTGTACAATTTATCTGGGCTCACCGGCTTCACTTCTCAGTTTGCAAGCAGGGTTTCGCTGGGGTTTTAGCTTTGAGCTAATCTAAATTACAGCAATTAGTTCCAAGGAGGTGAGAATTACTACTTGATTTTTGGTGAAAGTAGATAGGCGGAGAGTGGGCGTTTCTCTGCATCCAACAAGCTCTCGCAAAGAGTGCATTGCTCACATACATCGTGTGTATATCCTGCTAGATGAAGGAACAAAAAGGATATTGTGAGAGAAAAGAAAAAAGATTTTAGGTAGGCTCGAACCGGGGACCACCATGTGTTAAACTAGTGTGATAACCAACTAGACCCCAAAACCAAATTAGTGTTTTGTCTAACTTGAATATATCATAGGAAGTCAATAATCGAACGGCCCAGTATGGCATTACGGTTACCTCTTGTGATGATATTTAGTATTTTTATTATTTTATCTCTTACAAGGGGCTGCGTGGCTTATGTTTTGCTTTATTACCACGTCTAAGTTTTAGATAAGTCAAGTGAGGGGTTTGTACTTACATAAGCGCCGATTCTCGGTTGCCAGTTGGATCCCCTGAACATCTTTCCCACCCTCAACTACTGCATTTTCCTCACAAAATATCAGGCAACAATTCTGGTGGAAAAAAAACTGGTGTTTTTCCTCATTATTTCCTCGTCTCTTGCAGAAATATCGCAAAATCCTCCCGTATCTCAACTATAACCCTCACAACGTTTCAATATCCTCGGTTAGAATGACACCGCTAACATGCGAAGACAATCAATCAAACATGCCGGTAGCCCACTCCGCGGTACGCGATACTTTCTTCTACGCTTCTGACCATTGTGATACCCTACTCGGAGGCCTCTACTCGCCCGGTATGACCAACAACAATTTCCATTCCATAGTGCAGATGGTTTGTGTAATCAGTGACACCTTCGAGCTACGTGACGATAACGGACTGCGTGTTGAAAGAGATGACGAACAGCTTCGACCAGGCAATTACTATATTGCCACTAAAGGTAGGTCTTTTCTACTTGTATACTTCCATCATTAGCAGCTACTCACTCCGAACAGGTTCCATCGAGCTCAGCGTGGAAGTCCTGCTACTTCGTACGACTTCAACGCACTCTGGAACCCGCACTAGATCGTTCCGTGAAGAAGTGCGTCAACGAGACGGGGGGTGCGTTTTAACTGGTAGGCCCGCTCTCCCAGATAGGTGCGTTGGCTTGCAAGCCACCCACATATTTCCCTTGGCATACGAGGGGGGCTGGAAGCGTTGTAGCCTCCGTAATTTGATCACCATTCCCTCGAGCCGTGAGTCCGACGGATCAATCAACTCTGTGCAGAATGGGATTTTACTCTCCGACGAGATGCACAGTTTTTTTGATAACTATTTTGTGGCAATTAATCGCTTTGTATGGAAGGGGAAATCTTGAAGCTTTCGTGGCTAATGATTGTGTAGGACAACTACAAGATTGTCTCTTTCGGACCCGAACCCCTTTACTGTAACTCCTCACCCATGTTAATCCGCTGTTACTCCAGAAAAAAGGTTGGCCGCCCGATAAACTTCTGCGCTGGCATTTGCGCCAGGCAGTCCTAACCAATATGAGGGGAGCTGGGGAGCCTTGTTTTGAGACTGATTTCCCGCCTGGCTCGGACATGATGTGTGAGATTATGAGCGGTCCAAAGGGTGCAGCGAGAATGGAGTATGAACTATTCGGCCATCTTAATGCCATTGAGAGTTGCGGTTGAAACAAAGTTAGGACGCCACGTGATGTGTACCTAGGAACTACAACATTTTTAAAAAAGTCGGGGTTCAGCACACATCCCCATTCATATATTCTGCCAAAATTCGGGCGAGCTGTGAGATGTGATGTCAAACAATACCGTACTGGGAATTGAAACCCTTCGTTCCGGGCAGTCAATACAGTACAACTAGCAATCCGCGAAAACGCAAGCAAAATAAAATACCCCCATCGGCGGACCCACCTTGTAGCCCTGCGAAAACCTTTAAAATACCACTGATTTCAAAACGTATGTTTAATATACCATGCCATATCATTGGTAGGGGTTCAGTATGCAAACTTGGACCCTCCCAATACATTTTGTTTGCCCAAAAGTACAATGGGCTTCATGTCTTTATTACGATCCTACAATGCCGGCCTGTGGTGTAGCCCCCACCAAGATTCACTAAGTTAGGTTTAGTCAGGGCGGGAGTTGATGTTTTTGCAACGTTTACCTGGTGTATTACCAACTACACCACGGAACCAACCACTATCTACCGAAAAAGAGTTGAGGTAATACAAGTATAATAGGAGAAGGATTTGGTCATGTTGTAAGACAACACGTTCCTCATTAACTGGTGACCGCTGCCGGAACCGTGGTAAAACTTGTTATTGCGTCATATACCAAGCCCTGAAAAGCCTAGTGCTATCTACAGTAACTTGCGTACTCGTGACGAAGGTGGGCTGGTAACGAACAGGGATATCTGGTGGGCAAAAAAGGAAATCGTCAATGTTAGGGTTAGAAAGAATTACTGGCGATTGGCCCCTGTTCATCACTAGTCCGCCTTCGTCACGAGTACGGAAGTGACTGTATAAAGCATTAGTGTATCGCACTTTGCCCACCGGCTTGGCAGCAGTTGCGTCCTCGTATAAGGTCACTCTTTTCCTGCTTCACTTAGCGAAGAAGCACCATCACCATCACCCTCCCGCAAAGCAAACAAACGGTTGTTTTTTTCACACCTCTAACTTCCTCCTTCATACTCTACCTTTCCTTCCGATTTTATTTGAGACCAAAATTCCCTCAATTCCTCTTGTCCCGAAGAAAACCCCCAAGGAACGAACCCAAACATCATCGAAATCCTCTCGAAGGGCATTGTTCTACCATTGGTCAACATTCTGACCACGAATTGCTCGACAATCACCCTTTCTCACTTCGTTTCGTCGGTGACTTCCTCTCCTTCCTCCGCTCCAGCAACGCCTGCCTGAGTTAGCTTTGGGTTCTTCGAGATTCTCTAATACAGTGTAGACGCTGTTGCCAATTTCTTTGAAGACTTCCCAGTGTGTGTGTCATCCCTACCTTTCTTGCTTAGGTCTGGCTAACCATCTTATTCTCTTAACAGAGCAATGGTTGATCATCAGTCTCCCCGTTTGACGATGATGGCTGGAAATCTTTCAATCCCGGGGGAACCAACCTTTATTGGAAGCGAAGCTGCAAGGCTCCCGTACCTCCCCACTACAGATTTGAGGATGGATATCTTGAATGCCATACATGCTTCTGAACAACGTATCAATAATCGTTTAAGCGAGATTGTAACCGCAGTTGACCAACGCTTTACCACAGTTGGAGACCATTTCAACATGATCGAAGGGCGTTTCAATCGGATTGACGAGTCAATCAATGTCCGATTTGCTTCCACCGATGAGGCTCTGCAGACTATGAATCGGAACCTTGGCACTTGTGATCAGCGTATTAGTACCTATGCCCAGCAAGCTGAGCATGGCTTTGCCTTCCTCATGGGGCGTGGTAGTTCTGCCGGGAACCATAGTGGTATGGTGAATAATGGTTTCGATCAACTTCAGCAGGGATTACGCGAGATGCAGCAATATCTTAATACCGTTGATACCCGCTTTGACAAGTGCGAACAGATTATCATGGACCTCACGCTTCGTCAAGAGGCCCAGTATGCACAATACCCCACCTTTCTTGTCATTTTTTCATTTTTTCATTTTTTCTTTCAAATAGTGGCTAACTCCTGTACTCAGATATTTTAACGCAGCCGCTCGTCTTCGGAACGGTTGCGCAATGGGCCCTTGGTCCCCTCTCCATCCGCTCAGAGACCCGTCCAACCAACCCGTTCAGAACTTTCCGCACACTAGGGCTGCGATCGATGCTTTGGATGGTTAGCTCTATCTGCTCCCTGCCTGCTTGCATAAAATTTGCTAACTCATGATAGAATTTCAGATCAAGAGGTTGTTCGATGCCTACGGCCTGTTTGCAACTAACGATATCGCTCTAAACAAGTTGCAGCTGGCGTGTTTTATTGGACTTCCTCCACATCTCATACTATAACCCCATCTTGGGTTTTTCTTTTGTAATTTTTACCTTCGTAGCTAGAGGCTACTTCAGTTCAAAAGCGCGGGTTTTGTTCCCCAGTCTATGAGATCTTGTCACCGCGTGGCTAAATGTTTCTTTTTCTTTCTTGTTCGCAGCCATTAGCTTCAGTTGTTTTTTTAAATTAGTTTCAATAGGCAATGCGATACCTTTTACTTTCATCTTAGACCTAACCTGGAGCGAGGCGACTACCGTATGGGGTGGGATCTGCAAGTCTACTTTAGCACCGCAAGACATGAGCTTTTTTTTCCGTCAACACCCCGCTTATCTTCAGCTTCCATCAACTGAGCACACTTACTAGCTCCTCCCTTATAACAGTGCAAGCAGCAAAGAGCGGAAGATGTCTCAATATACCATGCATAATAGCACCAAGTTCTCCGATAATAACAACTCTTTTATTGTACAGAATAACTATAGTGTTGCCGATAATTGGTCTCAACTCCTAGCCTGGCTATCACCTCTAGAGCCCAAGCTGCGGCATCAGGACATCCGGGAGCGCCGAGGCGGCAATGTAGGAGAATGGCTCATGCAAACTGAAGAATTTAGAAGTTGGCGTGACTGCCGTGGTGGAGGTGAAGGTGATAAGGCGGTCTTGTTTTGCTATCGAGCTCCGGGGGTCGGCAAGACATTTACCAGGTAACGATAATTATTCTTGGGAGATATAAGAAAGAGTATCAGCACTAACGAGTTGCGATGTTAGTTCGTTGTTAGTGGATAGGTTGTGCGATCAGGCTGGGAAGCAAAACACACCTGTTACGTGGTTTTACTTTAACTTGGTCGCGCGAAAGGAGCAGTCTGTGACCAATATGCTGGGCTTCTTGCCGAGGTAGATTATTGGCGGACTGGAAAGGATTCCAGAGGAAATATCGGGGGCCTTTCAAGAGCAGAGGCTGGCCATTGGTGGACGAGGTCTGCTGCTTCCTGACATCGTGAGGATGCTGCAGACCGTCCCATCCTCACTGCGCACATTTGTATGCATAAACGCCCGGGACGAATGTGGGGCGGTGCATCGAGTCAAGCTGCTCGATTCGCTGAAACACATCCTCGAGGAGTCCCTGCGCACATGACTATTCATCATTGGAAGGCCTCATATTTGAGCCGTGGTTGAAAAGCGTCTTGCCGGAGGAGTAATATGTGTGCCTGTAGGCCCCAGCAAAGATGATATCATCGGATACCTTCGCGTTAGACTCGGGGAGTACGAAACGCCAGAGGCCATCGATTTGAGTTTAGAGGCAGACACTCTGTTGAAGATTCTCGAGAAAATGTCGGAAATGTACGTATGGTGATGGTACTCGGAACCTCGCCCCACACTATCCGCTAATGGATATACATCTAGGTTTCTACTGGTTTCCTTGAGTGTCAATGCAATCTTACAAGAATCGACAATCTATGGGAGACAGGAAAAGCTTCGCAGGATGACAGAGGGATCACAGTTGGGAGATGTTTATGGAGTGACGATCGAACGAATAACGGCACAAGCTGGAGATAAATCAAGACTCAGGATGGCAGCGTTGATGTGGGTTAGTCATGCGGAGCGACCGTTACGGGCGGATGAGCTCTGCCACACCCTTGGAGTCAAGCTGGGCTCCTCGGATTTCAATGCTTGCAACGCCCCTTGGATATTGACATTGATTCGTTGCCGTCAAGGGCTTATTACTGTAGATAAGGAGGCATCAACTATGCGATTGATCCACTTTACTCTTCAGGAGTATCTTTCTGCTCATCAGGATATATTTAGTGGACCTCACTCGGCAATGGCGGAAATCTGTTTGACTTTTCTGAATTCACAACTGATTAAAGCCCTTTCTGCAGATCCTTCTCCTGATACGCAGAACACACCCTTTCTAGAATATTGTTCGGTATACTGGGGGGCCCATGCGAAAAGGGAGTTCTCGGACTGCGTGAGATCACCTGCTGTCGAGCTACTAAAAGAGAATTATGGCTGGGTACCGACCGAATTACTTTTAAAGCAAGCAACGGGAATGTATTTTCCACGGTTTGAAAATTTCGCTCTGTTTAGTGAACTCCACCGCGCATCGTTCTTCGGAATTGTGGAAGTTGTAGCTACTTTGATAGAGATGGAATGTTATAATATCAACGAAGGAGATTTTTCCGGTCGCACACTGGTTGCGTGGGCTGCTGATAATGGACATGAAGAAGGGCTGAGGATTCTACTTAGACGAGAAGATGTCAGCTCGAACAAGCCAGATACGCGCGGCAAAATACCACTCGTGTATGCCGCTAAGTGTGGATATTGCAGGGTTGTGAAACTACCACTTGAACGGGAAGAGGTCATTCTCGACAAGCTGGACAATTACGGTCGAACACCGCTCTTGCATTCCGCTTGAGGTGGATATCACGGATTGGTGGAAATACTGCTCAGGCGGGAAGAGGTCAGCCCGGAGAGGCTGGATTATAGTGGTCAAACACTGCTCTCGCTTGCTGCTCTGTACGGACATGAGGTAGTGGGGGCAAACCTTTTTAATACTAGCGACTCTCAGACTTTCCCTCTCGAATAAGGTATTTTGTAGGGACGGCCCGGGATTTGCTGGTATTCTGTAGGTTTTCTCAACATTTAAGACTGATGAGACACCGCTTTGTGGAAGTAGCTGCCGCCCCCTCCTCTCGGGGCATGCTACTCATAGTGCCCTTTGATATCAGCCTCTATCGATTGTGGAAATCCCATGAGTGCGAATGCACATACATGTCTTCTCTTCTGTGCTTCCCGGCGATTGAGTTTTGTGGTTGGGCCAGGATATATGAGTTTTTGTTTACAAAAGTTCGGTAGAGTTTGGTTCGTGGGAGAGTTCTTCTGTTGTGGGAGGGTAGAGTTTATAGATTGCAGATTTCATCCTGTCATTTAATTCTTCTCTCTGTAAATTCTTACCTGTGTACTATCTGCGTGTGCTGTACTATTTTATCTGGGCTCACCCGCTTCACTTCTCAGTTTGCAAGCAGGGTTTCACTGAGGTTTTAGCTTTCAGCTAATCTAAATTACAGCTATAAGTTCCAAGGAGGTGAGAATTACCACGTACTTTTTGGTGAAAGTAGATAGGCGGAGAGTGGGCGTTTTTCTGCATTCAACAAGCTCTGGCAAAGAGCGCATTGCTCACATACAGCGTGTGTATATCCTGCCAGATGAAGGAACAAAAAGGATATTGTGAGAGAAAAGAAAAAAGATTTCACCCAGGCTCGAACCGGGGACCACAATGTGTTAAACTAGTGTGTTAACCAACTAGACCCCGAAACCAAATTAGTGTTTTGCCTAACTTGAATATATCACAGAAAGTCAATAATTGAACCGCCCAGTATGTCATTACGGTTACCTCCCATCAGCAAAAAAATCATCTTGCGCCCCATCTCTCCCCGCTCACCCTGTGCGCCGGACGTTCCAGGCGCTTATAACGTAAACTCGAGTTCTGGGTGCGTCCGCCCGGGTTCATTCCGTCCGGAAGT
>Ga0307517_10003663_pt1 | contig 23889 bp, 34 predicted proteins | sample 23_EM_MG_FD_194515 | JGI IMG/M metagenome (GOLD analysis project Ga0307517, IMG submission 194515) | Populus trichocarpa ectomycorrhiza microbial communities from riparian zone in the Pacific Northwest, United States - 23_EM | ecosystem: Host-associated > Plants > Roots > Unclassified | place...
ACACACAGAGAGACGTACCGTAATGAAGAGCGCAAAGACTATCTTATCGTCAACGAATGCCGTAAAGCGAGTGTTTCCCTTTGCGTACCCCATGATTTCCTCCCAGACCAAGCGTATCGAACCTCTCGCAGAGATAAGCCTAGAGAAGAACGATGTTGACAACACGGCCTACCTCGTCCCCCAGGGTCAATAAGTAGTCGTAGAACAAGATTGCAGAAGTCCCCAGTGCATAATACTAGCCAGGGCTATTCACTTCGAGCTGCACAAACAAGAAGGAACCATCCCCACCTTCACTGTATATCTGGGGATCCAAAGTTCAGGAGAGACAACTCGTGAGCTAGATAACAGAAGGACAAAACTCACAAATCATAGCCGGTTTGTATGAGCTCCTCCAATGGGTCGGAAGACATGGAAGGCGGAGAAGAGAGACCTCGCGCACACGACAATGTGGGGCGATCCTGTATTTAAGAGAGGCGGCGTCCGGTTGGTTCACGTCAACAGGGTCACGCCCCCGCCGATCGCGCGAGTCGAGGTTGATTTGTTTGTTGCGGCGGTTCTCCAGTTCCGGACATCGGAAGCCGATCTGTTTTGCCCCCGAGAACGCCGCCGGTAGAAGATCGCATGCAAGGGCGCAGAACCCGACGCGCGACACCAGGCTGTCTTTTCATACAATCCTTTGCATTCCAATAGACCTCTTTCGACAGGATGTAGTCCCAGTTCGCTGCCCAGCGTTTGATTATCTTGGGGCCCGGCACCGGCCTGTTCATGCAGCAATAACCAGGCTTTCCCATTCCCTTTTCAGTCTGCAGGTTCGTTACAGACGCACAATTTGCAATGGGAGGTATCCCTTCGATTCTTGCGGACGACTTGATAAATAGCGGGATTGAATATGGTGGGAGCGATTTACTCTCCAAAGACCTGTGATACCAGGGAGCCGAACTCCAACAGAAACAGTCTACCATGCCCGTCCGAGTCCAAACAGCTGCAAAAAACGAGAAGAGCCACCTGGGCGTCACTGCTCGCCAAGCTCTAAACCAGGGAGGCGATAGTTCCCGATAAGCTTCAGCCCATCTCCGTGTATCGTCCGAGGCAATTATGCGGATAAGGTTCCATACGGCGGCCACCTCGCCGGATCAGAGAGAACCAGGTGGAACAAACGGCTTCCCACGGCCGACAAAACAGCGTTAGGTGGCCGGTTGATCGCCGAAGGAGTCTGTGCGTCGGCGAAGTTAACATCGTCAAAAATTGTCCGAACCCAGTGTCGATACAACGACCGAAGGACGATATCAAAACTCCTCTCGGTGGATTAACGAGGCCTCGCTTTGTATTCGTGATACAAGGGCCACTTTATTGTCCACTTGGCAGAGCCGTATTTTGTCGTTCGGACTGCTGTTTCCCTCTCGAACTCTTCCTGTTCCGACCTCCACGTCCATGTTGTCGTCTCCCAGCTCCTCCACCCCTCGATCCGCCCTCGGTCATAGAAATAGCAGCCCTTATCGCCTCCTCCTCTTCCTCCCTCACCCTCTCCTCCTCGGCAGCCCACCACTTCAGGAAGTCTTCCTCGGCCGCTCTCGCTCGCTCCTCCTCTTGAATTTCCTTCAGCGATTGTTTCTGCTTTCCTTTCGGTAGCTTTTCTTCTTCCTGCAATGATTGAATGGCTGCGAACGATGTCACGCGATTTTGGGGCGACTGTCCATCAGAAGGGGGGTTGCTAGATGGGCCTGCCCAAGGTTTGCCGTTACTCCTAAAACAACGAACATCAGCTTTATAAAAGGGCGATTGAGGACAAAGAAACTTACGAAGTGCGCCGGATACTGGGAGAACTCGCACCCATCTTGAGGGGTGTGATCGGTTGAGATACCTGAGTGCTCTTAGTCCGAGCCAGGGGCGGGGGGATGTGTGTCGGAGGCTTCGACACGAGGGATTTTGGCGGTGACTGAGACCGCGGCTTTGCTACCCCAGGTGCTAGGCTGACTCCCTGAGGACGCGCCATCGACAAGCCTGAGCTTATGGCATCAGGTCTAATAAAAGTCGAGGACCCTTGCGTGATAGCAGACGTCACCCTCAAGTCGGCCTTCTTCCCAGGGGACGAAGAAACCGGCGGGTCAGGCGTGGAAGGCATCCGTTCCGGTCGTGGGGGAGTCCTCGGTGTCCACTTTCCCACTGGCGACCCATCTTTTGGAGGGGTTTGGGGAAATCCGTTCCTCTCTGTTTCCGCAATAATGCTCTTCATGTCATACCTGAAAACGTCTCAGCTGCTTTCCGGAACAAAACATTGGAGCGAGGCGTACTTGACGACAGGTCCAATCGGTTTCCACCTCTTGATACCAGGTGACTCCAGTGGGACAGGTGGCGATGAGGGAACACCATCCATAGCGAATATATCCTCTGAAACGCTCCTTGATATCGACATCGGTGCAGAACCATCTGGAATCGACCTCTGCCGAGTTGCCTCTGAACGGTCCTTGATTGGCTGGGTCCGGACAATCAACTGAGGGATATCTTGCAGACGAAGCCAATCTCCATATTTTTCCATCGCCCGGTCCACGAGAAACGACGACCGCGTAGTCGGAGCTTTTTTCGACTGTTCCATCTTCACTGCCCCCGAGATCCTTTTCAAGAGATCGTGTGGAAGCACGCTGAGCATCCGATAGCCAAGGAGCGCCTCCATGTTAACAACAATGTATGCTTCCAACCGAGTCACGAGTTCGTCCAAGTTGTAGTAAACCGCTTCGGAGTACAGCGTGCAAACGTTGCTCAAGTTGATGTGTTTCAGAATGATCGAGGAGCAGATGAGGTTCAATCGGTCGACGAGCAACTCGTTCTGGGGAAGTGGGGGATCAACCGCGTACAACTGAACGACGGGGCTCGAAACCTTACGGAGACAACGATGATCTCTAACACGAGATTCAACAGGTCCTCAGATGAGTCGATGTAATCTGAAAGCTGTCAGTGCGCCGCTCCAATCGGAGAAGTCCGCAACAACTAACCTAATGAATCAAGCATCTCTGTATCCTCGCCTCCGCACAGGAACCTCAACACGAACTCCATAGGCCTCCAATTCATGTGCTTCAGGTCAACCACAATGGTTCCCTCGGTAGCCCACCGCTTCCTCGTCCAATCCTCATCATCGAAGAACGCAGCAAAAAACTCAGATCTTGCACGCAACACAGCCGAATGGCAATAAACCCTTCCATCCGCCAACTCGAGAACCACATCCGGTTTGTTCACCCCCCGCCCTGTTGAATCCTGTATAGCAGCGAACGCACGAGAGAAGTCCTTGACCGACGATGGTTCTGGAGCAAGCTTGGTCGCGAACTGGAGGGATGATTCGAAGAGTGGAAGGTCCAAAATCCTCGCAAGGACCTTCAACTCCGATCGAACTTCGTGGGGTGTGACCTTTCCATAGACCCGCATCCGGTCGACGACGTCTCGTGGTACCCTTGGATCCCAAACCGCGAGTGCCTCGTCCGAGTACAGATAGTAAAGGAGTATAAGGACAGAGATAGCGTGACAACCGGTTATGGATAAGGACGCCATCCGAGGATACTTCCTAGAACGTCCCGGCATGACCTTGACCACGACATTTGTAGGTTCATCCTGGACCGCCTTCGCTTGGCCAGACAGGAGAGAGGTCAGGACCGAGCTGCGAGCCACCAAGATGCAACGGTGAGCAGGAACTTCCGGACCCTTCTGTACTCGAATAGCGATATCCGCCCCGGGTGCCTTGTAGGTGCCGTCGAGGATCTTAGATTTCGCGTTGTCCAGAGAGACTGGGAATAGAAAATCACAAATCCCACGCATGCAAGGGACATCTATACCGAGCGAGTCCGCCTCTTCTTCTTGGTCTGCTCCATCGGCTGCGGTGTCTTCGGGCGTAGAGAAAAGGCCAGCCCACACTGGACGACGATCCCAAAACGGCAAAAGTCCGGCGAGGTCTTCATTCAAGAGTTTCCCGGTGAGACGGATCGGGTCAGGCACGAAGTCGGCCCGGAGAGCAGCAAACGCTCCCATGTTGTTACCATACACGCCTTTGACACGCTGGATGTACGGGATGCGCCTAAACTTGAAGGCTTTGCTGCCGCTCTGGGACATTTTGGGGTTCCTCGTTCGCAAGAAGACGTGACCAGAGTCCGTGCAGAGGATAATAGACCCATCGGCCGCCATTGAGAAGTCCTACGGGATAGATGTTGGCATTGGTTACAGCCGAGAATCCCCTGCTCACCTTAACAGCGGTGAACGCCTTCCTAAGGGTCCACACTAATTGGGGTTTAATTGTAAGCTTCTCTCCCCCTGACGTAGCCTTGGGTTCTGGCAGAGAGAAAATGAAAAGTTCCCCAGCGGCAGATAACACCCCGAAGAAGTCATCACATGCGAAGAGTTTTGTTATGGTAGCAAGCCTGGCATACTGGGTATATCGGTTGGAAGTGTGGGGAAGTACGGGGTTTGGAAGTTGGAAACTACGAAAATCAGAGAGGTGATGTTGAGATCGAGAATGTACGGAACCTACGGGATCCTGATGGAGCGGCTGTCCCACAGGCAAACTACAGTCCCAGACGCTCTAAGGCAAACCATAGCTGAGTCCTGGTATCATATGTTTATAAGTAAACGTGGTACGGAGGATTTGTTTAGCTCACAGATAGAGCAACATCTACCACACGCTCGTCGACCATTGTCACGACTCTTGGGCTTGCTAGAACGGTAGGATGCCCCTTGCTCCAACCTAAAGAGACTCACGGTTGGAATAAACTCGGACATACCATTTCGTCGAACGCACCGAATTGGCCGTTGTTTGTACCCCACGCAAACAATTCCTCCCTCGACCAACAAACGGAAGCTGTTTTGCAAGCGGCGACACCGTCGATCCTTTTCCCTCTGAGAAGGCCGGCGATTTTTCGAGCGGTAGGCTGGATCGAATCGGCACTCTCAACCGGGTATCCCAACTGGGAAAATCTATTCAATCCCCAGCTCATGACCTCCCCGTACTCTGTTAAGGCCAAGGTATGGTCTTGGCCCAGAGCCACCTTGACGATCTTTTGAGGGATTTGCATCGAAATGAAATCGTACTGCGTGTGTTGCGTCTGCCCCAGCCTGCCGCCAAGCCCAAACCCACAGACCCGGACGTTATTCGTAAGGTCGTCGGTGACCACGGCGGTGTGAAGTTTTGACATCCCCACCTGGGTGATGTTGGAAGGTAGTTGAGAGGAGGATTTCGATTTGAACGCGGGGTGGAGCTGAACGAGCTCGGGGTGGACTCGATCGTTCCCATCACCCAGACCCAGTGTCGCGTTCCGGTTCGCGCCCCAGGTGTATAATTCCATGGTAGTGGTGTGTCTTTTGCCAACGACATGAGGTTCCGTATCCACGACTGAGGGTTTGGTTTGGTTGATCGTTGAGTTGTACAAGTCGATTGCCGTGTTTCCTTCGGGATCTCGTATCGTCACATCGATCTCACTGCGTTCCAGCAATAAGACACTACAATGTGGTTATGACATCATCGATCCCTGGAGGTGATCAGATACTTACGCGGTGATGATGCTGCCATGATACAATGCCCTGTGTAATGGAGTCCACTGGCTTTCAAGGTCTTGGACGTTTACGTTGATCCCAGGGTGGGCCAAGAGAAGCCGGACATACTCCGGGGCAGATACTTCGCCAGACGAACAGGCCAAATGCAGGACCGTCCTTCCCAGCCAATCCCTAGCGTTCACATCGAAGTCGCAGGTGTGAGATCTAGGTTGAACCGGACTAGATTTCGTCCAAGATCTTCCCCCGCCCTGACCGAAGCCAGAATTGGAGCCGGAAGCGGCGGTTCGAGCCCTCTCGAGCTGGCGTTGAAACGCCTGTTGATCACGTTGGGCAAAGAGAGCATGGAGTGTGTTCATACAATATTGTCAGAGTCCGGACACGACTCTGACGGTGGTCCCCAGATGCCCTAGGACCACTCCCCAGACGAAGATGTGTCCGATAAATGGATGAATGCACGCTGGATGGCGCACCGGTAATCGATCTCTGCCCGGGGGGCAAGGGATACGAAAGGTGGAGTGGCCTGGAGTGTTCTGGGGGTCGAAAAGTGGGCGGAAAGAGAAAGATGGTGGACGGAGCTGGGGAGTCAGACGAAATCACGCGTGCCTTTTGCCTACACCCTCGATCGCCGACTCCGAGTTGGGCGGGATCGGGGTTCACGTGCATCGCCTTCGCTGTTTTGCCCTTCCACGTCGGCAAACATTCGTCGGGGGCTCCCATTTTCACGCCAGAAACCTACCCATGCGATGGACCAAACCACCGTTCTCTACGCTCTCGTGTCGTTCCTTGTCTTGCTGATTTCTTCGGTAAGTTTCTTCAATCAGAATTCGGGTTGGGATTTCCGTGATGAATACACGTTCATCCTTGTTCTTCGAGCCGCGAGCTTTTTGGCGTCATGGCAAAGACGAGAAACATCGTAATGGCCCCGGCACCTTTTGGCTGTCGGTGGTAATCTGAGCTCAGCTTTTTGGCACCCCGTGCGATTCCGGCTGCATGTTGTTTACTGAAACTCAAGTTGTACGCAGCTCTCGTCTTCTTGTCCCCTCAGTCAATCATAACCTATGCTTCGGAGAAAAAATACCGATGCCGCACGTCGCCAAACAAACCAATACCCCTTCCGTACATCGATGACCCAGCCACCGTGGACCTCTCGATCATTGTACCCACGTATAACGAAACCAAACGGATGCCCAAGATGCTCGACTCCACAATCGAACACATTCTGTCAATACCCAAACGGAAGACCGAAGTATTGATCGTAGATGATGGTTCCGCGGACGGCACTGGCGATTTGGCACTCCAATATGCAAAGGTAAACAAAGAAATAGAAATTAGGGTCATAACTCGGGAAAAGAACTCTGGGAAAGGAGGCGCCGTACGACACGGCATGTTGCACGCAAGGGGGGAGAGGTTGCTGATGGTCGACGCCGATGGTGCTAGTCGGTTCGAGGACTTAGAACTCCTCTGGGCCGCGTTGGACCGACTGGATGAGAAGAGCTCCAATCACGCGGCCATCGCTGTGGGAAGTCGCGCTCACCTTGTCAAAACCGAGGCTGTCGTAAAGGTACCGTTTGTCCTTCCCTTGAACAACTCGGTTGATGGTTAAATGTCGTTACAGCGCTCGTTTATTCGGAACCTGCTGATGTACGGCTTCCATACAATTCTCCGTGTGCTTGGTGTTGGCCACATTCGTGACACCCAATGCGGGTTCAAACTTTTCACCAGGAAAGCTGCACAGCAGATTTTCCCCAGTCAGCACTTGACGACCTGGATCTTTGACGTCGAGATTCTACTCCTCGCAAAGATGCTCAGTATTCCGGTGGAAGAAGTTCCGATCGAGTGGCATGAAGTCGCGGGTAGCAAACTGAATGTAATAACGGACTCGCTGCAGATGCTCAGAGACTTGTTGATCTTGAGGGCAAACCATCTTTTGGGCAGATGGAAAGTCAGCCAAAACACAGTCAAAGTAGTGCCTTCATAATTGATCTTGTAGACATCCATGTACGTTTATATATCCATCTAGTTAATGGGTGACTTAGTAGGCATTAGAGAAACTCCCAAATGAGAGTGCTTTGCCGTAGACAGGCCGGTACCGTGCATTGTGGTTTCTGTGGAATCAGGGGCTGTTACGGCGGACTGCCGAACCAGTTAGCAGCCCGCGGCACAAATCAAACTCAGGTGGTCTCATTAGAATTTTCTTTTTTGAAAAACAAAAACGGTGGATCTCATTCTCCGACCTCGCATTCTGGCGGTAGTTCCAAAAACGTTCCCAGACCATGGGTATCTGAACCCTTACGGAAAGTCACCCAATCGCGCTTCTTGTTCCTTTCGACCGTTCCAATCGCTACAGGAGTCAAGAGAAATGGAATTGTAAACCGGGGGTATCGGCCAGCCCGCACCCGTACGATATTCTAGACTACAGCGGAAATCCAATATTTTATACAGTTTGGAGAGATACACCAAGGCTTGTCGTATAACCGTATATCATCTTTGCGTGGAGAAAAGGAAACCCGGTCGGGAACAGACGAAAACGCGAACGGGGCGGAGATGAAACGGTAGAAGCAATGAACTACAGCGGATGTTCCTTGCGGGGAAAACAGGCCGAGCAGGATCTGTCTTCCATTGATAGGGGGAATGCAGAGCAGGTACACTCGATGAAGTCTTGGGGTCTCAAAATTTCCGGGGGTTCTTCGTGACTCTGGTCCGGTTCAAGGTGCATGTGGATAGTGTTGAGGGTGGAGAGGACCGCGGTCTGCTTGCCGAAACTAAACCCTGTCTGGGTTCCTTCAAACTCTTCCTGTCCTTCCCTGGAAGTGAACGCAGGGACCAGGACGGGGAGGTTGCAAACGCTAAGCGCAACACAAATCTCGACGGCACCTGGATTATGACCAAAGGAAGGACAAAGAAACGGGGATCAAAGTTTAGTAACGAGCGTGCGAAAGAGAGGAGGGACGAAAAACATCGGTGGCGTGGAAACCGGAAGAGAAGTCAAACTTCTCTGGCCGCCAAGGCAGCCGCGCCGATGGGCGATAAGGTTTGCGAGAGTGGTGTCGTAAAAATGTCAGACGGAGAAAACTGCTCACCCATGATCGCCTCCAGAGCCCCAGGCATTTTCAGAATCAGAATGGCGTGAGTAAGTCCGGCCGCTGTTGTGATTATGGAACACGAAAAAATGGCGATGAGGCGAATCCGGAGCCCTGGGGACACTCGTACCCCTCTGATAATCCAGAGCGGGGCAACGACAAGAATGAAATCTGAGACAGTCGCGGCTATAAGGGGGGGCTCAGTAACGGAAGAATGATGGCTGAGCAAAAAGAAAAAAAAAACGCACTCGCCACTTGGGTAATGCTGATGGCTTCACCAAGCACACACTGGACGTACTGATGTTCTTTCCATGAATGGTCCCCCCTTTCACATACCCAGAACATCTGAATCATGAGAAGGATCCACTGAAAGACGAAGAAAATAGCGACCCCTGGGGTTGTGGAGGGAATTAGCGGTGGTCTGATGGGATGTCCGATGTACTCACCGAGGAGTACTCGTATTTGTGACTGCCACGGGGCAATACGGATGGCAGTGAAGACGATGGAAAGCCTTGCACACCATATTGTTGCATAGAATAAGCTGGCGACTATTGATCACGGAGCTTAGATAAACCAGCCGCTTATGCTTCCTCGACGCGGCTCACCAGTGTAGAAGGCAGCGATTCGTAAGTGTCGGGGTATTCTCGCTAGGTATTATGGGTCAGAAGAGCCCATAACCGAGGGCGGTGAACACGCTCACGTCCTTCACCCATCAGGAATGCACCTAAAGAACGGGACGGTAGCAACAGTTGAGTCTCCGTGACCCACGGCGATCACAATCCACGGCTGCTGCTTACCAGGAACGAAGGTTGCGAGGCATAGAAGGCCAAGCAAAGCAAAGAAATCGTCCCACCACCATTGCCTTTGGCGCATATAGCGGAACACGATGAGGCGTACCAAGGTCACGCTCGCCGCGAAGAGAAACAGGGCGAGCGATGCATCTGTGGAACAGCGTTTCGCCGTCAAAGGGGTGGCCCGGCTGAGAAAGAAATCGAGACGCACACTTGAACTCTTCGAGACCGATGGTCATCGGTGAGAGGAGAACGGGAGGAGACGGGCGGCAGGGACTTGGAAATCCTACCAGCCAGTGGTTGGTACTTACATATAAGAACAGTTTTGGAGTCCGTTACGACCTGACAGGTCGTTACTTGAATGCGAGGAAGTGGCCACTGCACCCGAGATCTCGTCATCGTAGCGGAGATGCGCCAATCGAGCCCGGCAGATCCGAACCAACACCTACGTTTAACCAACGAAATAACCGTTGTTCGCTTCGAGTGAATCTCAATCCCTTCTGATCCCAGATGTCCAGACCCCGCCTGGGGGTTTTGTAATCTTCGAATGTTTGCAGCCATCACTACTTCGAAGGGCACTCTGCTTGTTCTTTCGCTCCCCTGCGGAATCAGTTTCGTGGGCACTATCTTATTTTACTACAAAGGTGGGCATCTCCCAACCGTCGACTCCATGTGACAAACGGTTGCGACCGTTCGCGCTACCAGTGCTATACATTTACGGACCCCTTGGTGATAATCCCAACGACGGACTTCCACATTCGGTCACAATGCAGGGGTTGGTGCCGTAATATGTAAACAACTCTGCAGGAGGGATTGATCCAAGTGCGATTTCCTACCCATCCGGAGTCCATCTCCGAGGCGGTATCCGAGACCACCAAGGCCGAGCGTGACTGGTTTATTGCCTAGTTTCCGGAGTTGGTGGCAATTTTTTTGTTGCCCGGAAGGTGAGTACGGGGTCAGCACGAGAATATGAAGCGGATTGCTGCACGACCTAACAATCAGTTGCGGGGGGAGTGTCCCAATATGGTTCAGATCGTCGCCTTCGATCGTTCCTGCATGTCACCACTGACGACGATCATGCTTCCAAGACTAAGACCAAAATACGGACACATTGTCCCTCTCTTGCACAGGTCTCTCTCTGCTCGGCTCACCCCTGCCGGCCCGAGACTTCTTAGGCCCTTCGAATGTCGCCTCAGGAGTGGAACCCAGGCTCGGTTCTACGCTCAGCAGCCTCCGAAAGGTGGCGGCTTCCCGGCCTTCTCGTTTCAGCAACAGCGTAACAAAGGCGATGCCCTCAAAGAATTCGTAGGTCCCTCCTCGGCCCACCCCACGACCGCCGGTGACGCTGACCAGCTATAGAGCGTCGACCTCACTGAGTTGGCAAAGAACGGAAAGCTCGATCCAACTATCGGGAGAGATGAGGGTACGCCCTTTCATCGGTCTTCCACCTAGCATGCTGGGTCTAATTGCGACGCTCTCGGGTGTAGAAATCAGAAGGACGATTCAGAGTGAGCATCGATAAGGCGCGTTCAATCACATGTACTCGAACTTACCAACGCCGGCAAGTTCTCTCAAGGCGAACGAAGTCGAATCCAGTGGTGAGCCCCGATCCAGGCTGCGTCACCTGCATCGTGAACACGTCAAATATCTGATCTCTGCAGCTCATTGGACCCCCAGGCGTCGGAAAGACTGCTATTCTCGAAGGCTTGGCAAGTAGGATTGTGTCAAAGGAGGTTCCAGAGGCATGACATAAACCTATTCCGTTACGACGAAACCCTGACACTCATCAAATCTTCAGTCCCTCCAACACAAACGTGTCCTGTCAATAGACCTGGCTGCCATAATGGCAGGTTCTGGTATCAGAGGCCAATTTGAAGAAAAGTTCAAGGCTATGCTCCGTGACATCGAGGATGAGGTACGACCGGTTCCTTTGGTTTCCACCCATAGCCCACCGCTGCTTTTTCGTTTAATCGCTCTCGATATCAAGTCCGAGCACTGACCGCCGATTGGATTAATTCCTCCATAATAGGCAGGGAATGTGATATGTTTCATCGACGAAGTCCGTAAGTGCATATTATGCACCTGTTCCGGCTGCCCTCGCTATTTGTGTTCGTCCACTGATGATACGCGTTCCCTTCCGTTCGTAGACACTCTGTTTAACTTGGGCAAGGCAGAAGGGAGTATTGATGCAGGCCAAATGATTAAACCAGCCCTTGCCAGGGGGCTTCAGTTGGTTGGTGCCACCACACGTCAGTATGCTATTCCTTGAAAGCTTCCCTGGCTGATTGTTCGCATCTCGACATCTTATTTGCCCCCGCAACTTACCTGTCATCACCCCCAAATTTTGATCGCCCCGTCTCGAATCCTGGTGTTTCGCAGCGGATGAGTACCGCAAAACCATCGGAAAAGATGCGGCACTCGAAAGGAGATTCCAGCCTGTTATCATTGATGAGCCTACCGTTGAAAGCACAATCTCGATTCTGCGTGGATTAAAGCCGAAGTATGAAGTTCATCACGGAGTGGAGATTTCTGATGCAGCTCTCGTAACGGGTAAGTACAGTCGATATTACCCCCGAACCGATCTGGATTGGGAAATTCGATGGCGGCGAGACCTCCTTCAATAACGTACGGATGATTGGAGCCGAGCCTTGGATGGACCACGGCCCCCGATCCCTTCCCGGGCGCCTGGTGCATTCGGGCGGAGGTCTACCACATAAGCATACCTAGAACACCACCACGGCGCCACCCATCTGTCGACGAACTCCCCATTTATCCCGTTACCGAAGTCTAATCTCACTGCTTTCTTTTGATCACAGCTGCCGTGTATAGTGCTCGGTACATATCCGATCGGTACCTCCCCGACAAAGCGATTGACCTTGTAGATGAAGCGGCCTCCGCCCTCCGCCTCGCTCAGGAATCCAAACCCGATGAACTTGAGGCGCTCGATAGGGATGTCGTCAGAATGGAGATCGAGTTAGAGAGTTTGAAGGTGGAGACCGACGTGTTCAGTGTCGAGAGGAAGGGGAAGATCGAGAAGGATCTGAAAGAAAGAAAAGAAGAGGCAGAGGAACTAACGGCCATTTGGCAGAATGGTACATCTTACACCCCTTATGATGTCTTTCCGAAAACTAATGGGGATGTATTCGCGCAGAGCGAGCCCGACTCGACCGTATTAAAGGTATCAAACAACGCCTTGAAGTGGCTAAACATGAACTTGATGTCGCCCAACGCCACGGGAACTACGAACGGGCGAGCCAGCTTAGGTTCTCAACCATACCCGACCTCGAGCGTCAGCTCCCGAAGGAATCTGATTTCTCCAAGGACAGTGAAGAAGTTGAGGGCCCACTAGCGATGGTTCACGAGAGGGTCACCTCAAATGATATCGCAAGGGTTGTTGCAAAGGCGACTGGGATTCCGGTTCAGAACTTGATGAAGGGGGTAAGAGAGTAATGAATCGGTCACCATGCTTGTCGCGCTGATGCTCCTTTCAGGAGAAGGAAAAGTTGGTTCATGTAGGTCCCCCGTTGATCCCTCACGTTGCCCGCTGCTGATTACCTTGAAGATGGAGGACGCTTTGAGGAGGCGTGTGGTTGGACAAGACCATGTTGTACAAGCGATAAGCGATGCTGTTCGGATCTCTCGTGCGGGTCTACAAGCCCCCAATCGACCTGTGGCATCGATGATGTTTTTGGGTCCCACCGGTGTTGGAAAGGTAATGCACACAGCCACTTCCTCTGGTGATGCTGACACGCCTGCATCGCCCAGACCGAACTTTGCAAAGCACTTGCGGCTTTCTTGTTTAACGACGAACAGCGAGGATTGTGAGCCCTTCGTATCATGTTTCATTTTGTATTCAAACCAGTGGTCTCCGTTCTAGAATCAACATCAACATGTCCGAGGTAAAGAGGAAGAAACCCGTGGTAGACCCCGAGAGAATCTCATCGTTTCTTCTAGTTCCACGACCGGCATACTATGTCTAGGCTTATTGGTTCCCCGCCTGGGTATGTAGGGTTTGAGGAGGGAGGTCAGCTGACGGAGGCTGTGAGGAGAAAACCATATGGTATGGACGATTCTGCCACTGGCTTCCTTCAGTGATTTTCAACCCACGCGATAGCTGTCATTCTGTTGGACGAGTTGGAAAAGGCGCACAGGGTGAGTTTTCATTATTTCACACCCCTATGACCCTCACTAACTTCCACGTGAAGGATGTCTCTATGATCCTGCTGCAAATCCTGGACGAGGGGAGCATCACAGACAGCCAAGGACGCAAGGTCGACTTCAAGGTATGAAACTCCCATGTTACCGGGATCTCCAACCTTATCGTTCGTAGAACACTATCATCTGTCTGACGAGCAATCTGGGAAGCGACATTCTTGCCCACCCTACGTCTTGTAATGAAAACGGTGTTGTCTCGAAAAAAGCCCGCAACCTGGTGATGGAACGGACATCTGAATACTTCGCCCCAGAGCTCCTCAACCGATTGGATTCAATCCTCGTCTTCAATAAACTATCTAAAGAATCTATTCTCGAAGTGGTTTCCCTCCGGCTCAAAGATGTTGCTGATCGACTGCGGGATCGACGTATTACACTGGATATTGATAATGGCGCTAAAGACTGGCTCGCGAAGAAGGGCTATTCTAATGTATATGGTGCGCGTGCGATCGCCAGAATAGTTAGGACCAAGGTGAGCTCGGTAGGGGCGAATTTAATATCGATTGACGCTTTACGGTGGAACTCCTAGGTTTTGTTCCCACTGGCCCAAAAAATGCTGAGCGGCACGATACGGTGGGTAGCATCCGGTACAACCCCCCCCCCAATTCTGACCTTTTTGTCCAGGGACGGGGATGTTGTGGCCATTCGGGTGTCGGCGGACGGCGAGGACTTGATCATCAAGGATAATCACTCATTGGACGCCTCCGCCACCCCAAAACCAGCGGTTTCCGAAGTCGCTACCCTTGATTTCTAGAAAACATTAAACACGTTCCATCCATATAACAGCATAACCACCGCTCACATCCACACCTATAATATCATCCTATCTACTTTCTCTTCTTCCCATGCTATATGAAACCACCTGCTGCGGCCTATTTTTTTCCGCAAGCTTCCCGAGCCGTGACAGAAGAACTGTGACATGGTAAACGTGACCCACTCACACCTCTGTCCCCCGACTGGCACCTTCGCCTCCTCGAATTCTGCGGATCTAATTTACCGGAAGCCTGGAATTTTCTGTAGAGGAACAGGCCGGAGTTCGACTTCATCTCCCGGGCTTTGTTTTGGTCAAACGCTGATGCCAGGAATTACCGTACTTCCGCCAACACCCATCGGATTCTCCCCATCGTACTCATCAAGTTAGTACTCCGTTCGCATCGTAGGCGTTTGGGCACCTAGCCCTCGGTGTATATACTCATCGCCCTTACTCACCACCCGTTCTTGTTTCAAGGTTCCACGATGCAAAATGGATACTCGAATGACGAAACCGTGGCAGATATCAAGGAGCGGGCGAAGGAGAAGGCGTCTTCGGTCACCAAAACCAAGGGGATCTCTGCAAACTCGCTCATGCGCGTCGCCCAGGAGCTAGCGCTCGAGGCTCGGAAGGCTGAAGATTTGGGTGATTTGAAGAGGAGCCTGGAGTTATGGGTACAGGCTAGCAGCCTCCTCTCCGCATTGTTTGAAACTGCGGACTACAAAGCGGAGGCGCAGCCAGGAAAGAAAGGTGCTATATATAGGGAGGTCACAGAGTGGATGCAGGTGAGTGCTTGGGTTGTGTTTTGTTTTGAGTGGTCTAGAGGTTGTAACCCGCATTTGACGAGTAGAGCCACGCACCCGGTATCATCGAGGGGACGAACCATGTTGAATCAAAGCTGAAGGAACTCGAAAGCTCTGGAGCCACATCGTCCTCAAAGTGAGCATGTCCCGAAGTCGCGGTCCAGTCCCGCCCTGACAAAATTCTGTTCATACAGCCCATCGGGACACAAGTCGATCGCCGGCAGAATTGCTTCCTTACAGAACGCAGGATTGTCAGTAGCTTCAACAAAGCGCGTCTCACGGGATGTCACGAACGGAATCAACGTAACAACCCAGCCAACTTCGTCGTCGTCATCGTCATCGTTACCTCCCACAACATTACCGTCATCACCAATTTCCCCAATGCCAGCAAGACCTTTTAACCGATTGTCCCTCCAGACTTCGGTAATGACCCCGACACAACCGATGGTCACCCCCATCGCGTCAACTCCACACACACTTATCCCGGCTTCGAGTTTCGGACCTCCGTCTCCCGTCTCCTCAACGTCGGACTCCCCAAAGATAACACCCACATCACCTTTCAGTCCACCAAGCACGTCGGAATTTCAGCAATACTTCCCGACAATAGACGAGCTAGAAGAGATGGACAACCTCAGGATCACCGACAACGAGCACAGTCCCGGTACGCCGCAACACCCATCACCTCATACCATCACAAATGGCGCCTCACAACCAATTCCTATCCCAATCCCCACCAAGCCGTTCCCCGCCTTACCCTTTGACCTTGCTCAACGTCCATCAAGCACTCCCATTCCCCCAACCCATGATGTGCTAATGGGCAGCAGACCATCCTCACCAGCCGCCAGGTCCCCACTGTCCCCCACGGTGCCCCGGAGACCCACTAATCTTACCTCTTCTACGAAAAGCTTTCTCACCCCCTCGACACCTCTGAGTAACATTTCAAGCCCAGGATCATCACCGCGGACAGAAAAGCAAGAGCTCCCGAAACTGCCAAAATCCGCTGTGTGTACGCCAAAGGAGCTGTATGACTACATGCACAATATTGGCTATAAGGTCTTGATACTTGATGTACGGGCGCGAGAAGAGTTTGAGAAGGAACATATAAAAGCTTCAGCGGTTGTCTGTCTGGAACCTCTGGTGTTGAAACGTGAAAAGTATGTCCCCTCTCCCGTTCATGCTGATCCATATCGCTAATTCCCCCGAAGCATCACTGGTGATGACATCGAAGACTCGCTTCATGTTGCACCCCGTCATGAACGAACGCTCTTCTCCAATCGAGACAAATTCGATGTCATTATTATTGCCGACCAGTCGAGTGATGCCTACGCCGCGGACTCGGCCCTGTCGGCATTAATTCAGACTATCTACGAGACTGCGTTTAGGAAGTGTCTCAGGCACGCTCCGATGCTCCTAGTTGGCGGTTTAGATGCTTGGAAGCGAGAGTTTGGCGATGGCGAAGTCGATCGAGGCGTCTCCTCCCGCGGATCACCAGCACCCACGCTGAATGGTGGTATTTCCAGCAGTTCGAGCAGCTCAGCGATGCGTTATACCAGTCCTCTCTATGTTCGCAATAGGTCCGGTACGGAGTCCTCGCTGTCTTCGAGTTTCACCAGCAGGGACTTGGGTGCCCTGAACGAGACTCAGCGGTCACCGCCTTCAACGGAACCCACTCCAGGTCCTTCGTACACCCCCCCTCGACCATCTGAGGGTGTCAATAGCCCTGGAAGAGACTCGAACCCCTTCAACCGCCATGTGGTGGCAAATGGTCGTCCCCCATCCTCGAATAGAACCGACCTCGTATGTGTTTCACTCTATTACTGTGGGAACCCAGTGCTGAGGTTCGTCTAGGTCACACCAAACTACGTCAACGGAACCACTTCCATTCAATACCCCTCATACCCAAAGCCCACCACGTCCACTCCTTCCATGTCCCCTCCTCTCCACCCTACCCATGTGATCCACGAGCCCGCATTACCCCCGATCGCGTCCATCAACCCGTATCCTCTCTCACGGAGGAGGAGCGATTATCCCGACCAAACGCAAGAGGCGTTATCCACTCTTTCATCTCGGCCTGTTGATTACCCAGAATTGTCATCCAGCTCAGTCCTTCGACCTCCTCCTGTAGCGGCTGCCCCTGCGTTAGAGAGGCAAGAGAATCGCCCACGTCTCCCACAGCATGCCCATTCGTTCTCGTTGACTGGACCAAGACCGCCGATGATCCAGTCTGACTACCCAGTCAAGTATTGGTCCGATGTACAGATCGGAATTTCAGGACTTAAAAATCTTGGGAATACATGTTATATGAACTCTACGGTTCAGTGTCTGAGCGCGACGGTGCCTTTCTCCAGTTTTTTTAAAGGTTTGTGGAAGATGCAAATTAGGGCTCTTTACCCTACTAAAAATCTCCTTATAGATGGGCGATGGAGAAGTGCTGTTAACATGGTAAACCCCCTCGGCACAAAGGGAAATCTGGCCCATTCTTTCTCCATGATCATTCATGAGATGTGGCAAGCGGAGATGCCTTATCTCACACCACTGACCTTCCGGGTGAGGTCATTGTCTAAATCACATTGTAGCCATCCTTACTAATGCCACCTCAGAAATCAATATGCTCCCATGCACCTCAATTCTCTGGGTCAGATCAACACGATGCCCAAGAGTTTCTGAGCTTCCTTCTCGATGGCCTGCACGAGGACTTGAACCGAGTTTTGCAAAAGCCACAAATCCAAATCACATCTGAGCGGGAAGCAGAGCTCGAGAGGCTCCCACCGCAGATCGCAAGCCAACAGGAGTGGGAGACCTACAAGAGTAGGAACGACAGCTTGATTGTGGATTTCTTCCAAGGCCAGTTTAGGAATAAGATGGAGTGTATGACTTGTAACAAGGTTCGTTACTCCAATGACTACTTTTCCGTTGACCCACCCGCTAATGTCTCGCTTAGACATCGACGACGTATAACCCTTTCATGTACCTGTCGCTGCCGATCCCTCCTCCTTCTCGTGGAGGCAAGGTGGCACTACATGCTTGCCTCGACGCCTTGGTGAATAAGGAGGTCATGACTGGCTCTGAGGCCTGGTAAATGTTCCACGTTGATCCCCACCCGAACTCGTGCTTAAGAGTACCATTCCAGGAACTGCCCAAACTGCAAGACCTTACGTCAAGCAACCAAACAGTTGTCCCTCTCTCGACTTCCACCTGTCCTTATGATCCACCTGAAGAGGTTCTCGTTCAAAGGTCCTTTCACAGACAAGATCGAATCATTTGTCGAATTCCCGATGAAAGACTTGGACCTGACGAGTTATATGCCTTATGTGGACGCCAATCTGGAAGCGAAGTTGCCCCCGGACGATGCTCGCCCCCAGATCCCGCCGTTCAAGTATGATCTGTATGCTGTGACTAACCACTTCGGGAGTCTGAGTAGCGGGCATTGTACACTCTTTTTCCTGTTTACCCCCAATGAGCCAACTGACCCACTATTCTAGATACCGCTTTCATCTCTTCGAGAGGCGGATGGGTGTACTGCGACGATAGCCGAGTTACCAACGTAGATCCCAAGGAGGTCGTCGTGAGTCTGCCGTACTATCCCCCTCACACAAGCTCACACCGTTCATTTCCCCAGGGCAAACCCGCCTACATCTTATACTACAAGAGAGTAAAAACCTAAACTATACGTTCATATTTCTGCCCATATTCCCATATTCTTTCTTGCTTCACCCCCCCGCCCTGCACATCCGACCCTCGTCATCCTGTTGTGTATTATCCCAACCTTTGCAACTATACAGACTATGCGTAACTACTGAAGAAACCAACCGTGGAAAGTGGATATGTGTATAAATAATCTCTCTTCATCCTCTCTTACTGCTCCTCGCCACTTCCTCCGAACCTTTACTGTTTCCGTATCATCCACGTTCATGCTATTGCCCTCGCAACATCCCCCACGGTGGTACCGTTCATATGTTTCCCTGGTTCCTTGCTTTCGTAATGACATTTATGGCACACCCACTGGTTCGTTCCGCTGGGATAGAACATGGGCGAGTAGTTGGATTTGCAACGCGAGCATTGGGTGTGGTTCGTTGTGGGTGTGGTACGTGAAGAGGCCAAGACGTCCGCGACTGAACCTAGGACCTGGTCGAGACGACGAGCTTTACGGAGGAGCGCGTGGGTGTGCGCGAGAGCCGGAGATTTGTACTGTTGGCAATACACTTGAAGTGCTGTCTACAAGGAAGGTGAGGTAAGTTATCGAGCGACTCTCCCGACTCAAGGGAAATGGAATGCAGAACAACCTACCTCTCCAACGTCGTTCGTCTCGCACATCTCGTGAATCACTCTCCTCGAAGAATGCTCTCTGCACGATATGACTGGGACCATGTTCCCCGAATCCCCGTTCCAATTGACGATCGTCGTCTGGTCTCGTTTGCTTTGTCTCACCGTTTGAATTTCGAAACCGAACCTGTGGGTGGCCGCCCAAGCGCAAGAGACGTGGAATTCCTTGGAGCAATCGCAGCAGCGGACTACAGCGCCACCTCTTTCGGAACAGAGGCTGCAGGGCTGGAAGTTCATCGACCGTTCAGCAACCAAGGATAGAGGGATGATGGGGGTTGAGACTCACTGTCAACCATCGGTGAGGGTTTATCACGCTGATGCCCTCAACCAGCCGTAACCTCGTAGTATCACTGAACGTGAGCTCCGGTATGAATACCGAACAAATCACATGCACCCATCCCTGTCCCTCCGTAGGCTTCTGTGCGCGCAAGAACGTATCCGCAGGTGGATAAATACCATCTTTAGGATCATGCTTGACCTTGGGACAAAGCAAACAAGACGTATCCAACGACGCCTCTTGCACCTTGTCGTTCTGACAAATCTCGCACAGCCAATTATCCACGTCCAACGATTCAGCGATGACGCCAAATGTCCCTGCGTGTGTTCTGAAGCCGCATTCTTGACATTTGACGATCTTCCCGAGGGGGCCGTAGTTGTGGCAGGCGAGGCATTTGTCTTGAGGAACGGTCGAAGCTGGGGGTGTGACTGACTTGGTTGTCTGTAGGGTTTGGCCGTTAGGATCGTTCGGAAGGCAATGGATAGCTTTGGTCCGTACCTTACTCCTCTTAGCATTAGGTCCGTTGAGAGGAGTCCCTTCGCGCTTCTCAGGCGCTTTACCCTTCGAAGATGCTGATACGGATTCCTCCCGGATAACGGGTTTCGTGAAATCGGCATACTTCCTCCAGCTGACCCCGCAATCTTCGCACAAAATACTGCTGGAAAGGCCCTTTGGCGCTTTCCACCACTGCACCGACTCCCGAGTCTTGCACGACGCACACAAAACGTTGCTTCGCGGTTGCTTTACGATAGAACCTTCGGAGTCGTCATCGGCCACGGGTGGGGACGGGGCTTTCACCTTCTTATTGGAGGCGCGCTCCTTCCTGATCTGTACGTTGACTTCCTTGAGTTTCGAGCTATCAGTTGAGCGGTCAGCCAGCGATTTTAATAGCTAGACGATGCGATGACATACCTCTTCCAATGGCCGTAGTACCTGACGACCTCATAAACGGATCTAGTACCGATTTCCTCACGGATGAGGCGTAGTTCGGCACCATGTTGTTGGATGGCGTCTTCGAAAATGGCTTTCTCCTCGCTGTTCCAGTCTCTGTCAATCCAACGAGTCTCGTTTTTCTTCCACTGGAGAGAAGCGTCAGCCGGCGTTGATCACGACAGCGAGAGGGGTCCTCTTGCCTTCTCTTGACGGTTTAATTTCATCTTCACGGCAGACATATCCTCGCCTTTGTGCCAGGCGGTGGATAACATTTTCGTCGCTTCCGTCAAGAAGTCGACGTTATGCTTCTGGTCTGCCTTTACGGGAAGCGCGTTCTTGGCCTTCTCAACTACAAAAGCGTTAGGTGGCTCCCTGTGGAATTCTAAGATGCGACATACACTTCTCCACTGCGAAAATGCGTCAGAGTCAGCTCGGGGAAGAAATGCGACATGACATACCATCCTCGCGGGACATCTGGGAAACAAAACTCAGAACCTCCAAGGTAGAATCGCCTCCGCGTGCCTCCTCATCTGCGATGACGTTAGCTTTACTCACGGAAAACTGTCCAATCATCCATACCCGGTATTGGTGTTGAGTCAGGGGCCGTAGGCACGACTGCTTGGAACTTGAGCCCGGTTCGAGTGGCGATCCGCGGGAAGATGAAATCATTCGGATCTGTAACATTCCCGATTAGGAAGGTGTCCGGTTGAATCGTTCGAAATCCCGCCCACCAAGGGTATCTTCTGGAATAGTATGGATTCTGCGGAGCGGACACGTACACCTCGCATCAACACGCCGTAATCGAGAAAAGATGGCTGGCGGTTGAACTTACCCAAAATATCTGAAAGGCCACATCCCGAAATGCTTGATCGGCGCGTTCTCTTCCTGTTCCGCCAGTTTGCGATCCTTCCGCGGTCGACCGGGTCCCCGCGGGCGACCCGGTGCCTTTGGCTTACTGTTCGAAGGGGTAGAGTGGCGGATGACTTCATGGCTGTCCACCTCTTCCTCGTGTCTTCGGGAACAGGGCGCACATGTCCAACCGTAGCCACGCGAAGGCTTGGCGGACAAGGGTGGTTGAACGCACCCCATGTGAAAGAAACTCTGACACCTATCGCATTTCACTGTATCCTGTCTGCCCGTGAGGGTCAGTCCAAGTCCCGAATAGCAGACAGGGAGAGAGGGAGAGAGACTTACGGTGCGCACCACTGCTGACATGTATCGCAAAGGCGAATATTCGCTGTCAAGTCGGGGACGATTTCCTTCTCCGCCACAATATACTCGTATCTCGATGCCAAAGTTTCGCATACGTTCTCCGGGACTGGAAATCACGCCGTTGACCGCCCATACCAAAACGCGACAACGCCGATCACTTACGGTTCTTGACCTCAGTGGTCAGTATTACTTCGAAGTCCTTGCGGATATATGGATCGAACAAGCGGTTGAAATAAAACCTGTCTGGCCGCTTTTTCCAACTGGCCAAGTCCGAGATTTTGTCCCGATGCAGTACGAAGCATTTAGCCCGCAGCTGGCTGGTTTCACAAATCTCGGAGTAAATCGCGGCCAATAGCAGCCGGTTGTCGACCACCACACGATCGGAGACGTCCCCCGGACGGTAATACCAAGCTAAACGCACGCGGGACCAAAACGTCGGCCCCTCGCCCGTCGTGCCCTTGGCTGTACCCTCCGCTGGTAAAAACTCCATAATTCGAGCTATTGAGTACGGGGTGCCGTCCCTGGCTGCCCAGGAAGGCGAACAGTAAACGTGATCTGAAAATTCGAAATCGTTCACAAATATGTAGAAAGAGGGTGGAATGAGAGTAATGACCGTTTACTGTCACGATGTCCCCACTCTTGAGGGTGACTTCGACAGCCATGAGGGGTGGTGAGGGGAATGGGTGTCGAGTGGAAAGGTTGGAGATAAAAACTCAAAGTGAGTCGGACGAGCAGCAGACAGCGTGTGAGAAGAAGATTAGGATTATTTGGAGGGAGATAAAGAAGTGGGAGAGATAGAGTTGGGTGAATGAGACGACGAGAGGGAGGGGGAGGAATTCCCACGACTGCATGCTTGTTCCACAGTCGATCGACCCTTCGAACAGCACGGCCAAGCGCACGGCCCCAGAAAAGTGGCCATTCCCCCCCGATATTCGGGCATTTTGACCCAAACTCATGGCCTGCACCAATGATCCAGCTTCCCTTTCCACCGCAAGCACGCGGCTGCGGAAGGCGACGTGTCATGATGCGCCTCAGTTCCAGTGTTGCCTCCTCGCCACACACCTCTTGGCCCCCTACAATGAAGATGATCCGCTTTTATGGGCGCCGTACGCGCTGTGCGCCCGTGATGAGCTTTCTTTTTGCCACCGTTTCAGTAATTTCGCACCAGACCGGACAGACAAAGCAACCGCCCCAGGTTATTGAAAACACGTGGCAAGCCGGGGCGGCTTGGCTGGGCATCACCCTCGCTTAAACTCATGAAGTTGCTTGTGGTTGACATTGACAATCGCCAGCAGCTCATTGCCTGAACTAAGGACACTTTTTTTCGGTTCAACCTATACCTCATACAAATACTGTATGCGTTCGGAATGTACGTAATTAGAAACCAACCAATAGCCCTCTTTGGATTCCAACCGAGGTAAAGATCGTTGGGGCCTGGCAAGGGGGATTCCCACCCCTCCGCCGTTCGCGACGAAGTTGCAGTAGATCCAGAGTGAAAGGTGTGGATTCCGGGGGCACGGGTGACGTCAAGTTTCTGCCCTGGCTTCTCACAGGCTTCGATTATCTATGATCATTGAAGGTCCGAAGAACGCAGATCCCCCCATGATCTGCTTTTAGAATGCCAGAGTCATCGCTTAACTCGCCTCCTTATCGCCTGTGACTCTTGTCGAGCGAATCCACAAAGTGGGATGTGGCGCGATGCGTCGAGTGGCGGCCCCGGCAGAATCGACCGTCATTGCTCCTCAACCAGACTCCGCGGTGTTGCGGTTTGGGCTGGCACCGACCTCTGCAGGCCTAGGGCGCCCAGACCGTTCCGTGGGAATTGGTATTCCCGGCTGAGATTGCCGTTGGCCCACTTGGCACAGAGATCGAAGATTCCCCGAGTCCCTGTGAAACGAATTCTAATTCCACTGTGCTCTGCCGTCTCCCACCTCTCACCAACGACTGTATATTCCAGAAGATTGTAATTCTTGCATCT
>Ga0307517_10003664_pt1 | contig 23886 bp, 21 predicted proteins | sample 23_EM_MG_FD_194515 | JGI IMG/M metagenome (GOLD analysis project Ga0307517, IMG submission 194515) | Populus trichocarpa ectomycorrhiza microbial communities from riparian zone in the Pacific Northwest, United States - 23_EM | ecosystem: Host-associated > Plants > Roots > Unclassified | place...
ATCTGACTCAGAGACAGTGGCGGAGCTGAAATCAAATCAAATAAACGAAATATAAATCAACTAAACATAGGAGATCCTGCACTGCCCGCTCCTGTGTACCGTTACCGGAACATGTACACATGTTACAGCGTGCCCCAAAGGCATGTGCGAATTCCTTAACGAGAACAGGCTTGCAGGACAAGTCATTACACCGGAATCTCCTGGGATGGCACCAATGAGAGCAAGATACTTAGCGGAGGGCAATGAGAGTCCCAGACCCAGAATTGACCTCGACGGAGTCAGAAAACTACTAGCCACGGCACTAGATCATGACGATCCTCTTGCAGAATGCAGCGAATGCGACCGTCATGATCAGAAAGCCCACGATGCCTATATGGCAAAGCGACAGAAACCCCTCTATGGAGGAGGCTTATCCCCCCACAACATAAGTGTTCCTAAAATCACACCCCTACCCTGTCACAGGATAACCGCATGCTGTATGATGTCTTTGAGGATGAAGGAGACTCCACGCGCCTCGAATAGGTACTTGATGAGCGCGATTCCATTCCAGTTACCACGGAGATGCAGACCATGTGGAGAGAACAACTAGGCGATGCCTATAGGAAGGATGAGTTATACAAGTTAGCTCTCGACTCTGCAAAGACTGCTAAGTGAGGAAGGATGGAACACTATCGCATTGGTGATGGACTGATATTCGCTACTACACACAAAGGACTTCAAGCCCTTTACATACCAAAAGGCCATGCAGCAAATGGTCAAACCCGTCGAGAACTCGTCATATCGGGAGTTCATGACGAAGGACACCATAGTGTGGAAAGGAATCTCAGATATCCTACTGAGTACCTTTACTGGCCAGAGATGAGGAAGGATTGGAGAGATTACGTTAGGCAGTGCGAGCACTGTCAGAGGAATAAGGAACGGAATGCGTTGCCTGAAGGCAATTCCCAGATGATGCCAATTCCTCGGGAGATTTTTACATCTTATGCTATCAACTTGGCATGACCTTTCAATATGAGTAAATGACCAACAAAGACCTATGATATGGTCTTGATAGTTGTGGACTGTGCTGTTGGATTCACCTGGTTCATACCCACTACTTGAGATGCGATTTCAGAAACCACCCTATCCTATCTTCGCTACTACGTATTTACACCCCATGGCACACCTACGTCGATCGTTAGCGATGCAGATCCCAAGTTCACTTCATGCTTTTGGCAACAAAGTATGAAGTTGATGGGTATCGAACATATTAAGGCAGTGCCTAGACATCATGAAATGAATGTGCAAGTAGAACGCAAGATTACGGAACTCAAGACCGCCATAAGAAACATCACCAACAAGCGGCAGAACAATTGGGTGTGTTCATTGCAGGATATGGCTGCATATACGAATGCTGGACATTCTGATACTATAAACATGTCACCATACAAAGCGGTCCATGGACGAGACTACACCTTATTGGCGACGTATAGGATTGAAGGCACGGCTGTCCCAGTATCTGAGGATTATCCTAATCGACACCAGGAGCTGAAGAATGACGCATATCAAGCGCTCAAGCTAGCTAGGATCTGCAGCACCAGAGTTGCCGCCAAGAGGAGGACGACCTACAAACCCATCACCATTGGAGAATTCCTGATAGTATATGGCGACAGATTTGCGACGGAATCTGGAAGGAGTAAGAAACTCGAGCCCAGATTGCAAGGGCCTTTCCAGGTTCTAGATTACGATGAACAAACACAGAACTATACTGTCAAAATGGACTCGAGAATCTACCGCAGGAAAGAGGCAGTTTTCTACTGTTCCCTGGTTAAGAAGTTCTTCTCCAACAATCACAGCAGATTCCCTGGACGGACTCAGGCCAAACCCGCACCCATGCTGGTCGAGGAGATGCCTTAATGGGAGGTTGAGGAGGTGCTGGACCACCGTGAACGCTATGGCAAGGCCGAGTTTCTTGTCAAATGGAAAGGATATCCCAACAGCGACACTAGTTGGGAACCGTTGGAATGTCTCGAGAATGCGATGGACCCTGTGCAGGCCTGGGGGACAGACAACATGTCTGGAGGCGAGTTTCCTGTTGAAGCAGGATTTATTACCATGTCCTATACCCCGACGACTCCTAGTTGGACCCAATTTGAGGATGAAGGGCCAGTTGATAGTGACCTTTTCAAGCCTTATTTCCAAAGCGAGTATGACGACTCTGGATCTGAGGATTGTTGAGTTATTCCAGGTTCGATTTAGGTTTAGTTTAATTGATGGAAACCGATGTTTGGTTTCGGGGGTGTAACCGGTACAGGTACTATGGTTACTAATGGATTTCCTTTCGGATTAATTTGGTTTCAGGATAGGAGCCTTGTGGCTGTAGCCTTGTTAGGTATGCATGAGGTATCGTTTGATACCTAGTTTGTTTTATGTTTGGTTTCAGGATACAAGGTTGTGCCTCTCCCTGATTGTGTTTTGGAAGTAGCATTTGATACTCGAGTTGTTTGAAGTTTTGTTTCAAGGGATTGTTTGATACCTTGCATGATTTATGTATTGTTTCATAGTATCGATTTGATACCATAAATGTTTTAGGATACGAGCTGTGCTCGTAGGAGTAAGGCTTTAGGATAAGCCAGCCATGTATTTAAAGGTTGCACCTTTCGGATTTGGGAAGGGCAGGCTTCGACAGACTGAGTTTTCAATATACATGGTTGGATAGTTACCTCTTCAGTTCGCCACGATCGTGAGAAGCCGCCAAACACTTCAAGACCTTAGCGATATAGTACAATGTTTTATCTAACAACCTTTCGGAGCCTCGGCTTGATCAGTCTGCCTAAGCCACTCGTTGGCTGGGATTTCAAGTGCACAACCCAGACGGTTTCTTAAAGGTTCTCAGTGTACCTGGAACCGATAAGGAAACGTTATAGTCACTGAGATCTATCTTGCTGCGGAATCGTCCTCTGGCTACCGCATTTAATATACTGTTTTCTTCTGGGATCTGTGTGTGATCAGCCTGAGTATTATCATTCCTGAAGCGTAGGTCTACCAAGGGGCGGATTCTGCCATCGCTTTTTACTTCCACAAACATGCGGGCTCCTCCGGGCACACTGGTCCTATAGAGGATACCGTTGTTCCGGTGCTTGTTGATCCATGCCTTGCATTTGGTTATCAAGGCTTGTGTTAGGTGGTACCAGATCTCTAAGAACAAGCGAGATGGGTAAGACCGGGGTACTTTATCGTAGACGGATATGTATCTAGGAATGCTCAATATAAACGTGGGTAAAATAATGATAAAGATTTTTCTTGTAATAACTTATTATATTGATAAGGTCTCTTCTCTGTAGTGTGATGATTTCAGTAAAGCTCGGGAGGCACTTGGATATTGATATCCCACGTCGATAGAGTGCGCGGCCTACAAGTAACTACCATACTAACTAAGTACCTGCTAACCATTCCGAACACTTTCTCAAGTGCGAACACCTTTTGACCCTGAATAATATGGCCCAACCATTGACTTCCGGACTGGAGAGCTTTTGATTTCTCTGCTGTGCCACCACGTTCCAGTCAGAGTTCACTATCCTTCTTCCGTCAGGACGAACTGAAACTTGTCTGCATGCTAGAAAGTGTTCTCTTCATCGGACAAACGAAGTGGCCAACTCCGTAATCGCACCTATCGCAGTAGCAGATATCACTCTTGCTTCCTGCGCTTAGTCTTCGGTCAGACTATCAATCGGGATGGTACCAGTGGCACAATTCTCTCATAGTCCTTCCTGACCGAATGATCCTATTATGGTACCATACCATTGGTGTGGGTGCCGTCATACTCTTATTTCATTCTAGAGTAAACACGACGAAAGCGTCCCGTTACTTTGGTAACATCGTTTCCTGTGCCATTCAGCTATGTCTGTAGCCTTATGCGACGGCGACCGATTTCGCCCAGAACACTTGCATAAGCTCGCCAAGAGTCCCCTCTCATATATCCTGCGAACAGCATCCTGTCAAACTGACGGCGGCGACATATACCGTGTTATGAGATAGGTTCCAATGATAGTGTCTTTTGGTGTTGGGACGCAACTACGACGCCGTCAGGTGTTGTCGCGTCGTCCCAACGCCCGGGCCAGAGGCGGGTGTTAGATTCACAGGGTGAAGGTAGGGTAACCCCAGGGTACACAAAAATAGGTGGAAAAGCTATGCTTTTCTCATATGCCTAACAGCTTGTGGCGCTTTGAAAGTGACTGTCTTTAAAAGCTTCGTCAGGTCTATGAGACTTATCCTGTGCATTATCTTTCGTACTAGTGGCAGTGCCTCTGGAACTCTTTGACAAATACCTAGGGGAACATTGCCAGGAAGTCATGTACTTCCTGTGGCTTCGTCATGGCTGATCTAGACTGTCTAGATTTTCCGTCACAGGTCACTCTAACCTTGTACTTGAAGAGGTATATGCTGATGTTTTGGCAATCGATGACCGCTCCTAGCCTTATGAGATTGTCCATACTGATGAGGATATCATAGTCTGATACTCGAGTGACTAGCATAGGGACCTTGTCGACTCTCATCTTCCCTTGCCGAATCATAACCTCAACAGAGAAGTTGCTAGTTGATCACGATCCATTAACTGCCATCTCCAGAGTACCGGGATTCTTCCTAGCTGGGATGTTGTGTGTTGTAACGAATTTGTTGGATATCAGGGTACTGCCAATCATCAGCAAAAAGGTGGCCTGCGTCAGATACAGTAGTGTTGCATCCTGACTCGACCAGCCTGGACTCTGCGTCCTGTGCGCCCTGTACCCATGCCCCACACCTGGTTGCGTCCGGTACGTCCAGAGACCCTTGCCGACACTGGGTTCCGTCCGGACACATGCCACTAAGCAGCCCTGCCTCCCATGCATCCTGACTTAAACCTCAACACCATCGCACATCAGGATTCACCACTACCCCTGATTCTCCTTTCAGCCTTCTTTGTCTTCTACCCCGGATGTGAGCAAGGTGTATTTCTTGGCAAAGAAAATATAGTGAGTGCTGGCGCCTGGTGAGAAAGCCATCATACCCTTAATCTTAAATTTACACTAAAGACCCCGGGCCGAGTCACACTGGCACTCAGAGTTCTATTTTGAGAACATCATCTTTGAATGAGCGAAAATGCCAGCTCACTCCTGTCTGAAAGCGAGTGATAGCCATAACACTCTCTAGTGCCTGGTGGTTTCTCGGCACTTAGCCTCAAACTGGACGCGACGCGACATACTCTTTTCATCACAACATCCACACTCCGGGCTCACAGCTGCAACACTCCACCACAGCCCCAGAATCGATCCTGAATCCGACACATGGAGGTTCCTGGGCTCGATGCCAGCTATCCAGCGGTATAAGATTCATCCCCAGAGGGCTATTATTCATGAAGTTACAGGGCTGAATAGGATGGGATGCTGGCGATCCCAAAACTCGATGGCAGATTCCTCCACAACCGCTGGGCCGATCCTGGATCCGATTGCGGGAGGTTGTTGTGCTCGACGCCAGCTACGCAGCGGTATAAAGGATGTCTCTGTCGCATCAGAACTCATGAAATCGCTAACCCTTGTGAGAGTTGTCTTTATAGGTACCCTGGCGATCCCAGAACTCGATGGCAGATTCCTCCACAAGCGCTTGACCGATTCTCGATCCGATTGCGGGAGGTTGTTGGTCTTGACGCCAGCTACGCAGCGGTATAAAGGACGTCTCTGTCGCATCGAAACTCATGAAATCGCTGACCCTTGTGGGGGGGTTGTCTTTATACTAGTAGGTACCCTGGCGATCCCAGAACTCGATGGCAGATTCCTCCACAGCCGCTGGGCCGATCCTGGATCTGATTGCGGGGGATCGTTGGGCTCGACGCCAGCTACGCAGAGGTATAAAGGACGTCTCTGTCGCATCGAAACCCATGAAATCGCTAACCCTTGTGAGAGTTGTCTTTATAAGTACTCTGGCGATCCCAGAACTCGATGGCAGATTCCTCCACAAGCGCTTGACCGATTCTCGATCTGATTGCGGGAGGTTGTTGGTCTTGACGCCAGCTACGCAGCGGTATAAAGGACGTCTCTGTCGCATCGAAACTCATGAAATCGCTAACCCTTGTGCGGGGGTTGTCTTTATACTAGTAGGTACCCAGGCGATCCCAGAACTCGATGGCAGATTCCTCCACAGCCGCTGGGCCGATCCTGGATCTGATTGCGGGGGATCGTTGGGCTCGACGCCAGCTACGCAGAGGTATAAAGGACGTCTCTGTCGCATCGAAACCCATGAAATCGCTAACCCTTGTGAGAGTTGTCTTTATAAGTACCCTGGCGATCCCAGAACTCGATGGCAGATTCCTCCACAACCGCTTGACCGATTCTCGATCCGATTGCGGGAGGTTGTTGGTCTGACGCCAGCTACGCAGCGGTGTAAAGGACGTCTCTGTCACATCGAAACTCATGAAATCGCTGACCCTTGTGGGGGTTGTCTTTATAGGTACCCTGGCGATCCCAGAACTCGATGGCAGATTTCTCCACAGCCGCTGGGCCGATCCTGGATCTGATTGCAGGAGGTTGTTGGGCTCGACGCCAGCTACGCAGCGGTATAAAGGACGTCTCTGTCGCATCGAAACCCATGAAGTCGCTGACCCTAGTGCGGGTTGTCTTTATAGGTACCCTGGCGATCCCAGAGCCTGATGTCAGATTCCTCCACAACCGCTGGGCCGATCCTGGATCCGATTGCGGGAGGTTGTTGGCCCTGAGGCCGGCTACGCGGCGGTATAAGGTACGTCTCTGTCGCATCAAAACACATGAATCCGCCAACCCTTCTGAGAGTGTGCTTTTCACTAAAGTAATGGAACACTTGATGGCAGATAACTCTATGACCACTTGGCCGATTCTGGATCTAATTGCAGGAGGTTGTTGGCCACAACGCCAGCTTCCCAAAGGTATAAGCCCCTCCCCCCCGCGACTTTTATTGATCAGGTTACAGTGCTGAATGGTATACTGGCGATCCCAGAGCTCGATGGCAGATTCCTCCACAACCGCTTGACCGATTCTCGATCAGATTGCGTGAGGTTGTTGGTCTTGACGCCAGCTACGCAGCGGTATAAAGGACGTCTCTGTCGCATCAAAACCCATGAAATCGCTGACCCTTGTGGGGGTTGTCTTTATAGGTACCCTGGCGAGCCCAGAACTCGATGGCAGATTCCTCCACAACCGCTTGACCGATTCTGGATCTGATTGCGGGAGATTGTTGGGCCCGACGCCAGCTACGCTGTGGTATAGGGTACGTCCTGAGGTGCCAATTCCCCATTGAGCTACAGGGTCCCGGGTACTGGGTGAGGCAGTGAGACGGCTTCTTATGACTTAGTGTTTCTCCGTGAATTGGCCTGTATATTAGAACAATAGAAGCCTACTAGTAGTAGTAAATTTAAGAGTTTGACAGTAAGAAATCTATTGTGACCCAAGTACCCAAGGACAGAAAAAGGTAAAGGGGGGACCCTTCACTCAGGCTTATCTCAGGAAGATATGGTCCCTCGTCAGGTGAAATCCTGAGTACTAGATGCTGCGTCAGGTGGCGTCCTGAGTATTTGGTGCTGCGTCAGGTAGCGTCCTGAGTATTAGGTGCTGCGCCCGGTGCGTCCTGAGTCTTAGGTGTAGCGTTCGGTTGCGTCTGGTGCGTTGTGGTAGGGTGGTTGCGTCCTGATTCGCGATTAACGTTCTAGCGTCCTGTGCGTCAGATGAACCGAATGCATCTAACGCAAGGTATTATTTTTGCTGATGATGGTTCCTGTATCTGTGAGGACTCTGGCGGGGTTGCTATTGATGTTGATAGTGAATTTGAGTGCCTGGAATGGCCTGTCCTTGGGCGTGCCTACTCTAGTCTTGTAGGTCCTGATAGAGCCGCTGCCATCTAGCTCCTCTGCGCTGTCTGTATCAGGGTTATATTCGCCTTCACTGCTGTTTGGGCTTTCCTCAGAGAGGCGAACATGGTTGGTCTTACCCTCTTTCCTTGGGCACTCATTTGGCATGTGTCTGCTTTCGCCACAGTAGAAACAGGCTCCTTCTGCCTTGCGGCGGTCCATTTCAGTTTTACTTGGCTTGTTGGACTTTGTATAGGTCCTCATCTTGGCCGGGGCCTTTCCTTTGCCTGTGCTCCGAGACCTTGATGCGGTTGTGGGCTTGCAGTAGGTACTCTGTTTCTTTGGTGTATGGGTCTTACTGCTAGAGGTTTGGCTTCTATCACTGCCTTTGTAGCTGCTAGGCTTCGTTACGGGGCCCCGGAACGAACACTACTAGCCGCCAGTTCTATACATATTAGCGTCATAGCGTTCTGCCACAGCCACCATCTGGTCCCTGGTATCTTCTGGTCTGAGCTGGGGCTCAATATTCCGGCATAGTCTTGAGTCCATAGTATCGAGAAATCGTGGATTCTGTGCATAGTCTGAGATAGATCCAGCCGGAAGGGATCCTTTGAGGTCTGCTAGCTCTCTGGCTATCTTCGTTATACGTGCTGACTGTCCACCTGCTGTCTGGCGGACATTCTGCCACCTGTGATAGGTGTCATCAGTGTTTGTAGAGGCTTCAAATAGCTGCTGAAAGCGGTATGTCAGCTGCGGTACGGTGAGGATCTCTTCCTCTGTATCTAGTGTCTGGAACTTGAATGCATTGTTTGCTTTCCCTTCTGTGTAAAAGCCATAGTAGTCTGCCACTCCAGGGGAGTCATCGTTCAGTCCTGATCTCGCTAGGTACTTCTTGACAGTTCTAAGCCATCACTTGAGTTTGTGTGGTTTGAGGTCTTCTCCTTTACGGCTAATCATGGGCGGTTGAGAGACATTAGGAGGGGGCAACCTGGCCGGACCTGGGTCTGCCATAGTGCCTGTAGGTGGGTCTGGGGCTGGAGGTGGTGGATCTGGTCATTCAGGGTGCTCTCTGGCACTCCTGGATCTTGAGGGTCTTTCTGGTGTGTTTGGGATCAATGTACCGGGTAGTGGTTGCTATCTATGCTCTCGGGAGGGCGTTCTAGTTGCTCTCTGACTTCCAAAGACTCCTAGAATGCTGGGTGCTCGCCACCTGCTTGTAGTGGGGCGTTCTGGTCGGTGTTCAGTTTACGAAGTTTGCTGTGCAGCTGCTCTTCCTGCTGGTCTTTCCTCAAGCCGCTGGGCTTCTCTTTGAATGAGTTCCTTAGCTGTAAGGTTGTGGTCTTCGTCTGAATCTGTATCTAGATCTCCTGGGAGGAGGTGACTGGTTCTTGATGGTGTATCTGCTGAGCCTGGAGTGGGCCCAAGGGTTAGTTCCTGTGTCGTTGGTTCTGGTCTATCGTCTGTGGGTTCTACTGATGGACGATTGCAGGCCCTACGGGACCTGATAACGCTTCTGCTCCTGCGTTCGGCTATGATGAATGTAGCACCTGAGCTGCGAGTTCCTTTCCCTGCTATTTCTGCTTCTAACTAATTATCAAGATACTGGGAGGGCGATCAATCCTACCAGGCTGTTCCCAATCCTGAGAACAAAGGGGTTTCACCTACCGTAGGCAAAAAAATGTAACAGGTTTATTCCTGTCTAACGAAAATACAGTAGGACTGGCGATAGACCTGGTAGCGCTGGTACTAAGGGAGGCTTCAAGGGACCGGAGGTAAGAGATAATAGTTGAGAGACAAATAGACCTGAGGAATTGCCGTTCAACCAAGTGTATTGTTAGACTGAAGGTTTGTTGAAGTCTGCTGTCCCCTGCTAGCCAGGAGACTGGTTTGAATACAAAACCCAAGAGCGATAGCCTTCCTGAAATCACTTTCATTACCAGTAGCTGCGCACATACCGGAATCCTGTAATCCTGCAAGACCAAAGAAAGAAACAAACAATACGCATCCTTCGCCAGTATTTCATGACCATTCCATACTTGGAATCCTAAATATAATCTTCCAACAAAGCAAACTAAACATGGCAATACGATACCATAGCCTATCTGACTCAGAGACAATGGTGGAGCTGAAATCAAATCAAATAAACCAAATATAAATCAACTAAACATCGGAGATCCTGCACTACCCACTCCTATGTACCGTTACCAGAACATGTACACATGTTACAGTAAGGAGGGAAGATCACCTCACAATGCAGTAAACGGGTGAGTCGCCAAGGATGGTGGCATAGAAGGAAACAAGGGCAAAAAGCGAGAGGAAAGTGAAAATTAACCAATCTACAAATCACGTACGTACTTGTGCAAGGGGTTCTGTCCCGTTAATTCCTGCTGTGCGCCTGCTCTTGTGTGTATTGCATATACGTCTAATCTAATTAATGTGTATATCTAGAAGCTTCTATCAGCAACACTTATCCCCTGCAGTGTTGATAGTGCCGAATTTCCCTTCATCATGCTAAAATGCAAACTAAAAAACTAGCTCCCCACCTTTCTAGATATCTCAATCGAGTGATATCAAAAGCATTTCAGGTCAAGATATGATGCAGATCTTTTTCCATCAACAGGAGCACTCAACCTGATATGAGAGCGATGTTAGCCGCAGTTGTAAGGTAATGCAACTGTGGAGATTTACTAACCAACATCCCAAGCCATGTGATAGCTTTACACCACTATGAGATTGAATCCACCAATCAGAGAAATACGCTAATCTTGCTAGTGCCCCTTTAGCACGATGTAGGGAAATTCGGCACAATCAACACTGCAGGGAATAATACTATGGGATTGCCGGGTAAGCGATGGAATAACACAAGTACTCGAGTGAGGGGGGAAAATATTGGGACAAGTAGGGGGTAGTGGAATTACTCGAATTGGCAGTTATCTTACTGTTTTGGTTCTTTGATACTCCTTCCATGGTGTATGCTCAGGCCTCTGCTGCCCCTGCTTGTCCCAATACTTCACCCCTACCCCGAGTAAATGTCGAGTCAATTACTGAGATACTGTGAATATCTTAACACGAATGGGGTGGGGAACAAAGAGCAAATGGAGAGCCTGTGTATCTATAGATAAGGGAGTATCATATGGGCGGTCTGGGGTACTAGAATTCGTTGCCAGCACCCTAAGGCTATTCTGGAGCGGGTCGGGGGGAAGGAATTTTTAAGCTTCCCACAATCACTATATTATTAAAACTCGGAGAAGACTGAAAAAGTCCATTTCCTGACAAAATAGAGCCAACAGCTACCTAATCTAGCCGGGAACGGATTCTAGCATTTTAGACGGCCCAGGGATAGAATAATGCCCACGGGTAGATATGCTTATGCTATGTACCCTACAAGCATCTAATTTTTTCGTTCTCCTTTACAGGGCAGCTCAACCTTAGGCCAAGGGGGAAGAAACAAAAAAACAACCCCGTTGCAGGCCCTATTCCCCAAATGCAACTTTAAAAAGAAAGAAAAATACATAGGGGATAAACCAAATCCCTGCTATCAGCCAATAGCCCAATTCGGTTTTGCGGTGCCAGTACCGGTGTGCCCTGTGGTGTTTGATAGGGTAGTGAGAGCAGTCATGTCGCTCGATCAGGCCCACGGAAAAATTCTGTTTAGTAGCTAGCTTGGCACACACACTTTAGCACATAAGCCGCCTCTCATGTAGACTAGACTAACAACGAACAACCACACCGAGGAAAGCAAGCCAATCAACAACCTTTTCTCTCCTTCTCAATTCGTTCAAGCGCATAGCTCCCTACTTCACCCTTGTCAAGGCCTTTAGGCAATTCATCGTCTGGTCAACTTTCCACCTGTTTGTCTTCCGGTATATGAATAGGTCACACATACGCACGGGAGGGTGATTTCGGCACGCGCGACACACCATCCAAACTAAACGGGTCCTGCGAAATCAGCCCAACAAGTTGTTCTCTGAAACGGATTGGTGTTTAACTCGTCGAACCTGCCTACCCGCTTCCGCATTAAAGGAAATTCGTTGTGCGAAAAAGGTGAAGAGAGAACCTGTTTATTGCACAAGGCATCTGGCACTAGCCATTTGATCTGTGCGTACCTGCTGTCAAGATAGAGGAGGCAATTGAAGAGGGGTCTGTGATCGCCGACCCAGTACGCCCGGACTCACGTGAGGCAGACGAAAGGTCATCAGTGGGAGAGGACGAGCTCAACACCTTATACTACAAGCGGAACGGCAAGTGGTTCTCAATTGCGACGGAGGCATTACTCGATCCAGAAGAGAATTACGACATCTACTCTTCACCAACTAAGCGCGAGCACGACCCTCTAAACCCTCTGAAGTACGCCGGATCGCCGTTATCAATTCCTTCAAGCGACCAAAAGGACGATACACCCCGCTCTGTGGTAGTTATGAGTTTGCCGCTGGGAATGAGGTTGACGTTTACGGGTGAAGGTGGTACTAGGATCAAGGACTTTCTGCGCTGGGTTAATTGATGGTATGCTATGCTTGGGAAGGACTACGCTGGAAGTACGCTGGAGTCGAGGAGAAGGCGTGTCGCCCAAATACATGTTTCATGTTTGCCGCAGTCTGTCGCCGCTAACTTTATAAACGCTCTCGATGATGATGTTTTTTGGGATGAGGAAAAATTGAAGGATGCGTTGGTTGAGCAGTTTCACGACGGTGAGCTGGATGACTTGGCCAAAGTAGACATCCTTTCTACCATGAGAGATTTTCAACAAGGCGATCGGGATGTCTTCTGGTATTCACGCAAGGTTTTGAGATTGTTGAGAAGGAAGCCGGCCGGGTTGCAACACCACGACGATATTCTGATCGACTATTATATCGACTGTCTTACTAGTCGACGTTTGCGCGATTTGGCAATCTCCAGCTTTTGCAAGGCCAGTTCCCGCGAGACCCCATACAAGGTCGTTAAAAGTGTTATACGTTTGGCCTCTCAGTTGAAACTCAAAGGCTACAGGTCTCATGGACGCAAGAGGGATGATGACGATGACGACGACGACGACGACGACGAGTCTAGTGACACAGACAATTCGGACAGCGATGACGAGTCGGATTCCGATGACTATTATAGTCGTGCCCGGAATGGAAGAAAGTCGAAGAGGTCTGAAAGGTCGAAGAAGGGAAGTAGTAGACGGGAGAAAAGGTCTAAGAGTAAGAGCAGGAAAGGTCGCAAGGGTGATGGAGATTCTGTGAAGGAGCAAGTGAGGAGGCTTAGCGGTATGATGGAGAACATGATGAAGATTCAACAGGCTGCCATTACACCTAGCGCTCCCGTTGTGCCTAACCGGCCTGAGCCCAATGTTATTCCTCTGGATACGTATGCTATCGGAGACAACTACGGAAGACTTCCACCTTCTGTTCGATATGCCTATGAACAGCGAAACGCTAGCCAGCCTACTACTCGCCGTTCTGAATATCCCAATAGGAGAAATCCAGCGCCGCAAGCTGTCGACTACAATCGGGAATACCACGGAGACGACATACCACCTTTTGATGGTAGACGCCAGCGTGCTAGACGTGGAGGGCCTGGTAACGCAGACTTTTATGATCCTGTGAGACGTCCGATGGAGTCCTCGCATTTTGTCCAGAATACCTCCCATATGTATGAGGGGAATTCAGTATCGCAGCCTATCGTTGGGCCAAATGGAGGACTATATTATCCTGCACGCAACCCGGTCGTTTGCTACAACTGTGGTGAGGAGGGGCATGTGCGTCCTCAGTGCTCGAAAATGAGATCTCAAGGCCCCAGTTATACGTCTGCCGGACAAGACGCGGTACGTCCAGATATCCGGCGTTCAGACGATATACTACCACCACTACCACCACCACCACCTGTGAGAGGCTCAGGCCAGAATGTCAGTGTCGTGGAAATTGCTATCAAGTCATCAGCACTCGAGGGAGTAAAGGTCCGGGAGGTGACAGCGACAACGACGGAGGAGACAGTTGATCTCAGGCAATTTGTCAACCGCATTGAGGAAGTTGATAGAGGGGATGATCTCGAATCGGATGGAACTGATGAATCGTTTGAGGATGATGATGACGCGGTACCAGTCATGGCCGGAGAGCGAGCCCGCCGTTTCAGTGAATTGCCACCCGAGTTTGATGGTGAACCTGGGCCTGCGAGACAACGTCGCCGGACAACTTACACTGCCGATGATGAAGAGGGAGAAGAAGAGACTCCAGGGAGGCCAAAAGCTAAGGCAAAGCCTCGCGCGCCTAGGAAACCTATTCGAATCATGGCAGGCAGGGAGAAGTTTGATTTTGTCGGCGCCTTTTGTGACTCCCCCGTTACTGGTCTCAATTGGGGATCTTTCTTCGATCTTGCCCCTTCCGTTAAGCGGGATATTTGCTATCAACTCGTTCAGGAACGCACCCGCAACAAAGGGAAGGGAAAAGGAAAAGGAAAAAAGGTTACGATTGAGGAAGTCCCTGACGAGCAGGAGGTGTCAGCCGTCGTTACTGATCGGAATCTGGGCGATGTGATCAACTTCTACACCAAGGGGATAGTTACTACGGAGAAGGGAGCGTTCCGTGTCTCGAGGATCTTGGTCGACGCCGGCTCGGTGGTGAACCTCATGCCTATTCATCTGCTCAAGTATATGGGTGCAAAACTACGGAAGGCCGGAGGTATGGTGATACGCACTGCTACAAATGCTCTTGCTAAGATAGCCTGCTATGCGGATATACGTATTACGATTGCCGATGTCGAGTGTGATCTACGCGTTTACGCACTTCCGAGAAAATACAAACCGACATACCCCCTCCTTCTGAGCAGACGTTGGTTGCAAGCCGTTAAAGCTAAAGGGGATTACTCTACAGGTCAATATTACATCATGAACACGTCTGGGTTCCGGGTCCGTATACCTCGCGACAGAAAAGCAACTTTAAGCCCTCAGAGACACTGTCCTCGTGTTCCCATTGTGATGAGAGACAAGAATACGAAGAAGCGTGAGCTATCAACAGAGATCGAGAAGGAACTGGAATATCAACACACGGCGGGTGAGAACTTCTTTAACGATGTTGTGAGAAAGATAATACGTCAGGCGCGCGAAGAAATGAGAAGAGAGCATGAGGAGGAAGCTGAAGGAGGCGGTTCTTCTGAGGACTCGGAAAACTAACTCCACCAGTTGATGCAGTAAGCCGGTCGGCTGGTGATCAGGATACTAGTACGTTGACGACTACGGACTTTACAGGTTTACAGTTTACGGATACAAATGATAACAAGAACGAGAACGAATACATGGATTTATTTGATAAGTGTGAGGACGATGAAGACGAAGACGAAGACGATAAAGGTTGCGGTGCAGATAAAGATGAAGAGAGAACTGTTGTGAGCGCTGATGTACTTAGTGGGAGCGAGATTGTTGTGGGCCAAGGATCTGTTACGGTGGAGAACGATATGTGTGATGGTTTAGATGTGGGGTTGTTTGGCCCGGATGATATTTACTTTTACGGAGAAGTTGGATGCTTGAAGGACAGTGGGAGAGATTCACAGATGGTGAACGCGCGACAGTTTGAAAGAGAAGGATGCGGGGAGATGACTATATCCGATGATGAGAAGGAGGAGTTCTACATGGAGGACGCATTCGACGATAACGCTATAACCCTTGAGGTTCCTGACGAGTACGATTGGTGCACGGATAATAAGAAGGAGAGAGTGGAAGCAGAAGAGGAGGAGTTTGGAAGGGTGTTACAGTTTCTGACGGCAAGAAGGCCAGTGGATTATAGGAGGACGTTAGCGGAGGCTACAGAGAAAGAGGTGGATGACTGGTTTACGACTACGAATATCATGTTGGGCGCACAGTTGAAGGAGAAGGAGGAGAAGGAAGCGAAGCTATTGCTCTACACCTGGAGTGACGCATTTGCGAGCCAAATAGAAGAGATGCCGGTGACGGACTTGGTTGAGCATCGAATACCAGTCTATCCAGGAGCGCAACCACGGCGTGCTAAAGACAAGATATATACGAAGGAGGAATGAGACTGGTTGGACGCCAACCTTCCACAACTAGAAAGAGCTGGAGTTATTGGAAGATCGGAGTCGCCCTGGTCACATCGTACGAAGTTTGTGACAAAGAAAGATGGAGGGTTGCGAATGGTCCACGTTTTCTGTCCGGTCAACGAGGCAACAATGTTATCAAGCTATCCGATGAAGCGGATCGAGCCTGTCATTAACAACCTAATGCAATCCAAGTACACTATCTACTTTCAAGCCGACGCAGCGAACGGTTTCTGGGCAGTGCCTATGTATGCTCCTCACGCATATCGAACTTGTTTTCTACGTACGACGGACAGTGGCAATATTTGAGAATGGGACAGGGGCTTTCCGGCACGCCTCAGACATATACGCGGATGAAGGACATATTTAGCGGATACATACCAGCACCAAACCCGGAGCCAACGTTAAACAAGTCTTCCTCCTGCGCGTTTGAGTGTTTTGTCGACGACGATTTCAGCGCACACCCTGATTTTTCCTCTCAATTTGAGTTCCTTCACAATCATTACTTTCCGCGTCTTATGTGGGCCAAACTCACGTTAAAGGGTAGCAAATCCCGTTTCTTCCTCGACAAGATTAGCCGTCTCGGATATGAGAGTGACGGCAGCGGTCTTCGGCCTTCATTAGACAAGGTTAAAGCGATACGGGAATACCCACGACCTACGTGTTTGGCGGAGATCGAGCAGTTTCTGTATCGCACGATATTCTTACGGCAGTTTATTCCCGGACGAGTCGAACATGCTAGGATTCTCAAAGAGGCCGTACATTACACTGATAACAGTGACGGTATCATGAATCGAACATGGATCCCGAATGGCAAGAGGGGACATCCCAAGAGGGTGGAGTGTGGAATGAAGTGGAAGTAAAAGCAGGAGACGGCTTTTACATCTTTGAAGACGGCAATAATCGGGAACGTCGTGTACGGTGGCGACGAGACAAAACAGTATCATTTGATGACCGACGCCTCTAAGCATGCAATCGGTGGTGGGCTCTTTCAATTGCCTAACGTTCCGGCGGGAGCAAATATGTCGGTTGCAATGAGGAAGGAGATGAAAGTGATTATGTTCATATCTAAACGGCTCTTATCTGCAGAGACTCTGTACTCGACAACGGAACGGGAAGCGCTTGCTATCTTGAGGTGTTTGGAGGAGGTGCGGTGGTTGATATTACGCTCCCCCTACGCCACAAAGGTCTATACGGACCATTCGGCACTTGTTAGGTTGTTGAAAAAGGGTGACGCACATGGAAGAATTGTTAGGTGGCAAATCAGGCTTTCGGAATACGACGTGGAGTATATTCACATTCCCGGAAGAGAGAATGCGTTAGCAGATGGCCTGAGCCGTATGAGAGTTATGGAGAGCATGCTCGCCGAGGACGGAAAGGCATTTGGCGAAGGTCTAGAAATATATGCGTTGGAAGGAGACTCTACGTCCGGTTGGGAGGAATGGTTAGAGGATGAATGGTACGGGGCTGTCGTACATTTTACGCTTTTCGGAGATTTCGGCACGTATCGTGATGGTAGTGCCGAACATTTGACACTACCTCGACGCCGTCTCACCCGGCAGAACTCTAAGTCCTATCGTTTGCTTCATCTATAGTCTCCGGATACTTCTGACGCCTCGATAACGCACCTTAGGGGAATCAGAAACCCAGATAGCCATTACACTACAAAACCTTCCAATCGTCTCCTATTCGTTGAGAGGAATAGCAAAGAAGCCTTTTGTGTCCGGCAGGGAGAAGTCGAGGCAATTTTATATCACTTACACGATTGCCACGGCCATTTTGCAGCCGGAGTTTTGATGCGCACGATCGTTGGACGTTACTACTGGCCTACCCGATCCAAAGATGTTAACGTTTATTGTTCTACCTGTCCAAGTTGTCAGCTGATAGGCCCGTTAAAGCCCTCTGTTAGCCAAATGGCCATCGTTCACCTACAACCTCTAGACAGGATGGGGTTTGACTTTGTCGGAGGGTTTCCTGATACGCCCAGGAGGAACAAGTACATTATCATCGGCGTCGACTATTTTACACGTTTCTTATTTGCTCAGGCGGTCCCGGATAGTCAAGGAAAGTCAGCCGAATCTCTCTTGATGCGTATAGTCCAGCAATTCGGATGGCCTCGAGCGGTGTATACCGATAATGGTGCCCACTTTGTTTCCGGCGAGTTTGCTAAGGTTCTGAGTAAGCTCTCCATCATACATCTACCCGCTCCGAAATCACACCCACAGTCAGTCGGTTTGGCAGTGCGATACGTCAAGCTTTTGGTAGACGGCCTAAAAGTCACTGTAATGCAGCGAAAGTTACCACAGGGAGATTGGGATCTGATTGTTGACTCAGTCGTGCACGCTATTAATACTCGAGTTCTTAGAGTACACGGATTCAGCCCGGCCGGGCTACTATTGGGATTTAACCCTAACAGGACGGGATGGGATGTCAACCCTAATACTGAGCGCGCGGTAGCAGCACTTTCTACACACGTAGCCTCTGGCACGAATCCATGGAAAGGAGAGGGAGAAGAAGAAGAAGAAGCAAGACTCGCCGACCGGCACCTAGAAAGACTCGCCCGTATTGATGATATACGCCAACAAGCCGCCTCAGGAGTTGTGGAGGAAGCCCAAAGACGTGAAGAACGACAACGACCCAGGCGTCACGCGCCACCTAAGGATGGAGACTTAGTCCTACTAAGGAGGTTCTTGCTCGACCAACGCCGGGGTAGCAAACTTGAACCGAGATGGGAGGGCCCGTACGTTCTATCTGATTTGGCCTGGCATGGGAAAAGCGGACGTTTGCGAGATTTTAATACAGGAGAGGTTGTTAGAGTGAAGAAGGGTGCTTTAGGTGACCGCGTTCACTTGAACGATCTCAAAGTTTATCTGCGGCGGGAGATTGCGGCTGAAGCAGGTGTCACGATGGTGGATATCTTAGAGTATGAGAAGAGAGTGATGATAGACTTGGGCAAGCTGGAGGATGTATTTAGCTTGGAGAGAACTGAGGCTGGAGGAAGGCGAAGTGTGGAATGGATTAACGGAGCTCAGGGAATCGGATAACGAAGCAAATCATGTCTAGTCACTCGGTGGTTTGTACTGAGGCTTTATAGGGGACGATGGAGTGTTTTACTTGTTTTTCTTTTGTTTGTATGCCTCCGGGGTCGAAGGCTGGAGAGAGAGGGGGTCCTTGTGCCCTGTGGTGTTTGATAGGGTAGTGAGAGCAGTCATGTCGCTCGATCGGGCCCACGGAAAAACTCTGTTTAGTAGTTAGCTTGGCGCACACACTTTAGCACATAAGCCGCCTCTCATGTAGACTAGACTAACAACGAACAACCACACCGAGGAAAGCAAGCCAATCAACAACCTTTTCTCTCCTTCTCAATTCGTTCAAGCGCATAGCTCCCTACTTCACCCTTGTCAAGGCCTTTAGGCAATTCATCGTCTGGTCAACTTTCCACCTGTTTGTCTTCCGGTATATCAATAGGTCACACATACGCACGGGAGGGTGATTTCGGCACGCGCGACACACCATCCAAACTAAACGGGTCCTGCGAAATCAGCCCAACACCGGGTCAGCCCAAAGTCGAGGGAAACTCCAAGGGGCGTATGGTATGGCGTGCTGGAAATGAAAACGTAGTCCACTGCCGCTGCCATTTTGTGTCGTGATAGGCGATCTACAATGAGCGAGCAGATTTGACCTTCATTCCCGATTTGTTTCTAGTTAGTGATAGTGTTAGTCAGCTATCCTGTTTTCTGTTTGAAAAAATGCACAGTTAAGTTCACCATCTTAATAGACTTGTATTGATAACCTTAAAAGAGTCTCATTCCCGTGATTTGAAATTCATATCTCCCGCTTGTATGATACCAGAAAGAAACAACATTGGAAATATCCTCTCATATGCTATATATAAACGAGAGCTCTAATCTGTTCTGGAAAAGAGAAAGTGAGAAACCCTATCCTAAATTGCAATATTGCATATGCAACCAAAACCAATTATGAGGGTATGGGTGAGTTTTCAACACTACTGGGGTTCAGTGCCTTGAGTATTCTGCTGTCGTATGCATCCATCACCCGAAATGCGCAAGGCTATTGGGGTATATACCCTGGTATGGGCGTTGGTGATCGGACAGACAGGGAATAAAAGTATATGAAGATACATAGATTTTTAATCCCTGTCTATCCGATCACCAACGTCTATACCCGAGTAGTTGCGGATGAATGCCAACATCAAAGCGTGGCTAGTTACGAGTACTGTGAGTTGAGCGCCATCACAACCCAGCGGACATTGTCCTACGGGACTAGGTAGCTCTGACATGATCGCCCGAACGGACCAAAATTCCTCGAGCAAACCTTTAGAACACCATGCGCTTGGCGGTCAACCTTTTCTGATACCATCAACGGGGAAATATACCACCGAAAAGTGAAAACATTGCATGGAACTATCACTCTCTTCGGCCACCATTAGTTAGCAAAGAAAAATTAACAAATAGAGTAAAAAGGAGTAAATGCAGTCAATGTCTTATTTATTTTTCCACCCTCAGAATGGATATCTGTGGGATAATTTTTTAAGCCAAGAATCCCTAAAAAATGGCTAAAAGGGTAGTTGTAAGAAGATTCTAGAAAAATACTAGAAGGGTTGAAGTAATTCTTTATTTTTTCTATCATTTTTTCCAATTTCTTTACATTGTTTAAGGGATAGAAAGATACCGGTATGCTACAGTACTAGGGCAAAAGGATTCGTCCGATGCCCATTTTACACCAAAAGTAGCCGACTTCGCCACCCTCCCCTAGGCCACAATCTTTGTGAGAATCCACAAAAATTTGGCTGTTCACCAGAAAACCCGTAGATAATATAATAAGGGTTACAAAACTCTTAAATATCACAAAGGGATGGAGAAATGGTTGTTTAAGTAGAAAGACATTGGGTGTTATGTACCTTTTTGTATGGAGCCCCATACAAAAATCTAGGTCACTTTCACACAGGCTGATGCAATCATGAACAATGGAAGCAGCTTTGATTCCTTGTACTTCTACTTCTAGAGATTGGAATAGATTGTGATTCTCTAGCTGGAGGATCGATTTGAAGTGTTTCCATGCACACAGTATCGGTAATTATCGGTTTGAAAATGTCAAATTTGGCCCTAAAACCAGTATCGGACGAATCTTTTTGCCCCCGTACTTTAGCATGTGTAAAGACTTCTTTTGTTCGTTGCAATGGGGGTATATTTCCCGGTCGATGGTATCAGAAAGGATTGACCGTCAAGCGTATGGTATTCTAAAGGTTTTCTCAAAATTCCTCTCACCCCTGAGGTGGCAACGGTCTCTGTCTGCTCGAGTACAGAGTGGTTACGGTAGTCTAGTAGCTTAGCACCATAGCGAAAAGGGGCTTCAAAGGATAAAAGCCGGCGAGAGCAGGACATCATCACCGAACCCAGAAAACAACCCACTCCTATCACACCTTTCTCTCACGTTTATTTCACTTCTTCACCAACTATGAAATTGAGATAAACGGCTCTACTTAATCCGTCTCTTGCGCTTACTGACCGCCTCTCTGATAAGTTTGCTTTGTAGTTCAATAGGAGCAGTGGCTTTCGGAGGTGCCATTACCCACACAAGAGGACGGAGGAGATCTGACAGAACGGCAGGTTGCCATGCCAAGAACGCACACCCACACCAAAATTATTTTAATTCTTGCGACCTGCAGGCTCACGCAATAAGTTGCCCTGGGAACATCCCCAGTTTGCCCCAAACAAAAAAACATATCACACCATCATGGAAACGGGGTATCATCGAAGCAATTAATCGATGAACCGGTCAAGCCCGATTGAGACTTATTCGACTGATCTGATACAAGTACCTCATAATAAAGTCAGCAAAACTATTCTGACAATTCACAAAGGGCACGAGATTCCCCAAAGCGCAGCTTTTACAAACGGCTATGGATCACCTCCACCCTAGGAGATGCCCGAAGTATTGTGCGTGGACAAAATTAACCAAAACCAAACCCTTATCAACCTCTCTTTGTTTAAGATACTGGGTCTCCTATTCTCCGCAGTGAGGCCAAATATTGTTTTCTCTCTCTTTCGATTATCAGTATGGTGGGTGGGGGAGTGGTGTTAGCATAGCGTAGAAACTGAAATAATTGGGCCTCGCGCTAAGAGGTCAAATTAGGGTGGGGCGTATGGAAAGTAATCATCCCGTGTGAATCACCAGTTGAGACAGAAGCTTACACTGATGACTCCCAACCTCGAGTCATGGTTCCTGGAGAAAAAAACAAAAAAACATTCCGTGTAAAATAATATAAAATGTGTACATTTAATTATAAACAACGAAAAAAAAGATTTCTATCGTACACAAGATATCATACAACTATGCCTCCAAAACCTGCAAAACCTGCTGGAAGATCCAAAGTCCAGCCGGTCCTTGAACCACTGTCAACAGATCGATTCTATGCTGGAGTGAAGCGAAAGACAGGCCCGAAGAGAAAAGCCCTTTCAGAAAGGCAACAAAGCCCACCAAAGCGTGTCGAAAATCCCTATCGCACATATACTGTTAGCTATAAACTTCGAGTATTATCCTACTGGAATACCCGCTCAATTCGAATTAGCCCAACCAAACTCCGGAAGCCAACGCGTGCCGAAGTTGTAGAGCGCTTTAATATCGCCAAGAGCAATCTATCTCGCTGGAAGAAAGAGGAGGCAGAGGGAAAATTCAAGGAACTGGCTAAGGGTCAGTGTCGAGGAAGTGGGGGTGGTAGGAAGAGGAAATGGGAGGAACTAGAAAGGGAGCTATACGATCAGTTTCGTATGCGTAGAGCCAGTGGTAGGATTGTACGAAGAGGATGGTTTCGAAGAATCAGCAATGAGATCTTCAAAAAGGTATACCCAACGGAGCAGCTTACCAGCTTTCCGTTTTCCAATGGGTGGTTTCGCAGCTTTCTCAGCTGGCACCACATCTCCCTTCGCTTTGTCACTAATAAGGCAAGTCAGCTTCCAGCTGACTTTGCAGATGCAATTCTGAATTGGGTCCGATTCAATCGGAGAAACTCTCAGCCCCACCCAGAGGATTCACAGGAATTGGACAACTTGCCTACTCTTATCGGGCGCTATCAATTGTCCAATATTAGCAATATGGACCAAACACCTTTAGCTTTCGAATACTTGGAAGGGCGGACTTACAACACAATTGGTGAGAAAACAATCTGGGCACAGAGCAGTCAGTCGGGGTGGGATAAGAGACAGGGGACGATTCAACTTACCGTTTTCGCTGACGGTATTCCACGAGTGAAGCCGGTAATCTTTTTTCGTGGCCAAGGGATCGGCCCTACTGTGGTGAAGGAGATGGAGAACTATGATCCCCAAGTTGTCGTTAAGTTTAATGCAAAGGCTTATGCCAATGCAGAAAACTTACTCGAGTATCTTGAGGATCAGTTTATACCTGTACTCAATAGTCAGCCGTCGCTTCTCGTCCTCGATCTCTTTGCCGCCCACAAAACTCCGGAAGTGCTCGATACTTTCCTTGCCAACGATATAATCGTAAGTCTAATACCCGGTGGCTGCACTTCATTAGTACAGCCTTTAGATGTTAGCATAAATCGCCCTTTCAAAGATATTTTAAAGGTAATACTTACCCTTCTTATTCTCCGCGTCTTTCTTAGTTGCATTGTGATTCCCATAAATTTCTTTCCTCCTCAAATACGGTTTCTGGGCTACGCAAGGCAGATATCAACCTGCCTACATCAGCAAAAACGGATCTTGCGTCTGATCCGCCGGCGTTGCGTCCTGACGCAAGCGCCGGATATTCTGCGTCCCGTGCGTCCCGTCCGTCCTGACGCAACGTTGCAACGTTTCTTACGTCCTGACGCAACGTCGCGTTCTCCCGACGTCCAGACTACCCCAGATTCTCCCTCTCGTCGCCTCTTCCTCCTGATCGTGCTCGCTCCGCGTCGCTTCTTCTCTGCGTCCTGACGTATCCCGCCCCTCATCCCCGCTCGAGTACTCTCAACCTGAATTAATTCGCTGCTTCCTCAGACGTCGGTCTGCTGG
>Ga0307517_10003665_pt1 | contig 23886 bp, 27 predicted proteins | sample 23_EM_MG_FD_194515 | JGI IMG/M metagenome (GOLD analysis project Ga0307517, IMG submission 194515) | Populus trichocarpa ectomycorrhiza microbial communities from riparian zone in the Pacific Northwest, United States - 23_EM | ecosystem: Host-associated > Plants > Roots > Unclassified | place...
CTCTGGCTCTCCCTGCCGTCGTCCTACTGTCAATTGTATTGATACATTGACCTCTGGTATTCACTTGTATTTTATACAGTGATAATATTACACCTCCCTCTGCACATTTCAACACCTGCCATGGTGTTTGAAGTCAATTTGAAGTAGGTGACCTGTAACTAGGAGTCTGCGGTGGATTCCAAAAGAGTTCGCTTTCTGATGGTCTCAATTGACCTGTCATGGTAAGATTTGTTTGTATGTATTGTTATGCGCGGAAGTCAGTTCCTTTCTTGGAAATTAATTACGACATCAATTCCCAGCCTCACCACACGAGAGCACATAATCATTGGCCTCTGTCAATCTCCGTGCTCCTGGTCTTTGGGAAGCCCTCAGTACGATGAACCACACTGCCTTCGACGATGAGGACATTGAGCAACAGGATTTGCGGCTCTCAGGCAGTGTCCTCGATGGGCGGACTCCAGTGAGCCTTTTTTGTATAGTGGCAGCTTTTGGGGTTCCTGACATTATGATTAGTTGGACAGAACCATTGACCGTATAGGAATGGGAAGTTACCAATGGACCTTACTATCGTTATGTGGATTTGGTATAGTGCTCTCCATTGTCTTTCTTTTGCCCGTCCGCTGAAATGTTTCCTATTAGGTTGGTTAGCTGACAATGTGTGTGCCACATCACCAACATCTTGACACTGATGCAAGCATGGATTAGATGTGGCTACAAGCTATCGCAATTATTCTTCCACGAATGCAGCAACATTTTTCGAGTCCGTTTGCCATTTCTTGCGGACCCTCTGTTATTGATTACTTCGTTTAAGTACCCGATAAATATATCGGGGCAGTTTCCTCGTCGATGTTTGCTGGGATGATGGTCGGAGCTGTTGGATGGGGAACCTGTTTGTTTTATGCTTTACCCCCAATTTTCCAAAAGTTTCTGACTGATTCCTCAAGGTTCTGACTTCATGGGTCGAAGTGCAGCTTTCAATTGCACACTCTTTTTTACAGCAGTTTTCGGACTTCTTGCATCCTTTTCAAACTCATTTACAACAATTTGCGTCACTCTCTTTCTCCTTGGAAGCTCGGTTGGGGTGAGCTCAGTTTTTTAAACTGAAATCGCACCATTGTTGATTAACTCGCAGGGTTCTATGCCCACCGATGGCACCCTTATCCTTGAGAACGTGCCGAAAGAAAATCAATACCTCGTTACGGCACTCTCTGCATTCTTTTCTGCTGGATCAGTGTTGTCAGCTGTGTTTGCCCTTGTCATTGTCCCACGAAATTCATGTCCCAGAGATTTGAATCAACCCTGTGATGTCAATGTCCAGAATACGGGGTGGAAGTACCTTCTGATATGTCTAGCGATCGTAGTATGTTTTCTTCTTGTGTAGGGGAGTAAAACCTATCTTGACGATACCTCATTATAGACATTCGGCATGTTTCTGGCACGGATCGCCTTTTTTCGCCTGTATGAATCACCACGATACCTTGTTCATGCCGGCCGTCCTCATGAAGCGGTCAAATCTCTTCAGCTCATCTCCAGGTTTAATGGCTCCGAACTACCAATTGAACTTGCAGATGTCAGAGACCATCACGGCCCTTCCGGCTTCCGAGACGCGCGACAACCTGGCAGTCGAATGCCCACACGTGTATCCTCCGCCACGACGTTCGATGCAAGCGTAATCGAGGATCGTCCGCCAATCTTCTTGAATACGGAAAACAGTACCAGCTCTGACAGATCTGAATTGGTCACTGTCTATGATTCCACAGGGAAATCAGATGGTGTCTCGGCTCTGACTACGGAACCTGAGACCACGATGAAAGACGATTCGTTACATACAACCCTTGAACAACCCCTTCTGAGTAACCAACGACGTGCCAGTGGCCGCCGACGAAACCCGCTGCCAACACCGTCTGGACGGTCGTTTATGTATGGAGGACGTTTACGCCGAATACTACCTAGATGGCTCAGATTTGCCTTGATGAATTGGTGGAGTAGAATTGTGGTGGTATTATCCCCTGAGTGGGTGAGGACAACTGTGTTGGTGTGGCTTTCATGGGGTACTATGTCACTAGGTATGTCAATACCTTGCATTCTCCCAGTATTGATGATTTCTAGCGTATACAATGTTCAACGTCTACCTTCCAAAATTACTCGAAATGCGAGGGGCCAAGACCGAATCACAGACACTGGAGACGAGTCTGTGGGAAGTTGTGTTTTTCACGCTAGGGGGATGTCCCGGTTCTCTTGTTTGTTTTTCGAGCTGTCCTCCTTGATCATGGTGACTCAACTCCTGCGTCGGATAGGTCGGCGCATATATCACTGAATCTAGGCTCGGACGTAAATGGTCATTGGCAGGAAGTTCGTTCATAACTGCTTTGTTTTGTATCATGTTCGCTGGTGTCACGTCGAGATGGGCCGTCATGTTCAGCTCGATTGGTTTCAGCCTGAGTTCGACGGTTAGTTTTTTTTGCCTCCAGTTTTCCACCCCGATTATGAACCCCAATGCAGATTATGTGGGCGATCTTGTACGGCTGGACGCCGGATATATTCGAGACCAAAGGTACAAGCGTCCTATAACGCATCGAAACAATTTGCTGACACTAAATTATGTCCCAGTACGAGGCACTGCCTGCGGAATTGCTTCAGCACTGTCTAGAATGTGTGTCACTTCAATTATCGTTTAGACTGCTTGATTCATTTATTCCACACAGAGGAGGCATGTTAGCACCTCTCCTGGGAGGAATCTTGTTGATGATGAGTCAAACGATTCCTGTGTACACCAGTGCAGTGGTTTTTGTGGCTGCAGGAATATGTGTGTCATTATTGCAAGACGATGATCGGGACAATAATAGAAGGAAAGTGGTCCTAACGGATTAGAACATTTTATGTATATTCCTCATCACCCAGCATCCCAGAGTCAAGACTAACCAACTACTCTGTCAATTTATTTGTAAAATTTTAATTTATTACCCATTGTCTTGTTATAAATTTACGAGCGCATCTGCTTCAATTTCCACCTTCATATCAGGGGACACGAACCCAACACAAACCATGGTCGCAGCAGGACCAACCGTGCCAAAAGCCTCCATCGCGCGGCCTACTTCATCACACTCATTCTTGTTCTTCACGAACAGCCTCAATCTGACCACGTCGAATTTCGTTCCGCCTAAAGCCTCGATGGCGAGGGTTATTTCGGAGAAGATTTTCTTTGCTTGATCATAAGCTGAGTGGGGGAATAGAACTCTCCCGGTGTTTACGTCGATAGAGGTTGTCCCAGAAACAAATCTGAAGGGACCCCTGTGTACTGCTCTGGAGTAGCCGAACTTTTCACATGAAGATCGTTGTGTTCTGCACCTGCACCACATGTAATCAGATAAATTAGGCCCAAGTACAAGTGCCGTTCAATCGGGCATCCTGATGCTGTTTGAAGGTACCTTCATAGTCGGTTGGTGATAACCAGTTCATTACCTCTTCTACAATCAATTGGTGTCAGCCGATAAGGGGGGGATAGAACAAGGGTTGAGACTACTTTCAACAAGTTTCTTGTGCTCCTCCACCAACTGCTCATGAATGGAAAACTGCAATGCTTCTGCTGACATGTCGCAAATGAATCCTATAAAACTAATCAAAGTGATCGTCCAAAGGTTGAGGGTCAGGTGATCTCATCGTTCCTTCATCAACGCGCATGGCACCCAACGAACATCTGCTCGACAACTTCTCGGTGTCGAAAGAGACGCGAACTCTTGGTGCTGAAATATTGCGTTTGGCTCAAGTAAAAACTGGGCCAGGATCTGGCCGTGAACTACCCGAGCTGCGCGTTGGATTACCCGCCGCGTCTGTACTAATAGCTTGTGAACAGGGAGTCCTTTCTGTTTTTTATTTATTGATTGCACTAAATGGTGATTAGGCTTAACAACACAGAGGTCAATAAGAAAGCCGCCCAAGGCGCTTCTTGTCTGAAGGCTAGAGAATTCAAGAAGGTCTATGACACCGTCCAAACCATTTTGGAGGAAAACGAAAGGGCTAGAAATGTTACTTACGAGAAGCTCCATGGGCAGTACAAGTCTACCACAACTTTCGATTCACTCAAGGATTTCATTGCTGGAGTCGAAGCAGAGGCCGTCCTTCGCTGTGGACATAGTCCCGAAAGCAGCCTGACACGATGTGCTGTTTACTTTTGGGTTCTTAACTGTATAAAGGTAAGTGTCTTCTATAAATTTGTCTCAGGTCACTAAGGCTTCCATCAGCCCAGGGAACTCCCCGACGCAGAAGACTTTGCTCAGCAACACGACCTTTCAGTGAAGAAATTCATCAACACACTAGATGCTCTGAATGAACACTGCAAAACTTTACGCAAAGAGATAATCGCTCATTTCAAGGTATCTGCTTCGCAAGCCACTACTCGACGATCACCACGCAAATCTCTCAGTCCCTTAAAAGTGGCGATTCCCAGTGGCGAAACTACAGAAAGAGGGACCCCCAACCGTCGTTCTTCCCGAACAACTTCTTCATTGTATGGAACCAACAATTCCCCTACAAAGTCCCCACTTCCTCCACCATGGAAGAAGGGTCCTATTCGCGAACTGCCGTCCAAGGACAGTCCAAAGAAGAACAGTAACGAATTGCATCAGAATTCTATCCCGAACGACATCCCGGATGAACCACTACAGACTCCATCCAAAAGGAGGAAAACACATCCTGTCGGATCCGACTCTACGTCAGCGTTTCTTGCTGCGCTCGGTCCGTCTGGGCCTTCTGCAGTGCATCAAAACAAATCGCTAACGGTGGTCAAAGTCTCTAGTCCTCTGAAACGGAGTCATGCTGTCGCAATTTCTACTGTATCTTCGGAATCCTCGGAATCCGAATCCGAAGAGGGGTTTCCGAAAGGTCGATTCCGACCTGTGTATCTCGAACATAGACAGTGGACTGCACGAGACCCACTTGTGGACTCCATTTGGAAAAGGGCAGAGAAATCGAAGGCAAGGCCATCTGCACGACGGAGAAAAACTTCGGCTATATGACTTGTATGTAGGAATGATAATACTCAGCAACGTGCTGTAGTATAGTACAGTAAGTAGTAATAGACATAGTACTCACCTCAGCAAACGTAGACAACGTGCTGAGGTGTTGTTCGAGTAATTCTACACTATATTTTTATCTTATCAAGAAACGTCCAGAAATGGTAAATTACATAATAAACGATAGTTGACATACGTTCAAGTTAATTTCTTCGATCGAAACATCATGTACAGCTCCGACGAGGGCCAGACCCCTCCCTCAGCATCTTCGAGCTTCAAAATTCCAGAACCCAAAGATGGGTTCTTTGGTTACAATGAGAAAATGAACTTGAAGCAAATTCATGCGAAGGTTTTGACCAACCGAAGAGGATCAGACGCCGATATAGATACGTGGAATCTCAACCCAATATCAATTGCGAACTCCGTTGTGGAAGACGAACGTCAGCACGATCAACTGCTCGGGGATGCTCATGTCTCCGGTAAGTTTTTTTATGATTATTATTTAGGTTGTCGCAGTTTACCACTATTCAGAACCAATTACCAACGCTGAGCAGGTTCAATTGCTCAATTCTTTACAAAAATGCTTGGAGTTGCGCGACAAGTACATGTCGAGATCTCTACAACGCCTCGGAGATGATCCAAGGGATTTTGACGGCCACTTACAGCCCATTGTAGAGCAATATGCAGATGTGTGCGGTGTTCGTCCTGATGCCCCTTTATCAGCCATTTCGACGTCCCAAGTCAGTGGCCCAACTTTCACACCTTGGAGTATTTATCCAGAACCTCCTCCACCTCACTGGCACTGGAAGGACAAGATGGTCGTAAATCCAGATGGGACAACGAAAGCCGGTGATGAATTTCACTTTGAAAAGTGTGTTATACCTGGCCCACTCGAAGGATGGTCTTTTAAGCTGGATAAAAAGGGCGTATACCAGGTTTATGGTGGTAATAAAGGTCGGTACTGTATTTGTCATCTAGAACTGATTCCTGACTTGTTTTGATAAAGAAGAGTCAGCATTTAAGATACCGGATATCAGAGAATATTTTCTAGATCTTGAATATATTTTGGGCGTCATCGCAGACGGTCCAACAAAGAGTTTTGCTTTTCGTAGGTTGAAGTATCTTGCGAGCAAATTTACGATGTACAGCCTGTTGAATGAATTCCAAGAATTGGCTGACATGAAAGTGGGTAGTTATCCTAAATCGTTGTCCAGCATCTGCTAAACGTCTGTCGTTCAGAGAGTTTCCCATCGGTTTCGTAGTATTTCATTTTCCTTCTTCGCTGTCTTACAAATTCTCCAGTGATTTCTACAATGTTCGCAAGGTTGACACGCATGTTCACCATTCTAGCAGCATGAATCAAAAACACTTGCTTCGTTTCATCAAGTCAAAAATGAAACGTAGTCCGAATGTGAGTCAACTCCTAACTATCATATATGTTTTCATCTAAGAAAAACGTAGGACGTTGTTATATTCCGAGATGGACATGAATTAACATTGGCCCAAGTATTTGAATCGCTCAAATTAACAGCATATGACCTTTCTATCAATACTCTCGACATGCACGCGCACCAAGATACATTTCATCGATTCGACAAATTTAATCTAAAATATAATCCTATCGGGGAATCTCGTTTGAGAGAGATATTCTTGAAGACAGATAATTATATCCAAGGACGTTATCTGGCGGAACTCACGAAAGGTTAGTGACCTTTTTATATCTGGAAACCACAATGTTTTGATTTTCTCAGAACTGATGACCGATTTGGAGCAAAGCAAATATCAGGTTCTGGGATTCCCTATACTTGCATGCAATTCTAACGATTTCTTGGAGTAGAATGTGGAATGGCGTCTGAGCATATACGGGCGAGCTTCAGACGAATGGGACAAACTCGCAAAATGGGTTGTGAACCACAAACTTTTCTCGCATAACGTTCGTTGGCTCATTCAAGTACCGCGCCTCTACGAAGTGTATAAAACGAATGGCTCAATTCAAACGTTCGAGGATATTGTGACCAGTGGGCACTACTTTTGATGCACGAAGTAGATTCACTTGATTCTGATTCAAATAACAGATGTATTCCGACCTTTGTTCGAAGTGACTCGGGATCCACAAAGCCATCCTGAATTACATATTTTCTTGCAGCGCGTCGTTGGCTTCGACACTGTTGACGACGAATCCAAAGTTGAAAGGAGGATCCACAAAAAGTTCCCGTATCCCCAGCTCTGGGACCTTCCTCAATCACCCCCATACTCATACTGGTTTGTTTTTTTCGATCATTTGACCGACAAGCGACTTATTGTGTTGTCCAGGCTGTACTATATGTACGCCAACACGGCAAGTCTTAATAACTACAGACGTCTTCGTGGTTTCAGTAAGTAAATTAGCAACTGGTTCATCTCCGGTCTAATGATTCAAAACAGATACCTTTGTCTTCAGACCACATTGTGGAGAAGCGGGTGACACTGATCATCTTACATCTGCTTTTCTCACTTCGCACTCGATTTCCCATGGGATTCTGCTACGCAAGGTTCCTGCACTGCAGTACCTTTTTTATCTGAGGCAGATCGGCATTGCCATGAGTCCGCTCAGTAATAATGCACTATTCTTGACATATGAGCGGAACCCCTTGCCAGATTTCTTTAAAGTTGGATTGAATGTCAGTCTGAGTACGGATGACCCTCTCCAGTTTCACTTTACGAAGGTTTGCACACACGTTTGAGGATTTGCTATAGGGGGTTGACTAAAGATTATTTTTGCGCAGGAACCACTGCTCGAAGAATATAGTGTCGCAGCTCATGTGAGATCAATGTGCTTCTCAAATTCTACAAAGCTTATGTTTTCGTTGTGTTTCAGATCTATAAGCTCCCCCAAAGTTCGCTGGCGGAACTTGCACGTAACTCCGTTAAGCAAAGTGGGTTTGAGATGGAAATCAAGCGCCACTGGCTTGGACACGGATGGTACCTCCCTGGTGCTGCTGGGAATGATATCAACAGGGTACGTCGTAACCACCGTGTGTCCGTTTGGTTTGAACAACTATGATGATCACAGACAAATGTTCCGGATATTCGATTAACTTACCGTCATCAAACTTTACTTGGGGAGCTTGATATGATTCGAGGGAAGGATGCGAATGATTGCTAGGTAGTTCTGGTGTAAGATCATTGTAACATGTGGATCACACGACGGCCCGCTACCATTGAGTGCACGTGCAAAAATAGGAATCCGAATATCAGTCTTCACTGTTCAGAAGCGCTCTTCATCGTCTCACTATTTTATTCGGGAATGGCGGCGGTATCGATTCCAAATATTCGCAAGAAAAGGAACTTCAAGGGGCTGCAGCTTGGTGCAGAGTCGGCACCAACAACACCTAAAGATCAGGAACCAGTCCCAACGCGCCATGCACCTGTCCCGATGGCAGCTGCGGCGAGTGCCCCAGTAGGGGGCGCAAAGAAGAGGCCGCCGCCTATGATAATCAAAGCACCAAAGATCCCTAACCACAACGGAGCAATGACCGCTGTTGAGCAAGAGGGCAATGACTCACTCACCGTTTCGAACAACCTGAACCCTCCACACAGCGCCGTGCCAATCATAAAGAGAAACACCTATCACGCTACTCTGTCAACTACACTTGCAAATTTGGATTTGAATGCAGAGATCAAGCTCGACTTGAAGGATGATGACCTGAAGGATTTGCAAGAGTTGGGTCAGGGAAATGGAGGGAGTGTCAAGAAGGTGGAGCATATACCCACAAAGACCATCATGGCGAAGAAGGTATGTTTCCTTTAGGACGTTCATTGCCGCAAGCCATCTCAGTTTATTCCAACTTAGATCGTATTTATTGACGCGAAACCCTCGGTACGAAAACAAATTCTCCGAGAACTGCAGATCATGCATGACTGCCATTCAAAATATATCATTTCTTTCTATGGAGCATACCTAGCGGACCCCAACATCTGCATCTGTATGGAGTTTATGGACAAGGGCTCTCTGGACTCAATTTATAAGAAGATTGGACCTATTGACATCGAGGTCGTTGCACACGTTGCCTATGCTGTTCTGGAGGGCCTAACATATCTCTACGATGTTCACCGTATCATCCACCGAGGTAGGGAGACATTTAGAGTGGTGAATCACTTGGACCACACCTTACTGATCCGCTCTCTCTCGTAGATATCAAACCTTCCAACATTCTTTGCAACTCGAAAGGAGGGATCAAGATATGCGATTTTGGAGTTTCGGGTGAACTCATCAACTCCATCGCTGATACATTTGTAGGAACCTCGACCTACATGAGTGTATGTTCTCCCTTCCATCTCGCTTTGAGCCCACCCAGCTAATTTATTCCCATATCGCACAACAGCCCGAGCGAATACAAGGGGCGCAGTACACAGTCAAGTCCGATGTATGGTCTCTCGGAATTTCCCTGATCGAGCTGGCTCTTGGACGCTTTCCCTTCTCACAATCAACATCCGACGATGAGTCCGATTCCGAATTTGAAAACACACTCTCACCCGCTCGACCAGGAAGTCTTAATTTATCAGAACTTCCCACCAGACAGAAATCAAAGAAGAAGGCAAAGAGGAAGAGCAAAGGTGTTAGCTTGCAGGGTGGTGGAATGACGATGAGCATTCTGGAGCTCTTACAACACATCGTGAATGAACCTGCCCCACGGCTGACGCCTGAGGGACGATTCAAAGAAGCGGAGGAGTTTGTGGATGCTTGTCTTTTAAAGGATCCAGACGCAAGAAAAACTCCCAAAGATCTCCTGGTCCGATATCTCATATTTGCTTTCTTATCATGGCGACTAATCAAGTCTTAGAATTTTCCCTGGATGAATAAGGCCCGGAACTCGACAATCAACTTGGAAGACTGGGCAAGCACATTCTAAGTCACTCTGCGTGCTTTATGGATATGGACAAAGCTGTGTCCGTGTCCAACCTGATGGTCGTTTCCTGATGCGCTGCTCTCTTTTGGACTATACTACTGCCGTTCTTCATCGTCTGTTTTGCATTCGTCTCATGTCGATGTTAATTTGTATTCTGGGTGTGCAATGATGGATTTATCATTTGACGTCAAGGCGACATGATTGTCTCGAGGCAGCTGGCTAGTCGGAGACAAGTAAAAACAAATGCGCACAATGGTTGGTAGTACAGGGGAAATTGTAACGGGATGAATATCGAACATGATTTCACCACTGTATGGGTTCATTTGGGATGTCACGTCTACTTTGGTCGAAAAGACGTTTGTGAAGGAGAATCTGTACTCTCTGATATGGGTTTTAAAGAGAGGCGCATTGACAAGGCGTCTTCTCCGTCTCCATCTAAAACGAGAGTTAAAATGAGATAGATGACGAAGTTGGATGACTCACAGTATGCCTTTTCTACCTTTGCTACCTCGAAACCCAGTGTATCTCGATAAAGTGCAATAGCTGCCTTGTTGGACTTGCGGACGTGGAGAGACACGAAAGACGCTTTGTAAATGGAGGACATTGCCTCCTCTGTGAGGCGATCGGATTAATTGCAATACCATCGTACATGAGATAACAACTCACGAGACAGAATCATCAGCTTTTTAGCCAGTCCCAGCCGTCGATGTGATCTGAGTACTGATATGGAGTTTACATGTCCGTGAATTTCTACGGTTTTGTCGTCCTCGGGAGGTTCTTCGCTAGAGAAAGGTAAGTCGGGTTTCATCTTGGGTATTCATTGCGGCGAACATTCTAGCGAGGACATATCCAACTACACGACCTTTGTTATCTTCAGCAACAAAAGAGATTTGAGGCCATGTCATCTCATGGAGCATCCCTGGCATACCAAAAAAGAGGAGAAGTTTGGATGGAACCTCGATTGCAAAGAATGAGAGAACTGACAGAACATCATGCCATAGTTCTCTGGTAGGTTCTGCAAGTTGCACGCTTGCATACCGATGAGGTCGTCCACCTGAACGATATTCAGTAACTTTTCATATAGTTTGGGGTGGTTCTACAGACTCTGGCAACTCGAATGTTCATCCCCTGAAGACATGAATTCCCACATCGCATTCCAAGGCTGTATACTTACTTTCTCAAAAAAGTTGGTTTCCAAAAATATGCGGCCCGGAGCCTGAGTGTGACACCTGCGGTAACACCGACACCGTGACGGCTTCGTGACGGCGCCTCTCTGGAATCATTAACGATTTACACTGTACAGTCTCCCAACCATATTGAACATTTGTGTGACCTTGTCCGAGTTTACCGGCAGGTACCGTCTCTCTCATCAAAGTGTAGAGCAAAACCTGATGATCAAGAGGGATTCAGAATTCATGAGCCCGATCAGTTTTAGTAGAATCAAGGCTGGCATCAACTTGAAGAATGCTCGACTCAGCACCCAATCATCGGGGGGATCGATGCCGCTGGACCTTAAGTTTTAGCAAGCTTAGGCCTTGCAACATAAAAGAAGTCCTCCAAAACAGAGAATCATTTCTTCCTTGATCATCTCCGAATGTACCCCCTCCGAATGACATACTCGTCTACTTCGGTCGAGAAGACTGTGAAGGAGAATCTGTACTCTCTGATCCACGTTTCAAGGAGATACGCATTGACAAGGCATCTTCTCCGTCTCCATCTGAAATGAGAATTTAAATCAATATGAATAAGATGGATGAAGAAGTCGGCGGATTACGCACAGTACGCCTTTTCTACCATTGCAACCTCGAAACCTAGCGTGTCTCGATAGAGTGCAATAGCTGCCTTGTTGGACTTGCGGACGTGGAGAGACACGGAAGATGCATTGTGAATGGACGACATTGCCTCCTCTGTGCAATAATGGTTGAATATTACCCCTGTACACGAGATGATGACCCACGAGACAGAAACATCAGCTTTTTAGCCAGACCCATCCGTCGATGCGATCTGAGCACTGATATCGAGAGGATATGTCCGTGAATTTCTGCAATTTCGTCGTACTCGGAAGCTTCTTCGCTGGAGAAAGGTAAGTCGGCGTTTTCTCTTGGACATTCATTGCGGCAAACATTTTAGCGAGGACGTATCCAACTATACGACCTTTGTTATCTTCGGCTACGAAAGAGATTTGAGGCGATGTCATTTCGTAGTACATCCCTGAGATTAAAAAAGTTCGGATAGAATCCCGATTGCAAGTGTGAGAGGACTAACAGAACTTCATGCCATAGTTCTCTGGCAGGTTCTGCAAGTTGCAGGCTTGCATGCCGATGAGGTCCTCCACCTGGATGATATTCAGTAATTTATCATCATAAAGTTGGGAAGGTTCGACAGACTCTAGCAACTCGAATGTTCATTTTCTGACCAGGTCAGTGCAATTAATAATACAGTGATGGAGACGAGCTTAACTTTCAAAAAAAAATAGTGTTTTGTTAGTACACAAGCCGCAATATATACGGTTTTTTTAAAAAAAACCCACAAGGAGGTGACCTTGCGTGTATTCTACAGGCCTGTATAATTATTTCGTTGAAAAGTAAGGTGGTGGTTCTAGCGAAGCCAGCAGATTCAATTGCGTCACGAAATGTGACACTGCAATTAAATTGAAACGAATCCTTGATATATTGATAGCTTATGTAGCACCGCCCTCTAGCAATCCTCTTTCAAATACAACGTGCCGAGAGAAATCTCCGAGAGAAATAAGTCGATATCCAAGAAATTTCTATCTTAGTAGGACTTCTGACTGTCGCCCACAAGACAGGGGCCAACGGAGGGGGAGTCCACCCCGTGTGCTAGGGATGAAATTTCTAATCTAATCTCATCTCGGACCTCAGCGAATGTCTTCCAAGACAGGGAGATCCTTCTTCGGATTTCCTCAACTCAATCCAAATCATGCTTGAATCATGCTCTACTAAATGTATCCTCTCCAGATGATATGATGCTACCATAATACTTGGGCTTGCTGCTGCGGAGTGTATGAATATTCTATTCCGTAGCATTTACAGTAACATAAAACTGGAAAGACTCCCTTGAAGACTGCGAAGATGAGTGCAAATTACTACTTAAGGTAAGTGCTTAGGTAAGTACCTTTTGGCAAGCGAGTCATCATCTGCTTTTAACCATCACCTCTACAGTATATCCTTCTTTTTATTTATTTTGACCGATAATTTTGAGGAAGGCTGCGGATGTCTTCAGAAGACAAATCTATGAACGTTGACAGTGAAGACGAACTTGACTGGGAAGAAGTTGACGTTCCACAAGAACATCTCGAAATTACATTGGACATTGGCAAACCCAAAACCGGCGACAAGGCCAATAAGTTTGTGTTCTTTAACTCAAGTATCTTCTGAGAGTTCCACAGGGCTGATAATAAGTAGAAAGAGGGGTATCTCCCATGCCGAGCGCGTTGCACGCATTGACTGTCATAAAATCCATACCATCTTTCTCATATGCAATGCCAGAACACGGAATAACTGGATTAATGATCCTCTCCTACAGGTGAGTGTTTCAATTCTTGATTTTCTGCGTTCTCTGAGTCAGGTATTACAGGCTAGGCTAGTGTCTCTAACTCCCCTTCACCTTCAAAACGCGTTCACGATTCACAAGTCGCGTGTACCAGACCAAAATCAAAGGGGACGTATGTTTGAAAGGGCCATGGAACAGCTGACAAAATGGTGGACGAACACTTTTTTTGAAGTCATACCAGATGGTCATATCCGGAATCACACATACGAGGAGGTTCAACAAAAGCTGGAAATTCGCGGACTACATATTCCGGGTGATGACAATTTTGAAACGCAACTGGATCTGGAGTCATTGCAGGATGTTCTCGACGACGAACCAGAAATCATCCGCAATTCTAAGAGTCTTATGAAGCATGCTCTAATGCAGACAGGTTCTCGTGACACTAGCGCCCAATTGTTCACCGCACTTTGTCGTGGCCTTGGCATTCCCGCCCGCCTGGTGGTCAGCATTCAGAGTATGCCATGGAAAGCTGGTATCGACAGATCCAAAACACAGTCGAAGCCGACCCTGAAGGGTCAGGAGATGGTGGACATGTGTTACCAATCCTCAGATGCTGGCTCCTCTAGTGTCGACCCGGGCGCTACCCCCATGAGCGAGAAGGCCAAAGGAAAGCAAAAGGCGAACCCTGTCAGGTTGCGGAAGACCAACCACAAAGGTCAAGTTTCGAGAATGCTAAAGGATAACCTTGGTAAGTGAACCAGTTGCTAGGAATTTCAATCACTCTAAATTTTATTTTAGAATCTCCAGATCCATTAACGAGTCCGCCAGTGTTCTGGACTGAAGTCTTTTCGCGACCCGATTCCAAATGGTTTCCGATTGACCCTATTCGTTGCATTGTCAACAAGCGAAAGGTTTTCGATCCAACATCAAATTTAGGACCTCGTATTAAAATAGAGAATCGAATGCTCTACGTTCTTGCGTTTGAGGAAGATAGTTATGCGAGAGATGTCACACGTCGTTATGCGAAGCAATACGGAGCTCGAGTAGTGAAGCTGCAGGGCGGTAGCAATGCTCCGAACGTCGGGGGTGGTAAAGGACGCTTGGCATGGTGGGAAAGAGTAGTAAATTTCCTTCATCGACCCTTTCGACTGGCAAGTCTCATTTCCTTTTTTTTCATGAACAACGGCCTTAAAATATTATTTTAGCATCGAGATGATCTGGAAGACCAGGAACTAGATGCAGCACAGATTATGGAAGGAATGCCGACTACTATTTCCGGTTTCAAAGACCATCCTCTGTATGTGTAATTCCACGAATCCAGTACCATCATTGACTTGCATCTAAAGCTATGTCCTTGAACGTCATCTCAAGCAAACAGAAACCATATACCCTCCTCCTCCAGAGACCTTTGAGTTAGGGAAGTTTAGAGGCGAACCAGTTTACTCTCGTTCTGCCGTCGTTTCACTCAAGACTGCCGAGAACTGGCTGAGAACCACGGGACGAATTGTCAAAGAAGGAGAACAACCATTGAAGATGGTTAAAGTTCGTCCGAATACTATCAATAAGATGAGAGAGCTCGAAGTTCTCAAGGATGAATTAAAAGTTGCGGGAAGTGATGCCCCAAGTGGAGAAGGATCATCACCGGTTGTCTCAAGAGAGGTTCTGCAAGGATTATACGCATTTTCGCAGACCGAGACTTATATCCCTAACCCTGTGGTTGATGTAAGTATTGTTCCGCTTGTCTTGAAATTCTACTCATTATTTGTCGTTAGGGTGTTGTCCCAAAAAATAATTTTGGCAACATTGATCTCTATGTACCGTCTATGTTACCTCAAGGAGCAGCTCATATACCGTGTACGTTTTATTATTATTATTATTGGTACTTCGACTCTTGATGTTTCGCAGTCAAGGGTGTGGCCAAGGTTGCAAAGAAATTGGGTTTTGATTATGCTGAAGCTGTGGTACGTTCAATCGATGGGATTCTCATGGAATTTGTCTAAATCTTGGATGCTTCTGCCACTTAGACCGGTTTCGAATTTAAGAAAAAAAGAGCATTCCCTGTGATCGACGGCGTAGTGGTAGCTGCTGAGAATGAGGCTGTGTTGCTTGAGGTCTGAACATTTCTTGGTGAACTGCTTTACTTACGACCCTCTGCCCCTTAGGCTTATTGGGAGGCTGAAAAGGACGCGGAGGAGAAGGCCAGAGCCAAGAAACGAGAACGAGTCCTCAAGCAATGGATTCGTCTAGTTCATGGACTTCGCATTCGTCAAAAGTTGCAGGAACAATATGGATCCAAGGCAACCGATAAAAACGAACTGGACACGGACAAGGAACGGAAGGAAGAACATGTTCAGGTTTGTATCATTTGTTTCCATTGGAAAAATTTTTGAATGTTGACCCGTCATGATTAGGATGATCTGGATGATTTGGCTGGCGGCTTTCTGGCTGGTGCTGATAGGGTCGTCACAGCTTTCCATCTGCCGAAGAAAACCATGATGTCCTCGCCTCCTCGACAACATGCAAACGTAATTGAGATCGCTTCAGAAAATGAAAAAGGCGACGAAAGCGATGATCGTGAGGAATTAGAGTTGGCGACTTACGACTTGGATGAGGAAACTATGGACACGGACCCGGCAGGCACCCCTTCTCTTTATGAAGATGTCGCAGGGAGGGACTTTGTACCGAAAACCATGCAACAGATGGCTGAAGATGCGGCGAAGCAGGATAAGGAGCAAGTGGAATCCAGGCGGCATGATGTTACGGGTCAAACTGGAACCGATGTTATCTTGAAAGAAGCACCCGAGTCCATATCAATGTGGGCGGCTAAGTCAATTGGAAGAGTGACGAGGTCGAGAAGTGGCGCGATGGAGAGTGAGACCATCTCGAACCCAGGTCCAGAAGCTTCAAAGACACCTCGAAGGGTTAGATCTTCGAGGTGGAAGGGTGCTTCTTCCAATACGACCAAGAGGAAGCGCAGGAGAGGTGATTCGGGATCTGAAGATGACGGCGGGCAGGAGATGAATGTCGAAGAAAGTGATGAAGTCCGTCTTAGTGACGAAGACGACGAAAACGAGGAGGGTCATCGTGGTACACGCATGTTGTCCAACAAGCGGCCCCGGAATGGACGGACGAACAATTTCACTAAGCGCAGCTCAGGCAAACCTAAAGCAAAGGCTTCTGCGGCGCTCGCGATTTCTTCACCTACGATGACGACGGGTGATGCAGGTACCTCGAGACGCACACTCCGTCCGAGGACGTCGAAGACGACTGCTCAGATTGAGCAAGAGAGGCAGCTGGAGGAAGTGTATAAACGGGCTGTGGCAAGATAATATTAAGTTGCTTGGAGCTTTGCGGCTCGGAATTGGATTGATTACGAGCTTGCAAGTAGCATACTCGACGGCATGCAGAGCTTGGGATTATTAATCTCTATTTGCGTTAAGGATCGATACGATAATCTTACTTTTAGGGGGTGTTTACTCTGGCTACAGAAGATAGGTCTCGTAGAATGGATCTTCCTCGTGGTGATATACTTTGACTAAGGTAGCACTATAAATTAGCAACATTATCTAGTTTATCTTCCGATTCCCAGCTGTTCACCAAGATTGGAAAACTCCATGAGTGGGAATTGCTCCGAAAACCCCGGTTCGCAGAGGGCAAATCTCAGTGATGGCAGGGCAAATCCTTATGTCGTCTGATCATCCTGCTCGGGAATAAAAAGGGGATCATTGCCAATTCCAGCAACCTGCGACTCCAAACTTTGAGTTGACGCAGAAGCCGAAGCCGAACTGGTGGACGGTAGTAGACTGGAAGATGAAATTGGGACCAGACGCGCAAATGTGAGGTATGAAGTGTGTCCACGAACTTCAGGGAGGGCTTTCGAGACGTTAATTTTTGAAATGATCGGAGGTTGAGGCTTTGGCGGTGTCGGATAAATACTGGATGGCATGGGAATTGGTGGTGAGACTATCGCTTCCGATGAACTAGGCAGACAAAGTGGAATTGTAGGCTCAGGGAGTGCTAGAGTCATCGATGTCGGATCATTGGTTAGTTCCGCTTTAGAGAGGGAAATTATGGTAGTCGAGGAAGAGGCAGCGTCCATCGCCTCCTCAGGTAGACCTTCCTGATCTTCTTGAATTCGGGGGCGTTTCTTGCTCGTGCCTTCCTCTGCTTGTTTGCCTTGATCCGCATCATCGTGTACCTGCGTCCCATTGATAGTTTCGTTCCCCCCTTTCTCTCTCTTCCTCTTCTTCTCTTTCGCTTGCTGCTCGGCTTGTTTCTCCCTGTTGGCCTCAATTTGTTTAAGCCTCTTTTCCTCCCTCTTCTTTTCTGAAACTTTTAGCTTCTCCGCCACAATTGAAACGGGCAGAGGCGCCTGCGTGTGAAAAACTTCAATGGGACGAAGGAGAGTTTCGTAAGTTGTTATTTCTAAAGAAAATAATTAGTCTGTGTTCACACCAGTTGAATACTCTAAAAAAAATATGGTTTTATGAAGTTAGATAAGGTAAAGTCATGCAATGAAATGGAAGACATTAATTGTCAGGTACAACAAATGGCAACAAGGAAAAAAAAAAAGAGTGGCGGAAAGCAAAACCATGATTGCGTACCGGTGAATCCCGCTTCATTCAATTTATTTACGGTCCGTAGGACCTGTTCGATGCATGGGCTGAAGCAACAAATGCGAGTATTGCGATCTTTCTGTCGAATATGGAATTCATAAGTGGTGAGAATTGTTCGACAGGCGGAGAGTTAAAGCGCAGGTTCGAATCGCGTAAGGGGAACCGAAAGAAAAAGAAAAAGAAAAAATTGGGGTACAACGCACTCTTAGAGATATCTTGGCGTGGTCAACGGCATCCCATGGGGCGGGCAAGTCAAGAAAAACTGTAAACGACATATAGTGTTATTCTATAAATGGGGAAGGAGAAACTTACCAGCATCTGCCTGGTCTGCGACAGTAAACCCGTCCTTGCAGACATTTCGATGCTGAAGGGAGACTCGGTCATCCATTCCATGCCTGGTGAATTCCTCCCTGAAGTGACAATGAGCAAAAGGGTGGGCAAGTGTGTGGTGATAACCTACTTTGCCTTGTTAAATCTTGCCTCGTGGAATTCATAGGACCACAAATGGCCTGTTGGGCCAATTGTCCTCGCAACGGAATGGGAGAAAGACGCCGATCCTGTGCCTATGAAAAACAAGCAACTCGGGGATTGGAATGAAATGGTTCAGTCCTGAACATACCTGAAACGGATTGTTAGCATTGCCGTCATGCTGGAGCTTATTGTGCGAACCTGCTTCAATGACTCTACTGTCCTTCTTTATACCCAGGTAGGAGACAATAAAGGCGATATCGGCGAGATACAAGATCTGTGTCCGATGCGGCAAGGCAAGAGTCCATAGCTCTGGAGTTGGCCGGAGGAGATAAACGAATCCTCGACCCAACCTTGGGACAACCTTGGATCCGTACGGTGTTCCAACCAGGTCTGCATGCTTGAAATTGCCAAACTTTGTGTTGAAATTCAGTCCTGGGGTGACAACCAGAGGCTGCACCTGGTCTCTGGTGAGCCATATGATGACAGTGTCGCCGGCAGCGACCTCTCTGGCGGAGGACCACATTGAGGTTTGTGGGAACTAGCGGAGATAAAAATAGAATTACAGGCCAGATTTGGGACCAACTTGAATCTGAGCTGCACGAATTCTAATAAATAAATGGCCGGCTATTCTTCTAATAAAGTCCCTTTCTTCGACCCCATCATCGTCCCTCTTTTCCTGCCCCATGAACGCCCCAACGCCAAACGTATCTTTCAGTGAGCCCACCGCCTTTTCTCATCCGAGTTGATCTCACTCTTTGTCCAGTTGGAATCGTCGACTTTTCCCAAGAGGTGAGAACACCATCTTAAACCCTTGCGAGGGGCTAACGTTTGGCTACAGGCAAGATGGATCTACATGACTGACTCGGTGACTGAGCTCCTGGGTACGTCGTCCCGGCGACTACGCCAATATATGCGCTTTACAGTTGGACAGGCTTTGAACCCCACGAGCTCATTGGAAAACCGTCTTTGGAACTCGTCCACCCCGATGAGTTTCCTCGTGTCAGGCAGCTTCACTAGTACTTTCATTTCCCTTTTTGCTTCTGCGCCATCCCTAATCCGCAATTTAGTGACACCATTCAACAGGATAAAGCCGCTGTCCTGGTTTATCTTCGGATGCGTCATAAAGATCCCTACAGGGGCTATGTCCTATGTGGCGTTGTGGGTGCATTTTTACTTGACTTTGATAATCTCACCATTGGCTCCATACATCCACATCACAGTCTCGGTTCGTTTTTTTCCCTTTCACCTCGAGTTCCTGAGATCAACTAGGGCCGCATACAGAACCGTCGTACACAATGTCCTCGTCGGCAGCGTATCATTCGCGAGTCCCGCGAAGGCGCTTCACAACGCCTCGACAGCCCAAGAAATCACTGTCATTTCTCCAAGTGCTCATAATTTGTCATTTAGAGTAAGCTTTATTCTTTTCACAAATATATCACTGATCAATCCATCCCAGCGTTGGCATGATCCTTCTCCTATGCCACCGAGTCCCATCCCGGAAAGCATGGCCCTTCCCGCGTCGCCAGCCCCATCAACACCGGCATCCACGTCCTCCTGGGGAAGCAGCAAAAGTCCGCGGAGGTCGAACAGTCCACGGGAGCAGAATGGCAAGGCCAGGGGTCATCCCACTAACGGTGCTTCTAGCCCTTGTCACCGCAACCGCAGCCCATCTCAGAGTAGGACCCCTTCTCCCTCTGGGCATAGCCCCAGTTCAGCCCTACTCTCGCCAGGGAAAAGATCGGACAGGGTACAAGTGATCACCTTCGATCCACTCTCCAACAAGTCTTTCCGAACTGCTTTCATTCTGAATAGGTTTACCGTGAACGCGACGATTCTGTACTGTTCCAATGACTTGCTGATTTCCACCACGGATGCGATCGGAAGGAGCTTCTATGACTTTGTAACGGAGAAAGATGAAGACAAGGTTAGAAGCTGGATCCAATGTGTCAAGGGATGGGGTGTCAATGAGAAAGGTCAACCTAGCGACGGAGGTTTCGGATTCGGAAGGTTCAGCCTTCTTTCCGAAAGCAGGGATTCAGTGTATGATTTCTGATTTCGTTACGAACGTGATATTTATTCTGACCTAGGAAACGCATGCCCGATCCACCAACGCCGTCTCGAAAAACCACCCGCCGGCATTACCACCACCATCGACAACATGAGACTCGCGGACGGGCGGGTACGCGGTTCATGCTTCCAACTTCACGCATTGCACCTCCCCCTCCCGCACCACATACCGCACCGATCTACGATGCAGCCCAATTTGAGGTAGATGCCATCTTCTCTGCACATTCGGATGGGATGGTCGTCATTCTAAGAAGGGCATCGTGATCGCATGGAGCCGGCTCCTTCACGAGAAGTGGTAGTTTTTCTTGTTGGTGTTGTTTATCTCCGACAATTTCGTTATTTCTGGCTTGTTTCTGAACTGATTTATTCCCCCGCTGTTCCGACTTTATTCACTTGCCTGTACCAAATTGTGATTCCTTTCAATTTGTTCCATCGTACATTGTAAACGCCGCACTGTATTTCTTGCGAGAAATCTGATTTGATTCTTGATGGCGTCGGGGTGCTGAGATGTGTCCTCGCAACTGGTCTGTTGGACGTTCATGAAGAAGACGAAGGGACTCGGCTGCCTAGCGACCCGATGTGTCTAATTCTGACGTGGGTTTGACATGGGTTCGCGAGTCAAAAAAAAAAAAAAGGCAAGGGTTCTTCGAACCAACTGTTTTATTAAATCCATAAAAAGGCGTTATTCAAAAGTCTATATATTTGATGGATAAACCACCGAAAACTTTATCAGAGTTGTGATCCAACTGGGATGCGCAACCTCCTTTCCTGCAACTCCGAGTCCTTCATCTTCTGTCACCATTCAACAAGTTATACATAAATTGGACGTAATGTACGTACTCGGTTTCGTCCCGTCTAAACAAATGTTGGGGATTTCAATTTCGATTCTCCCTAGATATCTAAGACCTAAGCGCTAAACAAAGTTGAATATAAAAAATTAGTCAAAGCGCAAGTCAAAGCGGAAACCAAATATGGTGATTACCCATTCGGGAAAGTACGCATTGTTGATAACTTGAATTTGACTTGAATATGATATGGCGTGCCTCTCATTGCTTTGATGTCGACATCACGAAGAGCAGGGCTGGATTGTCTCGACTCTCACCAGACGGCTTTTGACCCAATTCCAAGTTGGACGAGCTTACGCGTAAAGTGTCGGATGTTCGGCTCGCCCAGGCTGTGAAAATAACGTGGTAACTACTAGCACTCACCGTTTCCGCCAATTGGTACCAATTCGGTATAGCCGTATCGGGGATGTATCGCTACCCTTTCTGCTAGTAATGAAAATGGCATTGGAAAACGCATCCTCGAGCTTAAAATAAAATTTAACAGTTAGACACGGATGATTTCGAAAAAATGCACAACAAATTGACTGCCAGACTTCTGACTCTAAAGATAGTCAACAAGGGGAAAAAAATTGAAGCATGTAATTAGTACTTAGGATGGATTACCGAAAATCTGGAAGCGAGATCCATGTATGCTTCTTTCAAGAGTTCCAGCATGTTTAGTTCAGTACAGAAATATGATGGTATTTTACAAGTACAAAAATTCAAAGGGCCGTAACAAAATTCTACTCTCAACAAGTCATGTTATTTCCGAGAAGCCACCCTGGATTGACCCTGATTTCTAGTTCTTCAAACAATGAATCTTCACCGAGACGTTTAAATGCATTATTCGCATCTTCAACCTGTTCATTATCCCACAACCCAGATAACAAAGGCTCGAATTCTGGTGACATTGAACGATGGGCCAAACTGTGAAGCGGATATTGTATGAGACGTACTTTCAGACCCGAATCCCCAAACCGTTACTCTTTTACCGACACCCTTGTACAAGATTGCCAGCCCTTCGAAATCGTAATCTCCCGCAGTCAAGAACACCATGTCAAATTCTCCTTCAAACCTCTCGTTCAGATGCCCAAGCAACAACTTTTCTAGGAGTTCAACACCGTTTCCGTACCCAAATTCTTCAACTTTTTCTGTGCTATTTTGTAGATTCTGAAGGACCTCCAGGACCTTTGGTTGAGGGATGATGAAACCATAAGATAGGGAGGCCGTAGCGTCTTTACCCATTGCGAAGTTCTTAGTTGGGAGTTTACTTTAACGTTCACAAGTGAGACAAGGTCGTGACCGCGTACTAGTACATTATATAAGCTTCGTGGCTGACATGGATGCCCTCTCGCTGAAGCTCGTCTCTCAACCTCAGTTGCCCCTCATAACATTGGTCGTCTTATCTCACTGAACAGGAAGCCGTCGAAGCCCTGACGTTAGAATGGATGCTGGATATGCCGACACCAAACCTCAACACATTTTAGGACCTTTACTCCAGTGCTTATATGAGCGCTTGAATTCCTTCCTATCGTCAAACCCTCGATGAAGACGCAAAGCAGCTTGCAGGAGAGGGACTAAATCATGCGATGTACACAGAACAAAATTCGGCTAGTCCCCACTGTTGTTCGAGTGTCGTTTGCAGTGTAAAACTATCGAGTCATCCTCTGGGAGTTTGGATTTCGGATTGTAAATCGAGCGAAATTTGTGCAATGGTGTCGCAAGTAAAATTTGTCTTCAATTTTAATCATTATCTCTAAGACGACGTGAAGCACATTGTGTAAGGCGTACCAGAGGTATGCAACATAATTACGATTGCTATTTCGCAGTAGTTCGACCCTGATCCCTCAGTCCGAAGCTCATCCCGTTCTCTTTTGCTTTACAATAATCTTTTTGTGGTGCAGTACCTGAGTTTCCTGACCTAGATGCATATGAACGTTTTAAAAAAGACCGGCATTCGACCGTCAACGTCATTTTGAGAAAGCTGCATGTCAAGAGCTTTAGAGTAAACAGATACAAATAACGGCATTGTCGCGATTCGCCAGCGCTACGACTATTGTTTACTCTTATGTTTCGCATTTTCAGTCGTCTGGGGTATGGCGAAGTCAGTGACAGGCCTATACCTGCAGCCTGGACCAGCGGTGTATCCTCAGCCGGTGATGTGCCTACAGCAGGCGACGTACCTACAGAAAGCGGTGTGCCTACAGCAAGTGATAAGCCTGCAGCTAGTAGCACTCCTGACACATCCTCCCATCCCATTGGTGCTGAAATTTTAGTTCAGGGTGTCGATCCCATAACAGCCGAGTAAGTTAATTACTCCCTATTCAGCTTGTCGATGCACCTCATTGACTTCTGAGTAAAGTATCGTTTTTGTTCATGGCTTGCGCGGTCACCGCAGGGACACCTGGACCAAGGACAACGTATGTTGGCCTCAAGATCTGCTATCGAAGGAGGAGGCTTTGTCGCACGTCCGTGTTCTCACCTTGGGATACGA